>Ga0172382_10000349_pt1 | contig 85927 bp, 77 predicted proteins | sample Leawel138RmetaG_FD_122245 | JGI IMG/M metagenome (GOLD analysis project Ga0172382, IMG submission 122245) | Leachate microbial communities from a municipal landfill in Southern Ontario, Canada - Leachate well 138R metaG | ecosystem: Engineered > Solid waste > Landfill > Unclassified | place...
CGGGCAAGGTCGGGCGGGGCGACGGGCAGGGTCGGGCGGGGCGACGGGGGGCGCGCGCCGGCGAACGGGAGCGGCGACGGGCGGACGGGCGGGTCCTTCGGCAATCTTGCCGGGATGCGGCTCATCGTGGACGGCTCCAACGTCATGGGCTCCCGCCCGGACGGCTGGTGGCGCGATCGTCCGGCGGCGCGCGGTCGCCTCGTGGCCGAGCTCGAGGCCACGGCGGACCACGACGACGCGCTCGCCGAGCTCGCCGCCGCGTCGGCCGGCGGCGCCGCGCCGGCGGCCGCTCCACCGGCGGCGGCTGACGCCCCGGCGACGGCTGACGCCCCGGCGACGGGCGCCCCCGCCGCGACGAACGGCGCCGTGTCGGCACGTGACGGTGCTTCGGCCGACGCTGACCCGCCGGCGGACGTCACCGTCACCGTCGTCTTCGACGGTCGTCCCCACGACGTCGCGGAGCGCCGCCTCGACGTGCGCTGGGCGCCGCACGCCGACGACCTCATCGCCGGGCTCGCGTCGACGGGCGACATCGTGGTGACGTCGGATCGCGAGCTGCGTCGGCGTTGCGAGGCGAGCGGGGCGACGGTCGTCGGGGCGCGACGCCTGCTCGACCTGCTGGAGGGTTGACGGGCACCGGCGGGGACCGACGGCACGACGTGACGCGTTCCTCCAAGACCGCCCCGCCGGAGGCCACTACGCTCGCCGCATGAGCACGATCCTCCGTCACATGCTGTCGTTCGCCCGGCCCGGTCGGGGCGACGAGCTCCGCGCCCGGATGCTCGCGGTCGCCGAGGGCATGGGCAACGTGCCCGGCTGCGAGCTGTACGTCGTGAGCGCCGTCGACGGCGAGCCCGACGCGGTCGCCGTCACCGAGCGGTGGGCGAGCGCCGAGGCGTCCGAGGCGGCGCTCGACGTCGCCCGGGAGGCCGGGGAGGTGGACGCGGTCGTCGCCCTGATGGACCCCGATCGTCCGCCGCTGCGCCACGACCTGACCCCGTTGGGTGGCGTCGGGCACCTGGAGGCCCCGGCCGCGGGGTGGACGAAGCACGCGCTCGCGGACAGCACGGACATGGCCCCGACGATCGGGGCCGGAGAGGCGTGCGAGGCGCGGTTCGCCGGCGACGACCTGGGCCTCACCCGCACCGGCGTCGCCCACCACCGGGTGCGGCCCGACCGCCGTCAGCCGTTCCGGCACCGCCACGCCAACGCCGAGGAGCTCTTCGTCGTGCTGTCGGGCGGTGGCGACGCGCGCGTCGACGGCGAGACGGTGCCGTTGACCGCCGGTGACGCGCTGCGCGTCGGCCCGCGGGTGGTGCGGGACTTCGGGGCGGGGCCCGACGGGCTCGAGCTCCTGGCGGTCGGCCCGCGTCACGCCGGCGACGGCGAGATGCTCGGGCCGGACGCCGACTGACCTCTCGCCAGGCCGGCCCCGGCGCGCCGCCCCCACCCCACGCGTGGCAGACGGCGCCCGCCACCCGACCACCATCCGCCACGCGCGGCCACCGGCGCCCCGCCCCACCCCACGCGTGGCAGACGGCGCCCGCCACGCGACCACCATCCGCCACGCGCGGCCACGGCGCGCCGACCGACCGGCCCCTACCGCGGCAGCCCGGTGATGCGCAGGATGCGGTCGTCGCCATCGCGCACGTCGCCGCGGCCGTCGCGGTTGGACGTCGCGACCCACAGCGACCCGTCGGGGGCGGCCGTGACCGCGCGCAACCGGCCGAACCGCCCGCGGAAGAGGGCGCGCGGGGCGCCGGTGGACGCCCCGCGCAGAGGCACCTGCCAGAGCCGCTCGCCGCGCAGCCCGGCCGCGTAGAGCCGCCGGCCGACGATCGCGATCCCGCTCGGCGACGCCTCGGCCGTCGACCACGTCACCTCGGGGTTGACGAACCGGCCGCCTTGCGTCGAGCCGCGACCCTCGACCACGGGCCACCCGTAGTTGCGGCCCTTGCGGACGAGGTTGATCTCGTCGCGCTCGTTCTGCCCGAACTCGCTCGCCCACAGGTGCCCCGACCGGTCGAACGCCAGGCCCTGGACGTTGCGGTGCCCGAGCGACCAGATCGGCGAGCCCTCGATCGGATTGTCGGACGGGATCCGGCCGTTCGCCGCGATCCGCAGGATCTTGCCGTTGCGGGACGCGCGGTCCTGCGACAGCGTCGTGTCGCCGGCGTCGCCGGTCCCGACGTAGAGCCGCCGGTCGGGACCGAACGCGATCCGGCCCCCGTCGTGGATCGGGGCGGCGGTCAGCCCGGTGAGGATCGGCCGCGGTCGGCCACCGAGCCGGAACCGGACGACGCGGTTGTCCCGGCGGGTCGTGAGGTAGGCGTAGACCCAGCGGTCGCGGCGGTACGTCGGCGACACCGCCAGGCCGAGCAGGCCGCTCTCCCCCTCCTGCGACACGCCCGGGACGCGCATGACCGTCCGCTTGCGGTGCGTGCGGCGGCTGATCCGCACGATCCGGCCGCCGCGCTCGCTGACGAGCGCGTCGCCGCTCGGCAGGAACGCGATGCTCCACGGCGTGTCGAGGCCGGTGACGATGGTGCGGGCGCGCGGCGCGGCGGCCGGGGCCGCGTCGTCGGGGTCGACCGCGATGCGACCGTCCTCGTCGGCCGGCACCGCGACCGTCGGAGCCGTCGTACCGGGACCGCTCGGGCCCCGGTCGCGCTCCTCCCCGGACGCCCCGCCGCACGCGATGAGCGGCGCCAGGGCGCCGAGGGCGAGGACCGGGGCCAGGCGGCGGCGCATGCGCACAGCCTGACCGACGGGCGCGCGTCGCGCCACCCCCGCGCGCCGACCGGCTACTTGCGCCGCTTGCGGCGCTTGCCGCCCTGGCCCGTCTTCGCCTTCGGCTTGGGCGCGGGCTCGTTGGCGGCGGCCTCCTCGGCGCGCCGACGATTGCGCTCGCGCTCCGCCTGCTCGATCTGCTCGGCGCGCGTGGGCCACGGCACCGCCTCGCCCACGCCCCAGGCCGCGGGGCGCACCGTCGGGCCGGTGCGCAGCAGGAGGACCGCCAGGGCGATGAGCCAGAACGACTGGAGGAAGCCCTCGCTGTCGGCCTGGAAGAGGACGGGCAGGATGACGACCGCGATCCCCATGATCCCCATGAACCGGGTGATGAGGCCGACGCTCATGCCGGTGATCGCCGCCACGGCGAGGCTCACGCTGAAGAAGAGCATGCCCAGCTGGACGGGCACCTGGAGCCCCGGGGCGTCGCGCAGCGTCGAGAAGACGTCGTCGGCCGCGGCGTTCGTCTGCAGGGCCTCCGGCAGGTCGAGGAAGTCCGCGAACTGGATGCCGTAGTACACCTGCGCGGCGATGTTGCCCACGCCGTAGACGACGCCGCCCACGAGCGGCATCCACAGCAGCCATCCGGGGAACGCGGGCCGGCGACGCCATCCCGCGCGCATGAGGAAGTAGATCGCGGGCGCGGCCGCGAGGATGCCGAGCGACGGCAGGACGTCGGTGATCGCGAGGCCGACCACCTGCTCGCCGCGGAAGATCGCGAAGTCGGCGCTCAGGCCGTGGATGCCGGCGCCGACGTCGCCGGCGGCGTAGAGGTCGAGGGCCTGGAAGCTCGTGACCGCGGTCCGCACGTCGTCGGGCCGGTCCTGCAGGACGATGACCTGGACGATCGTGGCGATGAGCGGGAGGACCCCGGCGAAGAGCGCCGCCCAGCCGGCGGGGCGCAGCCACCGCGCCTCGAACGCCAGGGTCTCCTGCGGATCGCGGGGCTCGATCTGCTTGCGCGCGGTGCGCGCGTCGGCCTTGCTCATCGAACGGTCCGATCGACGGGTCGGGTACGGCGGATCGCCCCGACGCGGGGGGCGTTGCGGGTCACCGCGGACTCGGTGGCGGCGGCCACGCGCCCGACGCGCTCGGCGGTGCCGACGAGCAGGTCGAGGACGGGCGACGTCACGCGGAGGGTCGTCTCCAGCCGGTTGCGCCAGGCGCGCTGACGGGTGCTGAGGCGGGCCACCGCGGGGAGTCTACGGTCCCTCCCGGCTGTGCGGTGGGCTCCCTCGCGCCCCGGCGGTCGCCCCCGTGCCGGTCGACGGCCGGGGCGGCGCTACCGTGGTCGCCGTGCCCGCGCCCCAGCCCCCGACCGATCGGCCGTCCGGTGGGCGCCCGTGCCCCGCGTGTGGCGCGCCGCTGCTCTCCTGGCGCACCGTCGCCACCAGCGACCCGTCGCTGCCCGGTCGGTTCGCCCTCCTGCGCTGCCCGGGTTGCGGGACGGCGGTGACCGACGGTCCCCCGCCCCGGTTCGACGACGCCCACGACGGCGGCAGCTACGCGACCCGTCGCCCGCGCGGGTCGGGGCTCGCCGGCCCGCTGCTGCGGGCGTTCGACCGTCAGCGCCTGCGGATCGTCGCGCGCCACGCGGCCCGACGACCGTCCGACGCCGCGCCCGACGGCGACGCCCCGGTCCTCCTCGACGTCGGCGCCGGTCGCGGCCGGTTCGTGGCGACCGCGGCCGACGCGGGCTGGGACGCTCGCGGGCTGGAGCCGTCCGCCCGCGGGGTCGAGGCCGCCCGCGACGTGTACGGGGTGCCGTTGCTGCGCACGACGGTCGAGGGCGCCGACGTCGCCCCGTCGAGCGTCGACGCCGCGACGCTGTGGCACGTCCTGGAGCACGTCGACGACCCGGCCGCGACGCTGCGGACGATCGCCGCCTGGTTGCGCCCCGGCGGCGTGCTCGTCGTCGGGGTGCCCAACCGCCGGTCGTGTCAGGCGCGCGTCGGGGGAGCGCGGTGGTTCCACGCCGACGTGCCGCGGCACCGCACGCACTTCACCCCGGACGGGCTGCGCCGGGTCGTGGCGGCCGCCGGGCTGCGGACGGTGGCCGTCCACCAGGTGCTGCTGGAGCACAACCCGTTCGGGATGTGGCAGTCGGCGCTCAACCGGGCCACCGGGACGACGTCGCACCTCTTCTACGTGCTGAAGCGCTCGCAGCGCCCGCGCCCGCTCGTGCTGCTGGCGACGGTCGCCGCGCTCCCGCTGATCCCGCTCGCGGCGCTCGTCGAGGCGATCGCCGGGCTCCTCGGCCGGGGCGGCACGATGGCGCTCGTCGCACGACGCCCGCCGGGCGACGACGACGAAGACGGGTCCGCGGTCCGCTCGTAGGCGGCGGGTCGGCCCGGAGGTCCGGCGGGCCCGTGGGCGGGCCGCCGGCCCGGGGGCCCGGCCGACTCGTGGGCGCCCGGTCGGATTCCGGGCCGCCGATCGCTACGATCGCCCCATGGAAGGCTTTGGCGGACTGTTCGGCGACCCCGACGACCTGCAGCGCAAGATGATGGAGTTCGCCGAGCAGATGCAGGGCCAGCAGCGGCTGGCCTGGGCGGACAACGCGATCTCGCTGGCGGTCCAGATGACCGTGTCGGCGATCGGCCGCGTCAACCTGCAGGGCGACGCCGAGGCGCAGGCCAAGCAGATCCGCCAGGTCATGGCCGTCGTCTTCCCCGAGGCGGTCACCCTGGTGCGCGAGGCGCGCCAGGGCCTCAACTAGCCGCGACCCCGGCGGGCGGCCCTACGCCCGCCCGGGCTCCCCGTCCCGGTCGGGTGGGCCGTCCTCGGTCTCGCGGTGCTCCTTCCCAGCGGCGATCGCCTCCTTGAACGAGCGGAACCCGAAGATCTTGAACAGGGCGAGGAACCCGATCGCCAGGCAGGTCGCCGCGATCGCGAGCTGCTGCCCGACCGAGTAGGCGGCGACGGCGGCGCTGCCGCCGAACACCTTGACCATGAACGCCTGCTGCACCCCGGCCCCGCCGGGCGTGAACGGCATGAGCGCGGCCACGGCGTTGATGCCGTGGACGAGCAGGACGTTGCGGACCGATCCGCCGACCCCGAACGCCTCGAGCAGGAACCAGAACGCCGTCAGGCGCAGGAGGTAGCCGGCGAACAGCACGAGCCACACCTCGCGGATGAACCGCCGACGGTCGCGGAGGATGACGAGCCCCTGGCGGACGCGGATCCAGAACCGTCGCGCCCGCTCCGACAGCATCGCGAACGCCACGAGCGACCCGAACGCGACGAGCGTCACGACGAAGAACGTCGCCGGCAGGTTGCCGAAGATGAACGACAGGTCGAACGCGCCGAGGTTGGCGAACTCGGGGGGCTTGGGGAAGACCCCCTGGGTGAACGCGAAGATGAGGATCGGGATCGCGATCGTCGCGTCGAACACCGCCTCGACGAACATCGTCGCGGTGATCGCCGGGTACGTCGAGCGGGGCACCGACGACTTGACGAGGAAGACCTTCATGACGTCGCCGCCGCGCGCCGGGATGACGTTGTTGAACCCGTAGGCGGCGATGTACGCGCCCCAGATCCGCCGCCACTGGACCGTCTCGGTCGGGTACGCCGCGCGGATGACGTTGAAGTACCCGCGCGAGCGGACGGTGAGGTACCCGATGAAGCACGTCAGCCCGATGACGAGCGCGACGAAGTCGACCTGGGCGAGGCTCGCGAAGAAGTCGCCGACGGCGTCGAGGAACTCCGACACGCCCGCCAACGGCGACACGACGCCGGCGGGGCCGGGCGCAGGGATCGCGGTGGCCGGCGGCACCGGGCAAGGGTAGATCAGGACCGGCCGGCGGCGTGACGCGGTGCCCCTCCGGACGACCGCCAACGCGCCACATCCGCTCGCGCGTGCACTACCCTTCGCAGGACGACGGGTCGACCCCCCACCGCCTCCGACCACCCGTCCACACCATGCCGGAGCACTCCTACGCCTATCCCGCAGCCCCGTCCGCGCAGCGCGCGTCCTACGGGGCCCTTCTCAGCCAGACGATGTTCCTCGTCGCCGTCGCGATCGGGTTCCTCGTCCTGGGCTCCTACATCGGCGGTGGCCCGGGCGACGCCGCGCCGTTGAGCCAGGGCGCCGCGATGGGCTGCACCATCGGCGGCATCGTCCTCCTCCTCGCCCAGAACTTCGTCGCGCCGCTGCGGCGCGGCGGCGGTGGCATGGCGGTCCTCTTCGGCGTCGCGCTGCTGCTCGGCCTGGGCCTCGGCCCCGCGCTGTCGCACTACGTCGAGGTCCAGCCCGACGTCGTGACGAAGGCCGCCGGCACGACCGCCCTCGTCGTCGTAGCCGCCGGGGCCGGCGGCACGCTCGTGGCGAAGGACCTGTCGCCGTGGATGAAGCCGGTGTCGATCATCCTGCTCGTCGCGATCGCGATCAGCTGGGGCACCCTGATCTTCGGCGGCGTCGGCGGCGTCGGCGGGGACGTCCTGAGCCTCGTCATCGGCGCGTTCTCGGCGGTGGCGATCGTCGTGTACTTCAACGTCCTGCGCAACCGCGCGACCGACGACGACGTCATCTGGATCGCGACCGGCATCTTCGTCGGCGTCGTGAACATCTTCGTCACGCTGCTGAACCTCTTCGGCGGCGACTGACCGATCGTCGTCGCCGTCGGGCGACACGGCGGATCACGTCACGCGGGGCGGTCGAGAGGCCGCCCCGTCGCGTCTCCGGGGCCGGGCCGACGCCCCTCAGCCGCGGGGCGGGGCGAGCCCGAGCCGGGCCCACAGCACCGGATCCTCGAGCGTCCGGTGCACGTGGTGCGCCTCGGCCAGCACGACCCCCGGCTGGGCGGTGACGCCGACGACGGTCATCCCCGCGGCGCGTCCGGCGCGCACCCCGGTCGGGCTGTCCTCCAGGACGACGCACCCGGCCGGGTCGACGTCGAGCCGCGCGGCGGCGGCGAGGAACGGGTCGGGGGCGGGCTTCGCCGCCGGCACGTCCTCGGCGCTCACGAGGACCCCGAACGTGTCGCCGTGCCCGGCCCGGCGCAGCGCCTTGAGCGCGAAGTCCCGCGCCGCGTTGGTCGCCATCGCGATCGGCACGCCGGCGTCGCGCAGGCCGCCGACGAGCTCGCCGGCGCCGGGCATCAGCGGCACCTCGCGCTCGATCTCGACGTAGACGAGCTCGACGAGCTCGGCCATGAGCGCCCCACCGTCGCCGGGCCGGCCGAGGAACCGCTCCAGGTGCCGGGCGGCCATCTCGAAGCTCGATCCGAGGAGCCCGTGCCGGTGCTCCTCGCCGAACACCATGCCGCGCCGGGCGAAGAGCGTCTGCTCCGCCCGGGTCCAGGCGCCGTCCGTCTCGAGGAACGTGCCGTCGTTGTCGAAGATCACCGCGGCGGGCCGCGGCCCGGCGGTCACGACCCGGTGCGCACCAGCGCCTCGGCGCCCGACTCGATCCGCCACGGGGTGCTCGGCTCGTAGAGGTTGCCGAGCGCGTCGTCGTGCTTCAGCCGGAACGTGATCGGCTTGAGGCCCTCGCCGCTGACGGTGACCGTGGCGTCGTGGCCCTCGGTCTCGGCCTCGTAGTCGAGGTCCTTCACCTCGTTGAGGTCGTCGACGAACTCGCCGTCGACGACGAGCACCGACCGCTCCATGCCGATGCGGCAGCCGACGGCGGCGTCCTGCTCGTCCTTCGCGGCGGCGCCGGCGACCTGCTGCTGGCCGGCGGCGGTCAGGTGGTCGCAGGCGCGCTGACCGTTGCCCGTGGACACGGCGTGGGACAGGAAGTCACGGACGGCCGTCTCTGGCGCGTCCTTCTCGAAGTCTCCGCAGCCGGCCGCGCCGAGCGCGAGCAGCGACGCCGTGACGAGCGAGTACATCCGGATCGAGCGCATCGTGCGCGTGATTCTGACGTGCCGCGCCGTCGGCCGCATCCCGGTCGCCCCGCGACCGGCTCCGACCGACCCTCCCGACGGGCCCGACGACTCTCGCGCGAGCGGTCGCGGCGGCCGGCCGGAGGCCCCCGGTCAGCGCCGTGCGGCGAGCGCGATCCCCTGCGACATCCGCACGACGTGGTCGACGAAGTGCTCGTCGTCGACGTCGAGCGTGCCCTCCAGGCGCCGGGTGAGCAGCTCGTCGACGGCGCCAACCACCGACACCGCGACGAGGTCGACGTCGGCCGCCGCCACCGGGTCGCCGCCCTCGCCGAGGAACTGGCCCATCCGGGCGACGACGAGCCGCTCGAACGACCGCAGGATCGCCCGCCGCCGGCGTTGCAGCGGCGCCGAGCCGAGCCCCTCGAGCATCGCCGCACGACCCTTGCGCGGGTCGGCCAGGACCCCGAGCAGGGCGGCGGTGACGCCCCGCATGCGGGTGAGCTCGTCGGCCCCCTCGGCCGCCGCGAGCGCCGTGAGGATCGCCGCCTCGGTCTCCTGCGCGATCTCGTCGATGAGGGCGACGTACAGCGCGTCGCGGTCGCGGAAGCTCTCGTAGAAGTAGCGCTCGGTCAATCCGGCGCGACCGCAGATGGCGGTCATCGTCGCCGCCGGCCAGCCCTCGGTGCCGATGATGTCGAGCGCGGCGTCGAGCAGCCGGCGGCGGCGGACCGCGCGACGCTCCTCCGCGCTCTGCCCCTTGAACGTCCGGCCACCGCTCGCCACCCGGGCATCGTGACAGCGGGCCGGGATCGCGGCTCCCCGCAAACTTGACAGAGCCGTCTGTCAACTGTCATGGTGGCGTCGTCGCGGGCGTCCGGCCCGTGCCGACCCGACCGAGGACGACCCCGTGAGCCCCACCCCGACCGCCGAGGCCCCGGACCGCACCACCGACCGCCGCCGGATCACCGCGCCGCCGCCGCGGCCGTACCACAACCGGTTGCTGCAGGGGATCGCCGAGGACGCCGTCGGCGAGGTCCGGACCCGTCGCGGCCGGGTGCCGTTGCCGGCGGGCAGCATGGCGTTCAGCGCGCGCAACACGCACGCCGCGGTCGCCGACCCGTTGCGGCTGCTGCTGGAGCACTACGAGCGGTTCGGGCCGGTGTTCACGATCCGCACGCTCCACGACCCGCTGGTGTGGGCGATCGGCCCCGAGGCCAACCACCAGATCCTCGTGTCGGAGTTCGACGCGTTCTCGTGGCGCGAGGGGCGCTACCGCGACCTGGGGCCGCTGCTGGGCAACGGGATGCTCAACATCGACGGGGCGTACCACCGGCAGATGCGCGGCCTGATGTTGCCGGCGTTCCACCGCGAGCAGGTCGCGTCGATCGTCGACCGGATGGTCGCCGAGGGCGTCGCCGCCGCCGACCGCCTGCGGCCCGGCGACACGATCGACCTGTACCACTGGACCCGCGACTTGGCGCTGCGGATCGCGTTGCGGGCGTTGGCGGGGATCGAGGCCGACAGCGAGCACGAGCACGAGGCGGCCGAGGCGTTCGAGACGGCGCTGTCGATCCACGGCCGCACGCCGCTGCTGCAGGTCCTGCGCGGTCCGGGCACCCCGTACGCGCGGGCGATGCGCGCGCGGGACCGCCTCGACGCGCTGATCCTCGGCGAGATCGAGCGTCGCCGCCGGGCCGGCGATCCCGGACCCGGGGTGCTGGGGATGCTGCTGGAGGCGACCGACGGCGAGGGCGAGCCGCTGCCCCGGGACGCGGTGCGCGACCAGCTCGTGACCCTGCTCTTCGCCGGGCACGACACGACGACGGCGACGTTGACGTTCATGTTCTACGAGCTCGGTCGGGCGACGGGTGCGCGGGCGGCGCTCGAGGAGGAGATCGACGCGCTGCTGCCGGGCCGCGACCCGGTCGCCGCCGACCTGGACGGCAAGGCCCTGCCGGTGCTGGAGCGCACGCTCGAGGAGACGCTGCGCCGCTATCCGCCGGCGTGGATCGGCCCGCGCCGGGTGCTGCGCGACGTGACGCTCGCCGGGGTGCCGGTGCCGGCCGGGGCGACGTTGAACTACTCGTCGTGGGCGACGCACCACCTGCCGCACCTCTACCCGGACCCGTTGGCGTTCGACCCGGACCGGTTCCTCCCCGACAACCGCGCCCAGCTCCCCAAGGGCGCGTACGTGCCGTTCGGCGGCGGGTCGCGGATGTGCCTGGGCAAGCGGTTCGGCGAGACCGAGCTGCGCGCCCTCACCGCGATCCTCGTCCGCCGCCTGCGCCTGGAGCCCGACCCCGCCCGGACGCTGCGGATCACCACCACCCCCACCCTCGGCCCCGTCGGCGGGCTGCGGTTCCGGGTGCGGGAGCGGTAGCGGGAGCGGACGGCGAGGGGCCCCGCTCGGCCAGGCGGCGACCTACGCCCCCTGCAGCCGGTCCAACGCCTTCAGCACCTTGGCGTCGTGCTGCTTGGGGGTGATCTTGGGGAAGACCTCGGCGATCTTGCCGTCGGGGTCGACGATGAACGTCGTGCGGGACGCGCCCATGTACTTGTTGCCGTACATCGACTTCTCGACCCAGGTGCCGTACGCGTCGCACACGGCGTGGTCCTCGTCGGCGAGCAGGGTGAAGTCCAGGTCCTGCGCGTCGTGGAACTTCGCGACCTTCGCCTGCGGGTCGGGCGACACGCCGAGCACCCGGGCGCCGCGCGAGCGGTACTCGTCGCCGTTGTCGCGGATCGAGCACGCCTGCGTCGTGCATCCCGGGGTCGACGCCTTGGGGTAGAAGTACAGGACGACCCAGCCGCCGCGCAGCTCCGACAGGGTCACGGACGAGCCGTCGTCGGCGGGCAGCGTGAAGTCCGGCGCGGGCTGGCCGATCTCGGGAAGCGACATGCGGCCAGTCAACCACGCCCCCGCGATCGGCGGCCCATCGACTAGCGTTGCCGGGCGATGTCGCCCGCGACGACGCCGACCCTGACGGTCGCCGCTCCCGGTTCGTCGACGGACCCCGCCGGTCCGCCCCCACACGACGCCGACGCCCCGGATCCCGGACCCGCCCACGCCACCCGTCCCCGCCGGCCCCCGGGCCGCGGCGAGGTGGAGCTGCGGATCGACGCCCTCGCCGTCACCGCGCTGGAGGGGCGCGTCCTGGCCGGTCGCACCGACCGGTTCGGCCTGGTGCCACGGCCCCCGTTCCCGTGGACGCCCGGCTGGGACGCCGCCGGCGCCGTCGAGCGGGTCGGGGACGCCGTGGGCGACCACCGTCCCGGCGACCGGGTCGTCGTGACGCTCGGCGCGACCACGGACCCGGGACTCGCGGCCGGCCACGCCACCGTGCCCGCCGACCACGTCGTCGCACTGCCGGACGACGTCGCCCCCGTCGCCGGCGCCGTCCTGGTCGGGGCGGGGACGCTCGCCCAGCGGGCGCTCGACGCCGCCGACCCCCGCCCCGGCGACGCGGTCGTCGTCACCCACGCCGCCACCCCGGTCGGCCGGCTCGTCGTCGCCCTCGCCGTGGCGCGCGACCTGCGGGTCACCGCCGTCGTGCCCGCGTCCGCGCCCCGTCCGTCGCCGGCGCCGCCGGACGGGGTCCGGACGCTCGACGACGCCGTGCCCTACGCGGCCGTGGCCGGGTTCGCCGACCTCGTCGTCACCGAGATCGACGACGACGGCCCGATGACCGAGCACCACCCGATGCACCAGGCGCTCGCCGCCGTCGCGCCGCGCGGGACCCTCGTGTGCCTCGCTGTCCCCCCGCCCGAGGACGCCGCCCGCCGCCGCGTCGCCACCCCGACCGTGCGCCGCGCACCGCACCCGGACGCCACCGCCGCCGTCCTCGCGCTCGTCGCGACCGGGAGGATCGCCGCACCGGTCGACGCGGTCGTCGACTGGCCCCACGCGCCCGACGCCTACCACCGGGTCGTCGACGACCCGACCGCCGCGATCGTCGTCCTGGGACCCGGCGCGTCGCCCGGGTGACGTCGCCCGACCGCGGGCCGACGCGGCTCCCGGTCACCGGCCGGGACGGTGCGCCGGCAGGGGGGCGGCGATCGACCGGCCGGGACGGCCCGGCCCCCGCCCCACGACGTCAGGTCAGGCGCTCCCACCCGCGGTACGGTGCGGGGTGCACGGCCTCCCGACGGCCGTCGCATCCATCCGCGACCGGAGCGACCCATGGCCTACGTCATCAGCGAACCCTGCATCGGCACGAAGGACGCGTCCTGCACCGAGGTCTGCCCGGTCGACTGCATCCACCCGACCCCGGACGAGCCGGAGTTCGAGACCGCCGAGCAGTTGTTCATCGACCCCGACGAGTGCATCGACTGCGACGCCTGCGTCGAGGCGTGCCCGGTCGACGCGATCTTCTCGGAGGACCAGGTCCCCGACGAGTGGCAGAAGTACATCGCCGTCAACGCCGGGCACTACGCCTGACGCCCGCGACCGGCCGTCGACCGACGGCGGGCGCGACGTCCGTGCGAGCCTTCCCCGCATGAGCGCCCCCACGATGCGCGCGATCGTCGCGCCCTCCCCCGGCCCGCCCGAGGCCCTCGAGCTGCGCGAGGTCCCGCGGCCGGTCCCCGGTCCCGGCGAGGTCCTCATCCGGGTGGCGGTGGCCGGGGTCAACCCGATCGACGCGAAGACCCGGGTGGGTGGTGGCGCCGCGCCGTTCCTGCAGCCGGGACCGGCGTCGGGCGACGGCGACCTGGCGTTCCCGTGGATCCCCGGCTGGGACGCGGCCGGCACGGTCGCCGCGGTCGGGCCGGGCGTCGTGCGGTTCGGCGAGGGCGACCGGGTGTTCGGGATGATCGGGTTCCCGAGGACCGGCGGCACGTACGCCGAGCACGTCGTCGCGCCGGTGAGCCACCTGAGCCGCTCGCCGCGGTCGCTCGACGACGCGGCGACCGTCGCGCTGGCGCTGCCGGGCCTCACCGCCTGGCAGGCGCTCGTCGACGCGGGCGGGCTGGAGACGAACCAGCGGGTGCTCGTCACCGCCGCCGCCGGCGGGGTCGGTCACCTGGCGGTCCAGATCGCCGTCGACCTGGGCGCGCACGTCGTCGCGGTCGCGTCCGCCGCGGGCCTCGAGACGCTCCGTGCGACCGGTGCGGAGCTGCGCGACCGTCACGACGGCGACCCGCTGGCCGGCCTCGAGCCGTTCGATCTCGTCGTCGACGGCGTCGGCGGCGCGGAGCGCGCCCGGGCCGCCGCGACGTTGCGTCCCGGCGGGACGATCGTGACGCTGCCGTCGGCGTCGCACGGCGACCCGCTCGGCCGCGACGACGTGCGCGCGCCGCGCCTGCTCGTCGCCCCCGACGGCCTGGAGCTCCAGCTCCTCACCGGCACCGTCGAGCGCGGGATGCTGCGTCCGCGCGTCGCCGACCGGCTGCCGTTGGCGGACGCCGCCGAGGCGCACCGTCGGATCGAGGCCGGCGGCGTCCACGGCAAGCTCGTGCTCGACGTCGGCTGATCCGACCGCCGAGGTCCGCCGACCGCACCCGCACGGCGGGCGGGACGCGGCGCGACGGCCCGGCATCCCGCCGGGCCGTGACCGCCGACGCTCAGCCGACGGCGTCCGCCTCGGCCGCGCTCAGCGCCTGCTCCCGCACCGCGCCGACCGGCGTCCGGGCGTCGGGCATGCCCTCGGGCTCGCCGCTCGCGGTCTTGCCCGCGATCGGCGCGGTGCCGATCGGCACCGCCGGGTCGCCGCCGGTGAGCGCCGACCGGCGCGACGCGCCCGGCTTGTCGGGCACGCGCGAGATCGCCCGCTCGCTCATCGCGGTGATCGTCAGCGACGGGTTGACGCCGACGTTGGCGGGGATCGCCGCGCCGTCGCAAACCATGAGGTTCTCGTAGCCGAACACCCGGTGGTCGCTGTCGATGACGCCCTGCTGCGCGTCGGCGCCGATCGGGGCGCCGCCGAGGATGTGCGCCGTCGACGGGATGTTGAACAGCGCCTCGGTGACCGACGACCCGGGCGTCCCGCCGGTCTGGCGGGCGAGCCACTCGGTGAACGCGTTGGCCTCGGGGATGAACGTCGGGTTGGGGTTGTCGGGGTCCTGCTGCGTCGTGAGCACGACCTTGCCGTTGCGCCGGCGGCGCTTGACGACGAGCCGGATCGAGTTGTCCAGCGTCTGCATCACGAGCACGATGATCGTGCGCTCCGACCAGCGGCGGCTGAAGAGCATCTCCCACACCCAGCGCGGGTGGCGGACCATCTGGCCCAGCCACTTCAGCGGCCGGGTGAGGCGGGTGCCGTTGCCGGTGAGCACGGTGAACAGTCCGCGGATCGACCCGCCGCCCTCGCCGTAGGTCACCGTCTCGATGTGGGTGTGCGGGTCGGGGTAGATCGACGACGTGATCGCAACGCGCCGGCTGATGCCCTCGGCGCGCCCCTCCGGCACCGTGACGCCGAGGATCGCCTCGCTGTTGGTGCGGACGAGCTCGCCCAGGCGCGGCGAGAGTCGCGGCAGGTCGCCCTGCTCGCGGCAGCGGGCGAGCAGCTCGTTCGTGCCGAGCGCGCCGCCCGACAGGACGACCCCGCGGGCGCGCAGCGTCTGGCGGTCCTTGCGCCAGCGCGCGCCGGTGCGCTCGTGGGTGATCTCCCAGCCGTCGGCGCCGTCCACCCCGTTGAGCGGGCGCAGGCCGACGACCTCGCGGCCGGGCCGGATCCGGGCGCCGAGCTTCTCGGCGAAGTACAGGTAGTTCTTCGTCGTCGAGTTCTTCGACCCCTGCGGGCAGCCGAGCATGCAGCGGCCGATCTGCGAGCACCCCATCCGGCGCGGGCCGTCGCCGCCGAAGTACGGGTCGTCGACCTCCTCCCCCGGGTTCTCGAGGTAGGTCCCGACGCGGGCCTTGCGGTACGTGTGCGACACGCCGATCTCGTCGCCGTAGCGCTTGAGCAGCTGGTCGGCCGGGTCGTCGTCGGTGACGTCGGTGACGCCGAGCATCCGCTGGGCGGCCTCGTAGTGCGGGGCCAGCTCGGTGCGCCAGTCGGCCAGGGCGCTCCACTGGCGGTCCTCGAAGAACGCGCGCGGCGGGACGTAGAGCGTCATCGCGTAGACGAGGCTGCCGCCGCCGACGCCGGCCCCGCTCATGATGAAGACGTCGCGGAACGGGGTGAGCTTGAACAGGCCGCGCAGGCCGACCGCGGGCGCGTAGAAGTACCGCCGCAGGTCCCAGCTGCTCTTCGGCATCGTCGCGTCGTCGAACCGCTCACCGCGCTCCAGGACGGTGACGTCGTAGCCCTTCTCGCTCAACCGCAGCGCGCTGACGCTGCCGCCGAAGCCCGAGCCGACGACGACCCAGTCGGCGTCGAATCGCTGATCGTTCCCTGCCGTCATGCCGGTGTCCTCTCCACGACCCGTCATCCGCCATAGATGACGCAGGCGTCACCCTATCGCGGGCGCCGGTCCGACGGGGCGGAATCAGAGCCCGAAGACGCGCCGGGCGTTGCCGTCGAGGAACAGCTCCCGCGCCTCGTCGTCGAGCCCCAGGTCGTCGAGGCCCTCGAGCGCGTGCGCGGCGGTGATCATCGGGTGGTTCGTGCCGAAGAGGACCTTGCGGCGGCCGCCGGGGTCGCGCAGGTAGGCGACGAGCTCGGGCGGGTACCGCGCGACGGTGTACGCCGACGTGTCGATGTGGACGTTCTCGTGCTTGCGGCAGACGGCGACCATCTCCTCGGTCCACGGGTAGCCGATGTGCCCGCCGACGATCGTCAGCTCCGGGAAGTCCAGCGCGACCCGGTCGACGTAGGGGATCGGCCGGCCGGTCTCGGACGGGCGCAGCGGCCCGGTGTGCCCGACCTGGGTGCAGAACGGCACGCCGAGCTCGATGCAGGCGGCGAAGAGCGGGTAGTACCGGCGGTCGGTGATCGGGGCCTCCCACAGCCACGGCACGACCCGCAGCCCGACGAACCCGAGCTCGGTGACGCACCGGCGCAGCTCACGGACCGCGTCCATCGGGCGCCGCAGGTCGACCGAGGCGATGCCCCGCAGGCGCGAGGGATGGGCGGCGACCCAGCCGGCGACCTCGTCGTTGCCGACCAGCTCGCCCTCCGGTCCGTGCCACGCGCTGAGCAGCCCGACGTCGACCCCGCCGGCGTCCATCGCCGCCAGCGTGCCGGCGATCGGCGGCTCCTCGTCGGGGACCTCCAGGCCCGTCCACCGCCGCAGCGACGCGAGCATGTCGTGCCCGAGGAACCGGCGGGTGGGGTGCTGCATCCACGCGTCGACCGTCATGGCCGGAGCCTAGGTCGGCCCCGGCCGTGCGTCCAGCCCCCGGTCAGAGGGCGGAGAGCGTGATCGGCAGGCCGTCGGCGGGGAGCGGGCCGGTGCCGTAGGAGATCGGCGGCTCGTAGCCGTCGGGGATCGAGAACCGTCGCGTGAGGAGCAGGCGGAAGAGGATCGCCTTGACCTCCATCGTCCCGAAGAACATGCCGATGCACTTGTGCGCGCCCGCGCCGAACGGCGCCCACGCGAACTTGTGCGACCGGTCCTCGGCCCGCTCGGGCAGGAACCGCTCGGGGTCGAACGTGTGCGGATCGGACCACCACGGCTCCATCCGCTGGCTCGGGTAGATGCCGATGAGCAGCTGGGTGTCGGCCGGGATGAACCGCCCGTCGAGCTCGGTGTCCTTCACCGACCGGCGGCCGAGGATCCCGACCGGGGCGTTCATCCGCAGCGTCTCGCGGAAGCAGAGGTCCATGAGCGGCAGCCGGTCGACGTTGGCGTAGTCGATCTGGTCGACGCCGAGGGCGACGGCCTCCTCGCGCAGCCGCTCCTGCCACTCGGGGTGGCGGGCGAGGTAGTAGGCCATCATCGACAGCGTCAGCGTGCTCGTGTCGTGCGCGGCCATCATCGTGAAGATCATGTGGTTCACGACGTCCTCGTCGGTGAACCGCTCGCCGTCGGCGGTCTCGGCCCGGCAGAGGACGCTGAAGAGATCGTTGCCGTCGCCGGCGCGCTTGGCCGGGATCTGGCTGCGGAAGTGGTCGGCGAGGAGCCGACGGCTGCGCAGGCCGCGGTGCCACATGCCGCCGGGGACGTCGTGGCGGATGAGCGCCTGCCCGCCGACGACGCAGTCGTCGAACGCGTGGTTGAGCCGGTCGGCCTCGGGTCCGAGGCTCTCGCCCATGAACACCTCGGTCGCGATGTCGAGCGTCAGCTGCTTCGTCGCGTCGAAGAGCTTGAAGCCCTCCTGGTTCGGCCACGACGCGACGCCGCGGGCGATCGTGTCGTTCGCCTGGGCGATGTAGTCGACGAGCCGCGGACGCTTGAACGCCTCCTGCATGATCCGGCGGTGCTGCAGGTGCTCGTCGCCGTCCATGAGCATGACGCCGCGGTCGAAGAACGGGCCGATGAGGTAGTCCCAGCCCTGCTTGTTCGAGAACGCCTTGTCGCGGTTGGCGAGCACCGTGCCGATCGCCTCGGGACCGAGGACGAGGACCATCTTCGTGCCGAACGCCGTCGTCCACGAGATCGAGCCGAACCGGTCGTACAGCTCGCCGCAGTGCTCGAGGGTGTGGCGGAGGAACCCCAGCGTGCGCCCGATGTAGGGCACGGACGGGTCGCCCATGACCGGCTCGAGCCCGCTGCCGGGGGGTGGCGTGGCCAGCGGCTGCGCGGCCCGCTCGGGCAGGCGGTCGAACAGCGCGTTGGCGGCGTCGACGACCGGGACGCGGTCGATCGCGGCGCCGGCGAGCGCGAGGGGCTTCGTCAGGAGGCTGGCCACATCTGAGACGGTACCGTTCCAGATGATGGTTCGTCAAGCTGGACGTCGATGACGACGCAGGCCGGTGGTCGCCGCTACGGCGGACGGAGCGGGGCGGAGCGCAGCGCGGAGCGCCGTGACGCGCTCCTCGACGCCGCGTTCCGGATCGTCGCCGCCGAGGACTGGCACGCGCTGCGGATCGACGCGCTGTGCCGCGAGGCGGGCCTGAGCAAGCGGTACTTCTACGAGGAGTTCGGCAACCTCGACGACCTGGCGACGGCGCTCGTCGGCCGGCTCGGCGACGAGCTCATCGCGGTGACCGTCGCCGGCGTCGAGCGCGACCCCACCCCCACCGGCCTCGTGCGGGCGGCGCTCGACCCGTTCCTCGCCCACCTCGCCGACGACCCCCGCCGCGCGCGGGTGCTCTTCGGCGCGGTGCCCGGCGACGGCGACGCCGCCCGCCGCCGCGACGAGGTGCTGCGCCGCGTCATGGCCGCCGCGATCGGGCTGGGGGTGGAGATCCTCGGCGCCGCCCGCGGGCCGACGGTCGACGTCGGCGCGTCGTTCCTCGTCGGCGGCACCGTGCAGGCGGTGCTCGACTGGCTCGCCGTGCCGGAGCCCCGCGCGACCGACGCGCTCGCCGACGACCTGGCCGCGCTCTGGCAGGCGGTCGTCGACGCGACGTTCCCGGCGCCCGCGTCGTCGGCCCGCGGGGACCGACTCACTCCTTGAGCAACCGCGAGAACCGCCGGTCCTTGTACGGCGACCCGCCGGTCTGGCACGTGGCGCAGTAGGCCATCTCGTCGTCCTCGTAGTGGACGGCCAGGATCGGGTCGCCGCACCGCGGGCAGGGCTCCCCCACCCGCCGGTGCACCCGCAGCGGCATCGGCAGCTTGTCGGGGATCGGGATCGTCAGGACGTCGAGGTGGCGCCGCAGCGCCCCGCCGAGGACGTCGCCGATGGCGTCGCGCAGCCGGTCGCGCTCGCCGTCGTCGAGGTCGCCGCAGCGGCGCAGCGGCGCGATCCTCGCGGTCCAGAGGATCTCGTCCGCCCAGCTGCGGCCGATCCCGGCGACGACGCGTTGGTCGCGCAGCGCTCCGCGCAACGTCCGCCGTGGCGGGAGCGTCGTGACGTCGAACGGGGCGGGCCACGCGTCGGGCCCGAGCGACGTGAGCGTCTCGTCGGCCGCGACCGCGGCGAGCGGCAGCAGCGCCGCCCACGCCGCCTGCCGCGTCCCGAACTCGCGCAGGCGCAGCTCGCGCCCGCCGCCTCCCCCGTCGCTCCGGCGCGGCCCGTCGGGTCGCGCCGGGTCGTGCCCGCCGTCGCGTCCCCCGCCGGCGAGGCCGATCGCGATCCGCACCGACCGGTCGCGGGGCCCGGCGCGGCCGTCGTGCAGCTGCAGCCGACCGGCGCTCATGAGGTGCACGACGAGGATCGCGTCGGGGCGGACCCGGGCGGCGGCGTCGCGGGCGCCGGGGGACGCGGGAGACGGCCCGTCGTCCGGGCGGTCGGCCGTGGGCCCGTCGGCGGCGCCGTCGGCCCCACGGGCATCGTCCGCCGCGACCCGGACCGGCGGATCGAGGCCCGGCACCGGCACGCCCGCACCGCGGGCGGCGTCGGCCGCGGCGTCGTCGCCGGACGGCAGCGCGCCGCCGGCGAGCCCGACGAGGAGGAGCTTGCCGCGGCGGCGCAGGCCGGTGACCGTCGCCCCCTCCAGCGCGTCGAGCGGCGGGGCGAAGGTCCGCATCGTCGCCAGGCCCGGAGCCCGCGCCCGCTCGACGGTGGCCCCGGCGACCGCGGCGTCCAGCAGTCGGACGGTCGCCTCGATCTCGGGCAGCTCGGGCACGGGGCGAGTCTCCCACGGGGCCCGGGCGCGCGGGAGGGGCGTCGCCGCCCGCGTAGGCGCGACACCGGTCGCCGCCCGAGCCCGCCCGCGACGGAGGGCGCCGGTCGCCGCCCCGAGCCGGCCGGCCGGTCGCGACTCAGCCCCCGAGCCGGGCGAGCTCGGCCGCGCGGAGGAACGACCGCAGCTCGCCGCCGTCGCCGAGCCGCACGACGACGAGGCCACCGGTCGGGACCGCCACGCGCGCGCCGGTGAGGTCGTGGACGACCTGCGACAGGTCGGGCTCGTGCCCGACGACCATCACGCGCTCCCCGAGCGCCGCGACGGTGCGGGCCTCGTCGGCGTCGAGCCCGACGAGCGCGTCGTGGCGCACGACCGTGCCGCCGAACCGCTCCGCGGCGAGCTCGGCGGTGCGCGTCGCCCGGACCTTGGGCGACGCGAGCACGACGTCCGGCACCCGCTGCAGCGCGACGAGCGCCCCGCCGACCGCCCGGGCCTGGGCCTCGCCCTCGGCGACGAGGTCGCGCTCGGGATCGGGGCGCGTCCCGTGCGGCTCGGCGCGACCGTGGCGGACGATGAGCAGCTCGTGGGCCATGGGGCCACGCTAGCCCATGCGCCCGCCGGTCCCGGTGACCCGACGGTGGCCGCGAGCGGTGGGGCCGCCCGCGACGGCGCGCCCGCCGCCCGGGCCGACCGTCGCGCCACCCGCCCGCGACGGCGCGCCCGCCATCCGGGCCGACCGTCGCCTACCCGCGGCCGCCCCGCCCGTACACGGCGCGCACGAGCCCGCCGAGGAGCTTGTGGACGAGCCCGTCGTACGGGTAGTGCTGGGGCTCGCGCCGCAGCGCCAGGCGGGCGACGACGACGGTCTGCGTGGCGGTGTACTTCACGATCCCCTCGCGGCCGTGGCGCGCCCCCAGGCCGGAGTCCTTCCACCCGCCCATCGGGGCCTCGAGCGCGGCGTACCCGACGAGCGCGTCGTTGACGTGGACGGTGCCCGCCTGGATCCGCCGGGCGATCTCCTCGCCGCGGGCGACGTCCTTCGTGAACACCGACGCCATCAGGCCGTACGGGCTGTCGTTCGCCAGCCGGACCGCCTCGTCGGCGTCGGCGACGCGCATGATCGGCAGCGTCGGCCCGAACGTCTCCTCGGTCATGCAGCGCATGCCGTGGTCGGCGTCGGCGATGACCGTCGGCGGGTACCACCAGCCGGGGCGCCCCTCGTCCTCGTCGCCGCCGACGACGATCCGCGCGCCCTTGCCGCGCGCGTCGTCGACGTGGTCGCGGACGACGTCGAGCTGCTCCGGCACGGTCAGCGCGCCGACGTCGGTCGCGCCGGGCCCGGTCGGGTCGTTGGTGCGCAGCGTCGCGGCCCTCTCGGCGACCTTCGCGACGAACGCGTCGTAGACCGACGCCTCGACGTACGCCCGCTCCACCGAGATGCAGGTCTGGCCGCCGTTGAACATCGCGTAGAACAGGGCGGTGCTCGCGGCACGCTCCAGGTCGGCGTCGGCGAGGACGATGAGCGCGTCCTTGCCGCCGAGCTCGAGCGAGCAGGGGATGAGGCGGTCCGCGCACCGCCGGGCGATCCCGCGACCGACCTCGGTCGACCCGGTGAACATCACCATGTCGACGGCGTCGACGATCGGGTCGCCCAACCGCGAGCCGCTGCCGGTGACGACCTGCAGGACGTCGTCCGGCAGCCCGCACTCGCGCAGCGCGCGGAGCATGAGCAGCGACGTCAGCGGCGTCTTGGCCGCCGGCTTGAGCAGCACGGCGTTGCCGGCCATGAGCGCGGGGATCGCGTCGCCGAACCCGTTGGTGAACGGGTAGTTCCACGGTGCGATGACCCCGACGACGCCGACCGGCGCGTGGCGGACGACGACCTTCTTGCCGACGAGCAGCGGCGAGGCGACCTTCACCCGCTCGTCCGCGAGGAGCTTCGGCGCGGCGGACGCCCAGTGCCCGAACGCGGCGGCGCCGTAGGTCACCTCGGCGATCATCGCGTCCTCCCACGCCTTGCCCGTCTCGGACACGATAGTGCGGACGAGCTCGTCGCGGTGGTCGACGACCCAGCGCTGGGCACGGCGCATGACCCGGGCGCGCCCGTCGAACCCCAGCGCCTCCCAGGCGGGCTGGGCCGCACGGGCCCGGGCGGCCGCGACGGCGACGTCGTCGGGGCCGAGGGCGTCGACCCAGGCGACCGTCTCCCCGGTCGCGGGGTTGACCACCGCCTGCCGCCCGGGACGCTCCCCGTCGGTCGGCCGGACCTGCTCCTGCGTGCTCATCGCTCCCCTTCGCGCCGCGCGTCCTACGCACCCCCCGTTCGGCGGGGCGCCCCGGGGCAGCGTAGCGCGCCCGACGCCCCGGCCCCGGCGAAGGTGACGTCGGCGTCAGGTTCGGGGCCGAGGGGCGGGCCGGCGACGGTCGTCGCCGGCCGTGCTTCGTCCGGTCAGTCGGCGATCGCGATCGACGTGATCGAGATCGGGGTGACGGGGCGGTCACCCGGGCCGGTCGGGGTGGTGCCGATCCGCTGGACGACGTCGTCGCCGTCGACGACGCGGCCGAACGCCGTGTGCTTGCCGTCGAGCCACGGCGTCGACTCGGCGGTGACGATGAAGAACTGCGACCCGTTGGTGCCCTTGCCCTGCACGGTGCCGGCGTTCGCCATCGCGAGCGTGCCGCGGACGATCTTGTGGTCGTTGATCTCGTCGTCGAAGGTGTAGCCGGGACCGCCGGTGCCGGTGCCCTGCGGACACCCGCCCTGGATCATGAAGTCGGCGATGACCCGGTGGAAGACCAGGCCGTCGTAGAACCCGTCGGCGGCGAGCTTCTTGAAGTTGGCGACCGTCTGGGGCGCGTCGTCGTCGAAGAGCTCGAGGACGACGTCGCCCTCGCTGGTGCTCATGGTGGCCGTGGACACGGCATCTCCTCCGGATCGGGGAACGAGGGCCCGACCCTAGCGTCGCGCCCGGCCGTCTGCGCGCCCAGGGGTGGCGCGGGTCAGCTCGTGCCCGAGATCTCGGCGATCTCGCCGGCGGCCGGCGTGCCCGGCACGGTGCTGACGAGGACGAGCACGTGCCGGTACTTGCGGGTACGGCCGGCGGCGTCCTTGAGCGAGAGCTTCGTCGAGCCGCTCCGCGTCGGCGTCTCGGACGTCAGCGCGTCCCAGCCCAGGTCGAGGGCGTCGGGCGGCAGGTCGCGCTGGGTCGTGCCGAGCACCTTGACGACCATCCCCTTGGTCGCGTTGCGCAGGGTGAGCGTCTCGACCGTCGTCGGGGTGGCGAAGTCGAGGACGTACCCGAACCCTCCGGCCTTGCCCTCGTTGAGCGTGAACTTCCACGACGTCGACGTCTTGCCGTCGATCGCGGCCCCGTCGTCGCCCTTGTCGGCGAGGACCCCGTCGGGGTCGTACAGCGACCCGCTGCCGAACGACAGCGGCCCGCTCGGCGACTTGGCCGTGGTGGTGGTCCGCGTCGTGGTGGTCGTCGTGCGCGTCGACGTGGTCGGGGACGGGGAGCCCGCGTCGGACCCGTCGTCGGCATCGGCGTCGTCGTCGCCCGCGCCGGCGTCGAGGTCGGTCGTGTCGTCGTCCTCGACGTCCTCGTCGTCGAGCGCGGCCGTGTCGTCCTCGTCCTCGTCGGGCTCGACGTCCGCGGGCGGCGCGGTGGGCGAGGCCGGGGGCGTCGTGCCGACGGCCGGCGGGACGGCGGGCGTCGTCGCCTGCGGCACCGGGGTGCCGCTGGCGGTGGCCGGGGCCTGGGCGACGTCGGACGCGTCGTTGCTCAGCGCCGCGTACGCCGCGGCGGCGGCGCCGCCGGCGAGCAGCACGGCGGCGGCGACGGTGACGGCCGCGGCGCGGAGGCCCGGCAACCGCTCGACCGCGGGCGTGAGTCGGGCGCCGCAGCCCAGGCACCACTCCTGGTCGGCGGTGGCCCCGGCGCCGCACCGCTCGCAGTCCCGCGCGACGGCGGCCGACGGCGCGTCGGCGACGGGGTCCTGCTCGTGCTCGTGGGGCGCGGTCACGGACCTAGGGTAGCGTCGATCCGCCCGCGGCCGCGCCGGTGTACGGCGACTCCCGGCCGCGTCGGGTCACGGGCCGGGACGCGGCGATTCCCGGGCTACGGGCGGGCGCGACCCCGGACGCGATCGACGGCCCGCGCTCGCCCGCCCGTGGCTCAGAGCACCGCGGCGCGCAACGGCAGGTCGGTCGCGTCGTCGGCGTTGATCGCCGCGACCGCGTCGTCGACCGCCGCCGCCGGCACCGTCGCGAGCGCGAACCGCTCCAGGACGAGGACCTCGCGGACCGCCTCGCCGTCGAGCCCGGTCGCGGCGGTGATGCCGCGCACGAGCGCGCGGATCGTCACGCCGTCGGCGGCGCCCGGCACGAGCACGATCCGGGCGCCCGCCTCGTCCGACGCGCGACTGATCTGCGGCTTGCGGCCGCGGCGCGGCTTCTCCCGCACCACCGGCGCGTCGTCGTCGCGGCCCGCCGTCGCATCGTCCGTGCCGCGGTCGTCGGCCGGGCGGGCGTCGTCGCTCCCGCGACGGGCGGCCTTCGTGGTCGCGCCGGGCGCCCACTCGGTCATCGCCATGCCGATGTGCTCCTCGATCGCCTCGCGCTCGCGCTGCTGCTTGGGCTCGACGAACGTGATCGCCCGGCCCGACGCCCCGGCCCGGCCGGTGCGGCCGATGCGGTGCACGTACGTGTCGGGCGAGCGCGGCACGTCGTAGTTCACGACGTGGGTGACGGTGGAGATGTCGAGCCCGCGCGCGGCGACGTCGGTCGCGACGAGCAGCGGCACCCGGCCGCCCTTGAACGACAGCATCACGCCGTCGCGCTGCCCCTGCGACAGGTCGCCGTGGAGCGCCTTGACGTTGTTGCCGCGGTCGCGCAGCAGCCGGTACAGGCGGTCGGTGCCGATCTTCGTGCGGCAGAAGACGATCGCCTGGCGCGGCCGCTCGGCGGCGATGACCTCGGCGAGCTTCTCCGGCTTGTCCTTCGGCGAGACCTCGACCCGGAACTGCTCGACGGTGTCGACGGTGAGCGTGTCGGCCTTGACCTTCACGTGGACCGGCTCGTAGAGGAAGTTGTCGGCGAGCTTGCGGATCGGCGGGGCCATCGTCGCCGAGAACAGCGCCGTCTGGCGGCTGTTGGGGGTGCGCCGCAGGATCTTCTCGACGTCCTCGAGGAACCCGAGGTCGAGCATCTCGTCCGCCTCGTCCAGGACGACGAACCGGCAGGACCCCAACTGCAGCGCTCCGCGGTCGATGAGGTCGAGGACGCGGCCGACGGTGCCGACGACGACGTGGGCGGACTTCCGCAGCATCGAGATCTGGTCGCGGATCGGCGCGCCGCCGAAGGTCGCGACGACGTCGACGCCCTTCTTCACGCCGAACGACCGCACCGCCTGGGTGACCTGGATGCACAGCTCGCGGGTCGGGGTGAGCACCAGCGCCTGGGTCTCCGGGTTGGAGACGTCGACGTACTGGACGATCGGCGCGCCGAACGCGCACGTCTTGCCGGATCCCGTCTGCGCCTGCCCGATGACGTCGCGTCCCTCGAGCATCGGGGGGATGCCCTGCTCCTGGATCGGGCTGGGGCGCTCGTAGCCGATCTCGCGCAGCGCTCCGAGGACGTCGTCGGACAGGCCAAGGTCGGCGAACGCGGTCATCACCGGGGATCCTATGGCGTCGCGCCGCGGACGGGTCGCGCGTTGCCGCCGCGACGGTCAGGGGCGACCGACGTCGAGGACGAGCTTGCCGGTCGTCGTGCGGGCCACGAGGGCCCGGTGGGCGTCGACGGCGCGCTCCAGCGGCCAACGTCCCCCGACGTGCACGCGGACCTCGCCCCGCAGCGCCCGGGCGAACAGGTCGTCGAGCGGCGCGACGAACCTGCGCGCCGGGTCGTCGAGGCAGTGGAAGAGCCAGAACCCCACGACCGATCGGGAGTGGCGCAGCAGGTGCCCGGTCCGGACCTCGTTCGGCTCCTTCGTCGCGATCCCGCAGACGACGATCCGTCCGAACGGCGCGAGCGCCCGCAGCGACGCGTCGAACCCCGGCCCGCCCGCCATGTCGACGACGACGTCGACGCCCCGTCCGCCGTTGGCCGCGACGAGCCGCTCGGTCAACCCGTCGGGGTCCCCCTCCACGGCCACGTCCGCCCCGAGCCGCAGCGCCTCGTCGCGCTTCGCCGCCGTCGACGCCGTCGCGATCACCCGTCCGGCCCCGAGCGGCCGGGCGAGCTGCACCGCCAGCGACCCGGTGCCGCCGGCGGCGCTGTGCACGACCACCGCCTCGCCGCCCTCGAGCCGCGCCGCGGTCCGGAAGAGGTGCCACGCGGTCAGGCCCTGGACGAGCAGCCCGAGCGCCTGGTCGTCGTCGAGCCCGTCGGGCACGGCGACGCAACGCTCGACGGGGACGACGACCTCCTCGGCGTACGCGCCCCCACCGCGGGTGAGGGCGACGACCCGCTCGCCGGTGTCCTCGCGGATCCCGACGACCTCCTGCCCGGGGACGAGCGGCAGGTCGGCCGCCCGGACGTAGCGGTTCTCGCGGGCGTGCGTGTCGGCGAAGTTCACCCCGACGGCCCGCACCGCGATCCGCACCTCGCCCGGCCCGGGCACGGGCCGCGGCAGATCGACGGCGTGCAGGACCTCCGGCCCGCCGAACTCGACCTGCCGAATCGCCCGGATCGTCTCGCCCACCGCGGGAACGCTAGCCGAGTCGCCCGCCGCCCCCGCGCGCCTGACCCCACCACCGGGCCACACGACCCCGTTGGCGACCGTTCGCACGACGTGAACGATCGCCAACCGGCCCCACCGGGACTCCGGCGGGAGCCGCTCCCCGGAGGCCGTTGAGCGCCGTTCGCACGACGTGAACGATCGCCAACCGGCCCCACCGGGACTCCGGCGGGAGCCGCTCCCCGGAGGCCGTTGGGCACCGTTCGCAGGACGTGAACGATCGTCAACCGCGCCGACGGGCCGGTCGCCGTGCACCGCAGCCGGTACGGTCGCCGGGTGTCGCCCTCGTCCCCGATCCGCTCCCCGCACCTGGAGGAGCTGCGTGCGCTGCACGCCGCGGCCCGCCACGGGTCGATCGGCGCCGCCGCCAGGACCCTGGGCGTGTCGCAGCCGGCGCTGAGCAAGCGGCTGCGTCAGCTCGAGACCGTGACCGGACAGACGTTGCTCGAGCGCTCGCCGCGCGGCGTGGTGCCGACCGAGGCGGGGCACCGGGTGCTGTTCGGCGCGCAGCGGGTCCTCGAGGCGCTCGACGAGCTCGACCAGACCGTGCAGGAGCTGCGCGGCAGGCCCCGGCCGTTGCGGCTCGCGACCAGCCCGGTCGTCGCCGAGTCGCTCCTGCCGGCCATCCTCACGAGCTTCTACCGCGAGCCCGGGCGCGAGCCGATCGAGCTCATCGTCGGCAACTCCGACCTCGTGCGAGAGCTCGTCGACGACGGTCGCGCCGACGTCGGCATCGCCGGCGCCGCACCCGGGGAGGACCCCGACCGGCCCGTGCTGACCGAGGACGAGCTCGTCGTCGCCGTCCCCGCCGGTCACGCGTGGCTCGAGCGCGACGCGATCCCGCTCGCCGAGCTCGTCCAGACCCCGCTCGTGCTGCGCGACCCCGGGGCCAGCCAGCGCCGGGTCCTCGACGCGCGGCTGCGCCGCTCCAAGCTCACGCTCGCGCCCCCGCGGATGGAGGTCGGGTCGACGCCCGCCGCGCTCGCCGCGCTCGCGGAGACCGGCACCCCGGCGCTCGTGTCCCGGCTGTCCGTCCCCGCCGGGTCGACCGTCGAGCTGCGGCCAATCGACGGCGAGCGGCTCTACCGACGGTTCGTCGTGCTCGTGGCGCCCGACCGGGAGCGCTCCGCCCCGATCCGACGGCTCGTCGACGCGCTGCACGCCTGACCGCCGACGTACGCGCGGCCGCACGCTCACGGCCGCCCGTCCCGTCACACGCCCTGCCCGTCGCACGCCCCGCCCGTCGCACGCCCGGCCCGGTGAGCACGTGGCCCCGCGAGTGACCCAGCCCACGCCAAGCCATAACCAGAGGTTAGGTCGACGGACGACGTATACGTCTACCGGATCGTCGATCGCGCCCGTAGCATCGCCCGTGCCGGGGGGCTCCCGGTGACCCCGGCCGACCCTCCTCAGCGGCCGGGGCCTCAATCTGAAGCGCCGTCCCCGGCGTGACGATCGGTCATGCCGGGGATGCCGCATTGCCGACGGTGCCCATGGAACTCCTGGATCTCGCACGCCTGCAGTTCGCGTTCACGACGCTCTTCCACTTCATCTTCGTCCCGCTGACGATCGGGCTCTCCGGGTTCGTCGCGCTCATGCAGACCCGCTGGTACCGCACCGGCGACGAGCAGTACCTCCGGATGACGAAGTTCTGGGGCAAGCTGCTCCTCGTCAACTTCGCCATCGGCGTCGCCACCGGACTCGTGCAGGAGTTCCAGTTCGGCATGGCGTGGAGCGCCTACAGCCGTTACGTCGGCGACGTCTTCGGGGCGCCACTGGCGATGGAGGGCCTGGCCGCGTTCTTCCTCGAGTCGACGTTCCTCGGCCTCTGGATCTTCGGCTGGAGCCACCTGCCGAAGAAGCTCCACCTGGCGACGATCTGGCTCGTCTTCATCGGCACCACCCTGTCGGCGTACTTCATCCTGTCGGCCAACGCCTGGATGCAGAACCCGGTCGGCTACCGGATCGACGAGGAGTCCGGCAACGCGGTCCTCACGTCGATCTGGGCGATGCTGTCGAGCGGCACCGCGGTCCTGGCGTTCCTCCACACGATCCCCGCGGCCGTGCTCACCGCTGGCGGCCTCATCTCGGGCATCTCGCTGTGGCACCTCGCCCGCCGGCGGGGCCACGAGGTCGAGTTCTTCACCCGCTCGCTGCGGTGGGGCCTGCGCGGGACGCTCCTCGCGGCCGTCCTCACGATCTTCGTCGGGCACTTCCTCGGCCAGCACATGACCGAGAAGCAGCCGATGAAGATGGCCGCCGCCGAGGCGCTCTACGAGACGCACAAGGGCGCGCCGCTGTCGCTCATGGCGATCGCTCCGCTCGAGAAGAAGCCGGACCGCCACGCGTTCGACATCGAGATCCCCAACCTCCTGTCGTTCATGGCGACGAACGACTTCAACGCCACCGTCGAGGGCGTCAACCCGCTGCAGGAGCGGTTCCGGAAGCAGTACGCCCAGTACGAGATCGACCGGGGGCGCGACCCCACGAAGGCCGAGTACTACCCGATCATCGGCCTGACGTACTGGAGCTTCCGGATCATGATGACCGTCGGGTTCTGGATGGCGCTGTTCGCCGCCGTCGGGCTGTGGCTGCTGCGGCGGACGAAGGGCTCGGTGGCCGGCCTCGCCACCCGTCCGTGGATCCACCGGCTGGCGATGCTCACCCTCGCGGCCGGGTTCCTCGGCCACGCCGCCGGCTGGATCTTCACCGAGATGGGCCGCCAGCCGTGGGTCGTCACCGGCCTGCTGAAGACCGAGGACGCGGTGTCGAAGCTCGGCGCCGAGAACGTCGCGATCTCGCTGTCGGTGTTCATCGTCCTCTACTGCATCATCGGCGCGATCGAGTTCCGGCTCTTCGCCCGTCTGGCCCGCGTCGGACCGGACGACCCCGACGACGAGGACGACGGCGACGCCGTCCCCGCCATGTCCTACTGAGAGAACGGATCGCATCATGGATCTCCCCACCCTGTGGTTCCTCCTCATCGCCTTCTTCTGGGCCGGCTACCTCGTCCTGGAGGGGTTCGACTTCGGCGTCGGCATGCTCCTGCCGTTCGTCGCCCGTGACGCCGACGACCGCCGCGTCGCCGTTGGCACGTTCGGTCCCGTGTGGGACGCCAACGAGGTCTGGCTCCTCGTCGCCGGCGCGTCGATGTTCGCCGCGTTCCCCAACTGGTACGCGTCGATGTTCCACGCCCTGTACCTGCCGCTGACGCTGCTGCTCGTGGCGCTCATCGTCCGGGTCCTCGCGATCGAGTACCGGACGAAGCAGGACGACCCGCGCTGGACCGCCCGCTGGGACCGGGCGCTCATCGTCACGTCGTACGTCGCGCCGATCGCGATCGCGCTGGCGCTCGCCAACGTCGTCCGCGGCATCCCGCTCGACGGGTCCAACGACTACACCGGCAACCTCCTCGACCTCGTGCACCCGTACGGGCTGCTCGGCGCGGCCGCCGTCGTCGCGCTCTACCTCCTGCACGGCGCGACGTTCCTCGGGATCCGGGCCGAGGGCCCGGTCCGCGAGCGGGCGCGCGCCACCGCCACCCGCGTCGCCCCGGTCGCGATCGTGCTCGCCGCGGCGTTCGGCACGTGGACGGTGCTCGGGGTCCCGCTCGGCGACGCGACGACGTCGCCGGTGGCGGTCGTCGCGCTCGTCGTCGCCGCCGGGGCGCTCGTCACCGCCACGGTCGCCGTCCGCGCCGGGCGCGAGGGGATCGCGTTCGCCGGCACGACCGTCGCGATCCTCGGCGTCGCGATCCTCATGTTCGCCCAGCTGTGGCCCAACGTCCTGCCGTCGACCGACGTCGTCGCCGGCACGCTGACGGTCGACGCGGCCGCGTCGTCGCCGTACACGCTCAAGGTCATGAGCTTCGTCGCGCTGACGATGGTCCCGGTCGTCCTGGCGTACCAGGCGTGGAGCTACTGGGTGTTCCGTCACCGCGTGCGCCCCACCGGCGACGCGTCGCCGCTGCAGGCCCTGGCCCGGCGTCGGGCGGCCGAGGGCTGACCGGTGGGGCCTCCCCCGCGCGCGCTGCTCGCCACCGTCCCGGGGCTGCGGGGCCAGCTGCGCCTCGCCGCCGGACTCGGGGTGGGCGAGGCGCTCGCGACGGTCGCGCAGGGGCTGCTGCTCGCGGCGGCGATCACCATCGGCGTCGACGGCGCCGACGACCCCATCGGCCCGGTGCTCGCCGGCCTGGCGCTCGCCGTGCTCGTGCGGGCGGCGCTCGCCGCCGTCGGCGAGACCACCGGTCGCGCCGCCGGCCGGCGGGCGGTCACCGAGCTGCGCGAGCGGGCGGTGACGATCGCCCTCGACCGCGCGTCGCGGACGGCGGGCGACGACCGTCCCGGGGCGCTCGCCGCCCGTTGGGTCCACGGCGCCGACGCCGTCGCCGCCTACACCGGCCGGTACCTGCCCGCGTCGGTCGTCGCCGCGGTCACCCCGGTGCTCGTCATCGTCACGGTGGCGTTCGTCGACCTGCTCAGCGCCGTGCTGCTGTGCGTCGCCGTGCCGATCGTCGTCGTGTTCCTCGTCCTCGTCGGGTTCCGGGCCGAGCGGGCGGCGGCGCGCCGTCACGCCGGGCTCACCCTGTTGGGCGGCCACCTGCTCGACGTGCTCCGCGGCCTGCCGACGCTGCGGGCGCACCGCCGCGACGACCACCAGGTCGGGCAGGTGCTGCGGGCCGGCGAGCACTACCGGGCCGGGACGATGGCGACGCTGCGCGAGGCGTTCCTGTCGGGGTTCGTCCTGGAGTTCATGGCGATGCTCGGCACCGCGCTCGTCGCGGTCGCCTGCGGCATCCGGCTCGCCGGCGAGCACATGGAGTTCGGCCCCGCGATCGCCGCGCTCGTCCTCGCGCCCGAGGCGTTCCTGCCGTTGCGCCGCGTGGGGGCCGAGTTCCACGCCGCCGCCGACGCCACCCCACTGCTCACCGAGCTCGCGGAGGCGGCGGCCGAGCACGACCCGCGCCCCGCGACCGCCGCGCCGGCCGCGATGGGAGCCGCCGCGCCCGCCGGGGGGCGAGCGGCCGCACCGACCGAGGTCGAAGCCGTCGTCCCGACCGCGGCGGGCGCCCCCGCCCCGGACCCGGCGGTCGACGACCCGTGGCTCGACCACGTGCGGGTCGAGCACGCCGACCGCCGACGCCCGACGCTCGACGAGACGACGCTCGTGCTGCCCGCCGGTCGCACGACGGTCCTCCGCGGGCCGTCCGGGTCGGGCAAGTCGACGATCCTGCGGCTGCTCCTGGGCCTGCGCGCCCCCGACGCCGGGGCCGTCCGCTGCGGCGACGTCGACCTGGCGACCGTCGACCGCGGGAGCTGGCACGCCCGGATCGCCTGGATCCCCCAGCACCCCGTGCTGTTGCCGGCGGGGCTCGGCGACAACGTCCGGTTCGGGACCGATGCGTCGGACGACGTGGTGACCGACGCGCTGCGCACCGTTGGCCTGGGCCCGCTGCTGACGGCGCTGCCCGACGGACTGGCCACGCCGCTGGGCGACGGCGGCCTGCCGCTGTCGACCGGGGAGCGACGGCGGGTCGCGATCGCCCGCGCGCTCGTGCGCGACCCGCGGCTCGTGCTCGTCGACGAGCCGACCGCCAACCTCGACCGGGTCACCGCCGGGCAGGTCGTCGACGCGCTCGAGCGGCTGACCGCGGGACGCACCGCCGTCATCGCCACCCACGACGACCTGCCCGAGCGCCTGGCCGACGTCACCGTCGCGATCGGCGGCGACCGGTGATCGTCGCCCCGATCCGGCGCGCGCTGGCGCTCGCGACCCCCGCCGAGCGGCGACGGCTGCGCCTGGCGACGGTCCTCGGCGTCGTCGCCGGGCTGGCCGGCGCCGCGCTCCTCGCCCTGTCCGGATACCTCATCGCCCGGGCCGCCGAGGCGCCGCCGGTGCTGTCGCTGACGATCGCGATCGTCGGCGTGCGCGGGTTCGGGGTGCTGCGCGCGATCGCCCGCTACGGCGAGCGGCTCGTGTCGCACGACGCGACGCTCGCGATCCTCGCCCGGTTGCGGGCCGACGCGTTCGCGGCGGTCGCGGCCCGCCCCGGCGCCGCGGGCACCGCCGAGGCCGACCGGATCGTCGGCGACGTCGACCGGGTCCAGGACGCGTACCTGCGGTCGATCGCGCCGCTCGCGGTCGCCGCGGTCGTCGGGATCGCCGCGCTCGTCGCCGCCGCGCTCGTGCTGCCGGTCGCGGCCGCGGTCCTCGCCGGGACGCTGCTGGCGGGGGCGGTCGCGCTGCCGGTGCAGGCGGCGCGGTGGACGCGACGGTCGACGCTCCGCCGGGCGCCGTCGCGGGCGCTGCTCGTCCGCGAGCTCGCCGCGACGCTCGACGCCGCCGCCGAGCTGCAGGTCGCGGGCCTCGCGCCCCGGCAGATCGAGAGGATCCACGACGCCGGGGCGGTGATCGACGCGATCGACCGGCGCGAGGGCCACGCGACCGCGATCGTCGGCGCGGCCGCGACGGCGGTCGGTGGCCTGGGCGCGGCGGCGGTGCTCGCCGTGGCGCTCCCGATCACCGTCGGCGGGCGGCTCGACCCGGCGCTCCTGGCGCTGCTGCCGCTGCTCGTCCTGGGGGTCGGCGAGGCGATCGCGCCGCTCCCCGCCGCCGCGCGCGAGCTCCACGGCACGTCGGACGCCGTCGACCGCGTGACGGAGCTCCTGCGCGACGGCGGGGCGACCCGCTCCACCGCGGAGCGCCACCGGGACGTCGCGACGACCGACGCGACCGTCGCCCTGCGCGACGTGACGGTCCGCCGTGGGGGCCGCACCGTCCTCGACCGCGTCGACCTGGACGTCGCCGACGGCGAGCGGGTGGCGCTCGTCGGCCCGAGCGGCGCGGGCAAGAGCACCGTCGGCGAGCTGCTCGTCGCGTTCCTGCCGACCGCGGACGTCACCGGCGACGCGACGATCGGTGGCGCCCCGCTGGCCGGGATGTCGCCCGCGTCGCTGCGGTCGACGGTGCTGCACGTCCCGCAGGACCCGTACCTCTTCGACGCCGACCTGGCCGCCAACCTGCGCCTGGCCCGGCCGGACGCCGACGACGCGACGCTCGTCGCCGCGTTGCGACGGGTCGGGGCGGGCCCGTGGCTCGACGGGCTGCGGGACGGGCTCGCCACGCCGCTGGGCGAGCGGGGAGCGCGCCTGTCCGGTGGGGAGCGTCAGCGGGTCGGGATGGCCCGGGCGCTGCTGGCCCGCGGCCACCGGCTCCTCGTCCTCGACGAGCCGGTGAGCCATCTGCCGCCCGCGGACGGCGTGGCGGTCATCCGGACGGTGCTCGACGCCGACCCCGACCGGGGCGCGCTCATCGTCGCGCACCGTCCGGCCGAGGCCGCGCTGGCCGACCGGACGGTGACGCTCGGCGCCGACGGCCGCGTGCGGCTGCCGGCGCGGGCCTGATCAGCCCCGCAGCGCGACCGGGACGTCGTCGAACCGGGTGAGCTGCGCGAGCCGCGCGACCCGCTCCTCGATCGCCGACGTCGGCAGCTCGTAGAGCTTCTCGGCGCCGAACGCCTCGACGTTGTGCGACGCGGTCGCGGTGCCGTAGACGAGCGCCGTGGCGAGCACGTCGCGGTCGACGGTGAGCGACGGGTCGGCGGCGAGGCGCGCCGCGACGTAGCCGACGACGCCCCCGGCGAACGAGTCGCCGGCGCCGGTCGGGTCGACGACCGACTCGAGCGGGAACACCGGCACGGTGAACCCGCCGCCGTCGGCGGTGAAGAGCTGCGCGCCGTACGACCCCTGCTTGGCGATGATCGCCGACGGCGCCTTCTCCCACGCGAAGATCGCCCGGGCCGCGGCGTAGGTCGTGCGCTGGTCGGTGAGCTGCGCGAGCTCCTCGTCGTTGAGGATGAGGCAGTCGACGTCGCCGATCGCGGCGACGAGGTCGGCCCGCGCGATGTCGATCCACAGGTTCATCGAGTCGAGGGCGCTCCACCGCGCCGACGACTGGGCGCGCACCTTGCGCTGGATCGCCGGGACGATGTTGGCGAGGAACAGGACGTCCGACGCGGCGGCCGCGTCGGACAGCTCGGGCTCGAACGTCTCGAACACCCCGAGCTCGGTGGTGAGCGTGTCGCGGGTGTTGAGGTCCTCGTGGTAGTGGCCCTTCCAGAAGAACGTCTTGCCGCCCGCGACCCTGTCGACGTCGTCGACGTTCGTCCCGCGGGTGGCGAGCAGCGCCATGTGGTCGTCGCCGTAGTCGTCGCCGACCGGGCCGACGACCCGCACGTCGGTGAAGAACGACGCGGCCTGGGCGAAGTGGAACGCCGCCCCTCCGGGCAGGCGGTCGCGGCGGTCGTACGGGGTGGAGACCCCGTCGAACGCGATGGAGCCGACAACGGTGACGCTCATGGGGGGCGACCCTAGATGATCGACCCCGCGCGACGTCGTGGCGCACCCGGGCCCGTCGCGCGGGCGCGTCGGCCCGCCCGGCCGCTCGCGACCGGGGCGCGGCGGCTCGCGATCAGGGCGTGGGGGCCTCGGCGCGCGGCACCCGCGGGAACTGGCTCGACGTCCCCTCGAACGTGAGCGGGCGCTGCGTCCGGCAGGGGACGTTGCCCTGCAGGTCGAGGATGATCGACAGCCCGGCGGGCGGGTTGGCGGCGTTGGCGCACGAGAACGTCGCCGGGGTCCCGCCGGGGCCGTACTGGCTCAGCTCGCCCGGGGCCGGATAGGCGTTGTGGCGGTTGGACGGCACCCGCTGCGGGTAGCCCATGATCGCCTCGCCGTTGAGCGGCGCCGAGAACCGCAGGTACGTGCGCTGGACCCCGTGCATGTCCGGCGCGGACGCGTTGATCGCCGCGGCGCTGTTGGCGAACACGACGCCGATCTCGCGGCGGTACGCCTCGAGGTACTTCGCGACCGGCAGCAGGTCCTGGGTCACCGGGGCGAGGGAGTCCATCAGCGGCCCGGTGGCGTCGAGGATCCGTCGCAGCGCCGGCAGGCCGGTGTCGGCGCGGCGCATGATCGGCCCGAGCTCGACGAGCGTCCGCTCGAGCTGCGGGGCGACGACCGCGAGGTCGCGCAACGCCGGCCGGATGAGCGGGGTGACCGGCCGCAGCGCCGCCAGCGCCGGCCGGGCGTCGGCGGCGGCGGCGCGGGCCACGGCGAGCGTCGACCGGGTCTCGTCGAGCAGCGTGGGGAAGATCCGGACCGTCTCGCGCAGCGGGCCGGTGACCGCCGACGTCTCCTCGACGATCCGCGCCCCGCTGCGGACGAGCTCCTGCACCGCGCCGGCGCGGCGACCGACGGCGGTGAACGTCGTGCCGAGGTCGCGGGTCCCGGCCTTGATCATGTCGGACTGGCGGTTGAGGATCCGCAGCAGGCCGTCGGCGGACTCGAGGGTCGGCCCGAGGTCGCCGATCGCGGCGTTGAAGTCCTGCCCGCGCTCGTCGAGGCCGCGGTCGAGCGACGTGATGAGCCGTCGCAGGTCGCGGCGGGTGCGCTCGTCGAACGCGTCGAGGATCTGGTCGAGCTCGGCGGTCGCGGCGACCTGGCGCCCCGGGATCGCCTCGCCGTCGGGGATGAAGCTGCCGGGCACGCCGCGCGACGCGTCGCGACGGTTGCCGAACGACAGCTGGACGAAGGTCTCGCCGAGCAGGGTCTTCGTCCGCAGGGTGGCGCGGGTGTCGGCGGGCAGCGGCGCGAACTCCGGGTCGATCTTGATCGTGACCTCGGCGGCCCCGCCCTCGCGCTCGATCCCGATGACCTTGCCGACGGTGACGCCGCTGACCCGCACGTCGGCGTAGTCCGCCAGCTGCGCGCCCTGCTTGAACTGCGTCGTGACCTGGTACGGCTGGCCGCGGAGCGGCACGGGCCCGCCGAAGCTCGTCCAGAGGAAGAGCAGCAGGCAGAAGCACGACAGCGCGAAGAGCACCATGCCGACGAGCTGCGAGAGGCGCGGGCGTTGCTTGTTCATCCGCACAACCCCAGGGACTCGAAGACCTCGACGATCGGCTTGGCGGCCGCTTCGGAGGTGAAGGAGCTGCAGGACAGGATGAGCTGCCCGCGCCAGGTCACGCCGTGCGCGTCCTGGTTGGAGAACACCGAGTTGGCGTTGTGCGCGAACCAGGCGAGGTAGTACGCGAACCCGCGCTCGTCCCCGGGCGGCTCGTACCCCAGGACGTTGACGACGTGCTGCAGCACGAGCGCGCTGTAGCTCAGGTCCTTGAGCAGCGGCTGCAGCGTCTGGACGGCCGACCGCAGCTGACGGATCGGCTCGCGGCCCTCGACGGCGAGCGTCCGCAGCGGCTTGAGGTCGGCCGGCAGGCCGCGCAGCAGCGGCTCGACCCGTGGCAGCACCGCGGTGGTGTCGCGGATCGCCGGTCGCAGCGCGCGCGAGGCCGGCCCCAGCTCGTCGGCGAACCGGCCGGCGTGGAGGAGCGCGTCGCCGGTGACCTGCAGCGTCGACGGCAGCAGCCCGAGCGAGCGTCGCAGCTCCGCGTCGCGGTCGCCGAGCGCCTTGAACGTCACGGCGGCCCGGTCGAGCGTGTCGCCGACGGCGCGGTCGTTCTCGACGAGCGCGTCGGACACGCGTCGCAGCCGGGTGATGACGCCCTGCAGGTTCCGTCGGCGCTCGCGCACGACCGCCAGCACCTCGTGGGCGTCCTCGGCGGTCGGCGTGGCGACGCGCAGCAACTGCTGGAGCTGCCGGTTGTTGCCGCGGAAGCCCTCGGCGGTCGCCTGCAGCAGCTGCCGGAAGTACGCCCGCGAGTCGGCGTCGAGCGCGTCGAGCGCCTCGTCGAGCTGGACCTGCGACACCGTCTGGGCCTCGGGGATCCGGTCCCCGTCGTCGAGCGTCGGGCGGCCCTTGCGGCCCGGGTCGAGCTCGATCGTCATGTCCTGCAACCCGGTGCGCGGACGCAGCATGACGGTCGCGTCGTCGTGGATCGCGTCGAGCTTGGGCCGCTCGATCCGCATCGTGACGATCGCGCGGCCGCCCTCGATCCGCACATCGGAGATCTCGCCGACGCTCACGCCGGCGACGGCGACCGCCTGGCCCTGGCCGGGCGTGACCGCCTGGCCGCTGCCGAACTCCGCCTCGACCGAGTACACGTCGTCCCACGGCAGCGGCAGGCGCTGATTGACGAGCAGGTAGCCGGCGACGGCCAACGACGCGGCCATCGCGACGAGGATGACGAGGACCGCCCACCAGTACTGGCGGAGCGCCATCTTGATGGTCTTCATCGACCGGCCCCCCGTGCCGCGGCGCCGGCGGCGACCGAGCGGTCGTCGGCGGTGGCGGGCGCGGCGTCGGAGCCGCGTGCGGCCGCGGCGCCGGCGCGGCCCCGCTCACCGGTGGCGGCGGGCGTCGCGCCGTCGTCGCTCGGCGATCCGAGGACCCCCTCGAGCCGCCGCAGCAGCTCGGAGCCGTCGCCGGACGGTCCGCGCAATGCGCGGCCGGCGCGGGCCAGCGCCGCCCGGTCGACCGGGGCCTCGCGCTGCTCGCCCTTGTAGGCGACGGCGCGCGACGCGAGGCTCTCGACGCCCTGGGTCTCGCACGGGACGTCGCCGCGGAACGGCGGCGTGTTCGTCGGCCGCGGGCTCGATCCGACGATCGGCTCGGTGGCGCGCGCGGCGAGGTCGCGCGACCCGCCGCCGATCGAGAGCAGCTGGTTGCCGAGGCCCACCCCGTACCGGACCCACGGCCCGTTGCCGTCGAAGTCCTGCGCGGCGGAGTTCAGGCCGACGAGCAGCGACAGGAACTCCTGGTAGACCGGCATGCGCGTCGACAGCGCACCGTCCGGGACGGTGCTCGTGAGGACCGGCAGCGCGTTCTGCCACAGGCAGACGGCGACCGGGCGCAGGTTGCCCGTCGCCTCGCCGAGCGGCTCGGCGCTCTCGCTGACGGCGCGCAAGGCCGGGCGCAGCTCGGCGATGAGGCCCTGCAGGTCCTTGGAGCGGGCGAGCGACAGCAGCGCCCGCAGGGCGGGGTTGCCGACGTCGAGCGTGCCCGACAGCCGCCGGATCAGCGGTCGCGAGTCGCGGACGAGGGCGCGGGCGTCGGGCAGCGCCGCGTTGAGCTTGCCGAGCGCCGGCATCGCGATCCCGGTCAGGCGGTCGAGCCCGGCGATCGTCGCCCGCAGCTCGCCCTGCCGGTCGGCGAACGCCTGGAACGTCCGGCGGCCGTCGCGGAGGACGCCGCGCAGCGAGTCCTCGTGGGTCTGCAGGGTCTGCATCATCCGGCCGGTGGAGCGGATGAGGGCCGGCAGGTCCCCGTCGCGGCGGCCGCGCAGCGCCTTCGACACGACCGCGGCGTCGCCGAGGACCGGCGGCGTGGCCCGGATGAGGCGGTTGAGCGCCTCGGCGCCCCCGTTCTGGAGCCCCTCGCCGAACCCGCGCAGGGTCTCCTGGAAGTCCGACCGGCCGTTGGAGTCCAGGGCGCTGAAGATCTCGTCGAACGCGACGTGGATCGTGGACGCGCCCGGCGGGATCGGCGCGTCGCCGAGCTCGGGCGCGCCGGGCGTGCCGGGGAAGACGTCGAGGAAGAAGTTGCCCTCGAGGAAGAGCCGGGGCCGGATCTTCACCGTCGCGTCCCGTCGCAGCGTGGGCGCGTCGTCGTCGAGATCGACATGGATCTCGCTGAGGCCCTTCTGCCCCTCGGCGGGCTCGATCGACCGGACGTAGCCGATGTCGACGCCGGCCACGCGGACCTTCGTCGCCTTGCCGGGGCGGAGCATGCCGGCGTCCCGCGTGATCACGGTCATCTCGCGGCCCTTGCCGCCCGGCAGGGGGCCGCCGAACGCCCAGTACACGAAGAGCAGGATCGCGGCGGCCATGAGCGCGCCCCACACGAAGTTGCCGTGGACGATGCTCGCGGTCGAGCGGCGCAGCGGAAGGCGACTCACTGCTCCGGCCCCTTCGCGCTGCCGGCGGGCGCCGACGTCCTCGGGTTGACGAAGGACCCGGTCGGGACCTCCTGGCGGTAATCCTCGTTGCCGACGAGGCAGCGCTCGTCGGGGTACACGTTGTAGCGCCGGATCGGGTCGGTCCGCGGGTTCTTCAGCAGCTGCTCGGTCGAGAGGAGCAGGCCGGTGCGGAACCAATTGCCGTTGACGTCGCCCTCGCTCGTCACCGACGACGCGTTGCGGGCGAAGAGCGTGACGTAGCTGCACTTCGTCTGCAGCGGCACGATCGTCTGGAGCGTCGGCAGCAGCGACTCGAGGGTCGGGCGCAGCAGGACGAGCGACGTCGTCGTCGCGTCGCGGTGCAGGGCCCCGTCGACGGAGCGCATCGTCGCGTCGAGCTGCCGGGTCAGCCGTGGCACGCGCCGCAGGATCGGCGTGCCGCGGCGGGCGACGCCGTGGAGCGCGCGGACGGTGGCCGGCAGCGCGTCGGCGCCGGGCCGCAGCTCGCGGGCGAGCACCGCGGCGTCGCGGAGCACCGGTCGCAGGGCGACGGACGCCCGCCGCGCCTCGCGGAGCGTCGGCGGGAGCCGCTCGAGGCCCGCGCCCAGGGCGTCGGCCTCGTCGGCGAGCGCGCCGAGCGTCGTGCGGGCGCCGCGCAGCAGCGGGCCGATGTCGCCGAGGACCGGCACGAGCGCCTGCGTCGCCGCGTCGGCGCCGCGGAGGAACCCGCCGAGGTTCGTCTCGGGGTCGGCGAGCACCCCCATGAACCGCTCGAACCGGGTGAGGTTCTCGGGCAGGACGTCGAGCGCGCGGTTGAAGTCGGCGCCGCGACCGGCGACGCCGTCGGACACCTGCTCGACGACGTTGCGCACCGACGAGCGCAGGCCGGCGTCGAACAGGCCGGTGACCTCGTCGAGGTCGACCGAAGCGCTGGTCTGCGGCTCGCGGATCAGGCCGCCGGGCGGGATCGTGCGCGACGCGCGGCCGGGCGTGAGCTCGATGTACTTCGCGCCGATGACGCTCTTGGGGCGGATCCGGATGGTGGAGTCCGCGGGCAGCTCGGCGACGGCTCGGTCGAGCTTGAGGGTGAGCATCGCGTGGTACTCGCCGTCGTCGGCCTCGGCCTCGATCTCCTGCAGCTGCCCGACGCGCTTGCCGCCGATCCGCACGTCGACGCCGGTGGTGAGCTTCTTCGCGTCGGCGACGCGGGCGCGGATGTCGTACGTCTCGATGAACGGCAGGCCGGAGTTGGCGTTGTACGACAACACGACCGCGACGAGCGCGATGAGGACCGTGGCCGCGCCGACGAGGACGGGGCTGCCGGCGAGCGAGGAGCGACGGCGGTTCATCGCGTGGCCCCCGTCGGCGCGTCGGCGAGCGGCTTGCGCTCGAAGTCGCGCTGCTGCCGGAGCGACAGCTGGTTGTTGCCGGTCCGCTCCTCGGTGAAGTTCGCCGCGCAGCCCTTGCCCTGCGTCGCGGTGACCGTCGCGCACGGGGTGAGGGTGAGGTGGGCGGGGAGGATGTGCGAGATCGAGTCGAACCGCGCCATCGACATCGTGGCGTTGAAGATGAACTGCGTGAGCAGCTCGGGGCCGCCCTGCTCGCTGAGGCTGCGGTTGAGGTCGGTGATGAGCGGCACGGTCGGGGCGAGCGCTTCGGTGGCCTCGCGGAGGCGGACGAGCTGGGGGCTCGCGCGACGCAGCACCGGGACCGCGATGCGCGACGTGCGGGCGAGCCGGTCGAACGCCGGTCGCGCCGCGTCCGACAGCGGCCCGAGGTCGGCGGCCAGGCGCCGCAGCGACGGGGCGGCGCGGCGCAGCGACGCGAGCGTCGGCGTGGCGTCCCGGGTCAGGTCGCGCAGCTCGGCGAGGGTCGGCCGCAGCTCCTCCAGCGTCGGCGGGAGCTCGCGGAGCGTCTCGTCGAGCGCGGCGCGGTAGTCGGCGGTGACCTTGAGGAACCGGGCGCTCTCGACGAACGTGCCGGCCAGGTCGTCGCTGCGGGCGTCGAGCTCGGCGAGGATCCGGTCGGTGGCGGTGAGCAGCCGGCCGAGGGCGTCGCGCTCGCGTCGCACGATCGCGAGCGTCCGGCGGGTGACCTGCAGCGCCGGGTTGGCGCGGCGGATGGCCGCCGACAGCTCGGGCCCGCGGGCGGCGAGGCCCGCCCCGAACTCGTTCTGCAGCAGCTGGAACCGGACGTTGGTCGGCTTGCCGAGCATCGCCACGACGAGGTCGAGGTCGACCGGGCTGCTCGTGTTCTCGAGCGGCACCGTCGGGACCGACTCGCCGTCGCGGGCGGTGATCGCCCCGGCGCTCGGCCGGCCCGGGTCGCACTCGACGAACTTCTCGCCGATGAGCGACTGCGGGAGGATCGTGCAGCTCGCGTCCTGCCGGAACGGCGTGAACCGCGACTCGACCTCGAACGACAGTCGGGCCTTGCGGTCGTCGGTGAGGCTGACCTCGGAGACCCTGCCGACGACGGCGCCGGCCACCCGCACGTCCTGCCCCTCGTTGACGAACGACGCGTTGTCGAAGATCGCGTCGATCCGCGTCATGTCGCCGCCGGAGCCGCCGGCGCCACAGGCGGTGACGGCGAGCGTCGTCGCGCCGAGCGCGAGCGCCGTGATCGTCCGGCGGATCCGCGACCCGGTCATGGTGCGGGCCTCGCGGTGCCGCCGGGGGTGGTCTGGCTCATCGAGCAGGCGCCGCCGTGGCCGGCGCTCCACGGGTTGGACCCGTCGGCGGCGGTCTGCGTCGCCGCTCCCGGGCAGCGGTTGGTGGCGCCGGTCTGCGGGGCCAGGCCCATCCCGATGAGCGGCTCGACGAGGTCGAAGAGGTCGCCGAGGATCGGCTTGAGCAGGTCGGGCGCGGAGTTCGCGTCGAACATGATCCCGATCCGACCGAAGTGGCCGTTGGCGTCGTAGTGGCCGGCGGCCTTGCCGCCGAACGACGTCGACAGCCCGGCGACGACGTCCGGGGCGTACGGGCGGAGGTCGGCGACGATCGGCGCGGCGCCGACGAGCGCGCGCGTGAGCTCGGTGAACGCCGGCTGGGCGCTGTCGGCGAGCTTCGGCGTGCGGCGCAGCGCGTCGTCGAGGTCGGGGAGGCTGCTGCGGATCGACCGCAGCAGCGGCCGGGTCTCCTGGACGAGCGGGCGCACGATCCGCAGCGTCGTGGCGAGCTTCGGCGCCAGCGGGCGCAGCTCGCGCAGCAGCGGCCGTGCCTCCTCCAGCAGCGGCCGGGTGCCCGCCAGGGTCGTGTTGGCGCGGCGGATGAGCGCGGGGCCGCGCTCGATCGTGCGCCGCAGCGCCGCGCGCTCGTCGGCGGTGGCCCGCAGCGTGGCGGCGGTCGCGACGAGGCCGTTCTCGAGGTCGTCGCGACTCGACGCGAGCGTCGACGCGACCGCGGCGCTGCTCGTGATGAGCCGTTGCAGGGCGGGCTCGTCGGCCGCCAGCTCCTCGACGGTCCGGCGGAGCTGCGACAGCGCCGGCGACAGCCGCTCGAGCAGGCGGTTGTTCGCCGCCTCGGCCCCCGAGAACGCGGTCGCCCCGCCGCGGACGACGGTCTGGAGGTACTCGCGGCCCTTGACGTCGATGGCGTTGAGGACCTGGTCGATGTCGGTGGCGGCCCGGGTGTCGACCGCGGCGATCGTGCCGCCGTCGGCGATCTCCGGCGCGTCGTTGGGGCCGGGCTCCAGGACGAGGATCCGCCCGGCGACGCTCGACAGCGACGAGTTGCGCAGCACCGCGCGGGTGCCGTCGTGCAGCGGCGCGAAGTCGTCGTCGGTGATGCTCAGCTCGATCTCGGCCTGGCCGTCGTCGGCGAGCGAGATCGTCGACACGGTGCCGACGTCGGAGCCCGCGACCCGGACGAGGTTGCCCGGGACGAGCTGACCGGCGTCCTGCAGGCGGACCTTGACGCGGTACGGGTCGCCCCCCGACAGGAGGACGGCGTAGACGAGCGCGGCGACGAGCGCCACGGCCAGTCCGGCCACCACCTGGTTTGAACGGGTTCCCAACTCGATCTCCGCACGCCGCACCCCCGACCCTCGTCGGGCGACCCCGTCGTGCCTCCTCGGCGCGCCAGCCTACGCAGCCGATGGGGGCCCGCGCAAGCACGTGCGCCGAACGCCGACGGCGATCGGGCGGTCCGCGTCAACCCGACGATCGTCGGGGGTGGCGATGCGACGGGTCGCGACGCGCTCGAGACCCGTCCGCCACGGCGGTCCGGGCAGGGCTCCTCTACGCTGCCGACATGCCCGTCATGTCCGACGCGTCGCTGCGCCGACTGGTGGCCGACGGCCACCTGCGGATCGACCCCTGGGACCCGAAGATGGTGCAGCCCGCGTCGCTGGACCTGCGGCTCGGTCGGTCGTTCCGGGTGTTCCACAACCACCGCGTGACGTCGATCGACCTCGCCGACCCGCCGTCCAACCTCACCGAGCAGGTCACCGTCGAGGACGACGAGCCGTTCGTCATCCACCCCGGCGAGTTCGTGCTCGGCCGCACGCTGGAGTGGGTCGAGCTCGCGGACGACCTCGTCGCGCGGATCGAGGGCAAGAGCTCGCTCGGCCGGCTCGGCCTCATCGTCCACGCCACCGCCGGATTCTGCGACCCGGGCTGGCGCGGCACGCTCACCCTCGAGCTCGCCAACCTCACGCGCGTGCCGATCCTCCTGCGCCCCGGCCTGCCGATCGCGCAGCTGTCGGTGATGAGCCTCGACCGTCCCGCCGAGCGCCCCTACGGCCACCCCGACCTGGGCAGCCACTACCACGGCCAGGTCGAGGCGACCGAGAGCCGGTACGAGGGCGGACCGGCCGCGTCCGCCCGCCCGGCCGACGCCGGCTAGCGGTCGCGGGGCCGCCCGAGCCCGATCCGCAGGTGGCGGTCCTCGACGTCGGGCCGCTCCGCGACGCGCCCGCCACGACGGGCACGCATCCGGGCCCCCACCGCCCGACGCAGTGGCCCGACCGCGCGGGTGGCGCGGCCGGCGAGGGCGCGCTCGAGCAGCCGCAGGCGACGCTCCGCCGCCGTCGCCGGGAACCGCGCCGCGACGAGCGCCTGCAACTCGCCGTGCAGCGTCTCGCCGATGAGGAGCTGCTCGGCGACCGGCAGGTCCCCGGTCCAGAAGAGGCCCTGCAACATCTCGTGCAGCTCGAGCTCGGCGGCCATCGACGGGGTGACCCGCACCGACGGGTCGTTGTGGATCGAGTGCTGCTTGTGGATGAACGTCAACGTCGGGCGGCCCCCGGAGCGGATGCCGTCCTCGATCGTCGTCGGGTGGTCGGGGTCGTCGTCGATCCGGCAGAGCCAGTGGTGGTGGCGGTTGCCCAGGTAGGGCCCCTCCCCCGGCAGCCGCCACACGAGCTCGCCGAGGATCGTCGGCACCTCGAGGTAGCCGGAGCGGGCGACCCGGCTCATCTCCTGCACGACCCACAGCGGGTCGCGCAGGTCCTCGAGCGTCGTGACGCACATCGCCAGGTCGAACCGGCCGTCGGGGAACGGCCACGGCTCGCGGTCGCAGACGTCGCGCGTCACCCAGGTGTCGGCGCCGAACCGCTCGCGGTCGCCGCCGTACGAGAACCCCATCTGCCCGCGCGTCTCGAACGGCATCGCGTCGATGACCCAGTCGGCCCGGTTGAACGGCGCCGCCCACCCGCCGACGTCGAGCACGACCGCGTCGTCGGGGAGCGCGAGGATCCGGTCGGTGGCGGCGGGCAGCACCGGAGCGACGGTACCGGGGTCGGTATCCCGAACGTCGTCGGGTCCGTGCCCCCACACCCGCAAGGCGTTTCCGGCGGCACCCCATAGACTCCGCCCCGCCGGAGTGAACCACCGAGGAGCCCCATGAGCGAGACCCAGGATGCCGGCGGCGACGTTGCCGCGGGCCAGGAGTCGCTGACCATCGTCGACAACCGGACCGGCAGGTCCTACGAGGTGCCCGTCACGGACGGCACCGTCCGGGCGATGGACCTGCGTCAGATCAAGGTCGACGACGAGGACTTCGGCCTCATGACGTACGACCCGGCGTATACGAACACCGCGTCCTGTCGATCGTCGATCACGTACATCGACGGCGACCGGGGCATCCTCGAGTACCGCGGCTATCCGATCGAGCAGCTCGCCGAGCAGGCGTCGTTCCTCGAGGTCGCCTACCTCCTGATCTTCGGCGAGCTGCCGACCCAGGAGCAGCTCGACGAGTGGACGCACGCGATCACGACGCACACGTTCGTGCACGAGAACGTGAAGAACTTCGTCGAGGGCTTCCGCTACGACGCGCACCCGATGGGGATGCTGCAGGCGTCGGTCGGCGCGCTGTCGACGTTCTACCCCGAGGCCAAGGACATCCACGACGACCAGACCCGGTACGAGCAGATCGTCCGGCTGATCGCCAAGATGCCGACGCTCGCGGCGTTCGCCTACCGGCACGCCAAGGGCATGCCGTACGTCTACCCGGACAACGACCTGGCGTACGCCGAGAACTTCCTCGGGATGCTCTTCCGCGTCGCCGAGCTGAAGTACCAGGCCGATCCGCGGATCGCCAAGGCGCTCGACGTCCTGCTCATCCTCCACGCCGACCACGAGCAGAACTGCTCGACGTCGGCCGTCCGGTCGGTCGGCTCGTCGCAGGTCGACCCGTACTCGGCGGTCGCCGCCGGCGTCGGCGCGCTCTACGGGCCGCTCCACGGCGGGGCGAACCAGAGCGTGCTGGAGATGCTCCAGCGGATCGGGTCGGTCGAGAACGTCCCCGGGTTCATCGAGGGCGTGAAGGCCGGCAACGAGCGGCTGATGGGCTTCGGCCACCGCGTGTACAAGAACTTCGACCCGCGGGCGAAGATCATCAAGAAGGCCGTCGACGACGTCTTCGAGGCGACCGGCACGACGAACCCGCTGCTGGCGGTCGCCACCGAGCTCGAGCGGATCGCGCTGGAGGACGACTACTTCGTCAGCCGCAAGCTCTACCCGAACGTCGACTTCTACTCGGGCCTCATCTACGAGGCGCTCGGCCTGCCGGTCGAGATGTTCACCGTCCTGTTCGCCATCGGCCGCACCCCGGGCTGGGTCGCACAGTGGCTCGAGATGGTGCAGGACAAGGAGCAGAAGATCGCCCGTCCGCGGCAGATCTACACCGGCGAGCGCACGCGCGACTACGTGCCGATCGACCGGCGCGGCTGAGCCCGACCGCTCGCTCGCTCCCCCGCCGGGCCCGCTCCGGGGCCGGCGGGGCCCCGGCCGCCGGGCCGGCCGGCCCGGGGTCGATCCGACCGCCCGGGCCGATCCGGCGCCACACGCAGCCCCCGTCCCCGCACGGGACGACATCGCGCCCTGTGTCGCACCCCACACGGCCGCTGTGACGACCCCCACCGACGCCGTCGCGGGCCGCTGCGATGGTTGATGTCGTGCTGATTCCCCTGCACGACGGACGACGGGTCCTGCTCCGCGACATCGAGCCGGAGGACGCGCCCCTGCTCGTCCGCGCCCACTCGATCACGTCCGACGAGGCGCTCCAGGCGCGGTTCCTGTCGGCGAAGCCCAGGCTCTCCTCGGGCGAGGTGCACTACCTCACGCACGTCGACCGGCTCGACCACGTCGCGCTGGTGGCCGTCGAGGTCGACCGGCCCGAGGCGATCGTCGCCGTCGGACGGTGGATCCGCGACCGGGGCCGCCCGGACGCGGCCGAGGCGGCGTTCATCGTCGCCGACGACTACCAGGGCGTCGGGCTCGGCAGCGCGCTGGCGATCGCGCTCGCCGATCGCGCGGTCGCCCGCGGCGTGCGGGTCCTGCAGGGCTCGATGTACACCGACAACCGTGGGTCGGTGGCGCTGTTCGCCCGGATGGGCGGCGAGCTCACGGTCGTCAACGAGGGCATCACGAACGAGGTGCGCACGACGCTCCCGTCGGCGACCGACCGGCTGGAGCGGCTCGTCGTCCGCCGACGGTTGCGCCCGGGCCACGACCGACCGCGGCGCGACCGGCTACGCCGCGTCCCGCGCCGTCGGCGGCAGCCACATCCGCAGGTCGGCGCCGTGGCGGCGTAGCCACCCGGCGGGCTCGCGCCAGTCGGGGCGCAGCCGGTCGAGCAGCGCCCAGAACGCCGGGCCGTGGTGGGCGTGCTCCAGGTGGCACGCCTCGTGCCACACGACGTACTCCAGGCAGCCGTCGGGCGCGAGCAGCAGCCGCCACGACACGCTGATCGTGCCGGTCGTCGAGCAGCTCCCCCACCGGCTGCGGGTGTCGGTGATCCGCAACCGCGTGGCGGGACGCCCGACGGCGGCCGTCGCGCGCTCCAGCTCGGGCGTCACGACGTCGCGGGCCCGGGCCCGGTACCACGCCCGCAGCGCCCGGTCGCGCGCCGCGTCGTCGTCGGGGACGCGCAGGTCGTCGCCGTCGCGGACCACGCCGCGCCGGCCGGGCTCGGGCACGATCCGCAGGGTCGTCCCGCGGTACGGCAGCCCGCTGGCGGCGCTCTCGCGCACCGTGCGCCGGCGGGCCTCCCACTCCGCGACCCGCGGGGCGATCCACGGCTCGAGCTCGGCCACCGCCCGGCGGGCGTCGGCCCGCGCGGCGCGCGACGGGATGGTGACGGTCAGCCCGTGGTCGACGTCGACGCGGACGGTGATCCGCCGGGCGCGCGCGTGGCGCCGGAGCCGGAACGGACGCTCAGTCGCGTCGGTCACCGCCGGCGGGGCGGTCGGCGACCTTGTCGACCGCGCCCTTGAGCTTGTCGGCCCCACCCTGGAGCTTGGCGGAGTGCTTGCCCCCGGTCTTGCCGTCGACGGCCTTCACGGCCTTGTCGATCGACGCGTCGATCTTGTCGTTGTGCTCGCCGGCGATGCCGCGGGCCTTCTTCGCCAGCTTCTTGAGGTCGAACGCCATCGGTCGCTCCGGGTCGGTCGGGGGGGGTGTGGGGTCAGCCGGCGACGGCCTCGCCGACGGGTGGGGCGTCCGCCTGCTCCCACGGACGGTGCAGGCGCAGCGTCGACAGGATCGCACGCGTCGCCGGGCTGCGGTTCATCGTGTAGAAGTGGATGCCGGGCGCCCCGCCGGCGAGGAGCTCGGAGCACTGCAGCGCCGCGAAGCTCACGCCCAGATCGGCGAGCGCGTCGGGATCCTCGGCCCGCAGCTCCAGCTCGTGGAGGTACGCGTCGGGGATCGTCGCGGTCTGCCCGACGAACCCGCGCACCTGGCCGATCGACGTGATCGGCAGGATGCCGGGGATGACGGGCACGTCGATCCCGGCGTCACGCAGCCGCGCGACGAGCTCGAAGTAGTCGCGGTTGTCGAAGAACAGCTGGGTGATGAGGAACCGCGCGCCGGCGGCGACCTTGGCCCGGGCGGCCTCCACGTCGGCCTCGAGGTCGGCGGAGTCCGGGTGCACCTCGGGGTACGTCGCCCCGGCCACGCAGAAGTCGTAGTGCTCGGCGATGAGCGTCGTGAGCTCGGTCGACGACCCCAGGCCGCCCTCGACCGGGGTGAACGCGCCGGTGCCGGGGGGCGGGTCGCCGCGGAGCGCCAGGACGTTGTCGATCCCCGCGTCGCGCATCTGGTCGAGGACCTCGCGCAGCTCCGGCACGGTCGCGCCCACGCAGGTGAAGTGCGCCATCGCCTCCAGGTCGTGCTCCTCGCGGAGCGCCTTGACGACCTTGATCGTGCGGTCGCGGGTGCTGCCGCCCGCGCCGTACGTCACGGACACGAAGGTCGGGGACAGCTCGCGGAGCGTCCGCAACGCCTCGTGGAGCTTCGCTTCGGCCTCGTCGGTCTTCGGCGGGAAGAACTCGAAGGAGAAGGACGGCTCCGTCGCCGATCGGATGATCTCGTCGATGCGCATCACCGATTGATGGTAGGGGCTTACGTCCCGCGCGGCCCCCGCCCACCCCGGGCGGCGCCGCGCGGACGATCGGCCCGACGCGTTCCCCGGGCTCCGCGACGCCCCGGCGCGTCGCGGTCAGGCGAGCGCGAACCGGTCGGGGTCGGTCCCGACCTTGCGCACCCGGCCGGTGACCTCGAGGTGGCGCAGGAAGCAGAGCACCTCGGCCAGCAGCCACGACCCGTTGACCGGCTTGACCTCGGTCTCCATGACGTAGGACGCCATCTCGAACGGGGTGCGGCCCTCGTCGGACTCGCCCGGCACCGCGCCGTCGATCGCCTGCAGGCACCGCTCGGAGCGGTCGGCGATGAGCAGCCGGTTGGCGCGGACGTGGCCGTCGACGTCGGTGAACGTGCGTCCGTGACCGGACAGCACCAGGCGCGCGTCGAGCGCCTCCACCCGGTCCAGCGACGTGAGGAACTCGCCGACCGGGTCGTCGGTGTACCCGTAGTCGAAGTACAGCGACACGCGGCCCAGCAGGTGGTCGCCGGAGATGAGCATCCGGCGCTCGGCGTTGTACAGGCACACGTGCGACGGGGCGTGGCCGGGGGTCTCGACGGTGACGAACGGCCCCAGGTCGGTGTCGATGACGACCCCGTCGACCAGGTCGTGGTCGGGCGAGTACGACCCGGCGATCCCCAGGTCGTCGTGGCGCAGCGCCGCCGACGCGGCCCGCACCGGGTCCTCGGGCACGCCGCACTGCAGCGCCACCTCGACCCGGCGCTCCCAGTACGCGTCGGGGTCCTTCAGCCACTTCGTCAGGTGGTCGTGGGCGGGGTGCCCCCACACCGGCGCGCCGGTCCGCAGCACGATCGGCGTGGTCTGCCCGCAGTGGTCGACGTGGGCGTGGGTCAGGACGACCTGCCGGATGAGCTCCGGTCGCAGATGGACCATGTCCATCGCCCGCTCCAGGTGCGCCATCGACCCGGGCTGGTGCATGCCGGTGTCGAACAGCACCACCCCGTCGCCGGCGGCGACCGCCCACGCGTTGCAGTGCGGCACCCCCGGCCACGGCAGCGGCAGCCGCAGCCGCCACACGCCCGGCAGGACGCGCTCGCCCCGCCCGAGCTCGCGGGTCTTGCGTCGCTGGCTCACGTGCGCGCGGGGGCCGTCGCGCGACGGCGGGAGGGGACGGGGCCGATCACCGCTGCAAGCCTACCCGCCGCCGGGGCCGGGACTACACTCGCCGGGCGGATCCCCCACCCGTGATCCCGCGATCCGATGGCGAAGAAGCGCAGGAAGTCCGACCTCCCCAAGCTGCCGACCGTCCCGTACGCGTCGGACGACGGCGCGATGGCGGTCGAGCTGCGGTGCGCGCTGACGCCGCGGACGCGCGCGTTGTACGCCGAGACGTTCGCCGGCCGGCTGGGTCAGGCGTCGAGCACCCGCGAGGACGCGTGGCACCGGGCGGTGGAGTTCCTCTTCGAGCGGCTCGTCGCCACGTGGACGATCGACGGCGTGGAGACGCGGGGCGACAAGGCGCTGCTGCAGCGGTTCCGCGTCGCCGCGGCCCCGGAGCGCGCCTGGTTGCGCGACGTGCTGCGCGAGCACCTGGCCGAGTGGTTCCCGGAGATGCAGGCCCCGTGATCGACGACGAGGAGGACGACGTGCCGAGCGTCGAGGAGGACCACGACGCGATCGCCGACGTCCTGGACGCCGCGGCGATGGCGGATCTGCTCGTCGGCTACTGCCTGGAGCCGGACCCGGGCGACCAGGTCGTCGTGCGCTCCACCGACCTCGCCGCGCCGTTGCTCGTCGAGGTGCAGCGCGCGATCCTGGAGCGTGACGCGTGGCCGTTGCTGCACGTCGAGCTGCCGGGGCAGCTGGAGGGCTTCTACCGCCATGCCCGCGACCGGCATCTGGACGGGGTCGCGCCGATCCAGTTGGAGGAGGCCCGGCAGGGCGACTCGACGTTGTCGATCCAGGCCCCGGACGACACGGCCGCGCTGGCCGCGGTCGACCCGGACCGCATCGCCCGGGCCGCCCGGGGGCGCGCCCCGGCGCGCGAGCTGACCCTGTCGCGGCGGTGGGCGACGACGTTGTGGCCCACCCGGGCGCTGGCGGACGCGGCCGGCATGCCGTTGGAGGAGCTCGCCGCGTTCGTACGGCGGGCGACGTTCCTGGATCGGCCCGACCCGATCCGGGCGTGGCGGGGGTTGCGGGACTTCCAGGCCCGCCTGATCGAGCGGTTGGAGCCGGCGGAGGAGCTGCGGATCGTGGCGCCCGGCACCGACCTGCGGTTGCGGGTCGACGGCCGGCGGTGGGCCAACAGCGACGGCCGGCGCAACATGCCGTCGGGCGAGGTGTTCACCGGGCCGTTGGAGTCGAGCGCCGAGGGCACGATCCGGTACACGGTGCCGTCCTCGCCCGCCGGGGTGACGGTGTCGGGGGTGGAGTTGACGTTCCGTGACGGCGTGGTCGTCGCCCACGGCGCGGACGAGGGCGCGGAGTACCTGGAGCGCGCGTTGGCGACCGACGACGGCGCCCGCCGGTTGGGCGAGGTCGGCATCGGCACGAACTTCGGCATCGACCGGGCGATCGGCGTGATCCTCTTCGACGAGAAGATCGGTGGCACGGTCCACACCGCCCTGGGCCGCTCCTATCCCGAGACCGGTGGCGTCAACCTGTCCGCGTTGCACTGGGACCTCATCTGCGACCTGCGCGCCGGCGGGCGCCTGGAGGTCGACGGCGAGGTCCTGCAGCAGGACGGGCGGTTCGTGGGGCTGTAGGGGTACCCGACGCCTCCACGCCCGCCGACGGCGATCCACCGGCGCCCGGCGGCGGCGTCCGCTACCGCGGCGACCGCATGCCGATGCCGACCACCGCCACCGGTCCGGTGACGCGCACGTGGCCACGGTCGCCCGGGGCCCAGGTGGGGTGGCCGGGGCCGCGGTGACGGACGCGGCGGCCGTCGGGCAGCTCGACGGTGACGAGCTGGTCCCGGCCGTAGTACTCGCGCGCGACGACGACCACCGGGTGGGCGTCGCCGTGCTCGTCGTCGACCGTCAGGGCCACGTCCTCCGGGCGCAGGGCCACGTCGACGGCGCCCCGGTGCACGCCCGGGTCCGGCACCGTCCCCAACGGCGTCTCGATCCGGCCGGCCTCCGCGACGCCCGGCAGCACGTCGACGGTGCCGACGAACTCGGCCGCCCAACGCGTCGCCGGGCGACGGTAGATCGCGTCCGGCGACCCGACCTGCTCGACGGTGCCGGACCGCATCAGGACGACGTGGTCGGCCAGGCTCAGCGCCTCGTCCTGGTCGTGGGTGACGAGCACCGCGCTCGCGCCCGCCGCCAGCAGCACGGCGCGCATGTCGCGCCGCAACCGGCCACGCAGGCTCGCGTCCAGGTTGGAGAACGGCTCGTCGAGCAACACCACGTCCGGCCGCGGCGCCAACGCGCGGGCCAACGCCACCCGCTGCTGCTGCCCGCCCGACAGCTCGTGCGGACGACGGGCCGCCACGTCGCCCAGGCCCACGAGGTCCAGCAGCCCGGCGACGCGGTCGCGGTCCGGGCGGCGCCCCAGCCCGTACGCGACGTTCGCGGCGACGTCGAGGTGCGGGAACAACGCGTAGTCCTGGAACACCATCCCGATCCGCCGCCGGTCCGGGCCGACGAACGTGCGATCGTCGGCCACCACCCGGCCCGCCACCCGCACCGTCCCCGCATCCGGTCGCTCGAACCCCGCCAGCAGCCGCAGCAACGTCGTCTTGCCGCAGCCGCTCGGGCCGAGGACCGCGGTCAGCGCGCCGTCCGGGGCGTCCACGTCGACGCCGGCGACCGCCGGGACCCCGTCGAACGCCTTGCGCAACCCCACGCACGAGATCGCCGGGGCGGACGGCGCCGCGCCGTCCACCGCGTCGGGGGCGCCGGCCACCCGGTCGATCGTGCCGCTCACCGTTCGCGCCCCATGAGCAGCGCGAGCGGCGGGGCGGAGATCGCCAGCAGGACGAGCGCCGGCACCGCCGCCCGCTCGAACACCGACAGGTTCGTCTGCTGCCAGAGCACGGTGGCCAGTGTGTCGAACTCGGTCGGCGCCAGCAGCACCATCGCGGGAAGCTCCTTGATCGCGGTGAGGAACACGAGCGCCAGGCCGGCCAGGACGCCGGGCCGCGCCAACGGCAACAGCACCGTCCGGGCGACCGCCATCCGCGACCGTCCCAGGCCACGGGCCGCCTCCTCCAGGCTCGGCGGGATCTGCAGCACCGTCGAGCGCAGCACCCCCAACGCCAACGGCACGTACAGCAGGACGAGCGCGAAGATCGCCATGCCCAGCGTCTGGTACGCCCACGGGACGACCCGCACGCCGAAGTACACCAGCGCGAGCGCGACGACGATGTGCGGCAGCGCATAGCCACCGTGGTGCGCCGCCTCGACCGCGCGCACCACCCGCCGGCGGCGGTGCCGGGCGCCGAGCCACGCCGCCGGCGCCGTCACCGCCACCGCGATGACGGCGGCGAGCCCGGCGGTGAGCAGCGAGTTGCCGGTGGCGGCGCGCAGCTCGTCCCACGGCAACGTCTCGGTGCCGTGCAGCGCCCACACCGCGAGCACCCCGACCGGCAGCACGAGCGCCACCGTGACGAGCGTCCCGCAGAGCAGCAGCGCCGGGATCCGCCACCGACCGAGTGGCACGGGCGCGGGCGGACGGCCCGCCCCCGGGCCGGTGCGGTGGTGGCCGCCACGGCGACGCACCCGGGCCTCGAGCGCGACGAGGACGACCATGAGCAGGATGAGGACCGCCGCCAGCACCGCCGGTCCCGTCCGGTCGAAGCTCGCGCGGTACGACTGGTGGATGACCCGGGTGAACGAGTCGAACCGCAGGATCGACACCGCCCCGAAGTCGCTCAGCGCGTAGAGCGCCGCGATGAGCGACCCGGCCGCGACCGCCGGCGAGATCTGCGGCAGCACGACGGTGCGCGCGATCCGCCACGGCCCGGCGCCCAGCCCGCGCGCCGCCTCGAGCTGCGACGGGTCGGCGCGACGCAACGCCGCCCGGGCCGGGATGAGCACCAGCGGGTAGGTGACGAGCGTCAGGACGAGCCACGCCCCGACGAACCCGTAGATGCTCGGCAGCCGCTCGATCCCGAGCGGCGCGGCGAGCACCTCGTGCACCAGGCCGCGCGGGCCGAGCGTCGCGACCAGCACGTACGCCCCGACGTAGCTCGGGACGACGAGGGGCAACGTCACGAGGAACGCCCACGCCCGTCGGCCCGGCAGGTCGCTGCAGACCGTGATCCACGCCAACGGCACCGCGAGCGCGGCCGCCGACGCGGCGACCGCGCCGGCCAGGAGCGCGCTCTGCCCCAGCAGTCGCGCGGTCCGCTCCCGCCACAGCGCGTCCGCGGCGCCGTCGAGGTCGCCGGCGACGACGACGAGCAGGTAGATCGCGGGCAGCGCGACGGCGGCCCCCACCAGGGTGGCGACGAGCAGCAACGGCCGCGGCGGGCCGTGCCCGCCGCGGCCGGCGATGAGGGCGCGGGTGGTCATGTCGCCGACGGCGACCGCCCGGTGGGGCGGTCGCCGACCATCACAGGACGCCGGTGCGCTCCAACAGCTTCAACGTGCCCTCGAGGTCGTCGATGTCGCTGAGGTCGAGGTCCGGCTGCGGGACGTCGGCGAGCTTCGGCAGCGAGTCGAGCGGCTCGACGCCGGCGGCGAGCGGGTACTCGGCGGTCTCCGACCGGAAGTACTCCTGCGCCTCGCGCTCCAGCAGGAAGTCGATCAGCCGACGGGCCTCGTCCTGGTGGTCGGAGCTCGCCAGCACCCCGCCGCCGGCGACGTTGATGAGCGACCCGACGTCACCGCGGGGGAAGTGCAACGCCACCGGGTACGCCTCGGGATCCTTCTCCTCGGCCCGCTTCTGCGACACGTAGTAGTGGTTGATGAGGCCGATCTGCACCTCGCCCGCGGCGACCGCGTCGCGGATCAGGCCGTTCTTGTCGTACGCCTCGGTGTCGTTGTCCTTCATCGCCTCGAGCCACTCGGCGGTCCGGTCCTCGCCGTGGATCTTGCGCATCGCGGTGACGAACGCCTGGAACGACGCGTTCGTCGGCGCCCACGCGACCTTGCCCTTCCACTTCGGGTCGGTCAGGCCGAACACGGAGTCCGGCAGGTCCGACGGCTTCAGCTCGCGCTTGTCGTAGGCCATGACCCGCACCCGCCCGGACGTGCCGACCCAGCGGCCGTCGGTCGAGCGGCGCCCCGGGCCGACCCGGTCGAGGGTCTCCGCGGGCAGCTCGGCGAGCGCCCCGCCCTTGGCCAGCGCCCCGAGCGCCCCGGCGTCCTGGCCGAAGTACACGTCGGCGGGGCTGCGGTCGCCCTCCTCGCGGATCGTCGCGGCGAGCTCGGCGCTGTCGCCGTAGCGGACCTTGAGCTTGATCCCCTCGCGCTGCTCGAACCGGTCCAGCAGCGGCGCGACGAGCTCCTCGTCGCGACCGGAGTAGACCGTCAGCTCGACGTCGCCCCCGGACGCGCTCGGCGTCGTCGAGGAGTCCTCGTCGTCGGACCCGCACGCGGCGAGGCCCAACGACGAGACGAGCAGGGAACAGACGACCAGCGAGGATCGCAGCGAGCGCATGGGACTCCTTGGGAAGGGGACGGACGCCGACGGGCGGCGCGGTGCGGGGTGCCCGGCCGACCCGCCGGGCGCACCACACGCGTTAGCCCAACCTAACTGAGCGGCGGGCGCCGGTGGGCGACCGGCCCACCGTGTTCAGGCTCCGTTCAGCTCCGGCCCTCGACGGGACGGACGCCACGCCCCCGGACGCGAGGCCGCCGGTCAGGCGGGCAGCGTCACCCGCATCCGCGCGCCGGGGCCCGGGGCCGGCTCGCAGACGACGTCGCCGCCCGCGCCGCGCGCCAGGCGCCGTGCGAGCGCCAGGCCGAGCCCGGCGCCGTCGTGGCGCGTCCCGTCGTCGCCGGGCGCCCGCCGGCCCGGGACGAAGATCGCGTCGCGCTCCGCGTCCGGCACCCCCGGGCCGTCGTCGGCGACGACGATCCACACCCGCCGGTCGTCCCGGCCCGCCGTCACGACGACCGACGACCGGGCGAACCGCGCGGCGTTGTCGAGCACCGGCGACAGGATCCGCTCGACGAGCTCCGGCGCGGCGCCGACCGCCATCCCGGGAGCGACCGGCTCCACCGTCAGGCGGACGTGCCGGGCCCCGAGCGTCCCCTCCCACCCGGCCCGCACGTGCTCCAGCACCTCGCGCAGGTCGCCGCGCCCGCGCCCGGGGGCCGCCTCGCTCCGGGCGGCGGCCATGAGCGACCCGACGATCCGCTCCATCTCGTCGGCGGCCCGCGCGATGACGGCGTGCGCGTCGCGGCGCTCCTGCGGGCTGCGCTCGCGGTGCGCGAGGAGCTCGAGCTCGGCGACGATCCGGGCCAACGGGGTGCGCAGCTCGTGCGACAGGTCGGCGGCCAGGCGACGGGAGTCGCGCAGGCTCGCGGCCATCCGGTCCAGCAGGTCGTTGACCGCGCGGGCGAGCGCCGCCAGCTCGTCCCCCGCCCCGGTCGTGGGGAACCGCGCGTCCGGGTCGCGCTCGCTCCAGCCGCCCGCCGCCCGCGCCATCGCCCCCACCGGGCGCAGCGCCCGGCCGGCGATCGCCCACGTCGCCGCCGCGACGCCCGCCAGGAGCAGCAGGCCGAGCCCGACCGACCCGACGAGCACGACGTCGGTGACGAGCGCCCGCTGGGTCAGCGGATGGCGCCCGACGACCGTCGTCGGCGGCCGGACCCCGGGGACGGCCAGCGCGTGGAGCCGGACGCGGCCCGGCACGTCGAGGACCCCGCCGGTGGCCGCCACCCGGCGCGCCGCCTCCTGCACGTCGGCGTCGCCGGGCCCCCGGACCGCCGCCGCCCCGTCGACGAACACCCACACCCGCCCGGCGAGCGCCCGGTCGCCCCGCACCCGCGACGGACGGGGGCGCCCGTCGTCGTCGACGGCGGCCATCGCCGCGAGCGCGAGATTACGGGCCCGCGCGTCCGCGTCGCGCTCGGCCGCGCTGCGCAGCAGCAGGTTGCCCGCCACGAGCAGCAGCACCACCGGGACCGCCGCCACGACGACGGTCAGCGTCGTCAGGCGGCCCCGGAGCGTGCGTCGACGGCCCACGGCCGGCGGCCCGGTCATCCCAGGCGGTATCCGACGCCGCGCACGGTCGCGATCCCGACCGGCGACCCGACGTCCCGGAGCTTGCGGCGCAGCCGCGCGACGTACTGCTCCAGCGTGTTGTCGTGGACGATCGCCCCGTCCGACCACCCTGCGCGCGCCAGCTCCGCCCGCGGCAGCGCGTGACCCGCCCGCGCCAGCAGCGCCCCCAGCACCCGGGCCTCGGTCGGGGTGAGGTCGGCCCGCCCGTCGCCGCAGGTCACCGTCCGGTCCCCGGGATCCAGGCGCAGGCCGTGCGCCTCGACGACCGCGGTCGTCGGGGCCGGTCGACCGGCACGGCGGAGGATCGCCCGCAACCGCACGACGAGCTCGTCGAGGTGGAACGGCTTGACGAGGTAGTCGTCGCCGCCGGCCTCGAACCCCGAGATCCGGTCCTCCAGCCCGTCGCGGGCGGTGAGGAACAGCACCGGCCCGGCGAACCCCCGGGCCCGCAGGACCTCGCACACGTCGCGCCCGTCCGCGTCGGGCAGGCCGATGTCGAGCACGACCGCCGCGGGCGGTGACGCGGCGACCGCCGCCAGCGTCGCCGCGGCGTCCGCCGCCTCGGCGACGACGAACCCCCGCTCGGCGAGCCCGCGCCGCAACGACGAGCGCAGCTCGGCGTCGTCCTCGACGAGGAGCAGCGGCACCCGGTCCATCGCCGACAGTATCCCCCAGACCGGGACGCGGCACGCCGGGGCGCCGCGCCGTCAGGCGCCCGGCGGCGGGCCGGGATCGCGCTCGGCCGCCTCGGCCCGCGCCTCCTCCAGGCGCTCGGTGAGCTCGTCGACGACGAGCAGCTCGCGGTGCACCTGCCGGTTGCGGTACGCGGCCCGGCCGACCATGTGCGCGCCCACCGGCACCGTCAGGAGCTGGAACACCCCGACGAGCAGCAGGCTCGTCGCGTCGATCCCGGTCCGCAGCCGCAGCCCCAGCCCGATGATGACGAGCAGCAGGCCGAGCGCCTGCGGCTTGGACGCGGCGTGCAGCCGGGTGAGCAGGTCGGGGAAGCGGACGATCCCGATCGCCGCCGCCAGCGACAACGCCGACCCCGTGATGAGGCAGATCGCCGCCAGGACGTCCGCGACCTCGTCGCCGCTCATGGCGCGTCCCTCCTCCGCGACGGGTCGGGCTCGGGACCGTGCGGCGGCAGGGGCGCGTCGGTGTCGCCACCGGAGAACCGGGCGACCGCGACCGATCCGACGAACCCGAGCAGCGCCAGGACGACGAGCACCGGCACCGTCGTCCCGTGACGGCTGTAGGCGGCCTCGACGGCGATCCCCGCGATGAGGCAGGAGAGGATGACGTCGACGGCGACCATCCGGTCCAGCACCCCGGGGCCCCGCAGCAGCCGGACGAGGCTCAGCAGCGCGGCGGCGGCGAGCATCCCGCCCGAGATCAACGTCACGACGGTCATCGGGCGTCCCCCTCCTCCGACGGTGCGGCGCCGTCCGTCGCGGGGGCGACGTCGGCCGGGCCCGGCACGGCGTCGGGCGGCGCGGGCGGGCCGTCGCCGGCCTCGGCGGCGTCGAGCAGCGCCCGGTCCTCCGGCGACCCGAACGCCCGGATGAGGCGCGCCTCCAGCGCCCACACCGACCGTCGCTCGCGCTCGACCTCGTCGGTGTCGTGGATGCCGAAGACGTGGATGTAGAGCGTCGTCTCGGTCCGGTCGATCTCGACGACGAGGCTGCCGGGGACGAGGACGACGCACTCGGCGGTCAACGTCAGCAGCAGGTCCGACCGCGTCCGCAGCCGCACCGCGATCACCGCCGACGGTGGCGGCGCGCCCGGCCGGATCGTGAGCCACGACACCTGGGTCGACGCGCGGACGAGGTCCCAGCCGAAGTGCAGCGCGAGCCAGAGCGCCGGCAGCGGGCTCAGGCGACCGTCGAGCGGCAGCGGCTCGAGCGGGAACGCCCGCACGACGAGGAACGTGACGACGATGCCGCTGGCGGCGAGCCCCGGCGAGACCTTGCCCCACAGGAGGAACCACACCGCGAGCAGCCACAGCGCCGTGATCTGCGGCAGCAGCCGGGCGCCCCGGGACCGGGCGCGCAGCGTGTCGTGCTCCAGCCGCCTCACGGGGTGGCTCCGTCGACGGCGTCGCCGGAGCGCCGCAGGCCGGTGAGCGGGTTGGTCGGTGGGTCCGCGATCCCGCGCCCCATCCGGCCGGTCTCCGGGTCGACCGGTCGGGGCGCCACCGCCCGCACGTACACGTCGCGGTCGCGCAGCTCCCCCGCCGCGCGGTCGCTGAGGTCGGCGAGCGGCCCGGCCGCGACGGTGAACGCCAGGCCCAGCGCGACGAGCGCGGCGGTCGCGCCGACCATGAGCCGCGGCATGGTGTCGAACGTCGAGATCGTGTGGCCGCCGAGGGTCTCGCCGACGACGTCGTCGCCGAAGCCGTCCTCGTCGTCCCCGTACAGCGGCAGCGCCACGTGCGGCGCCCGCCAGAACGCGCGACTCCACACCTTCGCCACCGCGTAGAGCGTCAGGAGGCTCGTGAGGACGCTCGCGACGATGACGAGCCACACGAGGACCCCGCCCGCGGCGGTGCCCGCCTGGATGAGCGCGAGCTTGCCGAGGAACCCCGAGAACGGCGGGATGCCGGCGAGGTTCATCGCCGGGATGAAGAACAGGACCGCGACGAGCGGCGCGATCGACGCCAGGCCCCCGATCCGCTCGGTCGACGTCGTGCCCGCCACCCGCTCCACCATCCCCGCGGTGAGGAAGAGCGTCGTCTGGATCGTGATGTGGTGGACGACGTAGAACACCGCGCCGGTGAGCCCCAGGCGGGTGCCGAGCGCCACGCCGAACACCATGTAGCCGATGTGGCTCACGAGCGTGAACGACAGCATCCGCTTGATGTCGGTCTGCGCGACCGCGCCGAGGATCCCGACGATCATCGTCAGCAACGACACGACGAGCAGCAGGTCGGAGATCCGGCCGTCGGGGAAGAGCAGCGTCTCGGTGCGGATGATCGCGTACACGCCGACCTTCGTCAGCAGCCCGGCGAACACCGCCGTCACCGGGGCCGGCGCGGTCGGGTAGCTGTCCGGCAGCCACGCCGACACCGGGAACACCGCCGCCTTGATCCCGAACGCCAGCAGCAGCATGAGCTGCAGCCCCAGCCGGACGCTCTCGTCCAGGACGTCGAGCCGCCCGGCGAGCTGGGCCATGTTCACCGTGCCGGTCGCGGCGTAGACGAACCCGATCGCCGCGAGCAGCAGGATCGACGACAGGACGCTGACGACGACGTACGTCGTGCCCGCCCGGATCCGCGACCGCGTGCCGCCCAGGGTGATGAGCACGAAGCTCGAGAACAGCAGCAGCTCGAACCCGACGTAGAGGTTGAAGAGGTCGCCGGCGAGGAACGCCAACGACACCCCCGCGGCGAGCACGAGGAACGTCGGGTGGAACACCGCCAGCGGCAGGCCCTCCTCGTCGTCCGCGTTGCCCTGGCCGTACGAGTAGACGAGGACGCAGAGCGTCACCGCCGCCGAGATGACGAGCATGAGCGCCGACAGGCGGTCGGCGACGAGGACGATGCCGACCGGCGCGTCCCACCCGCCGAGCGACGCGACCTGCGGCCCGTCGCGGTCGGCGGCGACGAGCAGCACGACGGCGACGGCGAGCACGGCGCTCAACGTGCCGACGCTCAACGTGCGGTTGACGAGCGGCGAGCGCGGCCCCAGGGCGAACTTGAGCCCCGCGGCGAGCAGCGGCAGGATCACCGGCAGCGGGACGAGCAGGTCGACGCTCACGGGCGCTCCTCCCCGTCCTCGGCCCCGACGACCCCACGGTCGCCGACGACGTCGTGCTCCGCGGTCACCGGCACCTGCACGGGCGGCACGTCCTCGTTGGGGTCGGCGTCCTCGTCGTCGTCGAAGTCGGTGTGCTCCAGCTCGGCGTCGGCGCCGGCGTCGAGCGACTCCTCGTCGGGCCGCGACGCGACGCGCCGGTCCTCGACGTCGTCCTGCACCTCGTCGTGGCCCTGCAGCTGCCAGCTGCGGTAGGCGAGCGCCAGCAGGAACGCCGTGAGCGCGAACGTGATGACGATCGACGTGAGGATCATGACCTGGGGCAGCGGATCGGACATCCGCCCGTTCGCCCCCGCCCCGTCGCCGACGATCGGGGCGTCGCCCGCGCGTCCCCCGGTGGCGAGGATCAGCACGTTCGCGCCGTTGCTCATGAGCGCGATGCCGATGAGGACCCGCGTCAGGCTCCGCTCGAGGATGAGCACGACGCCGCAGGCGAAGAGCACCCCGACGACGGCGGCGAGGACGAGGCTGATGCTCAACGCGACCCGCCCCCCGCGTGCTGCTCCTCGTCGACCTGCCGGTCGATCTCCGACCCGAAGCTCCGCAGCACGTCGAGGACGACGCCGACGACGACGAGGTACACCCCGATGTCGAACGCGGTGGAGCTGTAGACCTTGAGCAGCCCGAGGACGGGGATGTCGACCTTCCACACGCCGCCGTCGAGGACCGCGTCGCCGAAGATCGCCCCGCCGATCCCGGTGCCCGTCGCGATGACGAGGCCCAGGCCGATGACGAGGCCGGCGCCGACCGGGGCCGCCTCGCCGAGCTCGTAGCGCCCGCCCGCGAGGTAGCGGATCGTGAGCGCGAGCCCCGCGACGATGCCGCCCGCGAACCCGCCGCCCGGGGAGTCGTGCCCCGACAGCAGCAGGTAGATCGACAGCACGAGCACCGTGTGGAAGATGAGCCGGACGACGACCTCCAGCAGGATCGTCCGGCGCTCCGGTGCGAGGGTGTGCTCGGCGACGAGCCACGCCCGGGCCCGGCGGGCGGACTCCGCGCCGCCGCGGGGGCTCTTCGCCACCGCGAGCGGGCTCGTGCCGGACGCCGCCGCCCGGATCGCGCTCGGGACCCGGGCGCCCGGGGCCGGGCCCGGGGCCCGGTCGGGCGCGATGCCGCGGTCGACCCGCCACACCCCGCCGCGCGCCTCGGCGCCACGGCGGCGGACCTCCGCGCGCGAGTGCCGCCGCAGCAGCACCGAGTCGGTGCCCTCGGTCCGCAGGAACAGGAGGCTCGTCACCCCGGTGGCGGCGACGACGAGGACGGCGATCTCGCCCATCGTGTCCCAGGCGCGCGTGTCGACGAGCGTGACGTTGACGACGTTCTGCCCGCCCGCGAGGTGCGCGGCGTCGATGAGCCCGGCGGACACCGTCACGAGGTCGGCGGCCTCGCGCGCCCCCGACATGAGGATCGTGAGCGTCGCCATCATCGCGCCGACGGCGACGCCGAGGACGATGTGGACGCCGCGGCGGCGCACCCGCGACGCGGTGCCGGTGAAGTGCGACGGCAGCCGTCGCAGGACGAGCACGACGACGACGAGCGACACCGTCTCGACGAGGAACTGCGTCAGGGCGAGGTCCGGGGCGCCCTGCAGGACGAAGAGCGTCCCGACGGCGTAGCCGACGACGCCGACGACGATGAACGCCTTGAGCCGACGGCGCGCCCGGACGGCGAGCACCGCGCCGATGATGATGAGGAGCGCCACCGCGCCCTGCCCCGGCCCGTCCCACACGTGCACGTCGACCGGCCACGAGCCGCCGTCGACGAGCGTCCACGTCCCCAGGCCGATGAGGACGAAGAGGATGATCATGAGGTAGACCGGCAGCGAGCCGGTCTGGGTGGTGCGGGCGACGCGGATCGCGATGCGCTCCGTCAACGTGACGAGGCTGACGTAGCAGTGGCGGGCGTCGCGGACGTGCTTGAGCGGCCCGACCCGCCACGCGCCGGCCCGACGGGCGAGCTCGCGCGCGCCCGGCCGCGACACCCCGACCCCGACCCAGGCGCTGAGCGCCAGGCCGCTCGCGATCGCCACGCCACTGAGCAGCAGCGGCCAACCGAATCCGTGCCACAGGCCGAGGTGCAGCGGATGGCCCTCGTCCGGCAGCTGCATCGCGTAGCGGCCGAGGAGCCCGTCGAGGCCGCCCATCGCGGGGCCGAGCACGAGCCCGGTGAGCGTGAGCAGGAGCGGTCCGCCCTCGAACGACAGCCGTGCCGGGGTGATGCGGCGCGGCGGCACCCCGGACGTGTCGACGAACGCCCCCCAGAGGAACCGCAACGCGTACGCGACGGTGAGCGCCGACCCTACGAGGAGCGCGACGAGCGTCACCGTGTCGATCGCGTCTCCGTGGAGGAACGCGTCGAGCGCGCTCTCCTTCGCCGCGAACCCGGCGAGCGGCGGCAGGCCCGCCATCGACGCGGCCGCCAGCACCGCGATGAACGTCAGCCGCGGACGGGCGCGACCGAGCCCCGACAGCTGCCGCAGGTCGCGGGTGCCGGTGTCGTGGTCGATGATCCCGACGACGAGGAAGAGCGTCGACTTGTACAGGGCGTGCGCGAGCAGCATCGCCAGCCCGGCGAGCGCGGCCCCCTGGGTGCCCGCGCCGACGAGCACGATGAGCAGGCCGAGCTGGCTCACCGTGCCGTACGCGAGCAGGAGCTTGAGGTCGAACTGCCGCAGCGCCCGGACGGCGCCCAGCACCATCGTCACGACGCCGAGGACGAGCACCGACCAGCGCCACACCGCCAGGTGCGAGAACGCCGGGGCGAGCAGGGCGATGAGGAACACCCCGGCCTTGACCATCGCGGCGGCGTGGAGGTACGCGCTGACCGGGGTCGGGGCGGCCATCGCGCCCGGCAGCCAGAAGTGGAACGGCACGAGCGCCGACTTCGACACCGCGCCGACGAGCAGCAGCGCCACCCCGATCTCGACCGCCGTGCCCTCCGGCGGCGCGGCGAGCAGCTCGCTGATCCGGTACGTCCCGGCCGCCTCGCCGACGAGGATCGCGCCGACGAGCATCGCCAGGCCACCGAGCGTCGTGACGATCAGGGCGTCCATCGCCGCGCGGCGCGCGCCGTCGCGGTCGCTCTGCTGGCCGATGAGGAGGAACGACAGGACGGTCGTGAGCTCCCAGAACACGTACAGCAGGAGCAGGTCGTCGGCGAGGACGAGGCCGAGCATCGCCCCGGCGAACCCGACGAGGACCCCCGCGAACCGGGCCAGGCCCTCCGTCTCGCGGTTGAAGTACCGCGCGCAGTACGCCAGGACGACCGCCCCGACGCCGCCCGCGACGAGCACCATGAGCAGCGAGAGCGCGTCGAGCCGCAGCGACAGCTCCAGGCCGAACTCCGACACCCAGGCCCGCTCGTCGATCCGGACCGCCCCGTCGGTGACGTCGGCGATCTGGGTCGTCGCCCAGCCGGCCGCGCCGAGCGGGACGAGCGCGAGCAGCCAGAACGCGCGCGGTCCCATGCGGTGGACGAGCACCGGCGCCAGGACCGCGGCGACGGCGTGTGCGAGGAGGACGAAGATCATCGGCCGCCCCCGCCGGGCGCCGTCGTCCGGGGACGAGCGTGGCGCGGTGCCCGAGGGCCCGGCGGTCCGCCACCGGCGGGCGACCCGTCGGTGGCCGGGCAGGGGTGCTGGACGCGTGCGCGAAGCACCGGCCGGTCAGCTGTAGGTCCCCATGCCAAGGGGAGATGATCCCACACCGACGGGTCCGGCGACCCGTGGGTGACGCCGACGCGCCAGGACCGCGCGTCGCTCCCACGTACGATCGACGCATGGCCCTGCTCGGCACGATCGCGGAGATCCACCGCCACCCGGTCAAGTCGATGCGCGGCGAGCGCCTGGAGCGCGTGGCGGTCGACGCGTCGGGCCTCGCCGGCGACCGCGAGTGGGCGCTGCTCGACGCGCGGCGCCGCTGGGCGTCGGCCAAGGCCGACCGCGAGCGCTGGCTCCTCGTCCGCGGCATGCTCGACCTCGTCGCCACCACCGACGACGACGGACGCGTCCGCGTGACGCTCCCCGACGGTCGCGTCGCGCACGCCGGCGACCCGGCGACCGACGCCACGCTGTCGGAGCACCTGGGCCGCGACCTCGCGCTCGACCGGGGCGACCGCGGCGAGCTGTGGGGCCGCCACCACGACGCGGCCCCCGTCCACCTCGTGACCACCGCCACCCTGCGGGCGCTCGCCGGGGCCGACGACCGGCCGCTCGACCCCCGGCGCCTGCGGCCCAACCTCGTCGTCCGCACCGCGGACGGCGCCGACGGGTTCGTCGAGGACGCCTGGATCGGGCGCGAGCTGCGGGTGGGGTCGGTGCGGATGGAGGTCATCCAGCGGACGATCCGCTGCGTCATGACGACCCGGGCGCAGGGCGACGACGTGACGTGGGACCCGACCGTGCTGCCCCGGATCGGGCAGCGCAACGGGACCGGCGCCGGGGTGTACCTCGTCGTCCGCGAGCCGGGCGAGGTCGCCGTCGGCGACCCGGTCGTCACGGACTGACCGGCGGCCCCGCCGCTACGGCCGCCGCCCGCCCCGCGCGTCGAGCCACGCCTGCTCCTGCCGCCCCAGCTCGCTCCGGGGCTCGGCGTCGAACAGCCACTCGCGCATGATCGTCGAGTAGTTCACCGACGCGTCGAGCTGGCTGCAGACCGCCATCGTCAGGCCCTCCAGCCGGATCCCCATGAGGTACTCGGCCGGGACGGTGACGCGCCGCACCTGCCCCCAGTAGTCCGACCGCGGGTCGGTCGCCTGGATGACCATCCGCGTCGCCTGCTCGGGCGTCAGGCGGATCTCCTCGTCGCGGGTGTACCACCAGGTCAGCTCGTCGAAGAGCTCGAGCATGAGCTCGGGGGTGTAGCGGTTGTCCTCGGGGATCCAGCGGATCCGGCGCATGTGCTCGCGCAGGCCGTCGCCGTCGCGGGCGAGCCCGAGCCGGATCGACGTCTTCTGGTTCTCGGCGAGCTCCTTCGAGATCTGCCGGAAGAGCCCGAAGTCGAGGAACGCCACCCGCCCGTCGGGCATGAGGATCGAGTTGCCCGGGTGCGGGTCGGCGGAGAACTGCCGCTCCCGCAGCAGCGTGCTCATGTAGAAGCGGAAGACGATCTCCGCCAGCCGGTTGCGCTCGTCCTGGTCGCGCGCCTTCCACTCCTCGAACCCGACCCCCTCGACGAACTCGGTGACGATGACGCGCTCGCCGCAGAGCTCGGTCGCCACCCCGGGGACGACGATGAACGGGTGGTCGCGGAACGCCCGGGCGATCCGGCGCTGGTTCGCGGCCTCGAGCTCGTAGTCGAGCTCCTCGTGGATCCGCTCGCGGATCTCGTCGCCGACCGCCTGGACGTTCATCCCGGGCGCGACGGACTTCGCGACCCGCAGCAGCATCCCCAGGTTCTGCATGTCGGCGCGGACGGCGGCCCCGATGCCGGGGTACTGGACCTTCACCGCGGCGACGTCGGTCTCCCAGCCGGCGGGCCGCTCGCGCAGGCGCGCCCGGTACACCTGTCCGATCGACGCGGCGCCGATCGGCTCCTCGTCGAACTCCGAGAACAGCTCCTGCAACGGGACGCCGAGGTCCCGCTCCATGACCTTGCGCATGTCGCGGAAGGAGACCTTCGGCGCCATGTCGCGCAGCCCGGCGAGCTTGCGCTGGAACTCCTCGCGGTGCTCCTCGTCGACGAGGCCGAAGTCGAGGAAGCTCAGCACCTGGCCGACCTTCATCGCCGCGCCCTTCATCGTCCCGAGCACGTCGACGATCTGGTTGGCGGTCTCGAGCTGCTGGCGGGCGAGGGCGGCGTTGGCCCTCTCCTCGGACCGGACGCGGTTGGCGGCGCGCGTCGTGCCCTCGCGGACCGCCGCGCCGGCCGCCAGGCGACCCACCGACGCCGCCCGCCGCACCCGCCCGGTCGGCAGGTCCGCCGACGGGTCGTCGCCGTCGTTGCGGCGGCGACGGCGCGCGGCGATGCGCCCACGGATCCCGTCCAGGGCGCCGGGCTCGACGCCGTCGACGTCGTCGTCGTCGCGACGCTCGCGGTCGTCGTCGACCGGGGGGCTGCTGGCCATGCGCGGATGGTAGCCGCGGCGGGGGCGCGTCCCTCACCCGGCGAGGCTCGGAGCCCCGGACGCGGCGCGGCCCCGCTCGTGGTGCCGGCGGGCGTGGGCGAGCGCCCCGGCCATCGTCGGCTGGACGTGGTTGGGGTGGGCGAGCGCGTCGAGGACCCCGGCGCGGGCGAGCGCCGCCTCGTGCCGCGGCGGCACCGCCGCCAGGAGCACGGTGACGTCGCGGCCCTGGAGGTGCTCGACGAGCTCGCGCAGCGCGTGCGCCCCGGTGCTGTCCAGGAGGCGCAGGCCGTTCATCCGCAGGATGACGACCTCGACGTCGCTCACCGCCGTCAGCTCGTCGAGGAACCGCTGCGCCGCGCCGAAGAACAACGCGCCGTCCAGGCGGTAGGTGACGATGTGCTCGCGCAGCAGCGCGCGCTCGAGCGTCGCGTCGACCTCGACGCCCGGCTCGGCGTCGCGCTCGAAGCTCGCGAGCCGCGCCACCTCGCGCAGGGCGAGCGTCGCGGCGACGGCCACCCCGACCCCGACCGCCACGATGAGGTCGAACGCGAGCGTCGCCCCGGCGGTCGCGAGGAGCATCGCCGCGTCGCCGCGCCCGCCGCGCACGATCCGGACGACGGTGTCGAGGTCCACCATCCGGGCGGCGGTGACGAGCAGGACGCCGGCCAGCGCGGCCAGCGGCACGTGGCTCAACGCGGGCGCGAGGAGGTAGACGACGGCGAGCAGCGCGAGCGCGTGCACGATCGTCGCCAGGCGCGTCCGGGCGCCCGCCCGGACGTTGACCGCGGTTCGGGCGATCGCGCCGGTGGCCGGCATCCCGCCGAACGCCGACGCCGCGACGTTCGCCATGCCCTGCCCGACGAGCTCGCGGTCGGGGTCGTGGTCCTCCCCGTCGACCATCCCGTCGGCGACCTTCGCCGACAGCAGGCTCTCGACGCCGGCGAGCGCGGCGACCGCGAGCGCCGCGGTGAGCAGCGACGGCAGGTCGGCGAGCTCGACGTCGGGGAGCGACGGCGTGGGGAGGCTCGCCGGGATCGCCCCGATCGTGGCCGTGTCGAGGTCCGCGACCCGGGCGACGGCGGTGGCGACCGCCACGGCGAGCAACGACGCGGGCAGCGCCCGGTGCACGAGCGGGGCGACCACCATGACGCCGACGACGAGGGCGACGAGCGCCGGGGCCACGAGGTCGCCGCCGGACCAGTCCACGACCGCCTCCACGGCGACGAGCGCCGTGCTGTCGCCCTCGGGCCGCTCGACGCCGAGCGCCGCGGGCACCTGCTGCAGGCCGATGACGAGGCCGATGCCCATGGTGAACCCCACGACGACGGGCCACGGCAGGACCCCGGCGTACCGCCCCAGCCCGAGCGCCCCGGCGGCGACGAGCAGGAGCCCGGCGAGGAGCGCGACGACGACGACGCCCTGCGGGCCGACCGCGGCGACCACCGGCACGAGGACGACCGCCATCGCGCCCGTCGGACCGCTCACCTGGACGTGCGATCCGCCGAAGGCGCCGGCGACGAGGCCGGCGACGATCGCCGTGACGATGCCCGCCTGCGCGCCGACGCCCGACGCCACGCCGAAGCCGAGCGCCAGCGGCAGGGCGACGACCGCGACCGTGATCCCGGCCACGAGGTCCCCCCGGGCCGACGCCCCGGCGTAGTCCGCCCGCGACGGCAGGAGTCGGCGGCACGCCCCCCGGTTGATCGTACTTTTCAACATCTTCGAATATTCTAAGACACCAAGTACATCCTGGTAGCCTGCGTCGTGATGCCGACATCCGGCGACGCCTCCCCGCCCATCTACCGCGTCAAGGCCGACTTCTTCCGGCTGCTCGGCCATCCCGCGCGCGTCCGGGTCCTCGAGCTCCTCCGGGACGGCGAGCGCACGGTCGGCGACCTCCGGTCCGCGCTCGGGCTCGACTCCGGAGGGACGTCGCAGCACCTCACCACGATGCGCCGCCAGGGCGTGCTCGACAGCCGACGCGCGGGGACCAACGTCTACTACCGGGTCAAGGACCCGCGGACGTTCCAGCTCCTCGAGGTCGCCCGGCAGATCCTCTCCGCCCAGCTCGAGGAGTCGCGCGGCCTGCTCGGCGAGCTCTCCGCGGTGGAGTTCGTCCCCGCCGACGGCGCGACGGACGCCGACCACCGGTCGCGCTAGCTTGGGGCCATGGCCGCGCTGCTGCACACCTGCTACCGGATCGGCGACATCGACCGGTCGGTCGCGTTCTACGCCTCGCTCGGGTTCGAGGAGCTGCGTCGGGCGCCGATCCGCGACGAGGCGATCAACGTCTTCATGGGGCTGCCGGGCGACGGCCCCCGCCTCGAGCTGACGTACAACCACGGCGTGTCGGAGTACGAGGTCGGCACCGGCTACGGCCACATCGCCGTCGGCGTCGCCGACCTCGACGGCACGCTCGAGCGACTCGCCGACCAGGGCATCCACCCCGAGAAGCCGCCCTACCGCGTCCGCGAGGGCGGCTCGCGCCTGTGCTTCGTGCGCGATCCCGACGGGTACCGGATCGAGCTCATCGAGAAGCCCGGCTCCTGAGCCCACCGTGGACGTCGACCGGGCCCCCGTCCGCGCCACCCGCAACGGCGCCCCGCGGCGCGCGATCGTCGACCTGGGGTCCAACACGTTCCGGCTCGTCGTCTTCGCCGTCGACCCGCGGGTGCGCGAGGTCCCGGGCGGCGCCTGGCGCCAGACCGCCGAGCTCTACGAGCCCGTGCGGATCGGAGCCGACCTCGGCGCCGACGGCGCGCTGCAGCCCGGGCCGATGGGGCGCGCGCTCGTCGCGATCCAGCTCTTCGACCACTTCTGCCGCGCCCACGACCTGCCGGGCGAGCGGATCGACGCGGTCGCGACGAGCGCGATCCGCGAGGCCCCCAACCGCGACTGGATCCTCGACCGCACGCGCACCGGCACCCGGCTGCGCCCCCGCGTGCTCGACCACGCGCAGGAGGCCGGGTACGGCCACCTCGCCGCGGTGAACTCGACGACGCTCCGCGACGGCGGGGTCCTCGACATCGGCGGCGGCTCGATGCAGCTCGTCCGCACCCGCGACCGGCTCGCCGACGCCACCGGGTCCTGGACGCTCGGCGCCGTCCGCACGACCGAGCGGTTCCTCGCCGGCCCCGCCGACGCGCCGACGTCGCAGGGCGCCGTGGACGCGCTGCGCCGCCACGTCCGCGACACGCTCGCGGACCGGCCGTGGACGAGCGACCTCGGCGACCGCCTCGTCGGCGTCGGCGGCGCGGTCCGCAACCTCGCCGCCGCGATCCAGCACCGCGCCGGCAGCACCGACCTCGGCGTCCAGGGCGTCCGGGTCGAGGTCGACGCGTTGACCGACCTCGTCGCGGAGCTCGCGGCCACGCCGGTCCGCGACCGGGGACGGATCGCGGGGATCAAGCCCGCCCGCGGCGACGTCGTCCTGGGGGCGGCGGTGACGATCGAGGCCGTGCTGCGCACCGCCGGGATCGACGCGATCGAGACGACGGAGTTCGGGCTGCGCGAGGGCGTCTTCCTCGACCGGCACCTCGCCGGGTACAAGGACGCCGCCGGCGCGGCGCTCTACCCCGACGTGCGCGACGCCGCGGTCGCCAACCTCCGGGCGCGGTACGACGACGACCCGGCGCACAGCGACCACGTCCGACGGATCGCGCTCGGCCTCCACGACGACCTGGCGGCGCTCGGCGTCCACGCCGGCGACCGCCACGAGCGTCGCCTGCTCGCGGCCGCGGCGTCGCTGCACGACATCGGCATGGCCGTCGGCTACGACGACCACCACAAGCACGGGCGGTACCTCGTCGTGACGAACGGCCTGCCCGGGTTCTCGCCCGCCGACACCGCGGTGATCGGGCAGGCGATCCGCTACCACCGCAAGGGCAACCCGACGCTCAAGCCGTTCCGTCCGATCGTGCGGGACGGCGACGAGGAGCGCCTGCTGCGGATCGCCGCGCTCCTGCGGCTCGCCGAGGGCCTCGAGCGCGGCCACGACCAGGCGGTGACCCACGTCGGCGTGGCCCGCGACGGCGACGTCGTCTCGCTCACCCTCCACAGCGGCGCCGACGGCGCCCCCGTGGCCCGGTGGGCGGCCGAGGGCCAGGCCGCGATCGTGCGCCGCGCGTTCGGGGTCGGGCTCGTCGTCACCGAGCGATCGGCGGCCCCGGTCCGCTGACCGCCCGTCCGGGCCCGGCGCGTAGAATCGGCCCCGCGATGCCTCCGGCGCCCTCCTTCCTCGCCCGGGGCCCCTGGGCCCCCGAGGACGTCACGTTCACGTGGTCGGAGCGACCGTACGCCCCGACCCCCCGGGAGACCGAGGAGGCCGACGCGGCGATCGCGGCGCTCAAGGCGCGCCGCTCGCCGAGCCACGACGGCCTGTCCACCCGCCTCGCCCGCCACGAGGTCGGACCCGACGGCCGCCTGCACCTCGAGCTGCAGCCCGCGCGCTGGGCGCTGCGACTGCTCGGCGGCGCGGCCCGCTCGATGACCGCGCAGTGCGTCGTGCGGGACCACGAGGGTCGCTGGCTCGCCGGGCGCCGGGCCGACTGGGTCGCCCAGTGGCCGGGCCGGTGGACGCTCGGCGCCGGCGGCGCGGTCGATCCCGGCGAGTCGCCGATGCACACGCTGCGTCGCGAGCTCGCGGAGGAGTGGTCGGTGGCCCCCGCCCGCCTCAGCGGCGAGGCGATGCTCCTGCTGCCCAACGACATGGTGATGTTCGTCGGCGTGGCGTGGCTGCCGGAGGGCGCCGAGCTGCGGCGCGACCACGAGCACGACGAGCACGACTGGTGGCCGGCGTCGATGGACGACTGGCCCGCGCACGCGGACGCGCCGCTGCGCGGCCTCGGCGCCCTGGTGTCGCGGTCGCGATGAGCCGCCTCGGTCGCCTGCCGGAGCGGCGCCGCGACGCCGGCCGCCTCCCGGTGCCGTCGTTCGCGGTGATGAAGGCGCTGTCGTTCGCGCACTCCGCGATCTACGTCGGCCTGCTCGCGTGCTGGATCGGCGGGCTCGACCCGGGGCTGAAGAACGCGCTCGGATGGGCCCACGGGTGGGGGTGGATCCTCATGTGCGTCCTGACGGTCGTCGCGCTGCGCGGCCGGACGCTGCCGCTGTGGCTCGGGGTGTGCGTGACGGTGCTCGGCGGGGTCGGGCCGTTCATCGGCACGATCGGGTTCCTCGTCGAGGAGCGACGGCGGCGACGTCCCCGGCACCCCCCTTCCGGACGGTCTCCGGCATCCGACGGAGGCACGATCGGCGACCTGCCGTGAACTCCCCGCTGCACCGGCGGTTCGGGCGCATCGCGGAGTGCTAGCGTCCGGACGGTCATGGCGGCGGGAACCACAGTGCAGATCACGCTTCCCCAGATGGGGGAATCGGTCAGTGAGGGCACCGTCCTCGAGTGGCTGAAGCAGCCCGGAGACCGGGTCGAGGAGGGCGAGGACCTCGTCGTCCTCTCGACCGACAAGGTCGACGCCGAGATCCCGGCCCCCGCGTCCGGGACCCTCGCCAACGTCACCGCCGCCGAGGGCGACACGGTCCAGGCCGGCGCGACGATCGGCGAGATCGAGGTCGGCGACGCCGCCCCCGACGCCGACGCGGGCGACGCGGGCGGCTCCGACGACGCCGGGACCGACGCCGGCGAGGGCGAGCTCGTCGACGTCGTCACCCCGTCCGCCGGCGACTCCGTCACCGAGGCGACGTTGCTGGAGTGGCTCGTCGAGGAGGGCCAGGCCGTCGAGGAGGGCCAGGACCTGCTCGTCGTCTCGACCGACAAGGTCGACATGGAGCTCCCCTCCCCCGCCACCGGCGTGCTCGAGAAGCGCCTGTTCGCCGACGGCGACACGATCCACCCCCTCGAGGTCATCGGCCACGTCCGCGCCGGCGCGGGCGCCGCGCCGAAGGCCGCCCCGTCGCCCGACGCCGCTCCCGCCGACGCCGGCGCCACGTCCGGCGGCAACGGCTCGGTGCCCGACGACGTCCGGATCTCGCCGGTCGCGGCCCGCGTCGCGCAGGTCGAGGGCGTCGACGTCGCCAACGTCCGCGGCAGCGGCCCGCACGGCCGGATCGTCAAGCAGGACGTGCTCGACGCCAAGGCCGCCGGCGGCTCCACGCCCGCCGAGGTCAAGCGCACGACGCTGCGCGGTGGCGCGGCCGCGCTGGCGCGGTACATGGACGAGAGCCGCTCGATCCCGACCGCCACGTCGTTCCGCACCCTCGCGATCACGACCCTCGACGGTCGCCGCAAGCAGCTCAAGGCCGCCGGTCGCAAGGTGTCGTTCACCCACCTCATCGGGTACGCGATCGCCCGCGCGGCGACCGAGGTCATGCCCGCGATGGCGCTGACCCACGAGGTCGACGAGGACGGCAAGGACGTCGTCGTCGACCACGGCCAGGTCAACCTCGGCATCGCCGTCGACGTCCAGCTCAAGCGCGGTGGCCGCACGCTCATGGTCCCGGTGATCATGGACGCCGGCCGCGGCGGGTTCGGCCGGTTCCTCGACGCGTTCAACGACCTCATCGCCCGGGCGCGCGAGAACAAGCTCACCGCCGACGACCTGCAGGGCGCCAACGTCCAGCTCACCAACCCGGGCGGCATCGGCACCGTCGCGTCGGTCCCGCGGCTCATGGTCGGCAACGGCACGATCGTCGCCACCGGCTCGATCGCCTACCCGGTCGGCCTCGGCGAGATCGGCGACCTCATCGGCGCCGAGAAGGTCATGTCGATCACGTCGACGTACGACCACCGCATCATCCAGGGCGCGGAGTCCGGCGAGTTCCTCAAGACCATCGAGGAGTACCTCGCCGGCGGTCACGGGTTCTACGAGGGCGTCTTCGGCGACCTCGGCGTCGAGCTCGGCCCCGACATCCCCAAGCCGACCCCGAAGATCGGGACCGGCACGGCCGCGGCCGCCCCGTCGGCCCCGGGCGCGCCGCCGTCGATCGAGCTCCTCCAGGCCGTCCAGGCCGCCACGTCGCTACTGCGCGCGATCCGCAGCCACGGGCACCTCATCGCCCGGCTCGATCCGCTCGGCCTGCCGGTGGAGGACTCGCCCGAGGAGACGATGGCCCGGATCGGCCTCGACCTCGAGAAGCTCAACCTCACCGAGGAGCTCACGAAGCAGATCCCGGCCAAGATCCTGCGGACGTACGTCGACGGCGAGACGCTCGCCGACGTCCTGCCGAAGCTCCGCGAGACCTACACCGGCACGATCGCGTACGAGGTCGAGCACATCTCCGACAGCCGCCAGCGCGTCTGGCTGCGGGAGCGGATCGAGGGCGGGGAGTTCCGGGCGCCGCTGTCGGCGGAGAGCAAGAAGGGCCTCCTCAACCGCCTGATCCAGGTCGACCAGTTCGAGCGGTTCATGCAGAAGGCCTACCTCGGCCAGAAGCGGTTCTCGATCGAGGGCCTCGACATCACCGTCCCGATCATCGACGAGCTCATCCAGCTCGCCGGCGCCCGGGCCGGGGCGCAGGAGGTCATCCTCGGCATGGCCCACCGTGGCCGGCTCAACGTCCTGGCCCACAACCTCGGCCGGCCGTACGACGCGATCTTCACCGAGTTCGAGGGCGGCTCGACGCTCGCCGCCGCCCGCACCGTCACGCAGGACCTCCAGGGCGGCACCGGCGACGTGAAGTACCACCACGGCGCCAGCGGCCGCTACGAGCTCGCCGACGGCAAGTCGATCGGCGTGGTGCTCGAGAGCAACCCGTCGCACCTCGAGTTCGTCAACCCGGTCGTCATGGGCGCCGCCCGCGCCGCCCAGACCGACCGCGGCCAGGCCGGCGCTCCGCAGGACGTCGACATCGCGCTGCCGATCATCCTCCACGGCGACGCCGCGTTCCCCGGTCAGGGCGTCGTGGCCGAGTCGCTCAACCTCCAGGCGCTGCAGGGCTACCGCGTCGGCGGCACCGTGCACCTCATCTGCAACAACCAGATCGGGTTCACGACCGAGCCGGAGGACAGCCGCTCCACCCAGTGGAGCTCCGACCTCGCCAAGGGCTTCGACGTCCCGATCATCCACGTCAACGCCGACGACGTCGAGGCGTGCATCGCCGCCACGCGGCTGGCGTTCGCGTTCCGCCAGGAGTTCGAGCACGACGTCGTCATCGACCTCATCGGCTACCGCCGCTGGGGCCACAACGAGAGCGACGAGCCGGCCTACACGCAGCCGGTGATGGCGCGCCGGATCAAGGAGCACACCCGCGTCTCGGAGCTCTACGAGCGCGAGCTCGTGGCGCAGGGCGTCGTCGAGCAGGACGCCGTCGACGCGTACCGCAAGCAGTTCGACGGCCACCTGTCGGAGCTGCACCAGGGCGTCAAGCAGCGCGTGAAGGAGTGGCAGGAGGCCGGCAAGGCCGTCGACACCTCGGCCACGGGCACCTACCTCATGGACCGCTCGCGGTCCGAGGAGCCGGTGACGAAGGTCGACGCCGACGTCCTGCGCGACCTCAACGAGCAGCTGCTCGCGGTGCCGGACGGGTTCCAGGTCAACGCGAAGCTCGCCAAGCAGCTCGAGAAGCGCCGTGACGCGCTCGGCCCCGACGGCGGGATCGAGTGGGCCCACGCCGAGGCGCTGGCGTACGCGTCGCTCGTCCGGGACGGCGTGCCGGTGCGCCTCACCGGCCAGGACAGCGAGCGCGGCACGTTCAGCCAGCGGCACCTCGTGCTCCACGACCGCGAGACCGGGGCCACCCACGCCCCGATCGCCCACATGACCGGCGCGCAGGCGTCGATGGAGCTCTACAACAGCCCGTTGTCGGAGGTCGCGGTGCTCGGGTTCGAGTACGGCTACTCGCAGGAGGCGCCCGAGGCGCTCGTGCTGTGGGAGGCGCAGTTCGGGGACTTCGTCAACGGCGCCCAGGTCGTCGTCGACCAGTTCATCGTCAGCGGCCTGGCGAAGTGGGGCCAGACGTCGCGCCTGACGATGCTCCTGCCCCACGGGTACGAGGGCGCCGGACCGGAGCACTCCTCCGGCCGGGTCGAGCGGTTCCTCCAGCTCGCCGCCGAGGGCAACATCCGCGTCGCGAACGTCACGACGCCGGCGCAGTACTTCCACCTGCTGCGCCGCCAGGCCCTGATCGAGAAGCCGCGCCCGCTCATCGTCATGACGCCGAAGTCGCTGCTGCGCCTGCCGCAGGCGCGCAACCGGATCGAGCACCTGTCGGAGACGAAGTTCTTCCCGGTCCTCGGCGAGCCGGGCGTCGACCCCAACCAGGTCACCCGCCTCATCCTCTGCACCGGCAAGGTCTTCTACGACCTGCGCCAGCACGACCTGCGGCAGGACAACCCGTCGGTGGCGATCGGCCGCGTCGAGCTGCTCTACCCGTTCCCGGAGGAGGCCGTCCGCGACCTCATCAACGCCTACCCCAACCTCCGCGAGGTCGTGTGGGTGCAGGAGGAGCCGCGCAACATGGGCCCGCGCGCGCACATGTCGCCGCGGCTCATGCAGATCCTCCCGGACCACCTGGCGATCGGCTACGTCGGTCGTCCCGAGCGCGCGAGCCCGGGCGAGGGCTACCCGACGGCCCACAACCTCGAGCAGCACCGGATCTGCAAGACCGCGCTCGACGTGTCGGTCCCGGTGTCGCAGTTCCCCAAGCGCTCGCCGGGCAACCGGTAGCGCCCCCTTACGTTCTTGGCGTGTTCTCGTGAAGGCGCGAGGATGCGATGAGGGCCCGGTGTCGTTGGTAGCGCTCATTGCCCCCTGTCCATCGTGATCTGGGGGGTGTTGCGGCCAACGGCACGGGCACCCTGCTTGACCGCTGATAGGGACACGCCCACGCTGGGGCTGATTCGTAAGGTGGCTGCGGCTCCGGGGTGCGTTTCGGGTCCTGCAGGACCCGAAACACACCCCGACCACGACAGGAGCGACCGTCATGACCGACCAGCAGGACCCCGGGATCGAGGTGTGGATCGGCCTGGACGTCGGCAAGCACGACCACCACGCCACGCTCCTCAGCACGACCGGCGACAAGCTCGGCGACCGGGCCGTGAAGAACCGCGAGGACGACCTCGCCGCGTTGCTGGACACCGCCGACGGGCTCGGCGTCCCGGCGTTGGTGATCGATCAGCCCGGATCGATCGGCACCCTCGCCGTGCAGGCCGCCCTCCGGCGTGGCATCGCGGTCGCCTACGTCCCGGGCCTCGTGATGCGCCGCGCCGCGGACCTCTACCCCGGCGAGAGCAAGACCGACAAGCGCGACAGCCTCGTCCTCGCCGACCACGCCCGCCTCCACGCCACCCGGCTGCGCTGGCTCCGACACGGCGACGAGGACCTCCAGACGCTGCAGCTCCTCGCCGGCCGCGACCACGACCTCGCCCACGACGCCACGAGGACCTCCAACCGCCTCCGCGACCTCCTCCTCCAGGCCCACCCGCCCTTGGAGGCGATCATCGGACCGAACCTCAAGCACGCCGCGATCCGCCACCTCCTCACGCGCTACGGCACCGCCAGCCAACTCCGCAACGCCGGCAGATCACGCGTCCTCAAGGTCCTGCAACGCGACGCGCCACGGATCGCCCAACGACTCCGCGACGACATCTTCCACGCCCTCGACCAGCAAACGATCACGGTCCCCGCCGACCACACCATCGGTCGACTCATCCAAGACCTCGCACGCGATCTCCAAGCCCTGCACGAACGCCGCGAGACGCTCGAGCACGAGCTCCAAGGGCTCCTCGCCGCCCACCCTCTCGGGCCGATCCTGGACAGCCTCCCCGGGATCGGCACGAAGACCGGCGTGACCATCCTCAGCGAGATCGGTGACCCCACCAGATTCCAGACCGCCGGGCACCTCGCCGCCTACGCCGGCCTCGCCCCCGTGACCCGCCAATCCGGCTCCTCCATCCGCGGCCAGACACGTTCCCGACGCGGCAACCACCGCCTCAAGAACGCGCTCTTCCTCTCCGCGTTCGCGTCACTGAAGCACCCGCCCTCCAAGGCCTACTACGACAAGAAGCGCGCCGAAGGCAAACGCCACAACGCCGCCGTGCTCTGCCTCGCCCGCAAGCGCTGCGACCTCATCCACAAGATGCTCCGCACCCAGACCCCCTACCGCTACGAGCCCCCCACGACCACCTGAACCCGGCCCCTTGACAAAACCATAGGGACACCCCCCCCCCGGACGGCCCCGCCCCGCCGCGGCCGTCCGGGCCCGCCGTCCCCGGCCCGGGCCGCCCCCGGCGGCGCCGGGCCCCCGCGCTCGGGTCGTCGCCCGGGCGGCGGGGTCGGGGTCCCCGGCCGGACGTCGCCAAGGTGGCGGACCTCGGTCAGGACGTCGCCAAGGTGGCGCGGCCTCGGGTCGGCACGTCGCCAAGGTGTCGGACCTCGCTCGGAACGTCGCCCACGTGGCGGACCCCACCCTCCCCGACGAGGCACGCTCCCTCGACGTCGCTCCGCGTCGCCGACGTGACGCGCCTCACGGCGGGCCTGCCGGTTCGCCCCGTCAGCGCCGCGCCCGTGCCGCGCCTGCCACCCGAGCCACCGACCCTCACCTCACGAAGCGGTACCGCCTACTCCGCGCCGGCGGCCGCCGCGATGTAGGCGGCGAGGGCGTCGAGCCGCTCGGGATCGATCCGATCGCCGTAGTCCGACGGCATCGACCCGCCCGGCGGGTCGACGATGAGCGCCCCGATCCGGTCGGGATCGACGCCCGCGACGGCGCGGTCGAGGTCGGGCCCGATCGACCCCGCCGTCCCCGCGTCGGCGAGCCGGTGGCATCCGCCGCATCCCTCCGACGCGAACGCGTCGCGACCGGTGCGCCCGACCGTGCCGAGCGCCGCCACCGGGTCGCCACCCGACGGCCCATCCGCCGCGCCGCCGTCGCCGGTGCGACCGCCATCCCCGCCGCCGTCGGTCGTCGTGCCGCCGTCGGTCGTCGTGCCGCCACCGTCCCGACCCGTCGGACCGGCGTCCGGGGAGTCCGTCCGCGTCGCGACGTCGCCACCCGATGCGCCGTCCTCGTCCCCGCCGACGCCGATCCCGAGCGTCACCGCGACGATGACCAGCGCGCAGGCGACCCCGGCCACCGACGTCGCCACGGACAGGCCACGGGATCCGGGGGCGTCGGACGACGCCCCCGCGTCGGACGTCCCGCCGGCGTCACGCGCCCGCCACAGCGCGACGGCGCCGAGCACGAGGACGACCGACGCGATCTCGGCGACCAGGGTGAGCGTCGCGCGCCCGTCGTACCCCGACTCGCGGAACCCGAACAGGCCGTCCCCGGTCCGGGTGAGCACGATCGCGACGATCGACCCGCCCGACACCGCAAGCGTCGCGATGGCGAACAGTGCGGCGCGTCGCAGCGCCAAGAGCAGGACGGTGAGGGCCGACCCGATCGCGTTGACGACGAAGAGCTCGCCGATCGTGTCGATGTGCCGGTACCCGTCGTGGAAGAGCCAGGCGTGCTCGTACGCCCCGACCGCGACGGCGAGCGCCGCCAACCACAGCGTGACGAGCACCGGCGGCGACAGGTCGACGGGGTCGAGCAGTCGTGCGAGCGGCGGGCGTTCGTCGTCCATGGGCACCGTTATACGGCCCGGACCGGCGCCAAGGGGACGATCACCGGCGCAGGGCAGCCGCTCCGCGGCCCGGATCCGCGTACCATCGGGCGCCAGATGCCTAACGAGACCTCTCCCGACTCCGCGACGGCGACCGTCCTGCGGGCCACGGAGCGCCAGGTGCGCCTGCGGCTGGCCGACGGCCGCGAAGTGACGAAGCGCGTGGCGGTGCCCGCCGATCGTCGCGAGGCGCTCGAGGGCGCAACCGTGCCCGTCACGATCAGCGGCACCGGTGACCGGGCCCGCGTGACCCTGCCCGACGACTGGGCCGCCGGCGTGGCGACCGCGTCCCCCAAGCGCGCCCCAGCGCGGAAGTCCCCCGCCAAGGCAGCGGCGGCGCCCAAGGCCGCCGCCAAGCCGGCCACGGAGAAGGCGCCGGCCAAGGCCACCGCCAAGCCGGCCGCGAAGAAGGCCCCGGCCAAGGCCGCCGCCAAGCCGGCCACGGAGAAGGCGCCGGCCAAGGCCGCCCGCAAGCCGGCCGCGAAGAAGGCTCCGGCCGAGGCCGCCGCCAAGCCGGCCGCCGAGAAGGCCCCGGCCGAGGCCGCCGCCAAGCCGGCCGCCCGCAAGCCGGCTGCGCGGAAGCCCGCCGCCGCGAAGGCCACCCCGGCCGCGAAGCAGGAGGCCACCTCCGGCGACTCCGCCACGCCGTCCGGCGCGAAGGCCGACGCGCCGTCGACGGGAGCCCCCCGCCCGACGCCCGGCTCCACCACCAGCCCCAAGCCGGCGTCGCGCCGGGGCGCCCGGGGCGCCGTCGCCGCGGTCGTCGCGCTCCCGACCGTGCCGCCGCGGATCATCAAGCAGCAGATCGGCAACGCCATCGACCTGGTCCGCCGCGTCCGCGGCTGACGCGCTCGGACGGCCGGCCGTCCCCCGGACGGTCGGCCACCCCGATCGCCGGTCCCCGGAGCGGTCGACGACGCCGAACGGCGGTCCGGCGCGCCCGGGATCGGCCCGGCCACGCCGGCGCCCCGAGCGGCCTTCCGACTGGCCTCCCGGGTCAGCGTGCCGGTCGGCGTCGCCGTCCCGGCCCGGACGCCATCCGGGCCGCGCGCATCCGGCGGACGAGTCGCAGCTCGTCACGCAGTCCCCCGCGATCCGACGGCCCCGGCTCGTCGGCCGCCCACCCCCACCGCTCCTGCGGGCCCAGGCGACGGACCGGCAGCTCCCGCTCGACGAGCGTCCCGTCCGGTCCGCGGTCGATGCGGTGCACCTTCGCGTCGGGGCGCCCGGCGACGCACTCGCGCAACCGCCCGTCGACGAACAACAGCCCCGCGTGGTCGTCCGCGGTCCAGCCACCCGGCAGGCGCCCGGCGGCGATCGCGGCGCGCAACGCCCGGCCGCGCTCCGGGTCGCGGTGCGCGTGGACCGACAGCGATCCGCCGACGAGCCCGAGACCGTCGACGACGGACGGCGCGCCCTGCGACCGGGTGACGCCGCCGTCCATCCAGCACATCGCTCCGGCGCTGAGGCCCGCCAGCACCGTGCCCCGCCGGTGCGCCTCGCGCAGCAGGTCGGGCAGCCCGTGGGCGTGCCAGAGCGCCAGGAGGTTGACCATCGAGCCACCGCCGACGTAGATGACGTCCTGGGCGAGGACGACGTCCTCGAGCGGCTCCTCCAGGTCGGCGCGGTGGAACAGCGACAGGACCCGTGGGCGGCACGGCAGGCTCCCGAACACGCGCTCGAACCGCCCGATCTGGTCGGCGGGGTCACCGCCCGCCGTCGGCAGGAACAGGAGCCGGGGCGATCTGGTCCGGGCCAGGTCGAGCGCGTAGGCGTCGAGCAGCGGGAGCCCCGCCTCCATCGTGAAGCCCCCGCCGCCGAGGCAGAGGATGGGTCCGGGGCTCATGCGGCGCCCACCCCGTCGGTCGTGGGGACCTGCGACCCGAGGACGTGGACCCGGAGCGCCGTCTCCACGACCTCCCCGTCCTCCCCGCGCCGGACGTCGTACGCGGTGGGCCCCGGGCGTGACGCCACCACGCGCTCGAGCGCGGCCCCGGTGAAGACGAGCGCGGCGCCGTCGTCGACGCCGAAGCCTCCGACGAGTCCGTCGGCGACGAGCCGTCGGTAGGCGCGGCGCCGCTCCGGCTCGCCGTCGTAGTGCACGCAGTTGGAGTACGGCAGGAGGCCCAGGCCGCGGACCGACCGACTGGGGCCGTGGAACGCCGTGACCGCGTCCCGGAACCAGCAGAGCGAGCCTGCGGACAGCCCGCAGAGGACGACCCCGCGCTCCCAGGCGCGCCGCAACGTCCGGTCGAGGCCGTGCGCGCGCCAGGTTCCCAGCAGGCTCAGGAGCGATCCTCCCCCGACGTAGATCACGTCCTGTCGCAGGAGGTGGGCCTCGATGTCGCCCTCGACCGCGCCGGCGCCCCGGTCGCGCCGGAACAGCGACACGTGCGACGGCTCGGTCGCCCCACCCCCGAACCGCCGGTAGAACCGGACGACGTAGTGGTCGGCGTCGCCCGACGCCGTGGGCAGGAAGCAGATCCGCGGTCGCCCGACCCCCGCCAGGTCGAGCACGAAGTCATCCATCCGCGGGTTGGCGCGCTCCATCGAGAACCCGCCACCGCCGAGGGCGACGATGCGCGGCGGTCGTTCGGTCACCAGCCCAGGATCGTCGGTCGCGCGTCGCCCACGTTCATCCCGACGGCGGATTCGGGGCGCCGTCGGTTCGCCCCCACGGCGCCCCGGCCCGCCGGGTGGCCGCCGGCCTCAGGCGCCGGTCCAGACCGGCTCGCGTCGCTCCTTGAACGCCCGGGCTCCCTCACGGGCGTCGGCCGACAGGAGCACCGGGCCGGCGATCTCGCCCTGTCGGGCCCAGAACTCCTGCTCGGTCCACTCCCCCTGCTCACGCAGGATCCGCTGGGTGGCGGCGACGGCGAGCGGCCCGTTGGCGGCGATCGTGCCCGCCAGCTCGAGCGCCCCCTCGAGCGCGCGGCCCGGATCGGTCACGCGGTTGACGAGCCCCAGCGCGTGGGCCCGCTCCACGTCGAGCGGCTCTCCGGTCAACGCGAGCTCCATCGCCACGCCGGCCGGCAGGCGCTCCGGCAGTCGGCGCAGGCCACCGCCGGCGGCGACGAGGCCGCGCTTGACCTCCGGGATCCCGAGCCGGGCGTCCCGCGCGGCGACGATGAGGTCGCACGCCAACGCGATCTCGAGGCCGCCGGCAAGCGCGAATCCCTCGATCGCCGCGATCATCGGCTTGCCCGGTCGCCGCATCGTCATGCCCGCGAAGCCGCGCTCCGGGTCGAACGGCACCTCGCCGCGCGCGAACGCCGCGAGGTCCATCCCGGCGCAGAACCCGCCACCGGCGCCGGCGAGGACGCCGACGACGAGCGTGGGATCGTCCTCGAGGTCTCGGATCGCGCCCGCGATGGCGCTGCTCACCGTCGGATCGACCGCGTTGCGTTGCGCGGGCCGGTTGATCGTGAGCACCAGGACGGCCTCCCGACGCTCGACGATCACGGCCGGCTCCGATGCGGTCATGGTGGGAGGCTACCCGCGGGTCGGGAGGCGGCGGGACGAATCCGTCGCGGTGGGACGCAGCGGATACGCTGCGGCCCATGCGCGAGGTCGCCGACGCCGTCTTCCATCTCTCGCTCGGGCCGCGGTCCGCGGTCAACGCGTACCTGCTGGGCGACGTGCTCGTGGACGCCGGAGCCGCGCTGCACGGCAAGCGCGTGCTCAAGGCGTTGGCGGGCCGGGCGGTCTCGCGACACGTGATCACCCACGCCCACGTCGACCATGCGGGAGGCAGTCGACGGATCGTCGACGCCCTGCGGATCCCGGTGTCGGGCGGCGCCGCAGACGTCGAAGCGCTCCACGCGGGGCGCTCGATCGGCCCGCCTCGCCCCCGGATGCTCGACGCCGTCGCGGACCGCATCGCGTCGTACCCGGCGCTCCCGGAGGCGACCGCACTCGAGCCGGGCGAGGTCGTCGGTCCGGGATTCGTCGTCCTCGACACGCCGGGCCACAGCGCCGGACACGTGAGCTTCTGGCGCGCCGACGACGGCGTGCTCGTTTGTGGCGACGTCGTCAACGCGATGCACCTGCTGACGACCCGCGCCGGACTCCACGAGCCTCCGGCCGCGTTCACGCCCGACCCGGCGCGCAACCGTCGTTCGATCCGCGCGATCGCGGATCTCGAGCCCAAGCTCCTCCTCGCGGGCCACGGGCCGGCGTTGCGCGATCCGGTCGCCCTGCGGCGGTTCGCAGACGGCCTGGTGGACTGAATCGCCGGGGACGGCGGCGCTAACGGGCAGCCGGACGAGATCCGGATGCGCCACCATCCGGCCATCCGGCCGATCGGCCCGAGCACCGGCCGCACCGCGTAGGCGTGGCAACCGGGCTGTCCGAGGTCGGCGCTCGTCAGCCGCACCCCGGCGTGCCGCGCGGGATGCTCCTGCATCAGCGCGAGCAGATCACGGTTGCGACGGACGCGCTCCTCGCGCGCATCGATCTCGCGGTGCGCGTCGACCAGGCGGTCCCGGGTGCGCTCCAGGTCTCCGAGCGACTGCAGCCCGCCGCTGCGGCGCGACGACGCCCCGGCCGGGACGATCGCGGTGTGATCGACGCAGAACCGCGATGCGTGCCGTCCGGCGAGCGCTCGCTCGAGGCGGGCGATCTGGTCGCGCAGGTCGCGCCGAGCCAGCCACTCCTCGTCCGCGTGGGGCGGGCCGAGCACGGCGGCACCGGCGTCGCGACGGGGGTGGCTGGGCGGGGGTTCGGCGAGCACGGTGCCTCAGGAGCCGATGACGGGTTCCTGCGTCGACCGTACCACTCCGTGGCCCCGACGCCCACCGTTGCGTCCGCGGCCCGCCATGCGGCGCCTGCCGACGCCGTCGCTCCGTGTCCGGGCCACCCGACGGATCGTCAACCGGCCGGATCCTCGGCGATGAGGTCGGCGGCGATCCAGAGGGCCTCCTCGACGTAGAGGGAGGACACCCCCGCGACCGCCAGGGCGACGACGACGACCTCCCGGGTCGACTTCCCGACCTCGACGTGCCGGGACGGGTCTCCGGTCAGTGCGGTCAGCGGCCTTTCGTCGTCGGCGATGCAGAGCGTCCCCGGGTCGAGAGGGCGTGCGGGCTCCCCGTCGAGGGATTCGGCCTCCCTCGCCCGTCGGATCCCGATGGCCCCGTGCACCTGCGCAGCATCCCAGGCCCACACGGGAATGCCGGTCTCCACGAGCGCGATCCGCGCCGCGTCGGAGGGCATGCCGGTGGTGCGGAAGCCGCCCCGGCGCAGCCGTTGGACGACCTCCTCCTCCATCGGCGGCCGCACCTCGTCCGGCTCGATGCCGATGTGTCGCCAGAAGACCCGGAACGCGGCCGGTACGTCCTGGCGGCGGAGCTCCATCGCCCAGTTCCCGTCCACGCGCCCGGAGAGGTGCTTCAACCGCTCACGGACCTCGCGTGGGCTCCGACGATGGTGTCGTCCGGGGATGCGCACCGACGCCGTCCACAGCGCCGGGAACTCGTCGGCGACCGCGTGCTCCACCCACCCGAGCGTCGGCTTCGGCGGCTCGACGTGACCGACGTTCATGCGGCGCGATGGTGTCACACGACGTCACCCCGGTGTCGCGTGTGCGCGGTGTCGCTATCGCGCGGGTGTCGTGGAACGACGAAGGGCGCCCCTTGCGGGACGCCCTTGTCGTGAAGCTAATTCCGGCGGCGACCTACTCTCCCAGGCCCTTGCGGGCCAAGTACCA
>Ga0172382_10000350_pt1 | contig 85901 bp, 84 predicted proteins | sample Leawel138RmetaG_FD_122245 | JGI IMG/M metagenome (GOLD analysis project Ga0172382, IMG submission 122245) | Leachate microbial communities from a municipal landfill in Southern Ontario, Canada - Leachate well 138R metaG | ecosystem: Engineered > Solid waste > Landfill > Unclassified | place...
GCGTCCTTGTCGATGCAGGTGACGATGTGGCCGAAGTCGGCGAAACAGGCGCCGGACACCAGCCCCACATAGCCGGTCCCGATCATGGCGACGTGCATGGATCAACTCGTCCCGTTCTAGGGCTATCGTTGATCGCCTGGCTGCAAGTCGCAGGCCACGCACTGATCGACGGCGCAGCGCCCGGAGAGCGGGGTCGCCGGGCCGGTTCGGCCGATCAAATGGGACGCGCGATGGCTCTGGCGGTCGAAACCTGTGCCCTAGCGGGACACCTGCGCATATGCTTGCGGGGCGACATTCCTCGCGCCCGGGACGCCGTCACGCCGTCACGGCTCGGGGAGATATCCGCTTCTGCAACCAGTCGAGCCAGCCGGTCGGGCCTTCCAACTTGCCCCAGTCGGCGCCCGGCACGACCTCGATCATCACCACGGAGTCGTCAGGTCCGACCAGAGGCGTCAGCTGTTCCAGCGCGCGCGCAGCCCGGTCCTCGACCTCCACGATCCAGATGTTGTTCCCGATCCTCCTGCCGTTCCAAGACCGCTGCAGGAGGTCGATGAGTGTTTCGTATGCCTCTCCAGGTGAATGGAGATTGCAGGCGACGAGATATGTCTTCATGACCCCAGCATTCGCCCCGCTTCTCTTGGCAGTGACCTTGGCGGCAATCCACTTAGGGCGCAACGACGTTCGCGCAACCGCGACGTCGCGCCACGCGACACCCGCCCTGCACGCGGCGACTTCAGGCGCGGGACTAGGCCGTTCGATCGTCTTTCGAGGCGACCCTGGCTCGCCAGCTATGCACCGCGGCGGGAACAAGCGCCGCAGCGATGCCGGCGAGATCGGCGAGGAGATCCAGGAAACTGGCCGACCGGCCGATCAGCGGCGCCATCTGCAGGATCTCGATCGCGATCCCGAGGCCCAGGAGCGCTGCCCCGATCCAGACGGGGTGAAGCCGCGGCGCCGCGCAGGCCGCCGAAAGCGAGAGCACATAGAAGGCGAGAAAGTGCAGCAGCTTGTCGTTCAGACCCGGGCCGGCGCTGGGGCCGGGCCGCAGCGCGTTCGCGAGCGTGAAGGCCACGAGAAACCAGAACAGCAGACGGTGCGCGAGGAGGATGCGGCGGCGCATCGTCGGTGAATGCCTCAGCAGATCGAATAAGCCGGCGGGGGAGCTCGGCCGCATCTGTGCAGGAGCCGCCGACGCCTGTCGAGACGTCGATCGACAGCCTGCGCCGAACCAGGCGCCAGACAACAAGCCGAACAGAGCGACTGAAACGAAGAAGGCCGAGGAAACCCCGGCCTCTTGGAACGCTTGCGATGGTACCGCCTCCCCGGATCGAACGGGGGACCTCCAGAGCCACAATCTGGCGCTCTAACCAACTGAGCTAAGGCGGCGCGTATCGCGAGCGGTTCTTCTAGTCGCGCGATGGGGGCCGATCAAGGCGCCGCCGCACATCTTCTGCCGCGGCCTACGGACGGCCCGAGGTCGGCCAGGCCTGCCCCCATAAAGGAAGGCCCCGGATGCCGGGTGGCATCCGGGGCCCGCCGTTTGGCGACAGTTGTTCGATACTACCGGTCCGGCAAGGTGAAGCGGATCGGGATCCGCACCGTGCCGCCTTCGACCGGCGTGCCGTCGAGGGTCTTGGGCCGCATCCGGAACAGGCGCGACAGGCGCATCGCCGCCGAACCGAAGTCCTGGTTGTCCGGCTCTTCCGAGACCACCGAGCAGTTCGCGAGGGTGCCCTTGGCGGTCACCGAGCAGCTCAGCGTCGCACGGCCTTCGACGTTCATCCGTTGGGCGCGGTCCGGATAGTACCGGGCCATGTCCTCCGCGCTGGGCCGGCGGGCCCAGTCGGGGTTCTGGATGACCGACGGCCGCGGCGGCGGCGCCTCGGGCGGCGGCGGAGCCGGCGGACGGGGCTCTTCGATCCGCTTTTCGACCGGCGGAACCGGCAGCGGCGGGATCGAGGGCACGTCCACGGGCACGTTGGCCGGCGGGCGGGGCTGCAGCTTGGGCGGCGGCGGCGGCGGCGCGTCCTGAGGCGGCGGCGGCGGCGGCGGAGGCGGCGGCGGAGGCGCCGGCTTCACGATCGCCACGTCCGTCACGTCGTCCGAGTACTCCCGGTACTCCATCTCGAACTTGTTCTTCCAGATGAAGTAGCCGAGGAGCGCGTGGACGACGACCGCGACGATGAGCGCCACGATCATGCCCTTCGGACGCTGCTTGGGCGGCTCGTCGAACGGACTGCGGTGAACGTGGGTGGTGGCGTCAGTCATGTGTCACCTGCCCCCTCACCGTTCGTCCGTGCCGATCAGGGCGACGCTGTAGAAGCCGTTGTCCTGCAGCATGTTCATCACGCCCATGAAGTCGCCGTAGAGCGTGTCCTTGTCGGCGCGGATGAAGATCCGCTCCCGATTAGGATCGCGCCGGCCGACCGCAGAGCGAATGTCGTCGCCCAGAGACGCCAGGTCCGTCGGCGAGTCGCCGATGTAGATGTTCCCGTTCGGCTGAATCGAGATGTAGACCGGGGTCGGTGGGTTGGGCGATGGCTCAGCGACGGCCGGAGGTAGCGCCACCTGCACCGTCACGGCGGCCATTGGGGCGGCAACCATGAAGATGATCAGTAGGACCAACATAACGTCCACGAAGGGCGTCACGTTGATTTCGTGGTTCGCCTCGACATCGTACTTGCCACCCCCAGATCCTGAGAGTTTGGCTCCCATGAGAGGTTAGGCCCCCTTGTCGAGCTGGCGCGACACCGCGTTCATGAGTTCGGCGATGAAACCTTCCGTCCGGGCGCCGAAGGCGGCGATGCGGGTCTGGAAGTAGTTGTAGAAGATAACCGACGGGATAGCGGCGAAGAGGCCGATACCGGTGGCCAGCAGAGCCTCGGCGATACCGGGCGCCACGACGGCCAGGTTGGTGGTGTTGGTGTTCGCGATGCCGATGAACGACCGCATGATCCCGTACACGGTGCCGAACAGACCGATGAACGGACCGGACGAACCCAGCGAGGCGAGGAACTGCATGCCGCCCGAGAGGCGCTTGGCGAGGTTCGCCTGAACCGCGCCGATGGCGGCCTGGGCGCGCGACAGCGTGGTGTCGCGGTGCTCGCCGCTGACCTGCAAGCCGGCTTGTTGCGAGAGCTGGACTTCCTGAGCGGCGGCGGCGGCCATGTCGGCCAGCGGGTTGCCTTCAAACTCTTCCGACAGGGCGATGCGGCCCATGTCGTTGATGTTCTTGGCGCCGCGGAAGGCTTCCACGAACCGGTCCGAAGAGCGGTTCAGCGAGTTGAACTCGATCATCTTCGTGATCAGCAGCATCCACGACAGGACCGACGCGAGCACCAGGCCGATCATGACGATCTTCACGACCCAGTCGGCGTCGAGGAACATCTGCATGATGGTCAGTTCGCCAGCATGCTCGATGGTCGGGGGCGCTTCGGGCGCGGCGGCGGGGGCCTCGGGGGCGGCGGCGGGAGCCGCAGCATCAGCGGCGGGCGCGGCGGCTTCGCCGGCGGGAGCCGCAGCCGGAGCAGCCGGGGCGGCTGCGTCCTGAGCGAACGCAGGCGCGCTCGCCATCAGCGCAACCGCGCCGAGGAGAGCCAGGAAAGGGGTCTTCCGTTTGTTGTCGAGCATCTGTCGCCAGTTCCTAATGGTCTAGCACGTTGGACCGAGGGTCGTCGCGCGAGAGCGTCTCCACCCTTATTAAATCAAGCCCGGGCCAAGGGGGTGAGCCTCGGCCCAGAACCGCTGTCGCTGCGCCCGACCCGCCACGCATTTCTTCAACTCCAGTCGAAGGCCCGCGTATCGAAGGCGCAATGGCGGCTCCTTCCTTCCATTGGGGACGGCTGGAACCTTACCGCGAGTTTAGACTTGCGGCGACGGACCTTTGGCAACCCCTTTGACGGGCGTCAAGCGCGAAGCGTGGGCGAAACGCAGGTGAGATGTTGTGAAATCCGCCGCCTTGCTGCGCTGCACAACAAGAAACCACGCGAAACGCCATCATGGACACGCTCCGATAGACTTTTGTTGCTGCGACGCAGCAGAATTACATGGAACATCGGTCTATGGACGACAGGTGGCGCCAACTTATTGTTTCTCGCGCTAGCAACATTGCGGTTGCACCGCCGAAACGCACCGACGACCGCGTCGTCCGGTCGCGGGGGTTGTCCGAGGCGGAGCCCAGACGCGGCGCGCATCTTCGTAGGATCACCGAGGTCCCCTGCCCGGTCAGCAGCCACCGTTCCGGATCCCGGGCCCCGCCGGGACGACGTAACCCCGCCTTACGCCCTCCCCTTCATGCCGGCCGCAGCGGAGCGGACGGCCAGGACCTGGGGCGCCGGGGTCGCGATCCAGCGTCGCTGGCGTCGCCCTGGGCGCTGCCATGGGCTCCGGATCAGGGATGTGGGACTTGAAAGAGGAATGGTGCCTGGGGGCGGATTCGAACCACCGACACGCGGATTTTCAATCCGCTGCTCTACCAACTGAGCTACCCAGGCAGGGCCGCGCTCGCGGGAGCCGCGTCTATAAAAGAGGCCCTGCGCGAAGTCCAGCGGCCGCGTGTCAGTCTTCGTCGCCGCTGGAATCGGCCGGGCCTTCCTCGTCCTCCAGGGCCGGCACGGCGTAGCGGCCGCTCAGCCAGCGCTGCAGGTCGACGTCGGCGCAGCGCTTGGAGCAGAACGGCCGGTAGCGCGGCTCCACCGGCTTGCCGCAGATCGGACAGGCGGGGGTGCTCATGCCCGGCTCACCCTCAGTTCATGGTCCTTCAGGGTCGAATCGGGAACGAGCTCGAGCCGGTGGCCGATCCGCGCCTTCAGGGCCTCGACGAGCGGCGCGGCCGATTCGGCGATGGGCGGAGCGCAGACGAGCTTCAGCCGCCCACCGGGGTCGGCGGCGGCTTCCCGCTCGGCCATGCGGATCAGCCGTTGGGCTAGGGTGCGGGCGCTCGGCCGACCGTCGGGCCCCAGCAGAATCTCGGCGATCGGCCGGGTGCGGCGGGGAATCAGCAGCTCCAGCGTGCCGAACCGGCTGATCGGACCGATGGCGACGCCGGGGTTGTCGGGCCGGAAGGCGGCCCGGGCCGCCTCGGTCAGCGCGTTCCCGTCGTGTCCGCGTCCGACCAGGTCGAACACCACGATTCCGCCCAGGCCCTTCAGCCGCAGCAGTCTGGCGGCCGCGCCCAACGCCGCCAGGTTCGCCTGCCGGGCCACCCGCTTGGTCTCCTGGCCCTGCCGGTCGCCCAGATCGATGTCGACGGCGGTCAGAGCCCGCGTCGGCTCGATCGACAGCCGACCGCCGCCGGGCAGCGGATGGACGATGTCCAGCGCCTCGGCCTCGGCCTCATCGGCGACCTGCCGCGCGGCTTCTCCCTCGGTGACGCTGACGCCCGGCGCGAACGCGGAGAGCTGGGCCTTCAGTCCAGGCGGCGGGGCCAGCAGCTGCGGCGCCCCTTCGGCGGGTCCGATGGCGCGGGCCAGCGCCAGCTTCCCCCGCCTGGGCTCGGCGCGAATCTCGACCTCGATCGCGGAGCCCTGCACGGGCCTCGCGTCCGGCTTGAAGTCGAGCATGGCCTCGGCCCCGCCGGCCAGCTCGAGGAAGGCCGAGCCGAGCTGCGGCTCGACCTTGCGAACGCGGGCCCGGTGCCGCGCGCCGATCCGCAGGTCCTGCGCCTCGTCGTCGCGCAGGATCAGCAGCCGCTCGGGTCGCCCGTCGAGGGTGACCACGCCGCGCTGCTCGCCGACGCCCTTGTCCAGGAAGAGGCGACGCTCGCTCATCTGACCTTCAGTCCTGCGCCGGCGAGGAGATTGAGCGTCTCGTAGAGCGGCAACCCGACGACGCCCGAATAGGAGCCCTGCAACTCGGTCACGAAGGACCCGGCCCGGCCCTGGATGGCGTATCCGCCGGCCTTGCCGATCCCCTCCCGGCTTTGGACGTAGGCGTCGATCTCGCCCGGCGTGAGGCGCTTGAACCGGACCCTGGTCTCCACCAGCCGGCTCGTCAGCCCCTTGGGTCCGCTCACCGCCACGGCGGTCAGCACGCGGTGGGCGCGGCCGGACAACAGCGCCAGGCAGGCGCGCACGTCGTCGTCGGCCTCGGCCTTGGGCAGCACTCGCCGGCCGACGGCCACGACGGTGTCGGCGGCGAGCACGACCTCGTCCGGACGGGCGGCCGCCACCTTCTGCGCCTTCTCGCGCGCCAGCCGAACGGCGAGCTGCCGGGGCGTCTCCTTGGGTCTCGGGGATTCGTCGATCTCGGCGCCCAGGATGGTGTCGGGCTCGACGCCCACCTGGCGCAGCAGATCCAAGCGCCTGGGGCTCGCGGACGCCAGCACCAGGCCGCCTTGCGGCCGCTTGTCGGGCAATGTCCCTAGCGGACGCGGAAGGTGATGCGGCCCTTGGTCAGGTCATAGGGCGTCATCTCGACCAGGACCTTGTCGCCGGCCGACACCCGGATGCGGTTCTTGCGCATCTTGCCGGCGGTATGGGCGATGATCTCGTGATCGTTTTCGAGTTTCACGCGGAAGGTCGCGTTGGGCAGGACTTCACTCACCGTGCCCGGGAACTCCAAAAGTTCTTCCTTCGCCATACAGGCTCCCACTTGCGGTCCATAAACGAACGGCTCGCGTCGAGGCCGCGAGCCGCCAACGGCATTATAACGCGCTTCGCCTCGGCTGGTCGATGGGGAGCAACGCTTGTTGCGCGCGCCGGCCTCAGGCGTGGCGCGCGAACACCCGGGTGCGCCCGCCGGGCAGCAGCAGCAGAGTCTCGTAGGGCTCCTTGCGACCCGAGGGAACCTCCATTCCCGGCGAGCCAGTCGGCATGCCCGGCACGGTGAGCCCGATCGCCTTGGGCCGCTCGGCCAGCAGGCGGCGCACATCCTGCGGCGGCACGTGGCCGACCGTGACGTAGCCGCCCACCTCGGCGATGTGGCAGGACGACAGCGCGTCCGGGACGCCCCGCTTGCGCCACAGGGGCGAAATGTCCTCGACGTCGACCACGGTCGGCGCGAACCCCGCCCTGGCCATCGCCGCCACCCAGCCCCGGCAGCAGCCGCAGGAGGCGGTCTTGTAGACGGTGACCTTCGGGCCCGAAGCCGCGCTCGCGGCCGAACCGGCGGAAACGGCGGCGGCCGCGGCCCCCGCAGCCAGGAAGAGGCGTCTGTGCATGACGGCCTATATGGCCCCGGCCGCCGGCCCTATCCAGCGCCGTCGCTGCCGAATCGCTCGGCGATCCGCCGGGCCAGCGAATCGCGCACCTCGCGGTAGGCGGCCAGGCGCGCCTCGCGGGAGCCCTCGGTCAGGGTCGGGTCGAAGGTCGGCCAGTATTCGATCTCCGCCGCCCGGCCGCGCGTCAGCTCGACGGCCCGGTGCTGCGCCTCCGGGGTCAGCGAAACGATCAGGTCGAACGAATCGTCGTCCAGTTCGTCGAAGGTCTTGGGCGTGTGGCCGGAGACGTCCAGGCCGATCTCGGCCATCACCTCGCGGGTGAAGGGGTCGGGCCCATCGGAGTCCTCACCCGCCTCCTGACGGAGCCCGCAGCTGTCCACGAAGATGCGGTTGCCGGCCAGCTTCTTCAGCAGCGCCTCGGCCATGGGCGAGCGCACCCGGTTGAAGTTGCAGGCGAACAGCACCGCATGCGGCGTTCTTGCAGCGGAACCCAAGCGATCAGCCCCGCCAGTGCAGCGCGCAGATCAGGGTGAACAGCCGCCGGGCGGTGTCGAGGTCGGTCTCGATCTTGCCGGCCAGCCGCGTGCGAAGCAGCTGCGAGCCCTCGTTGTGCAGGCCCCGCCGGCCCATGTCCAAGGTCTCGATCTGCTGCGGGCTCGCCGTGCGGATGGCCTCGTAATAGCTGTCGCAGATCATGAAGTAGTCCTTGATGATCCGGCGGAACGGGGACAGCGACAGGATGTGCCGCTTCTCGTAGTTCGGGCCCCTGACGTCCAGCAGCAGGCGGTTTTCCAGAAGCCCCATGTGCAGGTCGTAGGGGCCTGTCTCGGCGCCCTCGGGATGAAAGTAGTTCTCCTCCAGCAGGTCGAAGATGGCGATCTGCCGCTCCTGCTCCTGGTCGCGCGAGACGGCCGCGAGCGACTCTTCGTCGATCTCGACGGTCTGCAGCCGGTGCTTCTTGCGGTCGTCGTCAGCCATGGCGGGTCAAGGCGAGCTTTATGCCAATCCGGCCTGCGCCGTCATCCGCCTGCACCGCTCATACGCGAAAAGGGCGTCCGGGTGACCCGGACGCCCCACATTCGGCGAAGGACTGCAGCCTAGTAGCGCGCGGCGTAGCGGCCGCCGCCGGCCGGGACCACGTAGGCCTCGTGGACGTAGCCGACGCCGACGCCGCCCTCGCCCACCAGGATCCACGGCGAGTTGCGCACGCGGGCCAGGGCCTCGAAGTCCTCGCCGGCCCGCAGCTGGCCGACACGGGCCGCGCTGGTCGTCGGCGCGGCGCGGACGTTGATGGTCGTCTTGGCGCGATAGACGTCGCCGTCGCGGGCGTAGCTCGCCGGCGCCAGCCCGCCGGCCAGGCGGTAGCCGCCGTGGCTGTAGGTGCTCTGGTAGCCGTAGGCGGCGTTCTGGCGCGCGTCGGAGCGCTGCATCTTGCAGCCGACATAGGAGCCGGTGGCGGCGCCCACGACCGCGCCGATGGCGGTGCCGGCGCCGCGGTCGTTCTTGGCCAGGTTCGAGCCCAGCGCGCCGCCGGCCAGGGCGCCGATCAGCGCGCCGCCGACCTGCTTGTTGCCGGGCGCGTCGCAGTTGACGACGCCGCTGCCGATGCCCTGCGCCGAGGCCGGAACGGCCGCGACCGCGCCCAGGGCCAGGCCGGCCAGGGCCGCCGCCGCGCCGCGGGTCAGCGTGGCTTGGGTGATCTTCATGACTTGCTCTCCGTCCTCGTTCGCGAATTCCGTTCCAGGCCTCTCGGCCCGATGCGACCCACCCTAGGGTGCTGCGTCTGAACGGGCGCCGCGCAGCCGCTGTCAGAAACTGTTCAGCTTCGTTACGGCGGTTTCGAGACGGTACGAGGGCGAACCCTCGCCACAGGTGTTGAGGGTGGGTTAACCGCCGTTAGCCGCGTCACACGGCGTTCACCCGTTTGCGAAGCCCATGACCCGCTGCCGACCTCACCTCCCCCGCGAAGCGGCGGGAGGTAGCCGCCCAGCCCCTCCAGCCGCTCAGCGCACGGTTTCCTTTTCCCTCGGCGCCGAGACCTTCCGCGTCCGGGTCTGGGCCTTGGGCTTGGGCAGCAGGCGGAAGCGGGGCTGGCACCAGCCGAAGTCGACGCCGACGTCGAGCAGGGCGTCGGAGCGTCCGCAGGGGCAGGCGTATTCCATCACCGTGATGACCCGGTAGGTCTCTCCGGCCACGAGGGGGACCGGCCGTCCCGTGGCGTGGTTCGGGGCGGCGTTGACGCAGAGAACGAGATCGCCAGGGCCGACAGCGTCGCTCATAGCCTTCACTCACGACCGGGTGGAAAGCATAGACCCTGACCCGCGAGGCGCACAGGCGCCACACGCGCGAAAACAGGGCTTGAGCCGGAACCTGGGTCCGGCCTCATAGGTGGGTGCGTCCAAGGAGACGCCGAATCGGATGAGCCAACGCTTCCTCAGCCCCAAAGAGACCGCGCGCCGCCTCGGCGTCGGCGTGCGGGCGTTGCGCCTCTACGAGCGGAAGGGCCTGGTCCGGCCGGCGCGGACGCAGGCGGGCTGGCGCGTCTACGGCCCGGGCGAGATCGAGCGCCTGCACCAGGTGCTGACGCTGAAGTCGCTCGGACTGGCGCTCGCCCGCATCACGCAGCTGCTCGACGGTCGCGTGGCCGACCTGCCGGCCCTGCTCGCCCTGCAGGAGGACGTGCTGACCGCGCGCCTCAACGACCTGCAGCGCGCGCGCAAGGCGGTTCAGGCGGCCCGCACCAAGCTCTCGCGCGATCAGCGGCTCTCCCTGGAAGACCTCATCCACCTCGTCAGGGAGACCACCCTGTCCACGTTCGACGAAACCAGGCTGTCGGCCAGCGCCCATCAGGTGCTGCGGGAGGCGATCGACCCGTGCCTGCCCGGCCTGCACCGCGGCAAGGTGCGCGACAGCTACGACCTGCCCGACGGGCGGCGCATCCTGGTCACCTCCGACCGCCTGTCGGCCTTCGACAAGGTGCTGTGCTGCATCCCGTTCAAGGGCCAGGTGCTGAACGGCGTCGCCCGCTGGGCCTTCGAGCAGACCGCCGACCTCTGCCCCAACCACGTGCTGGACTATCCCGACCCGAACATCGTCGTCGGCCGGCGACTCGATATCCTGCCGGTGGAGATCGTCGTGCGGGGCTATCTGGCGGGCGCGACCAGCACCTCGATCCTGACCCTCTACCGGGCCGGCCGGCGGGAGATGTACGGTCATCGGCTGCCCGAGGGCCTCGCCGCCAACCAGGCGCTCGAGACGCCGATCATCACCCCCACCAGCAAGGCCGCGGACGGCGCCCACGACGAGCCGCTCACGGAAAGCGAGATCCTGCAGCGCGGTCTGCTCAGCAAAGACCAGTGGCGGCAGGTGAGCGAAACCGCGCTCGCCCTGTTCGCCCGGGGCCAGGCGCTGGCCGCAGAGCGCGGTCTGATCCTGGCCGACACCAAGTACGAGTTCGGCCTCGACGCCGAGGGGACCCTCCGCCTCGCCGACGAGATCCACACCCCCGACTCCAGCCGCTACTGGCGGGCGGACACCTATCCGCAGCGCCTGGCCGCCGGCGAGCCCCCAGACAGCTTCGACAAGGACGTGATCCGCGCCTGGGTCGCCGCGCGCTGCGATCCCTACAAGGACGAGGTCCCGGAAATCCCCCCGGAGCTGATCTGGAAGACCGCCTTGACCTACGTCGAGGCCCACGAGCGGATCACGGGGCGCCCCTTCGAGCCGCCCCGGCCCACGCCTCCGGTGCACGAGCGCGTCATGGCGGCGCTGGAGGCGTTCCACTGAGCTTGCCGCATCGCCCGGCGGCGTGATCCGCTTCGCGCGCCCGCTCAGCCCCGTCCCAGCCGGATCGCCGCCGAGCGGGCGTGGGCGGGAAGGCCCTCGGCTTCGGCCAGGGCGACGGTGTGCGGACCGAGGCGGGCGAAGGCGGCGGCGTCGCACTTGATGATCGAGGTCCGCTTCAGGAAGTCGAAAAGCGACAGCCCCGAGGAGAACCGCGCCGCCCGGCTGGTCGGCAGCACGTGGTTCGACCCGGCCACGTAGTCGCCGATCGCCTCCGGCGCATGGCGGCCGAGGAAGATCGCGCCAGCATGCCGCACGCGGTCGGCCAGGACCTCGGGCGCCTCGACGGCGAACTCCACGTGCTCGGGAGCGAGCCGGTCGACCAGCCCCGGCGCCTCGTCCAGCGGGGCGATGACCACCGCGCCGTGGTCGCGCCAGGAGGCGGCGGCATCCTCGCCGGTGGACAGCGCGGCGAGCTGCTCGGCCAACGCCGCCTCGACCTTCCCGGCGAAGGCCTCGTCGTCGGTGATCAGGATCGACTGGGCGTCGGGGTCGTGCTCGGCCTGCGAGAGCAGGTCGGCGGCGATCCACGCCGGATAGTTGGCCGCGTCCGCCACCACCACGATCTCCGATGGGCCGGCCATGGCGTCGATCCCCACCACGCCGTAGACCTGCCGCTTGGCGGCGGTGACGTAGGCGTTGCCGGGGCCGACGATCTTGTCCACCGGCCGGATGGGGCCCGCCCCGAAGGCCAGGGCGGCCACGGCCTGCGCCCCGCCGATCCGCCAGATCTCGGTCACTCCGGCGGCCTGGGCCGCGGCGAGCACCGCCGGCTTCAGTCCGCCGGGGGGCGCGACCATGGCGATCCGCTCGACCCCGGCCGCGGCGGCCGGGACGGCGTTCATCAGCACCGTCGAGGGATAGGCCGCCCGCCCGCCGGGCACGTAGATTCCCACCGCCTCCAGCGCCGTCCATCGCCAGCCGAGCTCGACGCCGGCCTCGTCGGTGAAGCGCATGTCCTGCGGCCGCTGGCGCTCGTGGTAGGCGCGGATGCGCCGCGCGGCGAAGGCGATGGCCTCGCGCACCTCGGCCGGGCAGCGGGCCGCGCCCTCGGCGATCTCCTCGGCGCTCACCCGGAGGGTCTCTTCGGCCAGGCCCGGGTCGTCGAACTTGCGTGCGAACCGCAGGAGGCCCTCTAGCCCCTCGCTGCGCACCGCCTCGACCACCTCTCGGACGGTCGCCTCCACGTCCGCGGGGGCCCCCCGCCGCTCGTCCACGAAGGCCGAGAAGCGGTCCTGGAAGTCGGGGTCGGTGAACCGGAAGCGTCGCATGCGGCGCTCTTTAGCCGGGGAACGCCGCGGGCGCGAGGGGCTGTGACGAGGTGACAGGCAGCGCCGCGCGCAACCTACTACGCCCCTGCCCCGGTGACGGGTCGTCCGAGGGCCTGCCTGTCACCGTACTCGCGCGGTCCTCACCCCTCCCCGAGGTCGTGCGTCGGCGTGCGCGGGGTCGGCCAGGGCGCGGAGACGTCGGCGAGGATGGCGTCGATGCACTCGACCTCGGCCTTCAGGTCGGCGTCGCCGGCGAAGCTGAAGACGATGCAGCCGCCGGGCGGCTCGGCGCCGGGCTCGAAGTTGACGGCGAGGATCTCCACCACCGCGTCCTTCGCACCGCGCTTTAGCTTGCGCGCCTGCACCCCCAGCACGCCGCCGAGCTGCAGGCCGCTGCGGATCCGCTCGCCGCCCGCCTCCCAGCGGTAGCGGTTGAAGGCCAGGGTCAGCCGCCGGGCCTTCGGTTCGTAGGAGATGTCGCCCAGCCTGAGGACGGCGTCCTGCACGGCCGCCGAGATGATCGCCAGGTCCTCGATGTCCTGCGCCAGGAGACGCAGCGGCGGCGCCTTGGAAGCTGTCATGCCCTGCCCCTATTCCTCGGTTTCGCCCTCGCCCTTCAGGCGGCGGACCTGGGCGCCGCACGCGCCCAGCTTCTCCTCCAAACGCTCGAACCCGCGATCCAGGTGGTAGACGCGGCCGACCACCGTCTCGCCCTTGGCCGCCAGGCCCGCGATAACCAGGCTGACCGAGGCCCGCAGGTCGGTGGCCATCACCGGCGCGCCGTTCAGCGCGTTCACGCCCCGCACCCGCGCCTCGCCGCCGTGCACGGTGATGTCGGCGCCCAGCCTGGCCAGCTCCGGCGCGTGCATGAAGCGGTTCTCGAAGATGGTCTCGCGGATCACGCTCTCACCCTCGGCCAGCGACATCAGCGCCATGAACTGCGCCTGCAGGTCGGTGGCGAAGCCGGGATAGGGGTCGGTCTCCACCGTCACAGCCTTCAGCCGCGCGCCGTTCCGCTTGATGGTCAACCCGTCGTCGTGGCGGGTCACCTCGACGCCGGCCTCGCTCATCTTGACCAGGAGGGCGTCGATGAGGTCGCTGCGGGTGCCGGTCAGCCGCACCTCGCCGCCGGCCATGGCCGCGGCCAGGGCGTAGGTGCCGGTCTCGATCCGGTCGGGGATCACCGCGTGCGTAGTCCCTGCCAGGCGCGCCACCCCGTCGATGGTGACGGTCGAGGTCCCCGCCCCGACGATGTTCGCGCCCATCTTGTTCAGGCAGTCGGCCAGGTCGGCGATCTCCGGCTCGGCGGCGGCGTTGGTCAGCACCGTGCGTCCCTCGGCCAGCACCGCCGCCAGCATGGCGTGCTCTGTCGCCCCCACCGAGACGAACGGAAAGGCGATCTCGGCCCCCTTCAGCCCGCGCGGCGCCTGGGCGTAGACGTAGCCCTCGTGCAGGTCGATGTGCGCGCCCAGCGCCTCCAGCGCCATCAGGTGCAGGTCCACCGGCCGGGCCCCGATGGTGCAGCCGCCCGGCAGCGAGACCTTGGCCTGGCCGGTGCGCGCCAGCAGCGGCCCCAGCACGTTGAACGAGGCCCGCATCTGGCGGACCAGGTCGTAGGGGGCGATGGCGCTGACGATCTCGGGCGTGTGCAGCAGGGTCTCCGGACCCGCGTCGCCCTCGCGCTCCACCACCTGCGTTCCCAGCCGCTCCAGCAGCCGACCCAGAAATCGGGTGTCGGCCAGCCGCGGCATGTTGGTCAGGCGCAGCGGCTGATCGGTCAGCAGGCTCGCGGCCATCAGCTTGATGGCGGAGTTCTTGGCGCCGCTGATCGGGATCTCGCCCTCGAGCCGCGCGCCGCCGGTGATGGCGATGCGATCCATTCGGTCCCTCGACTCGGCTCCGCCGCATGCGGACCGACGCCGGCCGCTTCTAGCTTCGCCCCATGGCGCCGCCAACCCGCAAGGCGGCGGCGTTCAGTCGCCCTTTCCCGATTCGGGCGCCGCCGGGTCGGTTCCCTTCGCCTCCCGGGGCGGCGCGGGCCTCGGCGCCTTGCGGCGGCGAAGATTCGCCCGCAGCGCCTGGGCCAGCTTGGCTTCCCTGTCGGTGTCGGACTTGCCTGAGCTCATTGGAAATTGACGCCCTGCGACCATTGATGAGCCTGCGAACGGCCCCGAGGTGCATTTTAGGGGCTTCCCGCGGGCGCGTCTTTTGGCTATCAGCGCGCCCTCACCTTTCGCCGCCGTAGCTCAGTGGTAGAGCGCATCCTTGGTAAGGCTGAGGTCGGCAGTTCAATCCTGCCCGGCGGCACCACTTCCTCCCGATCGATGACGAGCCAGTGGTCCCCTCCAGGGGACCCTTCCGCCTGCCCGGGTGACTGGTTGCGCGGCGCGCTACCCTCACCTCTCACGGTTTACGCCCCATCACCCCTTCGGCGGCGTGACGTGGAACGGCTGCACGACGGCGGCGAAATCGGGATGGGCCTCGCAGGCGGCGCCGTGGGCGGCGAGCCTGGGCCAGCGGGCGGGATCGAAGACGCCGGGCAGCGCCTCGCCGATGAAGCGCAGCACGCAGCCGACGGCGATGTCGGCGTGGGTCGGGCGCTCGCCGAACCACCAGGTCCCCTCGCCGCGCGAGGCCTCCAGGGCGTCGAGCACGCCGGCGATCTGCGTGCGGCAGCGTTCGACCCAGGCGGGCGTGCCGCGGCCGTGGACCACCTGCTCGTAGATCAGGCTCACCGCCTTGTCGCCCATGCCGGTGGCGAGCGCACAGACCTTCAGCGTCGCGCGCCGCTGCGGACCGGAGGGGGCGATCAGCGCCCGTTCGGGTCCGGCCTGCTCGTCCAGCCAGTCGAGAATGGCCGAGCTCTCGACCAGCGCCTCGCCGTCGTCCAGCACCAGGGTCGGCACGCGGCGCAGCGGGTTGTAGCGGGCGATCTCCTCGGCGTCACCGAACACCGACCAGGGCCGGTGCTCGTAGGGCATGCCGTAGAGACGCAGGGCGACGGCAACCCTTCGCACGAAGGGGCTGTCGTATTGGCCGATCAGGATCATGCGGCGATCCCAACTCGCCATCGGGGCATGGTCAAGCCGAACGCGGTTCGCCGCTCGTTCGTTGACTGACGGACAGCCACCCGAGGAGCCTTTCCATGCCCGCCAAGTCCGCCGCCCAGCAGAAGGCCGCCGGCGCCGCCCTCGCCGCCAAGCGCGGCGACCAGCCCAAGTCCAAGCTGAAGGGCGCCTCCAAGTCGATGATGGAGTCCATGAGCGAGAAGGAGCTCGAGAAGATGGCCTCCACCAAGCGCAAGGGTAAGCCCGAGCACGCGGCTCGCAGCTAGTTTCACCCGGATTAAATTGACGGCTGGCGCCCCCGGGTGGTAGCCGGGGCCGATGGAGCCCCGCTTCACAGCCTTCGCCGGCGAGCGCCTGCTCGCGCGCGGGACCGCCGCCGAGGTGGCCCTGGCCTTGAAGGCAGCGCTCGACGCGGGCGTGCCGCGCATCGTGGCCTTCGACGACGCCGATGGCCGGCAGATCGACTTCGACCTGCGCGGGACGAACGCCGAGATCGCCGCCCGCCACCCACCCGCCGAGGCGCCCAGGCGGGGACGCCCGAAGCTGGGCGTCATCGCCCGCGAGATCACCCTCTTGCCCCGCCATTGGGAGTGGCTCGCCGGCCAGCCCGGCGGCGCCTCGGCCGCGCTCCGCCGCCTGGTGCAGGCCGCCATGCGCGACGCCGAGGGGCCGGACGCCGTCCGCTGGCGGCGCGAGCGCGCCTATCGCGTCATGTCGGCCCTCGCCGGCGATCTGCCGGGCTTCGAAGAGGCCAGCCGCGCGCTGTTCGCCGGCGATGCGGCGCGCCTGCGGGACCTGACCCTCGACTGGCCGTCCGAGGTGCGCGGCTATGTCCAGGAGCGGCTCGAGGACGAGGCGCCGCAGCCCGGAAGCGTCCGCAACTGACGTAGCCAGGTAGCCACAGTAGCGTATGCACGTGATGCACGCCTTGATTGCAGAAGACGACGCCCCGGCGGCGCCACGCGAAGCCGACATTCTGATCGCTCACTGGACGGTCGCCCGGGTGGTCCCGGTGATCGGCTGGGCGGGCGCCGATCCCACCGGCGCGCGGCTGTTCGCCCACGGGCAGTCGCCGGGCGAGCTCGCGCCGCTGCCGCCGGGGTCCAGACGGGGCGCGGTGGCGCTCAGGGTCTGCGGCCAGTCGATGCGCGGGCTCGCCGACGACGGCGCGCTGATCTACTTCGAGGATCAGCGCACCCCGCCCACCACCGACATGCTGGGTCACGTGGTGGTGCTGGAGACCGACGGCGACGAGGTGCTGGTCAAGCGGTTGCTGCGCGGCTCGGGACCCGGCCTGTTCGACCTCGAGAGCCTGGATGCGCCGCTGCGCGCCGACGTTCGGCTGCGCTGGGCGGCCCACATCACGGCCATCATCCCGCCCTATCAGGCCCGCCGCATCCTGCTGGGTGCGGCCTGACGCGGAACTGGCTCCTCGGCGGCCACGTTGCTCCCTCGGTCGGGCCAGGAGGAGAGAGTTGCATGCGGAGCATCATTTACATCGTCGGCCTGGTCGTCGTCGTCGCCGTCGTCCTGTCGCTGCTCGGCATCGTCTAGCGCCCGGGGGCCGGCAGGGCTCAGAATGGCCCGATGTGCAACGAATACCGCTTCCGCCAGCCGCTGGACCGCATCGTCGCGGAGTTCAGCCAGCTCAGGATCCCGGTCCGCTGGAGCGGCGGGGCGCCAAACCTCGAGCCGCGCGATTCCATCCGCCCCACCGACCCGGCCCCCGTTCTGGTCGGCGGCGAGGACGGCGCGGCCGAGCTGCGCCAGCTCCGCTGGGGCTTTTCGCAGCCGAAGGGCGGGCCGGTCATCAACTACCGATCGGAGAACCGCCGTTTCGCGAAAGGCCGCTGCCTTGTTCCGGCCGACGGCTTCTACGAGTTCACCGGGACCAAGTACCCGAAGTCGAAGTGGCTGTTCACCACCACTGACAGCGACTTCTTCTGTTTCGCGGGCCTGGTGCGCGAGGACCGCTTCACCATCCTGACCTGCGCGCCGGGGCCCGACATCGCCCCCTACCACGACCGGCAGGTGGTGATCCTGCAACGGCAAGACTGGGCGGCCTGGCTCGCCCCTTCGCCCGAGCACCCGGCGCCCGGCCCCCTGCCGGCCGGCGCCCTGAAGGTCGAACAGATCCGCTGAGCCCGATCGGGAACACAGCGCCGCCTGCTTCGCTTCCTCTTTGCATGACGAGGAGAAGCGAATGGCCGACGAAGTTCCGGAAACCGACGAAGGCGTGGCCACCGGCGACCGGCGCGAGGAGATGCGCTACGAGGACGACCCGGCCCAGCTCGCCCGCATCCGCCACACGTTGCCGAGCGATGCAAACCGCCTCCCCAAGCAGATGACCGCCTCCGGCGACCACGAGCCGCCGAGCGACGCCGGCCCGCTGACCGACGTGGCCGAGGCCGCGCCCTCGCCGTCCGTCTGGGACGCCCGCCCGAACGCCGACTGATCGTCCGCCTCGTTGGTTGACGCGGGGCGCGAGGGGCTTATGGATAGTTTGGAAACCTAACTACCTTAAGCTTCGAGTCGCATGCACGCCGCCGTCTCCACCGATCCCGACGACCCTATCGCGCTGGCCGAGGCCCTGCGCCCGGCGCTGCTGCGGGTTACGCGGCGGCTGAGGCAGGAGGCCAACAAGGAGGGCCTGTCGGCGCTCGACGCCCTGCTGCTCGGCGAGATCAAGCGCAAGCCCGGCATCGGCGTCTGCGACCTGGCCGACCAGGAGCAGATTTCCCGTCCGACCATGAGCGGCCACATCAAGCGGTTCGAGGCCGCCGGCTGGATCGTCCGCGCCGGCCACGCCAAGGACGGCCGCCGCTCGGGCCTGACCATCACGCCGGCCGGCCTCAAGGCGCTCGAGGCCATCCGCCGCCGGCGCAACGACTGGCTGGCGGTACGCCTGGCCAAGCTGTCGCCCGAAGCGCGCCGCGAACTGGCCGCGGCCGCCGGCCCGCTCCTGCAGCTGCTCAAGGTGGACGCATGAGCCAGGTCCACGGACGCATCCCCGCCGCCACCCGTGCAAACGCCGACGCCGCCGGCCGGACCGTCCGCGGCTGGATGATCCCGGCGATCATCGGCTCGGCGATGCTGATGCAGACGTTGAACGCCACGGTGCTGCACAACGCCCTGCCGACCATGGCCGAGGCGCTGGGAGAGGATCCGCTCCGGCTCAACCTGGCGATCACCATGTACCTGCTGGCCGCGGCGGTCTTCCTGCCGATCAGCGGCTGGGCGGCCGACAAATTTGGAGCCAAGCGGATCTTCGTCCTGTCGATCGTCCTCTACGCCTTCAGCTCGGCGGCCTGCGGCTTCGCGAACAGCCTCGCCGAACTGGTCGCCGCGCGCCTCGTGCAGGGTGTCGCCGGGGCGATGATGATGCCGGTGGGTCGCCTCGTCCTCTTGCGCACCACGCCCAAGAACGAGCTGGTCGGCGCGATGTCGGTGCTGACCATGCCGGCTCTGCTCGGGCCGGTGATCGGTCCGGTGCTGGGCGGCGCCATCGTCACCTTCGGCGACTGGCGCTGGATCTTCTTCATGAACCTGCCGATCGCCGCCGTGGGCCTGGCGCTGGTGCTGCGCTTCGTTCCCAACGTCGCCGAGCAGGACGTCTCCAAGCTCGACTTCGTCGGTCTCCTGCTGACCGGCCTCGGCCTCGCCGGCCTGATCTTCGGCTTCGAGAACCTGGGCCGCGACATCATGCCGGCCTGGGCGGTGGCCTGCCTGTTCTTCGGCGGCTTCGGCTGCGCCGGGGCCTACTGGCTGCACGCCAAGCGCAACCCAAACGCCATCCTCGATCTGTCGCTGTTCAAGGTGCAGACCTTCACCGCCGCGGTGGTCGGCGGCTCGTTCATGCGCTTCGCCATGGGCGCGACGCCCTTCCTGCTGGCCATGCTGCTGCAGATCGGCTTCGGCTTCACGCCGTTCGAGGCGGGCCTCTTGACCTTCATGAGCGCGGCCGGCGCGCTGATCATGAAGACCACCGCCCCGCCGATCCTGCGCCGCTTCGGCTTCAAGCGGGTGCTGATCGTCAACGCGGTGATCGTCGCCGCCTCCTTCATGGCCTACGGCCTGTTCCGCCCGGAGTGGTCCAGGTGGGCGATCATGACGGTGCTCCTGGTCGGCGGCTTCTTCCGCTCTTTGCAGTTCACCAGCCTCAACGGCCTGGCCTACGCCGATGTGGACCAGCCGCAGATGAGCCGCGCCTCGACCATGTCGAGCATGTTCCAGCAGCTGAACCAGTCGATCGGGATCGGGCTGGCCGCCACCCTGATCCACCTGCTGATGACCTGGAGCGGCCAGGAGCGGATGACCGCCGACACCATCGCCCCGGCCTTCATGGTGTTCGGCGTGCTCAGCCTGGTCTCCCTCGCCTTCTTCGTCCCCCTGCCCCGCAACGCCGGCGACGAGATGAACGGACGCGACCGCGCCGAGTGACCCGGCCGGCGCGTGGCGCCATCATAGAGGCGACGCGAGGTGATTCTGGGGCCTGCGGCTCCGGGGAAGCGGATGACTCAGCAGCGGCGGGCATCGGTCGAACGCGCTGAGGGGGGCGGAGGGCCGCTCGCCAACCGCCTGTTCGCGGCCTTCGCCATCGGCCTCGCCGCCCTGCCGGTCCTGCCCCCGCCGGTCTCGCTCGGCTGGACGGCCTTCGCCCTGGCGCTGGCGGGGATCGAGGCCCGCTTCCGGCAAGGGCGGGTGCGCGGCCTCCTGGTCGTCCTCTCCCGGCTGAACTACGCGCTCATGGCGGTGCTGTTCTGGCGCACCGAGATCGCCGTCGCCCGGCTGTTCGCGGTGGTCATCGTGGTGGTCGACCTGTTGTGGCTGCTGATGCGCCATCACCAGCGCCCGCGCGCCTTCCTGGCCGCCGCCTCCCCGATGCTGGCGCTGGGCCTCGCGGGCGCGGTCGACGTGCTGGCGCTGTTCGTACGGCAGGGGCGGCCGGCCTTCGCCCTCACCGCCCTGATGGGGCCGCTGCTCCTGACCCACTTCCTGCTGCAGACCCGCCGGCGGCTCTGCGCCTGGCAGGCCGATCTGGCCCGCGCCGGCGCTGCGGCCGAGGCGGCGGCGCGGGCCAAACGCCATTTCCTGGCCACCATGAGCCACGAGATCCGCACGCCGCTGAACGGGGTGCTGGGCATGGCGCAGGCGATGGCCGCCGACCGTCTGAGCCCGGTGCAGCGCGAGCGGCTGGCGGTGGTCCGCGAGTCCGGCGAGGCGCTGGCCGCCATCCTCGACGACGTCCTCGACCTTGCGGCCATCGAATCCGGCCGCCTGGAGCTGAAACCGGCCGATTTCGACCTCGCCGAACTGGCCGAGTCCGCCCTGGCGGCGGTCGCGGCGGACGCCGAAGCCAAAGGCCTCGCCGCGAAGCTGCAGATCGCCCCCGGCGCCCAGGGCGTCTATCACGGCGACGCCCGCCGGCTACGCCAGATCCTCGCCAAGCTGCTGTCCAACGCCGTCAAGTTCACCACCGCCGGCGAGGTGGAACTGACCGTGGACCGCAGGGACGACGGCCGCCTCGCCTTCGCCGTTCGCGACACGGGCCCCGGGATCGCCGAGGCCCAGCTGCAGCGCCTGTTCGAACGGTTCGAGCAGCAGGATCCCTCCTCCACCCGCCGACACGGCGGCACGGGCCTGGGGCTGTCGATCGCGCGCGAGATCGCCGTCATGCTGGGCGGCGAGATCGAAGTCCGCAGTCGGCCGGGCGAGGGCTCGACCTTCACTCTCCTTGCGCCGCTCCCGCGCATCGCCGAGGCCGCGCCCGCGACCCCGGCTTCGCCTGAGACTCTGGACCTGTCGCACGTGCGGCTGCTGGCGGCCGAGGACAACCCGATGAACCAGCTCGTCCTCAGGACCCTGCTGGGACAGCACGGGCTGGAGCCGGTGCTGGTCGCCAACGGGGCCGAGGCGCTGGCCGCCTGGCGGGCCGGCGGCTTCGACGTGATCCTGATGGACGTGCAGATGCCGGAGCTGGACGGCCCCGCCGCCGCCCGGGCCATTCGCGCCGAAGAGGCCGCCCGCGGCCTTCCCCGCACACCTATCGTCGCCCTGACCGCCAACGCCATGAGCTGCCAGGTCGAGGAGTACCGGGCCGCGGGCATGGACCATCACGTCGCCAAGCCCATCGAGGCGGGGCTGCTCTACGACGCCATCCTCGCGGCCGTTCAGGCGCGCCGCGCGCTTGCCGGCGCCGTCGCCTAAGGGGCTGGACAGCGGCGCGGCGCCGTTCTTGAAGCGGACTGAAACCCTGCCAAGCTTCCGACAGTTTGCGGGACGCCGCCCCGGAGTAGTCGTGTCCGACGCCGCCGCAACCCTGGACCTGACCGCCCGCAAGGGGCGTCCCCTGAGGCTGGCGGCTTGCGTCCTGGCGGCCGTCGCCGCGCTGGCGCTGGGCGGGGCGATGCTGTTCCAGCAGGCCTTCCTCACCGACCTGCCACCGGTGCCCGACCGTACGGGCCTCTGGGGCGCGGGCCGGCCGCCCGGCGTCACCTTCCTGGACAAGGACGGCAAGGTGATCGCCCACCGCGGCCCCCGACACGGCGCGCCGGTCACGCTCAAGGAACTGCCGCCGCACGTGCCGCGCGCCTTCCTGGCCGCCGAGGACCGCCGATTCTACGAGCACGGCGCGCTGGATCTGCGCGGCATCGCCCGCGCCGCGCGCGTCAACCTGGAGGCCGGCCGCGCCGTTCAGGGCGGCTCGACCCTCACCCAGCAGCTCGCCCGCACCCTGTTCCTGGCCCCCGACAAGACCCTGCGCCGCAAGGTCCAGGAGGCGGCCCTGGCGCTGAAGCTCGAGCGGATGCTGAGCAAGGACGAGATCCTCGAGCTCTATCTGAACCGGATCTACTTTGGGAACCGCGCCTACGGCCTGACCGCCGCCGCCAAGGCCTATTTCGGCAAGGCGCCCGAGGACCTGACCCTGGCCGAGGCGGCCCTGCTCGCCGCTTTGCCCAAGGCGCCCACGCGGCTGGCGCTGACCAACGACCGCGACGCCGCCTGGGGTCGGGCCCGACTGATCCTCGCCCAGATGCAGGAACTCGGCTGGGCGGACGCCAATCAGGTCGCCCTCGCGGCCGCCGCCGCGCCCGAAGTGGTCCACACCCCCGAGCCCGGGGAAGGCGACATGGCCTGGGTGCTGGACGCCGCCGCCCTGCAGGCCGAGACCCTGGTCGGGACCGGCGCCCCGGACCTGGTCATCCGCCTGACCGTCGATCCCGCCCTGCAGGCCAGGGGCGCAGAGATCGTCCGCCAGGCCATAGCCGGCGAGGGCCGTCGTCGCGGGGCTCGCCAGGCGGCGCTGGTGGCGCTCGCGCCCGACGGAGCGATCCGGGCCATGGTCGGCGGCGTCAACCATGCGCAGAGCCCATTCAACCGCGCCTGGCAGGCGCGGCGACAGCCCGGCTCGGCCTTCAAGCCCCTGATCTGGGCCGCGGCCCTGGAGCGCGGCGTCTCGCCCTACGAACTGCGCGCCGACGCGCCGGTGAACATCGGCGGCTGGAGCCCGCAGAACTTCGGTGGCGGATACTCCGGCGCGGTGACCGTCGCCGAGGCGCTGCGGCGATCGATCAACACCGTCTCGGTGCGGCTGGCGCGCGAGGCCGGAACCGAGCGCGTGGCCGAACTCTCCCACCGCTTCGGGCTGGCGGCGATCCCCGACCGCCCCCTGCCCTCCATCGCCCTGGGCGCCTACGAGGTGAGCCTCCTAGAGCTGACCAGCGCCTACCAGGTGTTCCAGAACGGCGGCGTGCAGCGGCCGCCCTACCTGATCGCCAGCATCGCCAACGCCCGCGGCGACCTCCTCTACCTGCGCACGCCGACCGCCGGCGCGCCGGCCTTCAATCCCGATCAGGCCGCGCAGATGGTTCGGATGATGCAAGGGGTGATCGCCTCGGGCACCGGCCGGCGCGCCGCGCTCGGCCGGATCGCCGCCGGCAAGACCGGCACCAGCCAGAACCATCGCGACGCCTGGTTCGTCGGCTTCACCCCGGACTGGGCGGCCGGCGTCTGGGTCGGCAACGACGACAACCGGCCGATGTCCCGCGTGGTCGGCGGCGAGCTGCCGGCGGTGATCTGGCGGCGTTTCATGACTGCGGCGCACGCCGGACTACCGCCCCGCGGCTTCGACTGGATGCCACAGCCGCCGGCCCCGCCGCCGCGCGAGTGGACCGACGAGCCCGCGGAGGAGCTCGACGAGACCATCGAGGTCGCCGCCGCACCGCCTGACGAGGTCCGCATCTGGCCGCCCCAGCGCGGCTGGGAGGCCGAGCCGCCCCCCTACGGCTACGACGACGAAGAGCCTTGGGACGAGCCGGGCCCCTACCGGCCCTACGACGAGCCGTCGGATCGGCCGCCGCGGTGGACGGCCGAGCCGGGCTACTGGTGAGGGCTACTCGGCCGCCCAGGCGAGCGGGCGGCCGCGAGTGAGCTTGGTCTTCTCGGCGAGCGCCAGCTTGGCAGCCTCGTACTCCGCAGCCAGCCGGTCGATCCGTTCGCCGGCGGTGGGGATGTCCTGGATGGCGCCGATGCCTTGGCCGCAGCCCCAGATGTCCTTCCAGGCCTTGGCCTTCTGGTTGCCGCCCGAGCCGAAGTTCATCTTCGAGGGGTCGGCCTCGGGCAGGTTGTCCGGATCCAGCCCCGCCGCCACGATCGACGGGCGCAGGTAATTGCCGTGCACCCCGGTGAACAGGTTGGTGTAGACGATGTCGTCACCCGAGCTGTCGACGATCATCTGCTTGTAGCCCGGCGCAGCGTTGGCCTCCTGCGTGGCGATGAAGGCCGAGCCCATATAGGCCAGGTCTGCGCCCATCGCCTGGGCGGCCAGGATGGCGCCGCCGTTGGCGATCGCCCCCGACAGGGCGATGGGTCCGTCGAACCACTGGCGCAGCTCCTGCACGAAGGCGAACGGCGACAGCCGGCCCGCGTGGCCGCCGGCTCCGGCCGCGACCGGGATCAGGCCGTCCGAGCCCTTCTCCACCGCCTTGCGGGCGAAGGTGTCGTTGATCACGTCGTGGAAGGTGACGCCGCCGTAGCTGTGCACCGCCTGGTTCACGTCTTCGCGCGCGCCCAGCGAGGTGATGATGATCGGCACCTTGTACTTGGTGGTCATCTCCACGTCGTGCTCGAGCCGGTCGTTGGTCTTGTGGACGATGTGGTTGACTGCGAACGGGGCCGAGGGCGCCTCCGGGTGTGCCCTGTCCCACGCCGCCAGCTCTTCGGTGATCTGCCCCAGCCACTCGTCGAGCAGGCTGGCGGGCCGCGCGTTCAGCGCGGGAAACGAGCCGACGATGCCGGCCTTGCACTGGGCGATGACCAACTCGGGTCCGGAAATGATGAACAGCGGCGAGCCGATGACCGGCAGCCGGAGGCGGTTTTCGAGGACGGCGGGAAGGGCCACGAGCAAGCTCCGTTCGGTTTACGATTTACACCGTAAGCCGACACCCTCGGAGCCCGCAAGTCTCAAAGAACGGCGTATGCGAAGGTCGGAAATCGCGGGCGGACAGGTAGCGCTGCGCGCAACCGGTCACGGTATTTCGCGCGCGCGGCGCCGGGTCGGCGGAAGGCCTGCCTGTCAGTTGCCTCAGAGCCGGTCCTCCGGCGGCTGCTCTGCCTTGCGGGTCCAGCGGTCGAGAAGCTGACGGGCGGCCTCACGGCCGCCGAGGCCGAAGGCGAGCGCCGCGGCCACCGCCGCCGAACCGAGGATCAGGCCGAACGCCAGGATGACGATCTCGTCGGCGATGCCCATGAACCGCAGGCCCATGGCCGTGGCCAGCGCGATGGTCGCCCAGCGCACGATGCTGGAGGCGAAGCCGTCCGCCCCGCCCGTCGAGCGATCGATCATCCCGGCCAGGAAGTTGGCCAGCAGCACGCCGACGGTGATGATCACCCCGCCGAACAGCACGTGGCCCGCCAGGTCCAGCACCTCCTGCAGGATCTGGGCGATGGCGACGAACTCCAGCAGCCGCGCCGCCTCGATGGCCGAGAACAGCATGATCGCCACCAGCACCAGCTGGGCGACCACCTTCGAGGGCGTCGCCGTGAGCACCGGGGACGGCTCGGCGGCGGGCGCCTGGTCGGCCGGGGCCTCCGCCGGCGGGACGGCGGGCGCCGTCGCCTTCACGCCGAGCGACTGCAGGCTGCGATCGAAGCCCAGCGAAGGCAGGACCTGTTCGATCAGCCCGGCCACCCAGCGGCCGATGAAGAAGGCGAGCGAAAGCACGATGGCGGCCGCCAGCACCCGCGGCAGCGCGCTCAGCACCGTCTGGAGCACCGCCACCGCCGGGGCCGAGATGGCCTCGATCTGCAGCTGCTCCAGCGCGGCGATGGTCACCGGGATGACGATCAGAACGAACACCAGGGTGCCCAATGTCTTGCCGAGCCCCGAGGCGCCGGTGATGCGCGACAGCCCTGCCCGCTCAAGCCAGTTGTCGATGCGAGCCGCGGTCAGCGCCGCCTCCACCACACGCCGCGCCAGCGTCGCCACCACCAGGCCGACGACGAAGATGACCCCGGCGCCGATGATGTTGGGCACGAAGACCAGCACGTCGCTGATCAGCGTCGAGAGCGGGATGACCACGTCGTCCAGCTCCAGGATGGTCAGGGCGGCGATCACGCCGATCAGCAGCACCAGCCAGTAGCCGAGCTGGCCGAGCTGGTAGCCGATGGTCTCACGAGGGCCGGCGTCGCGGTTGTGCGCCCTGATGCCCGGGAACCGGTCGATCAGCTTGGCCATGCCCCACTGCACGCCCTTGGCCAGGAAGTGGGCGGCGACCAGCACCGCGATGGCGGTGAGGATCTTCGGGCCCCACTCGTAGAGGATGTCCTGGACGTCGTAGTAGCCAGCGGTCGGCATCGGCGGTCCCCAAGCTGCGCGAGCTCAACAATTCCGTGGGCAGCTCAACCGGTTTCGCCCGCGAATTCAAGCCGCACCCGCGCTTGACGGCCCTCGCGTCAGGGGACCATCACGAGGGCCATGAACGACGTCACCGCCCTCGCCGCCGGCTTCGAGCCCGCCTCGGAAGAGGCCTGGCTCGCCCTCGTGCGAAAGACCCTCAAGGACAGGCCCGTGGAGTCCCTGGACGGCGCCACCGTCGAAGGACTGCCGATCCGGCCCCTCTACCCGCCTGCAAGGGACGCCCGGCCGCTGATCGGCCCGCGCGATCCGGTGCGGCCGTGGGACGTGCGCGCCCTGACCCGCCATCCCGACCCGCTGCAGGCCAACCGCGAACTGCTGGCCGACCTCGCTGGCGGCGCGGCCTCCGTGGTCGTGCGGATCGACCCCACAGGCCAGGACGGCGTCGCGGTGGGCTCGGCGGAGGGTCTGGCCCAGGCGCTGGAGGGGATCGAGCTCGAACTCGCGCCGGTGGCGCTGGACGCCGGCTTCCTCGGGTCCAAGGCCGCCGACTGGCTGCACGCGGTCGCCAAGTCCTCGCCGGCCGCCCGGCTTCAGTTCCACCTCGACCCGCTGAGCGCGCTGGCCGAGGCCGGGGCCAGCCCTGGGCCGATCGAGGGCCACCTGATCGCCGCGGCGACGGTCGCCGCCAGGCTCGCCAGCCCTATCCCAAGGCCGGCCTGTTCCTGGCCTCGGGCCGCATAGCGCACGAGGCCGGCGGCGGTGAGGCGGCCGAGATCGCCTTCGCGGCCGCCGCCGGCCTCGCCTACGCCAAGGCTATGGTGCGCCAGGGCCTGTCGATGGAGGCCGCCTTCGCCGGCGTGACCCTGGGGCTTGCGGCCGATTCCGACGTGTTCCTGAGTCTCGCCAAGCTGCGCGCGGCCCGGCTCGTCTGGGCGCGGATCGCCGAGGCCTGCGGCGCGGCGCCTACGGCGCGGATCGAGGCGCGCGCCTCGCGCCGGATGCTCGCCGCCCAGGACGCCTGGACCAACATGCTCCGCCTGACCGCCGCCGGCTTCGCCGCCGCGGCCGGCGGGGCCGACGCGGTAGTCCTCGGCTGCTTCACCGACCCGCTCGGCCTGCCGACCGCCTTCGCCCGTCGGCAGAGCCGCAACACCCAGCTGGTGCTGATGGAGGAGGCGCACGTCGGCCGCGTCGCCGACCCGGCCGCCGGCTCGGGTTACGTCGAGTCCCTGACCGACCAGCTGGCGCGGGTCGCCTGGGACCGCTTCCAGGCCATCGAGGCGGCCGGCGGGATCGTGAATGCGCTCGCCTCGGGCCTGATCGCCCGCGACGTGGACGCCGCCCGCGCCGCGCGCGAGGCCGCCGGCCAGCCGCGCATCGTCGGCGTCACCGCCTTCCCGCCGCAGAAGGACGAGATCCCCGAGGTCGTGCGGGTCGAGCCGCGCGCCGTCGAAGCCCCCTCGCCCCGCCTGCCCGGGCCGGACAGCACCTGTCCGCCGCTCACGCCCATCCGCCTCAGCGCGCCATACGAGGCCGCCCAATGAGCCAGTTCCCCGACTTCGCCAACATCGCCTGGGAGGCCCCCCCTCTCGCCCTGCCGGCCGCCGGCCACGCCTGGGAGACGCCCGAAGGCCTCGCCGTGCGGCAGGTCTACGGCCCCGAAGCGCTCGAGGGCCTCGACACGCTGGAGACCCTGCCGGGGATCGCGCCCTATCTGCGCGGGCCCTACCCGACCATGTACCTGACCAATCCGTGGACCATCCGCCAGTACGCGGGCTTCTCCACGGCCGAGGATTCCAACGCCTTCTACCGCCGCAACCTGGCGGCCGGTCAGATGGGTCTGTCGATCGCCTTCGACCTGGCCACCCACCGCGGCTACGACTCGGACCACCCGCGGGTGAAGGGCGACGTCGGCATGGCGGGCGTGGCCATCGACTCCATCCTCGACATGCGCACGCTGTTCGAGGGCATCCCGCTCGACAAGATGAGCGTGTCGATGACCATGAACGGGGCGGTCCTGCCGGTCATGGCGCTCTACATCGTGGCGGCCGAGGAACAGGGCGTGCCACACGCGGCGCTGACCGGCACCATCCAGAACGACATCCTCAAGGAGTTCCTGGTCCGGAACACCTACATCTATCCGCCCGAGCCCTCGATGCGGATCGTTTCGGATATCTTTTCATACACTTCGCGCGAGATGCCGAAGTTCAACTCGATCTCCATCTCCGGCTATCACATGCAGGAGGCGGGAGCGACGCTGGACCTCGAGCTGGCCTACACCCTGGCCGACGGCGTCGAGTACGTCCGCGCCGGGATCGACGCCGGTCTGGCGGTGGACGCCTTCGCGCCGCGCCTGTCGTTCTTCTGGAACGCGGGCATGAACGTCTTCATGGAGATCGCCAAGCAGCGGGCCGCGCGCCTGCTGTGGGCCAAGCTCATGCGCGACAACTTCGACCCGAAGGATCCGCGCTCCCTGGCCCTGCGGGCCCACACCCAGACCAGCGGCTGGAGCCTGGCGGCCCACGACGTGTTCAACAACGTCGCCCGCACCTGCGTCGAGGCGCTGGCGGCGGTGGGCGGGCACACCCAGAGCCTGCACACCAACTCCCTGGACGAAGCCCTTGCGCTGCCGACGGATTTCTCCGCCCGGATCAGCCGCAACACCCAGCTCCTGCTGCAGGCCGAGGCCGGTCAGACCCGCGCCGTCGACCCCTGGGGCGGCAGCTTCTACATCGAGCGGCTGACCGCCGAGCTGGCTGCGCGCGCCCTGGAGCACATCGCCGAGGTCGAGGCCCTGGGCGGCATGGCCAAGGCGATCGAGGACGGCCTGCCGAAGCGCCGCATCGAGGAGGCCAGCGCCCGCACCCAGGCGCGTATCGACGCCGGCCAGCAGAGCGTCGTGGGCGTCAACCGCTACCGGCCGGACGGCGCCGATGAGATCCCGGTCCTGAAGGTCGACAACACCGCCGTGCGCGAGCGCCAGATCGCCAAGCTGAAGAAGCTGAAGGCCGAGCGAGACGGCGCCGCGGTCGAGGCCGCCCTCACCGCCCTCAACAACGGCGCGCTCGGAAACGCCAACCTGCTGGAGCTGTCGGTCGCCGCGGCGCGGGCCCACGCCACTGTGGGCGAGATCAGCGAGGCGCTCGCCAAGGCCTTCGACCGCCACGTCGCCAAGGCCGACGCGGTGAAGGGCGTCTACCTGGCCGAATCAGGGGCCACGCCCGCCGCCGAGCGGGCCAAGGCGATGGCCCAGGCCTTCGCCCAGGCCGACGGGCGCAAGCCCAAGGTGCTGGTCGCCAAGATGGGCCAGGATGGCCACGACCGCGGCCAGAAGGTGGTCGCCTCGGGTCTTTCCGACCTCGGCTTCGACGTGGTCATCGGCGACCTCTTCCAGACCCCGGCCGAGACCGCCGCCCAGGCGGTGGCCGAGGGCGTCCACGCGGTGGGCGCGAGCTCGCTGGCCGCGGGCCACCTGACCCTGGTCCCCGAACTGCAGGCCGAGCTCGCCCGCCTGGGCCGGCCGGACATCCTGGTGGTGGTCGGCGGCGTCATCCCGCCCGAAGACATCCCGGCGCTCGAACAGGCCGGCGTCGGGGCGGTGTTCACCCCCGGCACGGTGATCCCGGAGGCCGCCATCGAGCTGCTCGACCGTCTCAACGAACGGCTCGGTTACGCGCAGGAAGCGGCGGAGTAATCCCTTCGGTCACTGGTTGCGCCGCAGGCGCTACCTGTCACCTCCCGGCGCGCCCTAGTGACAGGTAGGCCGCGTTGCGGCCAACCAGTCACCAGCTGACTTCACCGAACCCGTCAGACTCGCGAGGCCTTCCAGCGGCTCCAGACCGCCAGGCCCATGGCGATAGCGCAGCCGGTGCCGATGCCGGCGATCAGGTCGTGGAAGATGGTCAGCAGGAAGGTCGCGGCCAGCACCGCGGCCGCCCCCTTGCGCTCGACCAGCAGGCGCTTGATCTCGGCCTTCTCGGCCATGTTCCAGGCGACCACCGCCAGCAGGCCCGCCAGCGCCGGCAGCGGGACGTAGGCGGCCAGCGGCGCGGCCAGCAGCATGAACACCAGCAGGTAGGCCGAGTGCATGATGCCCGAGACGGGGCTGGTGGCGCCGGCCCGCACATTGGTGGCGGTCCGGGCGATAGTGCCGGTCACGGGGATGCCGCCGAACACCGCCGAGCCGACGTTGCCCAGGCCCTGGGCGATCAACTCCATGTTCGAGCGGTGCTGGCGGCCGGTCATGCCGTCGGCGACCACGGCCGAGAGCAGGCTCTCGATGCCGCCCAGCAGGGTGAAGGCGAGCGCCGCAGGCATCACCTCGATCAGCTTGCTCCAGCTGATCTGCGGCAGGTGCGGCGCCGGCAGGCCGTGCGGGATGCCGCCGAAACGGGTGCCGATGGTCTCCACCGGAAGGTGGAACACGGTGGCGACGATGGCCGCGCCGGCCACCGCGATCAGCAGGCTGGGCCAGGTCGGCTTGAACCGCTTGATGGTCTGGATGACGACGATCACCGAGACCGAGAGCGCCAGGGCCTGCCAGCTCATGGTCGGCGCCGCGTCGGCCAGCGCCTTCAGCTTAGGCAGCAGCTCGCCCGGCTCGGGGCCGGACAGGCTCAGGCCGAACAGGTCCTTCAGCTGGCTCGCGAAGATCACCACCGCGATGCCGGCCGTGAAGCCGACCGTCACCGGATGCGGGATCAGCCGGATCAGCCCGCCGAGGCGAAAGACGCCGGCCAGGGTTACGAACAGGCCCGAGAGGAAGGTGGCCATGATCAGGCCGTCGACGCCGTGCACGGCCGCTGTCGAGGCCACCAGCACGATGAAGGCGCCGGCCGGCCCGCCGATCTGGAACCGGCTGCCGCCGAGAGCCGAAACGAGGAAGCCGCCGACGATGGCGGCATAGAGTCCACGGTCGGGAGAAACCCCCGAGGCGATGGCGATGGCCATCGACAGCGGCAGGGCCACGATGGCCACGGTGAGGCCGGCGATGGCGTCGGCTTTGAATCTGCGTAGGTCGTAACCCTCCTCGAGGAGGGTCGCCAACTTGGGCAAATAGACGTCTGTTCGGGGCTGCGCAGCCTCGGTCATCTGACGCTCGACTTCCGTGAGGTACCTGGGGAGGGTCTTAAGCGATATGCCGTTGCAATGGCGCTAACGCCAGAGGTTGCGACGTTTTTTCCCAGCTCCAGTGCCGAAATTAACGCCTGACGCCGCGGAAGGCCGGGCGTTTCGCGGGTCCCTCCCGCCGTGGGCGGCGCCGGAACAGCCAGTCGTCCTCCAGCAGAGACGGGCCGTGCCGGGCCTCGATGTCCTTTTGCAGCGACCGCGCCGCCAGGGAGTGGCCGGGGAACAGGGTGTCCACCGCCCAGCCGAGAATCGGGACGCTCGAGCTCGCCGAGTCGGCCAGGAGGAAAGCCGCCATCTTGGCGATGGTGGCAGGTCTCGCCCCGGCGTTCACCGCCTCGAGCAGCAGCAGCCCCCCCGCCCCCAGGCTGTAGACCACGTTCGCCCCCGGCAACCAGGCGATGACCCCGTCGACGCCAAGGCCGAACGGGCCGATCCCGACCACCCGGTCGGACAATCGCTTGATCCGCTCTGCGGAGCGCCAGGCGCGGTGGGCCTTGGCCTGATCGTCGGTCATGGGATCGGAACGCGCTCCTTTCGCGGTCGCTCCGGCATGACATGGGAAAGCCGCAGCCCCGGCGCGAGTCCTAGCCCCAGAGTTCCGGCTCCGGCGGCTCGATCAGCGAGCCGAGGTAGCTCAGCCCCGGCGAGCGGTCCGCCGCCAGCAGCAGCGGCCCGTCCAGGTCCACGACCTCCGCCCCCTGGGCCAGGATCATCGCCGGGGCCATGGCGAGCGAGGTCGCCACCATGCAGCCGACCATGATCTGCAGGCCCAGCCGGCGCGCCTCGGCGGCCATGGCCAGCGCCTCGGTGAGACCGCCGGCCTTGTCGAGCTTGATGTTCACCGCCCCGTAGCGGACCGCGCAGCGCGGCAGGTCGGCCCGGGTGTGACAGCTCTCGTCGGCGCACAGCAGGATCGGGCTCTCCCAGCCTTCCAGGGCCTCGTCTTCTCCGGCCGGCAGGGGCTGCTCGATCAGCTTCACGTCCAGCCGCGCGAACTCGGGCGCAAGCCGCCGCAGCGTCTCGAATTCCAGCGCCTCGTTGGCGTCGACGACCAGCCGGGTGCGGGGCGCGGCGGTGCGAACGGCTTCCACCCGGTCCAGGTCGTCCGCCCCGCCGATCTTCAGCTTCAGCATCGGGCGGCGGGCGTTGGCGCGGGCCGCCTCGGCCATCGCCTCGGGGCTGGCGAGGCTGAGCGTGAAGCAGGTCTTCACCGGATCGAGCCGGCCCCTCCCCGCCCGCGCCCAGGCGGGCACGCCGGTCAGCTTGGCCTCCAGGTCCCAAAGGGCGCAATCGAGGGCATTGCGCGCCGCGCCCGCCGGCAGCCTCGCTTGCAGGCCGGCCCGGTCCAGGCCGCCCTCGAGGTCCGCCCGGACGTCTTCCATTTGGGCCAGCACCGCCTGCAGCGTCTCGCCGTAGCGGGCGTAGGGGACACCTTCGCCCCGTCCGCGGGCGCCCGCCTCGGCGATTTCGGCGACCACGACCTCGGCTTCGGTCTTGGCGCCGCGGGCGATGGTGAAGGCCCCGGCGATCGGCCAGCGCTCGACGGCGACGGCGATTTTGCGCACGCCGCCCGCGCCTCAGCCGCCCGGCGCGACCGCGAAGCGGCCCACGACCTGCCGCAGCCCGTGCAGCACCGCCGCCTCGGCCTGCGCCCCGCCCGATCCGCCCATCAGCAGCCGCAGCGAGCGGACGTGCACGTTCACCGCCTCGGCGTCCCAGCGCTCGGCGCGGCCGAAGTTGTCGAGCAGGTCGCACAGGCTGCGCAGAGCCTCGTCCACCGCCGGGCGCTCGCACAGGCTGGCGAGCCCGATCGCCCCCTGAGCCAGGCCGTAGAGGGCCTCGAGGCGATGGACCTCGAACTGTGCCGGATGCTCGGCGGCGCAAGCCTCGACCGCGGACAGCGCGCTCGCCAGCTCCTCGCGGGCAGGCCCCCCCAGCTCGGCCAGCCCGGTCTCGGCGGCGGCCACTGCGTCGGCCACCGCCGCCCCGCCCGGGGTGCGCAGCAGCTTGCCCAACCGATTTTCCGGCGTGAAGAAACGGACGGCGTCGCTCATGAGGCCACTTTCGACAGCGCCTCGCCACCGGCCGCATCGGCCGCCAGCGCGGATTGGATGATCTTGTCGGTTCGCCGGCGGCGCGGATGGCCGGGCGGCAGTTCGATGTCGCGGAACCGGCGGTCGGGCCCGACGTAGCGGTCGCACTCGACGAACTGCCGGCCCTCGCGGGCGATCCACAGGATTCGCTCCAGCACCCCGATGGCGGTGAGCGGCTTGGCCATGATGAAGTGGGCGCCGCAGTCCCTGGCCCGCTGCACGTCGGCGGCCCGGGTGTGGCCGGTGGTCATCAGCACCGGCACGTGCCGGTTCATCTTGAACTCCGAGCGCCGCAGCCAATGGACGAAGTCGTAGCCGTGGCCCTCGGGCCCCAGGGTGTCGACGACCATCAGGTCGAACTGGTTGACGTCGAGGTAGTCGCGGGCCTCGGTCGTGTTCGTGGCGCGGACAATGTCCTTGGCGCCGAAGCCGGAGAGGATCTGCACCAGCACCTGCATGCCCAAAGGCGTCGCCTCGAGCAGCATGATACGCGCTTCCGAGAGGTTGAACCTCGCGCGCGATGTCGCGCTGAGGGCCATCGGGCCGCCTCCCCTGTCACTTTCGTTGGCGGCAGTAAGCGCCGACGCGGGTTAAGGAATCTTGCCTAATCGACCTGATGGCCAACGGCCGCGTCAGTCAGGAGGAAGGCCCGGCCCACGTCGCTGTCCAGCAGGTTGGCGACCATGTAGCCGCGCGGGTCACGCTGGCCGGCCTCGATCAGCACCGCGCGATAGCTGGCCACGAACCCGGCCGCCGCCACCTTCAGCTTCTTGTCGCCGCCAAAGCGGCGCGACAGCCGGCGGATGGCGGCGGGGGCCAGCCCCTTGACCACCTCGCGCGCACCGGTCGCATCGCCGGACTGGATCACCGCGGCCAGCTCGTCGGTTCGCGGTTGCGGCAGCAGCGCCTCGGTCTCGACGCCCAGCTTGGCGACCTCGGCCACCACCAGCGCCTCGGCGTCCTCCTCGGAGGCCTCCCCCTCGTCGATGGACGACAGCAGCTCCTTCCAGGTCCAACCGTCGGCGCCGGACGACGGGGCCGTCGGCTCCTCCGGACGCGGCGCGCCGCCGGTGGCCGCCTCGAACACCTGGGTGAATTCCTCGTCGGTGGCGGTCGGCGTCAGCCGCAGGCGCGGACGCAGGCCCAGCCCCTGGATGGTCGGCTCCGGCGCGGGCTCGGACTCCGCCGGCGCAGGCGCAGGCGCTTCGGCCTTGGGCGCGGGCGGCGGCGCGGCGGCCGGCGTCGGAGCTGCGGCCGGCGCGGGAGGCGGCGCGGCCTGGCCGGTCACCGCCCCCATCAGCTGGACGGCCTGGCTCAGCACCTCGTAGTTGCGCCGCACCCGCTCCTGGAAGGCGGTGTCGATGGCCTGCGTCTCCTCGGCCGTGCGGCGGGCCTGGCCGATCAGCGCCTCGATGCTGACGGCGACGGCATCGCGCACATCCTCGGCCTGGCGGCGGGCGCTGGCCGGCAGCTCGGCCGTGCGGCGCTCCACTTCGGCCAGCATCTGGGTCAGCTCGGCCAGCGCTTCGCGGGCCGCCGTCGCGCCGCTCTCCAGCTTGCGGGCGGTCTCCGCGCCCGCCTGCTCGACGAGCTGGGCGCTGCCCTCGATCAGGGCGCGGGCCTCGTCCAGCCTGGCCTCGAACACCTGGTTGGCCTTCTGGCCGGCCGCGAAGGCGGCCTCGGCGAGCTGGTCGACCTGCTCGCGCGCGGTCTGCGCCTGCCGGGCGGCGCCGGCCTGGGTTTCCTGCACGGCCTTGGCGAGGGCCTCGACGGCCGCCCTGGCCTGCGCCTCCAGACGCTCGCGCTCCGCTCGGGCGGCCTCGGTGACGACGGCGATGGAGCGGCCGGCGTTCTCGGCGAACGACTGATGCTCGTCCGCCGCAGTGCGGGTCAGCTCGGCGAACCGTTCGGACGCCTCGGCGATCAGCCGACGCAGCGCCTCGCCCTGCTGCATCGCCCGCTCGCCCATGCCGCTGGCGGCCTCACGCGCGTCGGCGATGAAGTTCGACAGCTGGGCGGCCTGGGACTCGGCCTCGGCGGCGAAGGCCGAGTGGTCGGCGCGCAGGGCGTGGGCCACGGTCATCAGCGCCGCGCGCTGCTCGGACAGCCCCTGCTCGGCCGCACGCACCTGCTCGGCGACGCTCACGCCGGCGGTTTCCAGCCGGGCCACGTGGCGGGTAAGGTCCTCGCCGGCCAGACGGGCCGCATCGCTCGCCTGTCCGGCGGCGGCGGTCAGGTCGGCGGCGCGGGAGGCCAGCGACGCTTCGGCCTCGCGCAATTGGGTTTCGGCCAGATCTGAAGCCTCGGCCACCATCCGGGCCTGCTGGGTGATGGCCTCGGCGACCTTCACCGCCTGGCCGCCCAGGGTGTCGGAGAGGTCGCTCATCTGCGTCCGCTCCTGGTGCAGCGCCTGGGCCAGCTCGCGGGCGGTGCGGGAGGAATTGGCGGCGGCTTCCGCCAGCCGCTCGGTCTCCTCGGCCAAGGCCTGGCGCAGGGCGCTCAGCGACTGCTGGGCGTTGCGGGCCGCCTCGGCGGCGGCGGCGATGTCGTCGCGCAGGACGGTGGTGACCTCGCTCACCTCGCCGGTCGCGAGCACCGCTGGCGCGACCATCTCCTGGGCGAGCGCCTGAGCCCGGCGGGTCTCCGTCGCCAGCAACTGGCCCTGCCGGTAGAGCCAGGCGCCGGCCCACACGAACAGCGCCGGCAGCAGGGCGATGACGAAGAAGACGGTCTTGGCGAACACGTCGGCCGACAGGCTCGACCCGGCGTCGCGCAGGCCCCAGGCGTAGGCGATAGGGAACAGCGCCAGGACCGACAGCGCGAAGGCAGCGCCCCAGACCGGCCCGCCGGGCGGCGGCTTGACGGCGTCGGCGCGCAGACGCACGGGCGGCTGGGGCGAAATCGGCGTGAAGGCAGGCGTGGCGTCGTCCTCGTCGTCTACCGCCTCGACCGGCGCCGGCGGCTGGGCCTCGATGGGCGACAGCGGGCCACCGATCGCCGGCTGGAAGCCCGTCTGCCGCTTGCGGAACACGTAGCCGAGCTCGACCTCGGGCTCGGGATCCGCCAGCTCGGCCGGCGGTTCCGCCAGCGCCTCGGCCGGCTCGTCGCTGAGAGACTGGAAATTCGCCGGCTGACGCCGCTTCTTGATCTTCATGCGCGGCCCGACAATCGGCCTTTCCCACCACCCTCGGCCGATCAGCGACGCCGCCCGGCCCACATAAGGATTACCGCCGAACGGCGCAGGCACGCAAACCGCCGCGCGCCATCGGCTACGGATTGTCGCGTATTCGGGCCTCAGGCCTTGACGACGCGCCCGCCGGATTCAGGGCAATCCGCATCGTCGCGGACAGCGGACGCGGGCTTCAGCGACTTGGGCGGCGAAACGCGCGAGACGGTGCGCGCGACCGGAGCGGGACGCTCGGTCGTCTTCACCTCGACGGCCACGCCGAAGTGCGAATAGGCGGCGGCGGACGAGTGCACGACCATCGCCGTCACGATTTCGGTCAAGGTAGCCATCGGAGCTCTCCCAAGTGTCCGATACGACTCCGCGCCGGTTGGTTATCCGTTAAGCGCCGCCTTGCGGCAACGTCGCAGAACATGAAATTTCGGCAATCTCCCGAAGCTCAGGCCGCGAGCGGCGGCCTGAACCGGGCGCCTTCGTGGGCCAGCAGCCAGGCCTTTCGGGAGAGCCCGCCGCCGTAGCCGGTCAGCGAGCCGTCCGCGCCGATCACCCGGTGGCAGGGCACGACGACGCCCACCGGATTGGCCCCGTTCGCCAGGCCGACGGCCCGCACCGCGGTCGGCGCGCCGATCCGCTCGGCCAGCCCACGGTAGCTCAGCGTCTCGCCGGGCGGGATCGTCAGCAGCGCCTCCCACACCCGCTGCTGGAAGGCGGTGCCGGCCCGCCGACGCGGCAGCCCCTCCAGCGCCGAGAACTCGCCGGCGAAATAGGCCTCCACCGCCGGCCGCACCGGCGAGCGCCCAGCCACGAGATCGACCTTGCCGTGGTAGCGGGCCAGCAGCCGCGTCATGCGCGGCTCGTAGTCCTCGAAGTCGAAGGCGAGCAGTGCGCCCGCTGCGTCGGTGACGACCAGCGCCTCGCCCACCGGGGTCGGGATCCGGTCCAGCAGGGCCCGTTCAGGCGGCCTGTTTGGCATGCTTGCGCTCCTTGAGAGTCTTGGGGCCGGCCGGGACGGCGTCGGCGGACCACAGGTGCAGGGCGGCGTAGGCGCGCCAGGGCCGCCAGCGCTCGGCGCGCGCGGCGAGCTCGGCGAAGCTCGGCCGCTGGCCGCCCAGCCGCTCCAGCGCCCGCACCAGCGCGACGTCGCCGTGCGGGAAGGCGTCAGGCTCGCGAAGCTCGCGAAGGGCGATGTACTGCGCCGTCCACTCGCCGATCCCGGGCAGGGCCTTGAGCCGCGCGACCTGGGCGTCCAGGTCTCCGTAGGGCGTGAACAGGCCCCGGTCGGCCAGCGCCGCAGCCGCCAGCCGCTCCAGCGCATGGCCGCGCGACCTCGGCATGCCGAGCGCTGCGATGTCGGCGCCGACCAGCCGCTCGGGGGCCGGGAACAGGTGCGTCAGGCCGGGCTCGGCGAGCTCTGCGGGCAACGGCTGCCCATAGGCCTCGACCAGGCGGCCGGCCAGGCGGGTGGCCGCGGAGACGGTGATCTGCTGGCCCAGCACCGCCCTGACGGCCAGCTCGAAGCCGTCCCAGGCGCCCGGCGCGCGCAGCCCCGGCCTGGCGGCGACCAGCGGCGCGAGGTCCGGATCGGCGGACAGGTGAGCGCCGATGGCTGCCGGGTCGGCGGTCAGGTCGAACACCCGCCGCACGCGCGCGATCACCGCCGGCAGCACGGTCATGTCGGAAAGGCGGACACCGACGCTCAGCGCCCCGCCGTCCGGCGCGGGCCGCACGGTGACGACGCCCGGCCGGCCCTCAACCGACAGGGCGCGGGCGTAGCGGGACGGGTCCACCACCTCGACTCCGGGGATCGCCCGGGCCGCCAGGAAGCGGTTGATCTGGTCCCAGTCGTAGGGCGGCTTGAACGCCAGCCGCAGGGTCACGCCAGCCGCAGCCGGCGTCTCGGCCGCGCCGGCCCGGCGCAGCGCTCCCGGCGGGCGGCCGAACAGCTGCTGGAAGGTCTCGTTGAACCGGCGCACCGAGCCGAACCCAGAGGCCAGCGCCACGTCCGCCATCGGCAGGCGCGTCTCGTGGATCAGCTGCTTGGCGAGCAGCACCCGCCGCGTCTGGGCGACAGAGACGGGCGAGGCCCCCACGTGCCTCTGAAACAGCCGCCGCAGCTGCCGCTCGCCCACGCCGAGCCGCCCGGCCAGGGCATCGACGTCGCCTTCGTCGAGCGCCCCCGCCTCGATCAGCGCCAGCGCCCGGGCCACCGTATTGGATGTGCCGCGCCAGGCGCCGAGGTCGGGCGAGGTCTCCGGCCGGCAGCGAAGACAGGGTCGGAAGCCCGCCTCCTGCGCCGCCGCGGCGGTCGGGAAGAAGGTCACGTTCTCCCGCTTCGGCGTCCTCGCCGGGCAGATCGGCCGGCAGTAGATGCCGGTCGTCTTCACGCCCGTGAACAGCCGCCCGTCGAAGCGGGGATCGCGCGTGCAGACCGCGCGGTAGCAGGCGTCCTCGTCCAGATCCATGCCGGCAGGATGCGGCCGCCGCCGCCCCAAGTCTCGCGGTTTTCGGACTCCGACGTCCTCCGCCCACCTCCCGGTGACTGGTTGCGCGCAGCGCTATCGGCCAGCTCCCTGACGGACACGGCCGGAGCCAGCGCGAGCACCGAAGGCCCCCTCGCCTCGCGCCGCAGGTCGGCCAGCAACCCCGCCGCACCAGGAGAATCCCGCCCGATCGAGACCACGACGAGGCCGGGACGGTCCCGCTCCAGCGCCGCGCGCGCCTCGGCCTCGCTGCGGGCCACCTCGATGCGGTTGGCCAGGCGCAGATCGGCGAGAACCTGCAGCGTGGCTTCGAGCCTTCGCGGGTCGTCTTCGATCAGCAGGATCGGGCTCAGTTCGCTCACGTCGCCTCCTTCGGCCGGCGGCCCCCGCAGTTTTCCTAATAGCGCTTCCAAGGTTAGGTTGCTTGCGCGGGCCAGGCCCCTCCCCTACGTGACCAGTCGAAGGGCCGTTATCCGCGCGTCGCACTTGCGACGGGCGGCTTTTTGTTAGGTTTTGAGGTCGCCCCCATGGACGCCCGCGTCGCGACCGCATTTGCACCGATGGCTGACAGCACCGCCACGATCGCCCCGCACCGGCTGACCCACCTCGAGCGCCTCGAGGCGGAAAGCATCCAGATCATGCGGGAGGTCGTCGCCGAGTGCGAACGCCCGGTGATGCTGTATTCGATCGGCAAGGACAGCGCGGTGATGCTGCATCTTGCGGCCAAGGCCTTCTATCCGTCCAAGCCGCCGTTCCCGCTGCTGCACGTCGACACCACCTGGAAGTTCCGGGCGATGTACGAGATGCGCGAGCGGATGGCGCGCGAGCTCGGCTTCGAGCTCCTGGTGCACCAGAATCCCGAGGCGCTGGCGCGGGGCATCAACCCGTTCGACCACGGCAGCGCGCTGCACACCGACATCTGGAAGACCGAGGGCCTGAAGCAGGCGCTCGACCAATACGGTTTCGACGCCGCCTTCGGCGGCGGTCGGCGCGACGAGGAAAAGAGCCGCGCCAAGGAGCGGGTGCTGTCCTTCCGCACGCCCGAGCACCGCTGGGATCCGAAGAACCAGCGTCCCGAGCTCTGGCGGCTCTACAACACCCGCAAGCGGCCGGGCGAGAGCTTCCGAGCCTTCCCGATCTCCAATTGGACCGAGCTCGACATCTGGCAGTACATCTATCTGCAGAACATCCCGATCGTGCCGCTCTACTTCGCGGCCGAACGGCCGGTGGTCGAGCGTGACGGCACGCTGATCATGGTCGACGACGACCGCTTCCCGCTGCGCGAGGGCGAGACCCCGCAGTTGAAGTCGGTCCGCTTCCGCACACTCGGCTGCTACCCGCTGACCGGCGCCATCGAGAGCACCGCCTCGACCCTGCCGCAGATCATCCAGGAAATGCTGCTCACCACCACCAGCGAGCGGCAGGGCCGGGTCATCGACCACGACCAGTCGGCCTCGATGGAGAAGAAGAAGCAGGAGGGCTATTTCTGATGGCTCTCACCGACACCGTCGCGCCCGCCAAGGCCGGCGCCCACCAGTCCGACCTGATCGCCCAGGACATCGAGGCCTACCTCCACGCGCACGAGCACAAGAGCCTGCTGCGCTTCCTGACCTGCGGCTCGGTCGATGACGGCAAGTCGACCCTGATCGGCCGGCTGCTCTACGATTCCAAGATGATCTTCGAGGACCAGCTCGCGGCTCTCGAGGCGGATTCCAAGAAGGTCGGCACCCAGGGCGGCGACATCGACTTCGCGCTGCTGGTCGACGGCCTGGCCGCCGAGCGCGAGCAGGGCATCACCATCGACGTCGCCTACCGCTTCTTCTCGACCGACAAGCGCAAGTTCATCGTCGCCGACACTCCCGGCCACGAGCAGTACACGCGCAACATGGTCACCGGCGCCTCGACGGCGGACGCGGCCATCATCCTGATCGACGCGCGCAAGGGGGTGCTGACCCAGACCCGCCGGCACAGCTACCTGGTGCGGCTGCTCGGCATCCGGCACGTCATCCTGGCGGTCAACAAGATGGACCTGGTCGACTGGTCGCACGAGACCTTCGACGCCATCCTGGCCGACTACCGCGCCTTCGCCGATCAGATCGGCCTGCAGGGCTTCCACGCCATCCCGCTGTCGGCCCTGAAGGGCGACAACATCACCGCGCCCAGCCCGAACACGCCCTGGTACGCCGGTCCGGCGCTGATGCCGCTGCTGGAGACCCTGGAGGTCGAGGACGACCTGCAGGAGAAGCCCTTCCGCATGCCGGTCCAGTGGGTGAACCGGCCGAACCTCGACTTCCGCGGCTTCTCCGGCCTGGTCGCCTCCGGCACGATCGTTCCCGGCGACAAGGTCAAGGTGCTGCCTTCTGGCCGCGAGAGCACGGTGCAGCGGATCGTCACCCTATCCGGCGACCTGCCGCGGGCGGCGGCCGGCCAGTCGGTGACCCTGACCCTGGCCGACGAAATCGACGTCTCGCGCGGCGACGTGCTGGCCGCGGCGGGCGATCCGCCCGAGGTCGCCGACCAGTTCGAGTCGACCATCGTCTGGTTCGACGAGGAGGCGATGCTGCCCGGCCGCCCCTACCTCGTGAAGCTGGGCGCGCGGATCGTCGGGGCCCAGATCACCGAGCCCAAGTACAAGGTCAACGTGAATACCCTCGAGCACCTGGCCGCCAAGCGGTTGGAGCTCAACGAGATCGGGGTCTGCAACCTGTCGCTGGACGCGCCGGTGGCCTTCGACCCCTACGCGGACAACAAGGACCTCGGCGGCTTCATCCTGATCGACCGGCTGTCCAATCGCACGGTCGGCGCCGGCATGTTGCATTTCGCCCTGCGCCGCAGCCAGAACATCCACTGGCAGGCGCTGGACGTGAACAAGTCGGCCCGGGCGGCGCTGAAGGGCCAGAAGGGCCGCGTCGTCTGGCTGACCGGCCTCTCGGGCTCGGGCAAGTCGACCATCGCCAACCTGGTCGAGAAGCGGCTGCACGCCGACGGCCGGCACACCTACATCCTCGACGGCGACAACGTCCGCCACGGCCTCAACAAGGACCTCGGCTTCACCGACGAGGACCGGGTGGAGAACATCCGCCGGGTCGCCGAGGTGGCCAAGCTGATGGTCGACGCCGGGCTGATCGTGCTGGTCTCGTTCATCTCGCCGTTCCGCGCCGAGCGGCGGCTGGCCCGCGACCTCCTGGAGGACGGCGAGTTCATCGAGGTGTTCGTCGACACCCCGCTGGAGGTCGCCGAGCAGCGCGACGTGAAGGGCCTCTACAAGAAGGCCCGCGCCGGCCAGCTGAAGAACTTCACCGGCGTGGACTCCCCCTACGAGGCGCCCGAGCACCCGGAGATCCGCATCGACACCACGGCCATGACCCCGGCCGAGGCGGCCGAGCAGATCGTCGCCTGGCTCGACGGCGACCAGGGCGACTACAGCATCTGAGCCCACGCGCCCGTGACGGAACCCGCGGAGCCCACCGCGGTTTTCCGTCTGCGCGCGCTTCCGAGGTCTAGCGCGAGCCCTCTTGAGGGCCCGGCGGTCACGTCCCTGACCGCCGGGTCCGACTTGTTTGGGGATGCTGAGAAGTGAAAGGTAGGCCTTGCGGCCAAACCAGTCACCGGACGACCTCGGTGACTGGTTGCGCGTAGCGCTACCAGTCACCCCGCCCGCCTCAGAACGTCAGCACGATCTTCCCGAAGTGCTCGCCGGCCTCCATGGCCCGCAGGGCGGCCTGGGCCTCGGTGAAGGGGAAGCGCTTGTCGACCACCGGGCGGATCTTGTGCAGGTCGATGGCCCGGCACATGGCCTCGAACATCGCCCGCGAGCCCACCGAGACCCCCTGCAGTCGCGCCGAGTTGCCGATCAGCGACGAAGGATTGAACGGTTCGCCCTGGCCCTGAGCCAGCACCCCGATGATGGCGATGTGGCCGTTCAGCCGCACGGCCCGCATGGACTGCTGGATGGTCCCCTGCCCGCCGACCTCCATGATGAAGTCCGCGCCGCGACCGCCGGTCGCCTCGCGCACCGGCCGGGCCCACTCCGGCTCGCGCCGGTAGTTGATCAGGTGGTCTGCGCCCATCGCCCGGGCGCGCTCGAGCTTCTCGTCCGACGACGAGGTGACGATGGCGCGATAGCCCGCCGCCTTGGCGAACTGCAGGCCGAAGATCGACACCCCGCCGGTGCCCTGCACGACCACGCTGTCGCCGGGCTCCAGCCGGGCGTCCTCGAACAACGCCCGCCAGGCGGTCAGCGCCGCGCACGGCAGGCAGGCGACCTCCTCGTCGGTGAGGAACTCCGGCGGCTTGGAGAGCCCCTCCTGGCTGTAGACTGCCAGCTCGCGCCCGACGCCCGGCACAGGCCAGCCGAGCGCCGTCATGCCGGTGCGCTCCGGCGTCGGCCGCCCGTCGATCCAGCCCTGGAAGAACATGCTGGCGACCCGGTCGCCGACCTGGAAGCGGGTGACGCCCTCGCCCACCGCCTCGACGATCCCGCAGCCGTCCGAGAACGGCGTCAGCGGCTCCTCGATGACGCCCCGCGCCACCCCGTGGCGGATCATCGCCAGGTCCCGGTAGTTCAGCGAGACCGCCCGCATCCGTACCAGCACCTCGCCGGGCCCCGGCGCGGGGTCGGCCCGCTCGACGACTTCGACCCGGTCGATGCCCCAGGGGGCGGTCACCTGCAACGCACGCATCGTCTCTCCTCCCATACGGCGGCGGCCTCTATAGTGGGCCGATGCCCGCTCGCCTGCTGATCTGTGGCTTTAGCGCCTTTCCCGACGCCATCCGCAACCCCGCACAGGCGAGCGTCGAGGCGCTGGCCGCCGAAGGCTGGTCGCCGCTGGGGGCGCAGGCCGACTTTCTGACCGTCCCGGTCGCCTGGCGCGGCTCGGCCGAAACCATCCTTCAGCGCCTGGTCGCCGAGCCGGCCGACGCGGTGCTGGTGGTCGGGGTCGCCGTCGGCGCCACAGCCTTTCAGGTGGAGCGGCTGGGCCGCAATCTCGCGAGCCTGGAGCGGGCCGACGACCTGGGGGAACGGTGGCCCGCCTCGGAGATCCTGGCCGAGGGTCCTGGCGAAATCCGCACCCTCGCCCCCGTCCGCTCGATGGCCGCCGCCATCGGCCGCGCGGGCCTGCGGGTCGAGCTGTCGGATGACGCGGGCGACTACCTTTGCAACTTCACCTACTACCGGCTGATGGCCGCCCGGGCGGCCCCGACCGTCGCCTTCCTGCATGTGCCGCAGGTCCACGAGTACGTGCCCGGCGCGGCCTTCGCCCTCGCCAACGTGGTCCGCGCCGTCCAGGCCGCCGCCGAGGCGCTGGTGGAGGCCCGGGCCGAAGCCTAGGGCCGGCTGACGAATTCGGTCGCCCAGTCGTCCAGCGGCACGCCGCGGCAGTCCGGCATGATCTCCGCGCTCTTCAGCGCGAAGTCGCGCCCGGTCCAGACCCAGCTGGTGAAGGCGCCGCAGTCGCCGAGGCCGCGCGCCTTGTCGAAGTTGGCCAAGGTCTGGGCGGTCGGCTCGAACTCGACGTTCATCAGCTGGCTGGTGCGCTGGCCGCCGGGATAGACCACCTCGGCGGGGCGGATGTTCCCTCCACGCTCGTCGGTCAGGTTGAGGTCGTAGATGATGTTGTAGGCCCCGCGGCTGCAGGCCGTCTGCCAAAGCAGTACTCCGGGCGAGAGGCGGAAGACCTGCGGGCCGATCCCGAGGCTCTCGATGTCGTCGTCGCAGCCTTCGTAGGGATATTTCAGGGCCTCCGGCGGCGTCGTCGGCAGGCGATCCTGAGCCGGAGCCGCCGCGGGCCGCACCAGCGGCGGCTCCGGCAGCGCGGGCACGGCGCTCGCTGGCTTGGCTCCCCTGGCCACCAGGGCGGTGACCGTCCCGCCGCGCTTCTGCCGGTCGTCCATCCAGCGCAAGGCGGCCGAGCTGCCTTTCAGAGAGATGGCAGACACGATGTCGCGGCCCCGCCAGATCGAGAGGATGCCGCCGTTGGCCAGTCCCTTCAGCACCGCCGCCGCCTGGGCCGGCGTCAGCGTCGCCCGCTGGTACATTTCATCCTGTTCGGCGCGCGGCTGCACTCTGTCGGCCACCGCAAAGCCGTCGATCTCCAGCCGCCATGTCGCGCCCCCCTCCCCCTGCGCCGAAATGGTGATCACCGGCGCGGCGTCCGGCGCGCCGCTGCGGGTCAGGCGCAGATAGGCATTGGGGTCCTCGTTCTGGGCGGTGAAGCCGTAGGCGCTGCAGGTGCGGACGTTGTCGCAGACGACGCTCCAGTCGCCGAAGCCGGCGTCCTCGGCCTGCGCCGCGCCGAAGACGGCCAGCCCCGCCGCCCCGAAGATGGCTCCGATCCCGCCGCGCATGGCCCCTCCCGTTTCGTTTTCCTCGCGCGATACCGTAGAGCGGTGCGTCAGCTTGGCAACGAGGGCGCGATGATCTGGACCCCGCGCAACTGGATGACCGTGGCCGCGGTCGGTGGCTTCGTCGCCGTCGCCGGCGGCGCGTTCGGCGCCCACGGACTGGCCGACCCACAGGCCAAGTCCTGGATGCAGACCGGCGCCCACTACGCCATGGTCCACGTGCTGGCGGCGCTGGCCTGCGGCCTGCTGGCGCGAGCCGGGGCCAAGAGGGCCGGGTTGGCGGCGGGCTTCTTCCTGGCGGGCTCCGCGATCTTCGCCGGCACGCTGTTCGCCATGGCGCTCGGCGGCCCCCGCTGGCTGGGGGCGGTGACGCCGCTCGGCGGCGGCCTGATGCTGATCGGCTGGGCGAGCCTGGCCTGGGCGCTGCGGGGGCTGGACCGCGGCTAGGCGGTCGCCGTCGCCTTCCTCGGCAGCGCCAGCCCGTGCAGGGCGGCGGCCGAGCCGGCCATCGCCACCAGCATGATCAGCGCCATCGGCCGGGCCGAGCCATCGTGCAGCGCGGCCGAGATGCTGGCCGCCACCGCGCCGGCCCCGAACGAGGCCGCCCCGCTGAGCGCCGAGACCGAGCCCGCCCGCAGCGGATCGACACTGAGGGCCCCGGCTGTGGTATTGCCCTGCATGAAGCCGTAGCTGGCCAGCAGAGCGAACAGCAAAACCAGCACGCCCAACATGCCGCCGGCTCCGGTCACGGCGACTATGGCCAGCAACACGCCGAGCCCGACGCAGACCAGGCTGGCCACCGCCAGCACCTCGTCCGGCGTGCGCCGCCGCAGCAGGAAGCGGTTGACCTGGTTGGAGCCGATGATGCCGACCGCGTTGAGGCCGAACACCCAGCCGAAGTTCTGCGGGCTGATGCCGTAGGTCCCGATCAGCAGGCCCGGCGAGGCCGAGATGTAGGTGAACAGGGTCGCCCCGTTCAGCGCCCCGGCCAGCAGGTAGCCGAGCAGCCGCCGCTGGCGGAACAGCGCCGCATAGGCCTGCAGCGGGTTCTCGCTGCGCGCCTGGGCGGCGGTGGCTTCCGAGCGGGTCTCCTTCAGCCGCAGCAGCACCGCCGCGCCCACCGCCACGCCGAAGCCGGCCAGCACCCAGAAGTTCGCCCGCCAGCCGGCGAGCGTCAGGATCAGCCCGCCCAGCAGCGGCGCCAGGATCGGCGCGACGCCCATGATCAGCATCATCAGCGACAGCATCCGGGCGGTCTCGGTGTGGTCGAACTGGTCGCGGATGATGGCCCGGGCCACCACCCCGCCCGCGCAGCCGCCCAGCGCCTGCACGAACCTGGCGCCGATCAGCATCTCCGGGCTGGTCGCCAGCGCGCAGGCCACCGAGGCGATGGTGAAGACCACCACGCCCACCAGCAGCGGTCCGCGCCGGCCCCAGCGGTCGGAGGCCGGCCCGTAGAGGAACTGGCCGATGGCCATGCCGGCGAAGAAGGCGGCCACGGTCGCCTGCGCCTGGCCGCCCGTGGCCGACAGGCCCTCGGCGATCGCCGGCAGGCTGGGCAGGTACATGTCGATGGCCATCGGCGCGAAGGCGGTCATCGCCCCCAGCATGACGACGAGCCCCCAGGGGGTCGGAGCTGGGCGGATGTCGGTATCGCGCGGCATGGCCGCCTCTTTAGCGGTTTCGCCGCCGCCAGCTACCCCTTCCCTTACCCCAGGGAGACGGCGCAGCCTGCGGGGCAAGGAGCCATCCAGGGAGAGAGACCATGTCCGCCGTCCAGATGCCGCCCGCGCAGAAGGCCGCCGTGAACGGCATCGAGCTCGCCTACTACGAGGTCGGCCCGCGCCGGGGCGTCCCGGTCGTGCTGTGCCACGGCTTTCCGGAGACCGCCTTCTCCTGGCGTCACCAGCTGAAGGCGCTGGAGGCGGCCGGCCGCTGGGCCATCGCCATCGACGGGCGCGGCTACGGCCTCACCTCGCGCCCGCCCAGGGTCGAGGACTACGACATGGAGCACCTGACCGGCGACCTCGTCGGCCTGCTGGACCACCTCGGTGTGGAGAAGGCGATCTTCGTCGGCCACGACTGGGGCGGCTTCGTCGTCTGGCAGATGCCGCTGATGCATCCGGACCGCTGCGCCGGGATCGTCGGACTGAACACGCCGTTCCAGGTTCGGCTGGGGATGGATCCCATCGCCCTGTTCCGCAAGGTCTACGGAGACGAGATGTACATCGTCTGGTTCCAGACTCCCGAGGAGCCCGACGCCCTGCTGGCGCAGGACGTGGAGAAGACCATGCGCTTCTTCATGCGCGCCGGCGAAGGGCTGAAGCCGGAGTCCCAGCCGCAGACGCAGGGCCGCTCCAGCTTCGCCTTCGGCGAGACCCTGAAGCGCTACGATCCCAAGGCCGACCAGCGGCAGCTCCTCTCCGACGAGGAGCTGGCGGTCTTCGTCGAGGCCTTCCGCCGCACCGGCTTCACCGGGCCGATCAACTGGTACCGGAACTTCACCCGCAACTGGCAGCGCTCGGAGGGCCTGCCTCAGCGGATCGACCACATCCCCTGCCTGATGATCACCGCCGAGCACGACCCGGTGCTGCGCCCCTCGATGGCCGACGGCATGGGCGAGCACATTTCCGACCTCGAGACGGTCATGATCGAGGGCAGCGGCCACTGGACGCAGCAGGAAAAGCCGGACGAAGTGAACAGGGTCATCCTTGGCTGGTTAGGTCGCCGCTTCCCGGGATAGAAGGTCCAGCATGGAACGCATCACCCCGGCGCCCGCCGTCTCCTCGCTCGTTGGCCGCAAGGGCCTTTACCCGGACAACGAGCCCTTCGCCCACGGCTGGCTGCAGACCGGCGGGCCGCACGAGATCTTCTACGAGGAATGTGGCCGGCCCGACGGCAAGCCGGCGGTGATCCTGCACGGCGGCCCGGGCGGCGCGATCAATCCGACCATGCGCCGGTTCATGGATCCGTCCCGCTGGCGGATGGCGCTGTTCGACCAGCGCGGCTGCGGCCGCTCGCGCCCCAACGCCTCGCTGGAGGACAACACCACCTGGTCGCTGATCGAGGACATCGAGCGTCTGCGCGAGCACCTGGGCGTCGAGAAGTGGACCGTGTTCGGCGGCTCCTGGGGCTCCACTCTGGCGCTGGCCTACGCGATCAAGCACCCGGATCGGGTGGCGGGCCTCGTCCTGCGCGGCGTCTTCCTGCTCACCGAGCGCGAGCTCGGCTGGTTCTACCAGGACGGCGCCTCGATGATGTTCCCCGACGCCTGGGAGCGGTTCTGCGCGCCGATCCCGCCCGAGGAACGCGACGACATGATCGGCGCCTATCACCGGAGGCTGACCCACCCCGACCGCCGGGTGCAGGCCGAGGCGGCCGCCGCCTGGAGCCAGTGGGAAGGCGACACCATCTCGATCCGCGGCCCGGAGGCCAGGCCCTCGAAGTTCAACGAGATCGACTTCGCCATCGCCTTCGCGCGCATCGAGTGCCACTTCTTCGCCAACCGCGGCTTCTTCCCGGAAGACGGCTGGATCCTGAAGAACATCGGCGCCATCCGCGGCATTCCCGGCTGGATCGTCCAGGGGCGCTTCGACGTGGTCACGCCCATGGAGGCGGCCTGGAAGCTCAAGACCGCCTGGCCGGAAGCCCGCTTCGAGATCGTCTGGGACGCCGGCCACGCCTCCACCGAGCCCGGCATCGTCGACGCCCTGGTCCGCGCCACCGACCAGGCGCTGGAGGTCTAGCCCTCCCTCCACTCCGGACGGCGAAGGCCTAGAACAGCCCCTTGCTGCTGCCGACCTCGGAGTAGCGGTGCACGCGCACCGACTGCACGAGGCCGAAACCGATCATCACGGTCATGGCCACGGTGCCGCCGTAGGAGAGCAGCGGCATCGGCACACCGACGACGGGCGCCAGGCCCATCACCATCGCCCCGTTGATCAGCAAGTAGCAGGCGAAGGTGGCGGTCACCCCCGCGGCGGCCAGACGGCCGTAGTGGCTGTGCGACAGCGAGGCCGTGCGCAGGGCCATGAAGATCACCGCCGCGTATAGGGTCAGCAGGAAGGTGCAGCCGACGAAGCCGAACTCCTCGGCCAGGGTCGCAAAGATGAAGTCGGTGTGCTTCTCGGGCAGGTAGTCGAGCTGGCTCTGCGAGCCCAGGCCGTAGCCCTTGCCGAGCAGCCCGCCCGAGCCCAGGGCGATCATCGACTGCAGGATGTGGTAGCCGGAGCCGGAGGGGTCGCTCTCCGGGTCCAGGAAGGTCATCACCCGCTGCCGCTGATAGTCGTGCAGCACGAACATGACGATCGGCGGAATGGCCGTGATGGCCGCCGCCGCGCCGGTGATGATGATCTTCCACGACAGGCCCGCCAGGAACACCACCGCCAGGCCGGTGAACAGGATCAGCATGGCGGTGCCGAGGTCGGGCTGGTGGGCCACCAGGGCGAAGGGTACGCCGATCATCGCCCCCGGGATCAGCAGCCGCCACGACAGCCTGGCCGTCTGCGCCGAGGCCCCGTGGTAGAAGCGGGCCAGCGCCATCACGATGCCGATCTTCATGATCTCGGAGGGCTGGAAGCTGAACGGGCCGATGGACAGCCAACGCTGGGCCCCCATCCGTACGTCGCCGGCCACCTCCACCGCCACCAGCAGCAGCAGGGCCACGGCGTAGACGGGATAGGACAGCGCGAACCAGACGCGGATGTCGATCAGCGCAAGGGCGATCATCAGGCCGAAGAAGAGGGCGTAGCGGATCAGGTGATTGGCCGCCCAGGGCGTCCACGAGCTGCCGGCCACCGAGAACATCATCAGCGCGCCGAAACAGGCGATCGCCGTGACGAACAGGCAGAAGGTCCAGTCGATCTGGGCGATCTTGACCGTCGGGCGGTCGCGCTCGCCGGGGCGGGTCAAGGCGCTGGCGCTCATGCCGCCGCTCCCGGAGGCGCGTCGAGCGGCGTCTCCTGCATGCCCTCGGGCGCGATGACCGAGGGCGGATCGGGAATGTCCACCTCGCCCTCGTCGGGCAGCTCGGGCATCGGCAGCGGGTGCTCGATGCGGGCGCGGATCTCGGGATCCTTGAGCAGCGCCACCCGCATGATCTCGCGGGCCCTCGGCGCGGCGGCGGTCGAGCCGCCCATGCCGTGCTGGACGATGACCGAAAGGGCGTAGCGCGGCTCGTCGATCGGCGCGAAGCAGACGAACAGGCCGTGATCGCGGTACTTCCACGGCCCGCCCTTCCCCCGCGAGCCGCCGGCGGAATAATTGCGCACCTGCGCCGTGCCGGTCTTGCCGGCCATCAGGATGTCGCCCAGGCCCAGCTGGCTTGCCCGATAGCCGGTGCCTCCGGCCTCGGTCACCGCGGCCATCCCCTCGCGCACAAAGTCGATATGCTCGGGCTTGAACGGCAGGTCGGGCACGTCGGAGCCCGCCTTCAGCACCGTGTCGCCGACCGACTTGATCAGTCTGGGGTTCAGCGCCTTGCGCCCGTTGGCCAGCCTGGCGGTCATCACCGCCAGCTGCAGGGCGTTCACCTGCAGGGCGCCCTGACCGATGCCGTAGCTGAGCGACTCGCCGGGCATCCACTCCTGGTTGGCCGGGTTCTTTTTGTAGTAGCGCCGCTTCCACTCGCGGGAAGGCACAATGCCTTTCTTCTGGCCCGAGATGCCGATGTCGAAAATCTGCTCGAAGCCGAAGGCCTTGGCGACCTTGGCGATCTGGTCCGGGCCGATGCGCAGGGCGACCTGGTAGAAGTAGACGTCGCAGGAGTTCTTGAGCGCATCGCGCATGGTCTGCGGGCCGTGGCCGCCGCGCTTGTGGCAGTGGAAGTAGCGGCCGAAGTACCAGCCGCCGCCGCAGAAGATCGGCACGTTCGGGTCGACCCCGGCGTCGAGCGCGGCCAGGGCGGTCATGGTCTTGAAGGTCGAGCCAGGCGGGTAGAGGCCGGACAGCGCCTTGTCGAGCAGCGGCCGCCGTTCGTAGTTGGCCAGCGCGCGGTACTCGGGCCCCGACAGGCCGCGCACGAAGCGGTTGGCGTCGAACGACGGGGCCGAGGCCAGGCAGAGCAGGTCGCCGGTGCGGCAGTCCATCATCACCGCCGCGCCGCTCTCCTCGCCGAACACCTCGATGGCCCGCGTCTGCACGTCGACGTCGAGGGTGAGCTGGATGGTCTTGCCGGGCACGGCGGGAATGTCGCCGTCCGGATCGTGGCGCACCTCGCGGCCGTTGGCGTCCACCTCGACCTTCTTGGCGCCCGGCTTGCCGCGAAGGTCCAGGTCGAAGGCCTTCTCGACCCCTTGCCGTCCGATACGGAAGCCCGGGTGCATCAGGATCGGGTCGGCGTTGGGCCCGCTTTCCTTGATGTCCTCGCGGATCGGTTTGGCGACGTAGCCGATCACGTGGGCGAAGGCGCCGCCGTGCGGATAGACGCGGACCTCGCCCATATCGGCCACCACGCCCGGCAGTTCGGGCGTGCGCAGGTTGATCGCCGAGAACTGCTCCCAGGTCATGTCTTCCAGGACCTGCACGGGCACCCGGCGCGGCGCGCGGTCGATCTCACGGATCAGCCGCTCCTGACGCTGCGGGTCGAGCGGCACGTAGTTGGCCAGCGTCTTCAGCGTCGCCTGGTGGTCGAGGCCCTCCTCGCGGCGGACCAGCAGGCGGAAGTTCGGCCGGTTGGAAGCCAGCACCACGCCGTTGCGGTCGAGGATCACGCCACGGGGCGGCGGCACCAGCTTGAAGTCGAACTGGTTGGACGCGGCGAGCTTCTGGTAGCGCCCGGACTCCAGCAACTGGAGGTAGCCGAGGCGGGCGGTCAGGGCCAGGATGCCGCCCCCGGCCAGCCCCCCGAGCAGGAAGGCGCGGCGGTGGAAGGCGCCCTGCCGTTCGTTGACGTCTGAGAAGTAGATGGCGGTCTGCGGCATGCGGCTACCGGAATCGGACGTCGGCGTCTTCGAAGCGGTCGATCAGGCGGTGGGCCAGCGGATAGAGCAGCACCGTCCAGAACCACTGCCAAGCCAGCGGGCCGAAGGCCGGCGCCGCATCGATCTGCATCAGGGTGAACAGGGTCCCGGCCCCCAGCGTCAGAGCGCACATCGCCCCGTACCAGCCCCACAGCACCGCCCCGCTCTGCCCCACCATGAAGTTGCGGGCCGAGAGGGTGGCCCCGTAGGCGACCAGCATCGACAGCGCCCAGAGCCCCAGGGGGGAGCCCCAGAAGACGTCCAGGAATAGGCCCATCAGCAGCACCGCGAAGGGCGCCAGGACGGAGGGGCGGATCACCGCCCAGGCGAACACCAGGGCCAGCGGGATCACCGGCTCGGGGAGCTGGAGACCGAACACCCTCAGCGGCACCGCCAGGAGGATGGCGCCTCCCAGCGCCCAAAGCATGGGCAGGCCGATCCAGCTTCCGGAGTCCAGCGGTCGCGCGCCGCTGGGGGTCATTGGGCGGCTCCCGCCTCAGGGGGCGACGGTGACGTAGCCGGTGGCGTCGCAGGCGCAGGCGTGGGCGCCGGTGTCGGCTGGGCCGCCGCGGGCGTCTCGAGACGCGGCTGCACGGTGGCGGCTGGCCGCGGCGGGGCGGGCGACGGCGGGGCGGGGGCCGAGGCCGTGGGAGCCGCCGCCGGCGCCTGGCGCAGCGTCACCGTCGCGGGGGCGGCCGACGCAGCCGCGGCCGCACCGGTCTGACCGGCGGCGGGCGCCGTGGCCGTGCCGCCGACCTTTGGCGGCGGCGCCATCTTGTTCAGCTCCTGCATGTTCACGACCTGCTGGAAGTCCTGGAACAGCAGGATGCGGACGTAATCGATGGGCGCGGCGTCGGAGGCCAGCGCCACCCGCCACTTGCCGTCCAGCCCCTTGACCGCCACGCCCACCGGCAGGCCGCGCGGCAGCATGCCGCCGTCGCCCGAGGTCACGACCCGGTCGCCCTCCTTCACCGGGTCCTGCCCGCGCAGGTATTCGAGCCTGGGGTTGGGGCCTGCATCCCCCGTCAGGATGGCGCGGGCGTTGGTGCGGTCGATCATCACCGGCATGCGCGAGGCCGGATCGGTCAGCATCAGGATGCGGCTTGCGCCCTCGGTGACGCCGACCACCCGGCCGACGAGGCCTGTCTCGCTCATCACCGGATGGCCCGGCTGGACGCCCTTTTCCTTGCCGGCGTTGGCGAGCCGGGCCTGCGAGAACGGCCCGCGCGCGTCCAGCACCACCCGCGCGGCGACCATCGGGATCGGCGGATCGGTCTGCAGGCCCAGCAGGCTCTTGTAGCGTTCGTTGGTGTCGCGCAGCGCCGCGGCCAGGTCGCGCCACTGGCGCATCTCGGCCAACTCGGCCTTCAGCCGGCGGTTCTCGGAGACGGCGAAGAAGTAGCCCCGCACGGCGTCGACGCCGTCGCCGATCCAGCGCAGCGGCGTGGACAGCACCCCGCCCACCGGCGCCGCCACCTTGTCGCCCACCTCTCGCGTGACGTTGTAGGCGCCGGCCGAGATGTCCCCGCGCCGGTCGTTCATCAGCAGCGCCAGGGCCACGATGGAGGCGATGACGACCGCGACCGTCGCCATCCAGGTGAGCGGCACTTTCAGCTCGCCGAACGTCGAGTCCCGCAGGGACACTGGTCGCCTCCAATCAGCGACTTACGCCGTCAGCCCCCCAGCCGACGCGAATCGTTGAAGTCCAAGGTTTAAGCGAGAGTGGACTCGAGGACGCCCTTCATCCACTTCGGATGCTCGAGCACCTTGCCGCACCCCAGCGCCACGCAGGACAGCGGATCGTCGGCGACGGTCACCGGCAGGCCGGTGTGGTCGCGGATCTCCGAGTCCAGGCCGCGCAGCAGCGCCCCGCCCCCGGTCAGCATGATGCCCTTGTCGGCGATGTCGGAGGCCAACTCCGGCGGGGTGGCTTCCAGCGCCAGCTTCACCGCATCGACGATCTGGCCGACCGGTTCGGACAGCGCGTCCGAGGCCTGCTTCTCGCTGATCCGCACCTCGCGCGGCACGCCCTGCATCAGGTCGCGGCCCTTGACCTCGATCGACAGCCCCTCGCCGTCGGACGGGGCCCGGGCGGTGCCGATCTCCTTCTTGATCCGCTCGGCGGTGGTCTCGCCGATCAGCAGGTTATGGTTGCGGCGCATGTAGCTGATGATCGCCTCGTCCATCTTGTCGCCGCCGACCCGGACAGAGCGCGAATAGACGATGCCCGACAGCGACAGGACGGCCACCTCGGTGGTGCCGCCGCCGATGTCCACCACCATCGAGCCGGTCGGCTCGTGGATCGGCAGGCCGGCGCCGATCGCCGCCGCCATCGGCTCGTCGATCAGGCCCACACGGCGGCCGCCGGCGTTGAGGCAGGAATCGTTGATGGCCCGGCGCTCCACCGCGGTCGCCCCGGACGGCACGCAGACGATCACCTTCGGGTTCACGAACCCCTTCCGGTTGTGAACCTTGCGGATGAAGTACTTGATCATCTCCTCGGCGACTTCGAAGTCGGCGATGACCCCGTCGCGCATCGGACGGATCGCTTCCATGTGGCCGGGAGTGCGGCCCAGCATCTGCTTGGCCTCGATGCCGACGGCGTGGACGACCTTGCGGCCGCCGACGTTCCGCAGGGCCACCACGGACGGCTCGTTCAGCACGATGCCCTTGCCCTTCATGTAGATCAGGGTGTTGGCGGTGCCGAGGTCGATGGCGATATCGTTCGAGATGGCGCCGAAGAGGGACTGGAGCATGCAGGGCCCTAAGCGAGATGCGGCTGACGTTAGTGTTCTTGATGTCGCGTATACGGGTCCCCAGAACCCCTGAGCGTCGGCCCCTAACGCCTCGAATCGAAGCGCTCGACCCCCAGGACTCGCTGACAGGACAATAGCTCGTGTGCCCCGCCATAGAGGGGAGATCAAGGGTTATTCAAAGGGTGCGCCGCCCCGCCGCGCGCCTTCGCGCCGCTCTGCGCCGCACATCCTTGTGGGCGAATCGCCGGACGCCCGATTCGCCTCTGGCGTGTAGAGGCCGGGACGGCGCTTCGAGCGCCTCCTCGCCCTTCAGGTCCGGCGGTGCCGGCAGGGACGAATGTCGCCGGGGGCGGGCCGCGCGTCCGGCGCCGGCGGCTCGAAGATCGCCAGATAGCCCAGACCGCCGCGCAGGGTGATGAAGTCCGTCTGCCTGTAGCCCACCGCCTCGAGCTCGCATTTCAGGAGGTCGGGCGGCGTGCCGTGGTGTTCGGGCAGCCGGTCCACGTCGAGGATGCCGACCCGCGCGCCCGGCTTCAGCGCCGGCGCCAGGTTCCACATCAGCGCGTAGGGCTGGGCGATCTCGTGGTACATGTGGGCCAGGATCGCCCGGTCGACGGAGGCCGGCGGCAGCTTGGGATCGTCGGCCGCTCCGATGACGATCTCGATGTTGCCGAGGCCCCGCCGCTCGACCTCCTCGCGAAGCTCCTCGAGGTGCGCCGGCATCACGTCCTGGGCGTAGACCCGGCCCTGCGGCCCGACCGCCGGCGACAGGCGCAGGGCGTGGTAGCCGGATCCCGCGCCGATGTCGGCCACCGCCATGCCGGGCGCAACGCCCAGCGCGCGGATGATCTGGCCGGACTCGTCGGCCTTGTCGCGGTCGGGCCCGGAGGTCCAGGTGGAGCCGACGATCTCGGCGATCGGCCGGTCCGGCTCGGGAAAGCCGGCGGCGACGGGCGGCCGCGCCTCGCCGCTGGCCTGCGCGTCCGGCTGGCCCGCGCTCGGCTGGCTGCAGGCGGCCGCCGTGAGGGCGGCGAGAATCGCGGCGATCATCTTCATGCGGGCGCGACTATCGTGGCGGAGCCGGGCCGAAACTGTGGCGCCGCTCGCGGGGCGATGCGGCTCAGGCGGGGACAAGGGCTTCGTTCACCGCGCTGACCTGGGCTCCGGACTCCTTCACTCCGCCGCCGATGGCGTAGACCACGCCGCCCACCGCCGCGCCGGCCAGACCGTGCCTCGGCGTGCGCATCGGCGGCTCGGCGATCCAGCGGTCGGCCTTCGGATCGTAGCTCCAGCACTCGGCGATCATTCCCGGCCCGCCCTCGCCGCCGAACACGAACAGCCTGCCGCCGGCCGCGGCGGCGGCCAACCCGCCCGCCGCCTTGGGCATCGGAGCCAGGGTCTCCCAGCGGTCGGCCGTCGGGTCGTAGCGGTCGAGGCGGGCGCTGTTGCCCTCCCCCACCCGCCGGCCGCCCGCGAGGTAGAGCAGGTCGTCGATCACCGCCCCGGCGGCGCTGTTGCGCGCTTCCGGACAGGGCCTGGCCAGGCTCCAGCGGCCGGTGCGGGTGTCGAACACCTGGTGCAGATCGATGTCGCCCTGGTCGCGCCAGTCGACGTTGGCCTCGCCCTTGGGCGCGCGGCCGCTGACGATGTGGATCCGATCGCCGAGGCCCAGCGCCACCGTCTCGCATTGCAGACGCGGCATCGGCGCGATGGGCGTCCAGGCCTCACCGTCCAGCCGCAGCGCGTCGGGGATGGCGGTCCAGCCGCCGACCTCGGTCACCCGATAGCCGCCGAAGGCGTAGGCCTTGCCGCCGGCGGTCGCGAGCGCCGGGTGGTGGCGGGGAAACGGCAGCTTCGGCCCCTCGCGCCAGCGGTCAGCGGCCGGGTCGTAGATTCCGGTCCGGTCCAGCGGGTTGATTCGGGTGGTCGGCGCCATGCCGCCGGCGATGACGATCTCCTCGCCGAGCACGGTCCCGTAGACCTCCTGCGCCGGCCAGGGCACGTCGGCGCGGGCCTCCCAACGGCGGTCGGCGGCGGGTGTGGCGGAAGGGCTCAGGGTCAAGGCGAGACCGGCGGCGAGCGCCGTCCTTCGATCGAGTTCGGCCATGCCCCCAGCTTAATCACCCCAGCGCGGTCGTCACCACGCCGATGCCGGTCGCCAGACCCCCGACCGCCTGGCGCAGGCTGAGCCGCTCCTTGAACAGCCGCCGGCCCGCGGCGGCGGCGATCGGCAACTCGATCACGCCTACGGCCCGCACCTGCCCGGCCGGGGCCAGCGCCAGGGCGCTGAACCAGCAGGCCGAGGCCGCCGCGCCGCAGAAGCCCGCGCCCAGCGACTGGCGCCAGGCGGCGGTCACCGCCTTCAGCGCCGCGGGCCTGGTCAGCGCCAGAACCAGCGTCAGCCCCGCCGACTGCAGGGCCTGGGCGACGCACACGGCCGCCGTGCCGGCGTAGATCGGATGGGCCGGCTCCAGCGCCAGGCCTGCCTGCCGGTAGGCGTTCAGCACCACCGCCATGGCCGCGCCAGAGGCGATCCCCAGGGCCGAGCCGATCAGCGCGCCCGAACGGAAGCCGCCCTTGGGCCAGGAGAGGATGCACAGGCCGACGGTGGCGGCGAGCAGGCCCGCCCAGGCCCCCGGGCTCATGGCGTCGGCGAACACCGCCCAGCCGAACAACGCCGACAGCGGCAGGTTGGTCTGCTGCATGAAGGTCGCCACTGCGAAGCCGGACCGGCGCATGGCCAGGAGCAGCAGCGCCGTCTGGATCACCTGGCCGAACGCGCCGGCGGCGATCGCCATCCAGAACCTGGGCGAGGCGGACGGCGCGGCGTCCGGCGTCGCCGCCGCGACCACCGCGAAGATGGCGATCGAGAACGGCAGACCGAACAGGAAGCGCACAAGCGTGGCTCCCCAGGGGCCGGCGTCGCCCACCAGCCCGCGCTGCAGCGCGTTGCGCGCGACCTGCAGCGGCGCGGCCGCCGCCGTCAGAAGAATCCAGAGCACCCGACCCCCGCCCAGGCTCGCACAGCGCCGCTGTCACGTGACGCGGCGCTGCGACATCGCAGTCCAAGCCCCGCAATCGGGGCGAGCGGAAGATCAGAAGCCGCTGGCGACCTTGGTGGCGTCCGGCGCGCTCTTCTCCTTGCGGGCGAAGAGGTTGTTCAGCGCGTTGACGTAGGCCTTGGCCGAGGCGGTCAGGGTGTCGGTGTCGGCGGCCTGGCCGGTGGCGATCCGGCCGTCCTCCTCGAGCCGCACCGAGACCTGGGCCTGGGCGTCGGTGCCCTCGGTCACCGCATGCACCTGGAACAGGCGCAGCACGGCGGTGTGCGGCACCACCTCGTGGATGGCGTTGAACACCGCGTCCACCGGCCCGTCGCCGGTGGCCTTGGCCGCGCGTTCCTCGCCGTCGACGGTGACGGTCAGGTCGGCTTCCTGCGGGCCGTCGGTGCCGGCCACCACGCGCAGGTGCTTGACCTGGATGCGGTCGGTCCCGTGCGCCAGAGCATCGTCCACCAGGGCGACCAGGTCGTCGTCGTAGACGTGCTTCTTCTTGTCGGCCAGGTCCTTGAACCGCTGGAACGCCTCGTTCAGCGCGTTCTGGCCCAGCTCGTAGCCCAGCTCCTTCAGCTTCTCGCGGAAGGCGTGACGGCCCGAGTGCTTGCCCATCACCAGGTTGGTGCTGCCCTGGCCGACGTCCTCGGGCGTCATGATCTCATAGGTGCCGCGGTGCTTCAGCATCCCGTCCTGGTGGATGCCGCTCTCGTGGGCGAAGGCGTTCTTGCCGACGATTGCCTTGTTGAACTGCACCGGGAAGCCGGTGATCGCCGAGACGTAACGGCTGGCGCGGGTGATGTGGGTGGTGTCGACGCCGGTTTGGTAGGGCAGCCGGTCGCCACGCACTTTCAGCGCCATGACGATCTCTTCCAGCGCCGCGTTGCCGGCCCGCTCGCCGATGCCGTTGATGGCCACCTCGACCTGACGGGCCCCGCCCTGCACGCCGGCCAGGCTGTTGGCCACGGCCAGGCCCAGGTCGTTGTGGCAGTGGGTGGAGAAGATCACCCCGTCCGCGCCCGGCACGTTCTCGATCAGGTCGCGGAAGATGTCGGCGTATTCGGTCGGATAAGTATAGCCGACGGTGTCGGGGATGTTGATGGTCTTGGCCCCGGCCCTGATCGCGGCCTCCACGCAGCGGCGCAGGAAGTCGCGCTCTGTGCGGGTGGCGTCCTCGGCGGACCACTCCACGTCGTCGCACAGGTTGCGGGCCAGGCTGACCGAGCGGGTCACCGCCTCCAGCACCGCCTCCGGCTCCATCTGCAGCTTGTACTTCATGTGCACCGGGCTGGTGGACAGGAAGGTGTGGATGCGGCCGCGCTTGGCCGGGCGGATCGCCTCGGCGCAGCGCTCGATGTCGCCCGGCGCGGCGCGGGCCAGCCCGCAGACGACGCTCTCGCTGACGATCTCGGCGATCTGGCGGACCGCCTCGAAGTCGCCGTTCGAGGCGATCGGGAAGCCGGCCTCGATGACGTCGACCCGCATCTCCTCGAGGATCTTCGCCAGCTCCAGCTTCTCGTCCAGCGACATGGACGCGCCGGGCGACTGCTCGCCGTCGCGCATGGTGGTGTCGAATACGATGACGCGATCGCGCTCGGCGGCGGTGTTGTTTTCGGTGCTCATGGGAATTCTCTTCGCGGGGTTCTTAGTCCGATCGGGCGGTCAGGTCATCCCCTGAAGCGCCCGGCCGCGAAGAGGTCGCGCAGCCTAGTAAGGCGCCCAGGGGCGGCTAAGCCGAAGCCGAAGAGACAGGCTGGGCGAGAGGTTGCGCATGAGAGGCTTGATACCGGATCGGCCGCCTGCGCGCAACGGTCGTGCCGAATCTCCCGCACGGTGTGGCTTTCGCGCAAGGTTCTGCCCTTTGGGGAGGTGACCGGCTGCGCAGAGCGCTACCCGTCATCTCACTCGGAAGCGCCCTCCCCCGTGCCCGCGGCCTCGCGGGCCTTGAGCCAGCGGCGCGCGTACCAGCCGATCAGCAGCCAGACGGCGGCGATTCCCGCGAGCAGCGGCAGGTGGGCGGCCCATTCGCCGCGCATGGCCTGAACGATGGAGTTCCCGGCGAAGGCGGTCAGCGCGATCTTCGGCACGATGCCCAGGCCCGTGCCGGCCAGGAAGCTGCGCAGCCGCATCGGCGTGACCCCGGCGGCCATGTTGACGACGATGAACGGCGCCGAGGGCACCAGCCGCACGATCAGGCTGGCCCAGAAGCCGTTGCGGCCGACGAGGCCGATGAACTGTTTCACGCTGTCGCCGGAAAAACTCTCCAGCGTCCGCGCCCCCGCGATGCGGCCCATGGCGAAGCCAACGACCGCCGAGACCATGGTGCCGATCCAGCTGTAGGCGAAGCCCGCCCAGGCGCCGAAGGCCACCACCGCCGCGGCGATCAGCACGAACTGCGGCACGCCCAGGAATGCCAGCAGGGCGAAGGCCGCCACCGCCGCCGGCAGCGCCCAGGGCCCGTCGGACGCCAGGCCCAGCCAGCGCTCCACCGTCGCCTCGCCCTCGAAGCCCAGCACCTGGGCGCCGAACAGGAAGACCACGCCCACGCCGCCGAACAGGACGAAGGAGATCGCCAGCGCCCGCCAGGCCTTGGCGTCCATGTTGGTGAGGAACCGGAGGAGGCGACGCATCCTGTCGCCTGCCTCGCCCATCCGGCGGCGCCGGTCAATGGCCGGGGACCCGCCCCGCCGGACGGGCCGCGCTCATGCCCGGGCTTCGAACACCAGGTTGAACGGCGTCTCGGTGGCGCGCCGGAAATGCGAGAAACCCGCCTCTTCAGCCACCTGCTTAAGCCGCGCCTCGCCGGCCTGGGCGCCCAGCGCCAGCCCCACCTCCTGGGCCCGGGAAGCCGGCGTGCAGATCATCGTCGAGGCCGCGTAGTAGATCCGCCCCACCGGGTTGAGGTTGTCCTGCAGCTCGTCGTTGGCGAACGGCTCGACGATCATCCAGACGCCGTCGTCGCCGAGGGCCGAGCGAACGTGCCGCCCCGCGCCCACCGGATCGCCCATGTCGTGGAGGCAGTCGAACATCGCCACCAGGTCGAAACCCTCGGCCGGGAAGTCGCTGGCCTTGGCGGTCTGGAAGGTGATGCGGTCGGCCACGCCCGCCGCCTTGGCCGACTGCCGCGCCTGCTCGATCGACGGGCCGTGGTAGTCGAAGCCGTAGAACCGCGACTTCGGGAAGGCCTGGGCCATCAGGATGGTCGAAGCCCCGTGGCCGCAGCCGACGTCGGCCACCAGCGCCCCGTGCTCCAGCCGCTCGACCATGCCGTCGATGGCCGGCAGCCAGCTCGACACCAGGTTGGTGTTGTAGCCGGTGCGGAAGAAGCGCTCGGTGCCGCGGAACAGGCAGTTGGAGTGCTCGTGCCAGCCCACCCCGGCGCCGGACCTGAAGGCCTCCTCGATCTTCGGCTCGTCCAGCCATAGCGACTGCACGACCTCGAATGCGCCGGCGAAGAAGGCGGGGCCTCCCTCGTCGGCGAAGGCCGCGGCGGCCTCCGGCGACATGGCGAAGGTCTTCGCCTGCGGGTCGTAGTCGAGGTAGCCGGCCGCGGCCTGGGCCGAGAGCCACTCGCGCAGATAGCGCTCGTCGAAGCCGGTCGTGGCGGCCAGCGCCTCCGATGTGACCGGCTCGCCGTCGGCCATCGCCCGGTAGAGTCCGAGCCGGTCGCCGAGCACGATCAGCGCGCCGGACACCGCTCCTCCCAGTTCGCCCACAAGCTGGCCGACCAGCGCCTCGACCTTGGCAGGATCGGGCTCGCGCATGACGTCCTCCCTAGCGCCCCCGCGCCCCGAAAGAACGCCGTTATTCTACGCCCTTCGAGCGGGCGCGGCCATCACCGCTCCGCCGTTCAGCCGGCGCAGGGGATCAGGGTGATCGGCCCCCGCCAGGGCCCGCGCGAGACGGTCATCGAGCGCGGCGGCGAAGGATCGGCGAGCAGCAGACTGAACCGGTAGGGCCGGGTCACGCCGTCGACCGCGCAGGCGGCGGTCACCTGGAACCCGGTGTCCGTCTCCGCCACGTCCCGGAACTCGCAGGCCACCTCGCCGGCCGTGACCACCCGGTCGCGGTCGAACACCCAGGCGCCCTGCGGGCAGAGGTCAGCCTTCGCCGCCCACAGGCCGACGTAGGCCGGCGGCGGCGGCTCGGGCGGCGGCGGGCCCTGCTGCGGCGCGGGGGCCTCGGCCGCCACGGCAGGCGCCGGCGGGGGCTCGGGGCCGCAGGCCGACAGGCCGGCCCCCGCAGCCAGAAGGATCGCCAGCGGTGCGGCGGGTCTCATGGACAGCTCCCCTGTTGCCTTTGGGCAAACGCGGCCGGCGTAGCTTCGGTTCTCGCCCCGCGCGGGTTCCGTAAGGACCGCCATTCAGGTAAAGGGGCGCCCCGACCTCCCACCTTTGTCTTGGAGCCTTGAGGCCATGTCGCTGCAATCCGCCGCGCTCTCCCGCGTGAAGCCGTCCGCCACCCTGGCGGCGGACCAGAAAGCGCGCGAGCTGAAAGCGCAGGGCCGCGACGTCATCAGCCTGGCGGCCGGCGAACCCGACTTCGACACGCCGGAAAACATCAAGGAGGCCGCCGTCAAGGCGATCCGCGACGGCAAGACCAAGTACACCACGGTCGACGGCATCCCCGAGCTGAAGGAAGCCATCGTCGCCAAGTTCCGGCGCGAGAACGGGCTCGAGTACAAGACCAGCCAGGTAAACGTCTCGCCCGGCGGCAAGCCGGTGATCTTCAACGCCATGATCGCCACCCTGAACCCGGGCGACGAGGTGCTGATCCCGACGCCCTACTGGGTGAGCTATCCGGACATGGTGCTGCTGGCCGGCGGCACGCCGGCGCCGGTGCCGACCAGCGCCGAGACCGGCTTCAAGCTACAGCCGGAGGCGCTGGAGCGGGCCATCACCCCGCGCACCCGCTGGATCATCCTGAACTCGCCGTCCAACCCCTCGGGCGCGGCCTACACCAAGGACGAGTTGCGCGCCGTGGCCGACGTGCTGCTGCGCCACCCGCAGGTGTGGATCCTCACCGACGACATGTACGAGCACCTGGTGTTCGACGACTTCGAATTCTGGACCATCGCCCAGGTGGAGCCGGCTCTCTACGACCGCACCCTGACCATGAACGGCGTTTCCAAGGCCTACGCCATGACCGGCTGGCGGATCGGTTACGCGGCCGGCCCCGAGCCGCTGATCAAGCTGATGGCCAAGGTGATGAGCCAGTCGACCTCCAACCCCTGCTCGATCTCGCAGTGGGCGGCGGTCGAGGCGCTGAACGGTCCACAGGACTTCATCAAGCCGAACGCCAGGCTGTTCCAGGAGCGGCGCGACCTGGTGGTCTCGATGCTCAACCAGGCCAACGGCATCAAGTGCCCGACGCCGGAAGGCGCCTTCTACGTCTATCCCTCCGTCGAGGGGCTGATCGGCAAGAAGGCGCCCTCGGGCCGGGTCATCCAGTCGGACGAGGACTTCGCCGTCGAGCTTCTGGAGACCGAGGGCGTCTCGGTGGTGTTCGGCGGCGCCTTCGGCCTGTCGCCGTTCTTCCGCATCTCCTACGCCACCTCCAACGCCGTCCTCGAAGACGCCTGCAGCCGCATCCAGCGCTTCTGCGCCTCGGTGAGCTGACCGGAGGGGGTGACAGCGCGACCAGTCACCGGCCACGCCCCGGTGACGGGTCGGCGGAAGGCCTACCTGTCACCCTCGCCCGCCCTCCCCGCGCAGCAGGATGGGGCAGGCCGCGGCCGACACGTCATCAGAAACCTCCTCCCTTTGCGGGAGGAGGTGGCCCGCGAAGCGGGTCGGAGGAGGGGTCGCACAGGCCTCTTCGTCCGTGGATCCACAAGCTGACGGCGCAGAGCGACCCCTCTCCCGACGCCCTTCGGACGCCACCCTCTCCCACAAGGGGAGAGGGACTACGTCCATCCAACCCGGCGAAGGCCGTTCAGTGCTTTTCCTTCCACGCGCCGGTGGCGGCGGTCTTGGTGAGGTTGAGCCAGACCTTGTCGTTGTCGATGTGGTCGACCCAGCTCATCGGGATGTAGTGGTGCTTGAAGCCCGAGGCGCGGTCGAGCATGGCCAGCTCGATCTCGTCGTCCAGCACGTGGTCGACCTTGCCCACGTGGCCGCCGTCTGAGCCGACCACTTCCATGTGCTCTCGGATCAGCGAATGCAGGAGCATCATCCATCGTCCTCCGCGCGCGGGCCTGCCTCGGCGGCGCCCTGGAGAACAACTCGCGCCGCGGGCGGCCGGTTTCGGCCTCAGCCGTCGCCGTCGGGCAGCGGCATGTCGATGGTGCAGCGCACGCCGGCGGGTGCGAAGTCCAGCGACACCTCGCCGTCCAGCTGGCGGGCCAGGCCGCTGACGATCAACCGCGTCCCGAAGCCCCGGCGGCGCGGCTTGGCCACCGGCGGGCCGCCGCTCTCGACCCAATAGAGCGAAAGCCGCCGCTCGGGCGCCTCGCCGGTGACGCTCCAGCGGATGTCCACCCGCCCCTCGGGTCCCGACAGGGCCCCGTACTTCACCGCGTTGGTGACCAGCTCGTGCAGGGCCATGCCGAGCGCCAGGGCCGCGTTGGGCGGCAGCCAGACCGACGGACCTTCCACTCCCACCCGGCCGGTGCGGCCGGCCTCGTAGGGGGCGATCTCCACAGCCACCAGGTCCGCGAGCCCGGCGCCGCGCCAGCGGTCGCGGGTGAGCAGGTCGTGGGCCTGGCTGAGCGCCATCAGCCGGGCCTCGAACACCTCCCGCGCCTGCCGCGGGCTCTGGCCGTCGCGCAGGGTCTGGGCCGCCACCGACTGCACCGTCGCCAAAGTGTTCTTCACCCGATGGTTCAACTCGTCGAGCAGCAGCCGCATCTGCTCCTCGGCCACCAGCCGGGCGGCCACCTCCCGCTCGGCCGACAGCCGCGCCGCGACCTGCGACCAGGTGGCGGCGGCGACCAGCAGGGTGGCCAACAGGCCGCCGGCGAAGAAGGCCAGCGGCAGGAACCCGCGGCTGGAGCCCAGCTCGAACTCGGGTCGGGTGAAGTAGCCGACCGTCCAGGTGCGCCCGGCGGTCTCGACGGTCCGCTCGGTCGAAAAGCGCGCCTCGGCGGCCTGCCGCGCCGGGTCCCCCTGGAACGACTGGTGCAGCAGGTTCTCGGGGCTGGGCGCGCCGTCGTAGACCGCGAAGTGGACCCTGGGATTGTCCTGGGCATTGAAGATGCCGCGCAGCAGGTCGTCGGCGCGGAACGGAGCGTAGACGAAACCGGCCAGCCGCCGTCGCCGCTCGTCCACCCGAGTGGGCGTCACCCCGCCCCGGTAGACCGGCTGATAGATCAGAAAGCCGGCCTGCTTGTGCTCGGTGATCTCCTGCACCAGCTCGACCTTGCCGGACATCACCGCCTGGCCGCTGTCGCGGGCCCTGGCCATCGCCGCCCGCCGCACCGGGTTGGTGAACATGTCGTAGCCGATCGCCGCCGAGTTGCGGGCGTCCATCGGCTCCAGGAAGATGATGGTGTGGACCTCCTCGCGCGGGTAGCCGGGGGTGATCTCGAATTCGGGGGTTCCCTGCAGCCGCATCTCGGCGGTCAGCGCCTCGACGTCGCCCGGCGCCACCACCCGACTGAAACCGATGCCCTGAATGCCGGGATAGACGCGCTCCAGGTCCAGGTGATCGGCGAAGGTGGCGAAGCGGCGGCGGTCGACCTCGCCTTCCAGGGCATGCAGCATCGCCTGGCCGGCACGCAGCATGGCGATGTAGGCCTGCATGCGGTCGGCGATGTCGGCGTTCGCCTGGTCGACAGCGTTGTCGAACCGTTCGCGGTCCTTGGATTCGATGATGGCGCGCACCTGCAGCGCCGCGGCCGCGGAGACCATCAGCCCCAGAACCAGCACGATCGCCGGCAGGGTGCGCGGCAGCCCCAGCCGGCGACCGAGCGCACTGGCGCCGACGCGTGCCAACAATCCCCTCATCCGAAAGGCTAACTGCCCAAAACCTGCGCGGCTGTCGAGGCGACATTCCGGACCGGCCGGGGTAAACTTTCCGCGTCACCAGGAGGCGCCGGACGTGAGCGAGATCGTCAACCTGAACAAGGCTCGCAAGGCGAAGCTTCGGACGCAGGCGAAGGCCGAGGCGGCCGAGAATCGCATCCGGTTCGGACTGACGAAGGCGCAGAAGGCGGCCGCAAGGGCTGAGGTCGCCGGTCTCGAGCGCCGCCTCGACGGCGCCCGGCGCGAGGAGGACTAGGGTCGGTACCGGACCCTAGGCCGCCGGCGGGTCGCGGAAGGCCGGCGGGATGGAGTCGTAGATCCTGGCGGGTCCGATGCCGAGCCGGCGCCGCGCCGCCTCCAGCGGTTCGGCCATCAGCGTCTCGTAGTCCTCGCCCAGCAGCCAGGCCGCCGCCTTGCCCCGCTGGTAGCCTTCATAGATCGCCCTGCGGAACGGGTAGTCGCCCTCGCGCCGAGCGCGGAAGGCGGCGCCGGCGGCGATCAGCGCCCAGCCCAGGCCCTTGGTTTGGGCGTAGGAGAAGGCCACCAGACAGCCCTCCCCCAGGGCGTCGCGTCCGTAACCGGTCAGCACGTGCCAGATGTCGTGCACGTCGCGGGTGCGCCGGCCCATCCAGGCGTAAGGATGGGCGACCTCGATCTCGCCGGCGCCCTCGCGGCTGACCATCGCCAGCCCTTCGGCCGAGAGCTGCTCGGAGCGCACGAACCGGCGGTAGGCCGCGCCCACCGAACCTTCCGGGAAGCTGTCCAGCCAGGCGTCGTCCATCAGCTTGCCGGCCAGCTCGACCCGCTCGTAGGCGATGCGGCCGCCCTCGGGGCTCAGCAACAGCCGGTGGTAGGCCTTGGCCGTGGCATCCCCGTTCAGCGCCCGCATGATCTCGAAGACCTGGCGGGTGTCCTCCTTGTCGGCCAGGAGGCGCTGCAGCGCCTTCAGCGCCGCGCCCCACTGGCGCTTGGGCGCGGTAAGCGGCGGGCGGCGGCGCCCGGCGGACCCCTTGGGAAAATCGGCGTCGACGGCGGTCATCTCGGCGGCTCGTTGGCTCCGGGTCGCCCCTAAAGGTGACGAGGCCGTCACCTTAGCACAAGTCCCGCGGCGCAGGCGCCCTTCCGGCGGCGGCGATGAGCGGGCATGAAGAGGCCATGACGCGGCTGTCGAAACGCTCTCTGCTGCTCGCCGGACACGCCACCTCGGTGGCGCTGGAGCCGGAGTTCTGGGCGGTGCTCGAGGAGATGGCGGCCGCCAGGGGCGAGAGCCTGGCCGGTCTGATCACCCGCCTGGACGAGGGCCGCGGCGAGCGACCGCTGGCCTCGGCCTGCCGCCTGGCCGCCCTCGCCTGGGCCCGCGGAGGGGCCTAATAGGCGGTCGAGGTCTGCGGCGTGCCGGGCGCCTCCGGAGTGGCCGGTGTGGCCGGATTGATCGCCTCGCCCTCGGCCGCGGCGGGGTGGGTCCCGCCCGACGGGCTCTCGACCACGCCGTCCCGCTGCACCAGGAAGATGGCGAGCCAGCCGACGAAGATGGCGGCGACGATCCACACGAGCGGCGGAATCTTCCGCTTCGCGGGCCGCGGCGCGGAGGTGTCGTGGGTAGGTTCTGTGCTCATGGGCCTCTCTTGGGTTCGGCGTCGGGCAGCGGCGTGGGCGGAAGGGCCTTGGGCGTCTCCACCGCCGGTCCCGAGGTTCTGATGTCGGGCGCGCCGGCGCGCATCGCGGCCCAGCCCAAGGTCAGCGACAGGGCGATCAACACCGTCAGGCCGAGCCAGACCAGCGGCGGCGGGCCGGCGCCCGTCACGGCTCACCTCGGCGCCGGCAAGGGCGCCGGCGGCAGGTTGGGCGTCTGGGGCAGGGTCGGCGGCGCGGGCGGCCTGGGCAGTTCCACCGAGCGGTCGGCAGGCCTGGGCAGGTCGGCGCGCTGGGCGCGCGTGGCCAGCGTGTAGGCGCCGATCACCACCAGCGCGACCACCAGGCCGGCGACCAGCCACCAGAGCCAGTTGCGGGGCTGCTGCTCGCGAAAGCTCGTCGCCATCCTCGCCTCCGATGGCCCCCGCCGCTCGCCAAGGGTAACGACGCCCTTTCGCCGCGGTTCCTGCCCTTTGGCCGCCGCCCTCGTGTGCTACATATGTTCTAATGCCTCCGACCGACTCCTATCCCCTGCCCGCTTCCGGCGGCCCGCGCATCAGCGACCTCGCGCGCGTCCGCGGCCCCGACTACCTGGAGGGGCTCAACCCCGAACAGCGCCAGGCCGTCGAGGCGACCGAGGGGCCGGTGCTGGTGCTGGCCGGCGCGGGCACGGGCAAGACGCGGGTGCTGACCACGCGCCTCGCCCACATCCTGGCCACCGGCAAGGCGCGGCCCTGGGAGCTGCTGGTCGTCACCTTCACCAACAAGGCGGCGCGCGAGATGCGCGAGCGGATCACCGGCATCATCGGCCCGCAGGCGGAGGGGCTGCGCTGGCTCGGCACCTTCCACTCGATCGCCGCGCAGATCCTGCGCCGCCACGCCGAGCTGGTGGGGCTGAAGTCCAACTACACCATCCTCGACACCGACGATCAGGAGCGGCTGCTCAAGCAGGTGCTGGAGGCCGAGAACATCGATCCCAAGCGCTGGACTCCCCGCGCCCTGGCCGGCCTGATCGACCATTGGAAGAACCGCGGCTGGACCCCCGACCGGCTGCCCGCCGCCGAGAGCGCCCAGTTCGCCAACGGCCGCGGCCAGGCCCTCTACCGCCTCTATCAGGAGCGGCTGCGGATCCTGAACGCCTGCGACTTCGGCGACCTCTTGCTCCACAATCTGACGATCTTCACCTCCTCGCCGGACGTGCTGGCCGAGTACCAGGAGCGGTTCCGCTACCTGCTGGTGGACGAGTACCAGGACACCAACGTCGCCCAGTACCTGTGGCTGAGGCTGCTGGCCCAGAAGCGGCAGAACGTCTGCTGTGTGGGCGACGACGACCAGTCGATCTACGGCTGGCGGGGCGCCGAGGTGGACAACATCCTGCGCTTCGAGCGCGACTTCCCGGGCGCGCAGGTGATCCGGCTGGAGCGCAACTACCGCTCGACCAGCCACATCCTGGCCGCCGCCTCGGGCCTGATCGCCGCCAACAGGTCGCGGCTGGGCAAGACGCTGTGGACCGAGGCCGAAGGCGGCGAGAAGGTCATCGTCCGCGGGGTCTGGGACGGCGAAGCCGAGAGCCGGCTGATCGCAGACGAGATCGAGAAGGCCCGCAAGGCCGGCCGACGCTACCGCGACATGGCCATCCTGGTGCGCGCCTCGTTCCAGATGCGGGCCTTCGAAGACCGCTTCATCCTGCTGCAGATCCCCTATGTCGTGATCGGCGGTCCGAGGTTCTTCGAGCGGGCCGAGATCCGCGACGCGGTCGCCTATCTGCGGCTCATCTATTCGCCCGACGACGACCTGGCCTTCGAGCGGATCGTCAATACGCCCAAGCGCGGCATCGGCGACACGACGGTCCAGAAGCTGCTGCAGCTGGCCCGCGTGAACGGCGTCTCGGCGAGCGTCGCGGCGAACGAGCTGGTGCGCACCGACGAGCTTGCGGCCCGCACCCGCACGGCCCTCTCCAACTTCCTGCGCGACCTCGATCGCTGGCGCGCCGAGGCCGGCCGCCTGCACCATGCCCGGCTGATCGAGACGGTGCTGGAAGAGAGCGGCTACACCGACGCCCTGCGCCTCGACCGCAGTCCTCAGGCCCAGACCCGGCTGGAGAACCTGAAGGAACTGGTGAACGCCATGAGCCAGTACGAAACGCTCGAGGCCTTCCTCGAGCACGTCGCGCTGGTGCTCGACCTCGACCGCGAGAGCGGCGACGACCGGGTGCAGGTGATGACCCTGCACCAGGCCAAGGGGCTGGAGTTCCCGATCGTCTTCCTACCCGGCTGGGAGGAAGGCATCTTCCCCTCCCAGCGCAGCATCGACGAGACCGGCGAGAAGGGCCTGGAGGAGGAGCGGCGGCTGGCCTACGTGGGCCTGACCCGCGCCCGCGAGGAGGCCCGGGTCTCCTTCGCCGCAAACCGCCAGGTCTACGGCCGCTGGACCAGCCAGATGCCGTCGCGCTTCGTCGACGAGCTTCCGCCGGCCAACGTCGAGGCCTCCTCCGAAACCGGCTATTACGGCGGCGGCCCGGGGATGCAGCAGCACGGCAGCCGCTGGGACGAGAGCCCATCGTTCGGCGCCGGCTACTCCTCGCCCGGCTGGCGGCGGGCCCAGGCCAGCAACTACAAGGGCTCCCATCCCGGCCGGCAGCAGGTCATCGAGGGCGAAGGCCGCCTGGTCGCCGTCTCCGAGCCCTCCGCCAGCGCCTACGCGCGCGGCGACCGCGTCTTCCACGTCAAGTTCGGCTACGGCCAGGTCGTCGCCATCGAAGGCAACAAGCTCACCGTCGCCTTCGACAAGGCCGGCGAGAAGAAGGTCATCGACAGTTTCGTGGAGAAGGCCTGAGGCCGGTGCGAGGTGACAGGTAGGCCTGCGGCCAACCAGTCACCGGCCAGCCTTTGGTGACTGGTTGCGCGAAGCGCTACCTGTCACCCATCGGCGCCTAACGCCGCCGCAGGAAGGCCCTCACGATCAGGGCGCCGAGGCCGAGCACAGCGGCGGCGACGCCGCCCGCGACGGCGGTCTTGTTGCCGCCGGGCAGGCGCTTGAGGAAGTCGGGTTCGCCGTCGGGCGAGGGCTGGGGCGCAACCTGTTCGGGCGCGGGCTCGGCGGCCGGCGCGGCCTCCGCTTCGGGCGCCGTCTCGGGCTTCGGCGCCGCCTTGGGTTTCGCCGCAGCCTTGGGTTTCGCCGCAGCCTTGGGCTTCGCAGCAGACTTGGCCGCCGCCTTCTTCCGGGCCGGCTTGGCCGCCTCGGTCTTGAGGAAGGTCACCACGCCGGCCTTGGGGTCGACGTCCATCACCTGCCAGCCGGCGCCCAGCCAGGCCTTGGCCTGGGCCTTCGCCTCGTCGTTGGCCCACCAGGCCACGCCGCTGCGGGCGGTCTTGGGCAGCGGCGCGCCCAGCACCTGTTCGATGTCGGCGAAGCTGCCGCGCCACTCGGCGCCCGTCTGGGCCGCGAGATGGTCGGCCAGGCGCTGGTATTTGCTCATGATCGGTCCCTCTCCCGTTCCGCGACGAAGCTTCGACCCCGTCCGCCGGCCCCGCAAGCCTGAACCAAACGGCCGCTCCGGCGCTTAGCGGCCATGCGCGCCGAACATGCCGATACGCCGTTAAGGATGCTCTACCGCGGCATGGCGGTCGCCGGCGCGCTCGGCCTGCTGCTCGGCGCGGCGGTCAAGCCGGATCTGCGCGAAGGGGCCGGCCCCGAGGGCCCGCAGATGCTGGCCGGCGTCTCCGGCCCCCACCTGGCCCCGGAGGCCTACGCAGCCGAGCCGGTCTTCCGCCCCGGGCCGGTCCCGGACTATGTGATCGGAACCGACTGGCTGCGCCCGCCGGTCTACGACGCGCCGCCCGCCTACGAGCCGCCGGCCTACGCCGATTACGACGCCGAGGCCTACGCGGCGCCGCCCGCCGTGGAGTACGCCCGGCCCGCGCCCTACGAGCTCGCCGACCTCGAGGATCGGCCTCCGCCGCGGGTCACGACGGTCGCGGCGATCGAACCGGCCGCCTGACCCCTCGCCTTTCGGGCCGGACGCCCTTAGAGGGGGCGCGATGGACCAGGCCCTGCAGATCATCGCCCGAGGACCGCGCGAGAAGGCCGAGGCGGCCGCCGCCGCGATCGACGCCGACCCCGCGCTGGAAGGCGCCACCTACTCGATCCTCGAAGAGGACGAGGACCGCGGCGTCTGGCGGATCGACGGCTATCCGAACAGCGACGAGGAAGCCGAGGCGCTGAAGACCGCCCTCGCTCCCTTCGGGCTGAAGGTCGTCGTCGAGGCGCTGGCGGACGCCGACTGGCTGGCGATGGCGCTGTCCGGCCTGCCGCCCGTCCGGGCCGGCCGCTTCTTCGTCTACGGGGCCCACGACCGCGGCAAGGCGCCGCCCAGCACGGTCAACCTGCGCATCGAGGCGGGCGCCGCCTTCGGCACCGGCCACCACGGCACGACGGTGGGCTGCCTAGCCGCCTACGACGCGCTGCTGAAGGCCCGCGGTTTCCCGCGGGTGCTGGACGTCGGATGCGGCACCGGGGTGCTGGGCATCGCCGCCGCCCGCACCGGCTCCAAGCTGGTCAAGGGCACCGACATCGACCCGGTCTCGGTCCGCATCGCCCGCGAGAACGCCGCCCTCAACCGGGCGAAGGCCGGCTTCGTCCACGCCGCCGGCCTCGGCCATCCCGAGGTGCGCAAGGGCGTTCCCTACGACCTGGTGTTCGCCAACATCCTGGCCCCGCCGCTGATCGCCCTGGCCCGCGACATCCAAGGCGCGCTGAAGCCCGGCGGCCTCGCCATCCTCTCCGGCCTGCTGCGCTCACAGGAGCGGCGCGTGCTCGCCGCCTACCTCTCGAAGGGCTTCCGTCTGCAGCGCCGCCTGCACCGCGACGCCTGGTCGACCCTGGTGGTGCGCCGGGTCTGACCGGATAAGGTCAGCCCCACTCCTCCGCCAGCACGGCGTAGAGCAGCGTGTCCTGCCAGCCGTCGCGGCGGCGGTTGGCCTTCCGCAGCAGCCCCTCGCGACGCATGCCGATCTTCTCCATCACCCGCCAGGAGCCGCGGTTGCGCGCGTCGCAGGTGGCGAACACCCGGTGCAGGCCCATGTCCCGGAAAGCGACCTCCAGCAGCCGCCGCGCGCCTTCGGCGACGAGGCCCTGCCTCCAGTAGGGCCGATGGATCGAATAGCCGATGTCGGCGGTGCGGTTGGCCGGATCCTTCACCTCCAGCCGGATCGAGCCGATCACCCGCCGCTCGGCCGCGTGCTCGATCGCCAGGTTCAGCACTTGCGAGGGGCGCTCGGCCTGCTGCTGCAGCGCCAGGCTCAGGTATTGGCGGGTGACCTCGGGCGTGTTCGGCCCCCAGTCCATGTAGCGCACCACCTCGGGATCCACGGCGTAGGCATGGACGTCGTCGAAGTCGTCCTCGCGGAAGTCGCGCAGGATCAGCCGCTCGGTGCGGAACGGCGGCGTCGGCGCAGGCGGAATTTCGTCGGTCACGGGAGCCTCTCCTTCAGGTCTCGAAGCCTTCGGAGGGGCGCACATCGTGTCAGACCCCGTCCGGAAGGCGGGGTGACGTCCGTCGCGGGCGTTATCGCGCGCGCAGCCGCCGGCCCCGGCGAGGACCGTTGCAGCTGAACGAGGATTGCGCGCGCGGAGCGGACATGGCCGCCTCATATCACGGTTATCGGAGCGGCCCAACGATCGGTCTTTGCCGCCCGGCGGCGAACCGCTTACATGCCGGCCATGCGCCAGACCTTCGACGAGAACACCGACCCCTCCTTCGGCGCCCGACACGTGCCGCTGATCCGCGAGGCCATGGCCCGCCAGGGCCTCGACGCCCTGGTCGTGCCCCACGAGGACGAGCACCAGAACGAATACCTGCCCGAAGCCAACGACCGGCTGGCCTGGGCGACCGGCTTCACCGGCTCGGCCGGCGCGGCGGTGATCTTCAAGGACAAGGCCGCCATCTTCGTCGACGGCCGCTACAGCCTGCAGGTGCGCGACCAGGTCGACACCAACCTGTTCGAGGTGCGCGACCTGGTGGACGGCGGGGTGCCGGGCTACCTGGAGACCGCCGCCTCGAAGGGTCAGCAGATCGGCTACGACCCGCGCCTGCACAGCCCAGACGCGCTTGAGCGCCTGCGCCGGGCCGCCGAGAAGGCAGGGGCGACGCTGAAGCCCGTCTCGCCCAATCCGCTCGACGCCGCCTGGGGCGAGAAGCGCCCGCCGCAGCCCAAGGCCCCGGTCGTGCCCCACCCGCTGGAGTACGCCGGCGAGGAGTCGGCCTCGAAGCGCACGCGGGTCGGCGCCGGCCTTGCCGAGAAGGGCGCGGACGCGGCGGTGTTGACCGCGCCGGCCTCGATCGCCTGGCTGTTCAACGTCCGCGGCGGCGACGTCATCCGCTCGCCCCTGCCGCTGGCCCAGGCCATCCTCGACCAGGACGGCTCGGCCCAGCTGTTCCTCGACCCCGACAAGGTGACGCCCGAGCTGCCGGCCTGGCTCGGCAATCAGGTGGCCCTGCAGCCGCCCGAGGCGCTGCCCACGGCCCTGAAGGCGCTCGGGGGCCGCCGGGTGCTGGTCGACCCGGCCCAGTCCGCCGCCTGGTACCTCGAGCAGCTCGACGCCGCCGGAGCCCAGGTGATCCGCGCCGAAGACCCCTGCACCCTGCCCAGGGCCTGCAAGAACCCTGTGGAGATCGAAGGCGCCCGCCGCGCCCACGCCCGCGACGGCGCCGCCCTCGCCCGCTTCCTGCACTGGCTGGGCGCCGAGGCCCAGACCAGCCTGCCCGACGAGGTGGAGGTAGTCACCCGGCTGGAAGGCTTCCGCGAGCAGACCGGGGCGCTGAAGGACCTGTCGTTCGACACCATCGCAGGCGCCGGCCCGAACGGCGCCATCGTCCACTACCGCCCGACCCGGCGTCTGAACCGGCGCACCGAGCCCGGCTCGCTGCTGCTGGTGGACTCCGGCGCCCAGTACCTGGACGGCACCACGGACGTCACCCGCACCGTCGCCATCGGCGAGCCGAGCCGCGAGATGGCCGAGCGCTTCACCCTGGTGCTGAAGGGCCACCTGGCCCTGGCCCGCGTCCGCTTCCCGCAGGGGATCACCGGCTCGGCGCTGGACGCCCTGGCGCGCGCCCCGCTGTGGTCGGCGGGCCTCGACTACGACCACGGCACCGGCCACGGCGTGGGCTCCTACCTCGGCGTCCACGAGGGCCCGCAGCGGATCTCCAAGGCCCATAGCCCTGTGCCGCTGAAGCCCGGGATGATCGTCTCCAACGAGCCCGGCTACTACAAGGCGGGCGCCTACGGCATCCGCATCGAGAACCTGCAATTCGTCACCGAGCCGGCTCCGGTCCCCGGCGGCGAGCGCCCGATGCTCGGCTTCGAGACCCTGACGCTGGCCCCCATCGACCGCCGCCTGATCGTCGGCGAAATGCTGACCGAGCAGGAACGCGCGCAGATGGACGACTACCACGCCCGAGTCCTCGCCGTCGTCGGCCCGCAGGTCGAAGCCGAGGTCCGCGCCTGGCTCGAAGAGGCCTGCGCGCCGCTTTAGGCTATCAGCCCGCCATCCCGGATCGGCCTGCCGCCGTCCGGGATGACGATCCTTCTCCCGCTCATCCCGGCAGCGGTGGGGCGCACTACGCCATCTCCGCCACCGCCCCACGAGCCTTGGCCATCAGCTCGGCCATGTTCGCGCGCGCCGGCCCTGCGGCCTCGCGATGGCGGGCGAGGATAGCCAGGCGCTCGGGCGTCGGTTCGCGCGCGGCACGCGCGATCAGGCCGGTGAAGCGGTCGAGCCGTGAGCCGGCGAGCCAGGCCTGCAGATCCGGCGAGGCCGCCCAGGCTCTGCGGTTGGCCGCGTCCTCCAGGTGCATGCGCAGCCAGTCGATCGGCTCGTCGGGCGGCGGCACGGGACGGCATAGGGCGTTCTTCGCCGCATCGTCCGGCTGGCTCGCCTCCACGTGAGCCACGAAGGCCGCGCTGAAGCAGGGCTGGCAGCGGCGCACGTACTGCAGGGTGATCCGCCCGGGCGCGAACACCGGCCGCGGCGGCCGCCGGGGAATGCCGTCAGCCGTGCTGTTCACATAGGTCCAGGCGGGCGAAGCCCGGACCGCGCCGCGCTCGAGCACGATCCGGCCCGGCTCGAGGGCCGTGACGCGCCCCAGCCGCACCACCGCCTCGACCCGGCGCAGCATGGCCAGTTCCGGCGCGCTGACGATGGCGCAGCGGTACATCGTCGGCGTCACGGACCGGTCGATCCGCACCATGAGGCCGGCGGCCTCCAGGCGGCGGAACAGGTCGTCGGGCGAGGATGCGTCCCGCGCCGCCTGCAGCTCGCCCGCCAGCGCGCCCATGGTCCGCTCGAAGGCGCCGAACGCCGGCTGGAGGTTCTCACGCGGCAGCAGCCAGGAATCCCGCGGCCGGACCCAGACGATGCGATCGGCCGGAACGCCGCCCTCCAGAAGCCGCACGACGCAGTCCATCGCGGTCTTGCCGCCGCCCAGGATCACATAGCCTTCGGCCGGCCGGCTCAGGTCGGCCAGCGCGTGCGGCGGGACGAGACGGACTCCCTCGTCCACGCGGAACTGCGGCGGCTCGGACAGCGGCAGGCGGGTGTCGGCGAATGCGGCGTCCACCAGCTTCCTCCGCACCACGACGGGCGTCTCGTCGCCGGTGGCGCGTGAGACGGCGATCCCACCGCGCCAGTCCGTCGCCGGAAGCCAGCGCACCCGGCCGCTTGGCAGGAAACGCTCGCGCATGAGGCGGTGGTAGTAGGCCAGCACCTCGCGGCCCGATGCCTGCTCCAGCAGGCCGCGGTTGATGCCGTGCGCCGCCAGCCGCTCGGACCCCAGCGCCCGCGACTCCACGCCGTAGAGCACAGAGGGGCCGTGCAGGCGCACGAAGGGATAGGCGTCGTTCCAATGCCCACCGGGTTCTGCGCGGCGGTCGACCATGGCGATGGTCGCACGAGTTTCGGTCAGCAGGGTGTCGGCGAAGGCCATGCCTGCGGCCCCCGCCCCCACGATCACATAGTCGGTCTCGATCCGGTCCATTTCGGTCTCCAGGCGCCTTTCAGCGGCGCGGGAGGGACCATGGCGACGGAAGGACCGCGCCGCTTGCAGGCCGGCTGGAGCTTTCCTGGAGAAATCAGGCCGCCGCCTGATGGGCGGGGGCGGCAGGAGCGGCCGGCGCCGCGCCTCGCCGGCGGGCCAGCAGCTCGGCGCGCATGCGGGCGACGTCGGCGTCCACCTCGCGCAGCATCGCCTGGAAACGCGCGTCGGACCTGAGCGGGGCCAGCATCGGGTAGGCGTCGAGCCGCAGGAACAGGTCGAGGTCGTAGAGGGTGCGGTAGCCGGCGTCGATCGCCGCCCGCAGCTCGGCCAGAGCCCGCTCCTTCTCGCCCAGCATGACGAAGGCCTTCACCCGGGCGATCCGCTTGGGATGCGACTGCCACACGCCCGGCTTCGGCTCGGTGGCGCGCAGCAGCGCCTCCAGGATGCGCCGTGACTGCCCCTTGTCGCCGGTCTGCTCGATGATCCAGGCCGCGCTCGCCGCGTCGTTGCCGAGGCTGGCCGAGACCACCGGCTCGGGTTCGAACAGCTCGGGCAATATGATCAGCAGCTGCCGGCGGGCGAAGTCGAAGTCGCCGGACAGCGCCGCCGCCGACAGGCCGATGGCGTGCCATAGCGGATCCGGCTCGGGCTCGTTCAGGAGCCGGAGGCTGTGGTCGTAGAGCGCCCGATACCGGCCCTGGGTGATCAGCTTGGCTGCGTTGGCCACCTCGCGCGCGGCCTTGGACGAGTTCAGCCGGTCGAGGACGGCGTTCATGTCCTCGCGCATTCCTAGGTTCAGGTAGAGGTAGGCGAGCTGCAGGTCCGCCGAGGGATCGGTGCCCGGCTTGGCGGCGGCCAGCAGCAGCGGCTCGGCCTCATCCAGCTTGCCCTGCACGATCAGCACGTCGGCGAGGTTCTGCTTGGGGTCGATGAAGTCGGGGAACAGCTCGACCACCGTGCGGTACTGCTGCTCGGCTCCGGCGAAGTCGCCGGTCGCGGCCAGCGCCTCGGCCAGGAAGCTCTGGGCAATGCGGTCGAGCGGATCGATGGCCAGCGCCCGGCGCAGGTAGGTGATCGCCTGGGTCGGCTGGCTGACGGCGATGTCGGCCCCGTAGATGCTCAGCGCCTCGGGATTGCGCGGCTCCAGGTCGGCCGCCTTCTTGAAGGCCTCGGTGGCGATGCCCTCGCAGCTCTGGCAGCTGGCCCGGATGGCCCTGATCCGATTGACCCACCCGCGGGCGATGTAGGCGTTGGCGTTGGCCGGATCGAGCTCCAGCGCCTTGGCGATCGCGGCTTCGGCGTCACGGACCGTGGGCATGAAGTCGCCCTGCAGGTGGTGCTGCGCCAGCAGCGCCGCAGCCTGGGCGAAGCCGGCATAGCCCTCCGGGTTCTCCGGCTCCATTTCGATCAGCCGCTGGAAGCCGTCGCGGGCGGCGGTGAGCTGGGTCAGGCCCAGGTTTCGCAGCTGCGCCCTGGAGGTCAGCTCGAGCCGGTAGGCCTCGGGGTCGCGCCGGCGCGCCTGCCGGCGGTCGTCGGTGTCGAGCTCGGCCTTCAACGCCTCGGCGACCGCCTCGGCGATCTCCGTCTGGATGACGAAGGCGTCCTTCATGTCGCGGTCGAAGGTCTCGCTCCACAGGTGGAAGCCGTCGGAGACCTTGATGAGCTGGGCGGTGACCCGCAGGCGATCGCCGTCATGGCGCACGCTGCCCTCGACGACGTGCGCCACGCCCAGCTTGCGGCCGATCTCGCGCAGGTCCTCGTTGCGCCCTTTGAAGTAGAACGCCGAGGTGCGGCCGGCCACCTTCAGCTCCTCGACCTTGGCGAGGGAGTTGATCACCTCCTCGGTCAGGCCGTCGGCGAAATACTCGGTCTCGGGTTTGGTCGAGAAGCTGGCGAACGGCAGCACCGCCACCGACTTGTCCTCGAACGGAAGGAGCGGCACGCGCGCGCCGCCACCGAACACGCCGGTGACCTGCAGCAGGCTGATCACCAGCACCGCGCCGATGGCCGCCAGCAACGCTCCGTCGAACCAGCTGAACTTCGGCGCCGGCTCGCCGTCCTCGGACAACGCCTCGGTGCGGCGGATCGCGCCGTCCGGGCCGCGCTCGAAGGCCCAGGCGATGATCATGGCGATGGGCAGCCCCAGCGCCAGCATCACCAGCATCAGCTGGGGGACCCACTTCGGGAATCCCATCGTCTCGAAGATCGTCTTGGCGATGCCGAACAACGCCCAAGACGTCACGAGATAGACGCCACCCACGCGGATGACGTTTCGTCGTTTCAGCTCGCTGAGGAACCGTCCAGCCAAGCCCCCGCCCCTCCCGAGAACAGCACTATGCCGCAACCGTGCCGGGCGCCAATGATTTCGATACCAATCAGCCTGCGACGAGCGCCAGCCACTCGTCCTCGGTGAGCACCTGGATGCCCAGCTCGGTCGCCGTCTTCAGCTTCGAGCCGGCCCCCGGGCCCGCCACCACCAGGTCGGTCTTGCGCGACACCGACGAGGCGACCTTGGCCCCCAGGCTCTCGGCCTGGGCCTTGGCCTCGTCGCGGGTCATCCGCTCCAGCGATCCGGTGAACACCACCGTCTTGCCCGCCACGGGCGTGTCGCTCTTCGGTTTTTCGGTGTCGAGGATGGTGAGCTCGGCCACCAGGTTGCGCACCATGCGCCGGTTGTGGTCCTCGGCGAAGTAGGCGGCGGCCGCGTCGATCACCGCCTGGCCGATCTGGTCCATGGCGTCCAGTTCCTCGACCGCGGCCGGGTCGCGGGCGGCGACCTTGTCCATGGCCTCCAGGAAGTGGGCCGCCGAGCCGTAGCCGCGGGCCATCACCACCGCGGTCGTCTCGCCGATGTGGCGGATGCCGAGGCCGTAGATGAAGCGGTCGAGCGGGATGGTGCGCCTCGCCTCGATGCCGGCCACGAGGTTCCGCACGCTGGTCTCGCCGTAGCCCTCGGCGGCGCGCAGCTCGGCGAGCCTGTCCTCGTCGCGGGCCAGCCGGAAGATGTCGGCCGGCTCCTGGATCCAGCCGCGCTGGACGAAGGCGGTGAGCTGCTTCTCGCCCAGGCCCTCGATGTCGAAGGCGCGGCGGGACACGAAGTGGCGCAGGTGGGCCAGCTTCTGGAACGGGCAGGCGAACTCGCCGGTGCAGCGGCGCACCACCGTCTCCGCGCCCGAGGCCGTGGTCTCGCGCGCCACCGGCGTCTGCAGCGGGCACGGGCAGCGGCTCGGGAAGACGTAGGGCTCGGCGCCGGGCGGCCGCTCCTCCGGCACGACGCCGAGGATCTGCGGGATCACGTCGCCGGCCCGCTGCAGGATCACCGTGTCTCCGATCCGCACGTCCTTGCGGGCGATCTCGTCGGCGTTGTGCAGAGTGGCGTTGACCACCACCACACCGCCCACCGTCACCGGCTTCAGCCGCGCGACGGGTGTCAGCGCGCCGGTGCGGCCGACCTGGATGTCGATCGCCTCCAGGATGGTGCGCGCCTGTTCGGCGGGGAACTTGCGGGCGATGGCCCAGCGCGGCGAGCGGGAGACGAAGCCCAGCCGCTGCTGCCAGTCCAGCCGGTCGACCTTGTAGACGACGCCGTCGATGTCGTAGCCGAGCTTCGGGCGGACGGCCTCCATCTCCCGATACGCGGCCAGCAGCCCCCCCGGGCCCTCGACGCGGCGGGTCTCCGGCGTGATGCGGAACCCCCAGGCCTTCAGCTTTTGCAGCGCCTCCCACTGGGTCTCGGCGAACGGACTGGAGACATAGCCCCAGGCGTAGGCGAAGAAGCGCAGGGGTCGCGCGGCGGTCACCTTGGGATCGATCTGGCGCAGCGAGCCTGAGGCGGCATTGCGCGGGTTGGCGTAGGTGCGCTGGCCGCCCGCCGCAGCGGAAGCGTTGAGAGCCGCGAACTCCTCGTGGCCGAGGAAGACCTCGCCGCGGATCTCGATCACCTCGGGCCAGCCCTCGCCCACCAGGCGCTTGGGAATCTCCTTCAGCGTGGCGAGGTTGGCGGTGACGTCCTCGCCCACCCGTCCGTCGCCACGGGTCGCGCCGCGCACGAACACGCCGCGCTCGTAGCGCAGCGATGCCGACAGGCCGTCGATCTTCGGCTCGGCGGTGAAGAAGACCGGCTCCTCGAGCCTGAGGAACCGGCGCACCCGGGCCTCGAACTCCAGCGCCTCCTCGTCGGAGAAGGCGTTGTCCAGCGAGAGCATCGGCACGCCGTGCTCGACGGGGGCGAACTGCTCGGACCTGGCGGCGCCGACCCGCAGGCTCGGCGAATTGTCCCGGATCAGGTGCGGGAAGGCCGCCTCGAGCTCGGCGTTCCGCAGCTTCAGCGCGTCGTACTCGGCGTCCGAGATGGTCGGCGCCTCGTCCTGGTAGTAGCGGATGTCGTGCTGGGCGATCTCGTCGGCGAGCCTCGTCAGCTCCTCGACGGCCTCGGCTTCGGTGAGTTCGGCGACCGGCTTCTGACTCATCGCCAAGGTTTTAGCGGAGCCCCGGGCCGGGGGCAGCAATTCGTTCCTTCCCTCCCCCTTGGAGAGGGCCCTTACGCCGTCATCAGCGCCCGGGCGGCGGCGCGGGCGGCGTCGGTGACCTGGGCGCCGGCGAGCATGCGGGCGATCTCCTCCTCGCGCTCGGCGGGCGAGAGGGTCTCGACGGCGGTGCGCAGGCGCTCGCCCTCCCCGGCCTTGGTGATGCGCCAGTGGGCCTCGGCGCGGGCGGCGACCTGCGGGCTGTGGGTCACCACCAGCACCTGGGCGCTGGCGGCCAGCCGCTTGAGCCGAAGACCGACGGCGTCGGCGACGGCCCCACCGACGCCCTGGTCCACCTCGTCGAAAATCATCAGGGGCTGCACGCCTCCGCCGCGGACGGCCAGCGCCGCCTTCAGGGCCAGGGCGAGCCTCGCCAGCTCACCGCCCGAGGCGATGGCCCCTAGCGGCCCGAAGGGCGCGCCGGGGATGGTGGCGATCTCGAACGCCACCTGGTCGACGCCGGTCGGCCCCTCGCGACCGGAGGGCTCGACGCGGACCCGAAAGCGGGCCTTCTCCAGCTTCAGCGGGGAAAGTTCGGACAGCACCGCCTCGGCGAGCTTCTCGCCGGCCCGTTGGCGCAGTTCGGACAGCTTGGCCGCCTCGGTGCGATAGGCGGCCTCGATGGCCGCGACGTCCGCCTCGGCGGCCTTCAGTTCGTCCTCGGAGGATTCGATCGCCCGCAGCTGCTCGGCGAAGCGGGCGCGCAGGCCCGGCAACTCCTCGACCGAGACATTGAGCTTGCGGGCCATGCCGCGCAGCGCGAACAGCCGCTCCTCGGCCGTCTCGAGCTGGTCGGGGCGGAAATCGAAGGCGTCTGCGGCGGAGTCGATCGCCGCCTCGGCCTCCTGCGCCTCCACAAGCGCCCGGTCGACCGCCTCGGCGGCGGCGGCGAGCCGGCGGACGGCGGCTCCGTCCTCGGCCGCGCCGGCGGCCAGGGCCCGCTCGATGGCCCGGGTCAGCGCCCTGTGGGCCGAGGCCAGCCTGCCGGCCAGGCCGTCGAATCCCTGCCGGGCGGAGGCGATGTCGGCCAGCGCCTTTTCGGAGGCGCCCAGCACCGCGCGCTCCTCCGCCAGCGCCGCCTCCTCCCCTTCCCTGGGGTCGAGCCGGTCGAGCTCGGAGAGCCGCAGGGTCAGCTCCTCGGCCTCCTCGGCCGCGCGGCCGACGGCGGCCTTCAGGTCCTCCACCCGCTCGCGCGACTGGGCGAGCGCGTGCCACAGGGCCTCCACCTCGGCCAGCAGCTCGCCGGCCCCGGCGTAGGCGTCGAGCATCCGGCGGTGGGACTTGGCGTCCAGCAGGCCGACCGTCTCGTGCTGTCCGTGGACCTCGACCAGCAGGTCGCCGATCTCGCGCAGCACCCCGACGCTGGTCGCCTGGTCGTTGACGAAGGCGCGGCTGCGCCCGTCGGCGCCCAGGGTGCGGCGCAGGACCAGGTCCTCGTCGCGGGCGTAGCTCAGCCCCTTCTCTTCCAGGAGGTCCCAGACGGGATGGTCCGGCGCGGGCGCGAACACCGCCGAGGCCACCGCCTGGCTCGCGCCACGGCGCACGAGGCCGGCGTCGGCGCGCGCGCCGGTCGCCAGGCCGAGGCTGTCCAGGATGATCGACTTGCCGGCGCCGGTCTCGCCGGTCAGCGCCGTGAGGCCCGGGCCGATGGACAGGTCCAGCGACTCGATGAGCACCACGTCACGGATCCACAACCCGATCAGCATGTCGGCGAGGATCGCTGCGAATCGGCGGAGTCGGAAGCGGGCGCTACTGGGCGGTACCTTCGGCCACAGGGGCCTCGGCCGCCTGGGCCGCCTGATCGGACGCGGCGGGGGATGCCTCGGTCACCGACGGCGGGCGGACCGTGGTCTCCTTGCGCTTGCCCCAAGGCAGCGGCACGCGCGGCAGGAGCCGGCCGCTGGGACGGGCCGTGGCCGGCTGCAGCCCCTTGTCCGTGAGCAGGTCGTAGGCGTCCTTGTACCAGATGTCCCCCGGGTAGTTGTGGCCGAGCACCGCGCCGTTGCGGCGCGCCTCTTCGGCGAGGCCGAGGGTCAGGTAGGCCTCCACCAGGCGGTACAGCGCCTCGGGGGTGTGGCTGGTGGTCTGATACCTGTCGACCACGTTCTTGAAGCGACCGACGGCGGCCAGGGTGTCGCCGTTGCGCAGATACCAGCGGCCGACGGTCATCTCCTTGCCGGCCAGCTGGTCGTTGACCATGTCGATCTTCAGCCGCGCGTCGGCGGCGTATTCGGTGTTGGGATAGCGCTGCACGACTTCCTGCAGCGCGTTCAGCGCCTGTCCGGTGGCGCCCTGGTCGCGGCCCACGTCGACGATCTGCTCGAAGTAGCAGATGGCCTTCAGGTAGTGGGCGTAGGCCGCCGCGGGGTTGCCGGGATAGAGCGAGATGAACCGCTCGGCGTCGCCGATCGCCTCGGCATAGTCGTTGCCCATGTAGTGGGCGTAGGCGGTCATCAGGATCGCCCGGCGCGCCCACTCCGAATAGGGGTGCTGGCGCTCGACCTCCTGGAAGTACTGCACCGCCTGATTCCATTGGCGGCGGTCCAGCCTGTCGGCGCCGGTGGCGTAGAGCAGCTCGACCGGCCGCTCCTCGTACGCAAGCCGGGGCTTCTTGTCTTTTCCGGCGCATCCGGCCAGGGCGACGGCGGCGATCACGGCCGCCATCGTCGGACGGGCCCAGGAATTGTGAAGCAAGGACACCTTCACCTCTAGAAAGAGAACCTTCGCGCGCCCCCGCGCCGCGTTGCTCCCTCTCTACACCACCCCGTTGGGCGAGCAAACGGATGCGAGGTCGCGGATCGCATGCAACGAGGCGCGAAAGTCCGCGCCTCGGACGAGGCGGTCAGACCGCCGCGCGCAGCGGGTCGGCGAAGGTGCGCCAGCGCCAGGCGGCAGGCGTGGCCAGCAGCTTCCGAACCAAAGCGTTGTTGAGGCCGTGGCCGGCGAACACGCCCTCGAACCGGCCGATCACCGGCCCGCCCAGAACGTAGAGATCGCCGATGGCGTCCAGCGCCTTGTGGCGGATGAACTCGTCCGGCCGGCGCAGGCCCTCGGGATTGAGGATGCGGTCGCCTTCGATGACGATGGCGTTCTCCATCGACCCGCCGCGGGCCAGGCCCATGGCGCGCAGGGCCTCGACCTCGTGCAGGAAGCCGAAGGTGCGGCAGTCGGCGAGTTCGTCGCGGAAGGCGGCCTCGTCCATCGGCATGTCGATGCGCTGGCGGCCGATGGCCTTGGAGGGGAAGGCGATCTCGAAAGCCACCTCGAAGCCGTCGGCTGGCGACAGGCTGGCGCGCTTGTCGCCGTCCACCACTTCGACGGTCTCCAGGATCTCGACGAACCGGCGCGGAGCCTCCTGGCGGCGCAGGCCGATCTGGTCGAGCAGTTCGACGAAGGCGGCCGCCGAGCCGTCCATGATCGGCATCTCGGGGCCGTCGAGCTCGACCGTGGCGTTGTCCACGCCCAGCATGGAGAGCGCGGCCATCAGGTGCTCGATGGTCGAGACGGTGACGTCGGCGGCGTTGCCGATGACGGTGCCCAACTGGGTCTTCACCACCCCCTCGCCGGTCGCCGGGACGCGGTTGTCACGGTCGGTCACGTCGGTGCGAACGAAGACGATGCCGCAGTCCGGGCCGGCCGGCCGCACGGCGATGCGGGTGTGGGCGCCGGTGTGGACGCCGATCCCCGCCAGGATCGCGGGCCCTCTCAGGGTGTGCTGATACGCCGATGCGTTCACGGCTCGCGACCTTCCAATACTCGGGGCGGCTTAACGGCCGCGCTCTGTCCCAGCGGTTGGGATAGGGTGGATGCTGCGGCGCCGCAAAGCACATCCTGTTTCCGAATGTTTCGCCTGAAACGCGGCGGCGGCGCGGCACAATCGCCTTACCCTACAAGCACTTACGCCAAAACAAGCGGGCCCCGACATGCTGCCGGGACCCGTGTACAACGCCTATCCTTAAGGGTGCGTTTACCGAAAAGTTCGCCTGGGGGGCTAGTTCGCGAGACGCCGCAGGAAGGACGGGATCTCCAGATCCTCGCCGGTGTCGACCTGCTCGACCTCCTGCACCGCTTCGGCCGGCTGGGCGCCGCCGCGGGTCGGGGCCGCACGCGGCGGCGTGGGCGGCGGGGCGTCGTAGCGGGGCCGGCCGCCGAACAGGCTCATGAAGCCGCCGCGCTGCGGGCGGCGCTCGGTCTGGATCGGCTGCGGGAACAGCGAGGCCGGCTCCTCGAACTCGGCGACGGACTCGTCGACGATCTTGGCGATGGGCTCCGGCGCCGGCGCCGGTTCCGGCGCAGCCGCTTCCAGCAGATCGCCCTGCAGCTCTTCCGCAGCGGCGGCGATCGGCTCGGCCTCGATCTCGGCCGCTTCCGGCTCGACCTCCGCCAGCACCGGCTCGGACGCAGCGGCGATGACCGGCTCGTAGGCCGGCGCCGGCTGGCGCAGAGTTTCGGTCTGGCTCAGCGCCGGGCCGCTGGCCATGGTGCGCCGCTGCACCTGCGGCTCGATAAGGGTGATGGAGCCGGAGTCCATGCCGGTGGCGACCAC
>Ga0172382_10000351_pt1 | contig 85871 bp, 82 predicted proteins | sample Leawel138RmetaG_FD_122245 | JGI IMG/M metagenome (GOLD analysis project Ga0172382, IMG submission 122245) | Leachate microbial communities from a municipal landfill in Southern Ontario, Canada - Leachate well 138R metaG | ecosystem: Engineered > Solid waste > Landfill > Unclassified | place...
ATTTCCTCCTTCATATATTTGTTTTATAAATACAAAATGCCATATAAGCTTTTAAATGCCTATATGGCGAATATTAATAATCCATCAGCATAGGCACAAACGACTTATGCGCTTGCCCTATGAAAATCATGGTTACAAGCGCTAATTATGATGGTGATGGATTGCATTCTTTAATAAAATAAACATTTATAGACCCTCCAAATAGAAGATTAAAATAATATTAACATTTTATTAAAAATTTTTCAACACCTATAGGGCAAATTTATATAATTAGGAATTATAGGGTTAAGTTATCGTTTACCGTTGCTTCTTCTTAGTATAGCTTAGTATAGCTTATTATATTTATGTGTAGACATTAACTTAAATGTTTCCACAGAAAAGATTTTATAAAACTTAATTGCACATAAGCCGGTGTTCATTTATAATAAAGGCTGTAAACATAATAATAGTTGATGAGGTGATTAAATGAATATTAAAGGATCAAAAACAGAAAAAAACCTTTGGACAGCTTTTGCCGGAGAGTCAGAAGCTAGAAATAAGTACAGCTACTTCGCTTCAAAAGCAAAAAAAGAAGGTTATGAACAGATAGCAGCTATTTTCCAAGAAACCTCAGATAATGAAAAAGAACATGCAAAACTTTGGTTTAAATTATTAAATGGTATAGGTGATACAGCTGAAAATCTTAAAAATGCTGCTGAAGGTGAGAAGTATGAATGGTCAACAATGTATAAAGAATTTGCTGAAGAAGCTAAAGAAGAAGGATTTACCAAAATTTCAAAGTTATTTGAAATGGTAGCAGTTATAGAAAAAAGGCATGAAGAAAGATATCTTAAATTGCTTAAAAACTTGGAAGACGGTGTAGTATTTAAAAAAGATGATAAAGTTTATTGGAAATGCAGGAATTGCGGACATATTCATGAAGGTACAAAGGCACCGGAGATTTGTCCTGTATGCGATCATCCAAAATCATATTTTGAAATTGAATGCGAAAATTGGTAAATTACTATAAAAATAAGGGGCGGCAATGCCGCCCCTTATTTTTATTTATTATTCTGATGCGTAATTATCAAAATAGCCCTGTACTAAAACAATTGGAGTTCCTTTATCACCGCTTCCGCTAACCAAATCACATAAACTCCCCAACAAATCTGTTATTTGTCTGGGTGTTGTTCCAATTGATTCTATAGTGTTATTATCTTTACTGCTTATACTTTTTAACCTTTTAGCCATTTCCTTAGCAGCTTCTTTACTTTCTATATCTTTTAATTCGTTATCGGCAATATATTTAAGTTTAACTTCATTTGGCATGCCTCTAAGTCCGTCAGTAAAGCCCGGTGAGACGACAGGATCAGCTAACTCCCAAATGCTTCCTTGAGGATCTTTAAAGGCTCCATCTCCATAAATCATAACTTCAATTAATTTTCCCGTTCTTTCCTTAATCAGGACTTGTACTTTATTAACAAACTCATAACAATCACGGGGAAATAGTTTAACCGAAGTTCTTGTTGCTTTGTTTGAACCAAGCAAACCATACTTGGGATTAAAACCGCTACCATCAATAGATTCATTCAATATATCATCTAAGCCATATACTATCTGTGCACCTGCATTTTTAATAACCTCTTTTGTTCTTTGTCTGTCATGTATATTAGAAACTAATATTTCCTTAGAATAATCTAGGGCTGACTTTGGATCATTGGTAAAGTATATTTTTATATTATCGTTTACTGCCAAGTCTTTATAAAGCTTTACATAATCCACGCCTGTATATGTATGTAAAAAAGTTTCTCCAAATATTTTTCTATATTCTATTTCATTAAAACTATCAGTATAGGGGTTTATATTAAGTTCATACATTATATCCCTATCCATTAAGCAATTGCCCATCTCATCTGTTGGATAACTCAAGAATAAATAAATATTCTTACCGGTTAAAGCAATACTCTTTAGTAATAGGGAAAATCTGTTTCTGCTTAATATAGGAAAAATTACTGCAATATCACCCTTGAACTTTCTATTTATATCTTTAGTAATATGTTCAACAGTCGCATAGTTTCCTTGTGCTCTCGCAAGTAGTGATTCAGTTATTCCCAATACATCTTTATCATTTAAAGAGAACTTTTCAACCTTCATAGAATGGCAAAGCGAATCCACAATTATTCCTGCCAAATCATCATCTTGTTTTATAATAGGAGTTCTTATGCCTCTTGCAACTACTCCGACAGTTCTAGTCATATGCTATTCCCCCTAAACAGTTACTAGCGGTTAAGCTAATACAAAATCACCTAAACATTATAACATAATATGCTTTAAAAAGGACTTATTTAAACAACTACTCACAAAACAAATTTCTCAATAGCTTGTGCTACACCGTCTTCTAAGTAATCTCCCGTAACATAATCAGCCTTTTCTTTCACATTATCTGATGCATTTCCCATTGCTACACCCATTCCTGCATACTCTATCATACTTATATCATTTTCATTATCTCCTATGGCTATAACCTCATTCTTATCAATATCATATAATTCACATAAAATTTTAATAGCATTACCTTTACTTACACCTTTATTCATCACTTCCATATTTCCTTTTAAAGATTGGCTTACAGAAGACATCCCCATAGAATTCAGATTATCTCTAATATATCTTAAATAATTCTCATTGCTATCTACAACTACTGCCTTAACAATTTTATTACCTTCTTCTTTTACCGCATCTTCTAAGCTATTAACAACTTTAATATTTATTTTATCCTCTTCTTCCAAGATTTTATTCCATTTTGTATATCTTGATGAAACATTTATTATTTTTTCCGTAAATACTGTGTTATCAGAAAATAAGTGACAGAACAATCCTTTTTCTCTGCATAGTTCTATCATTTTTATAGCTACTTTACTGGATAAAATGCTTTTAAAAATAGTCTTATTAGTACGACCTTCTCTAATAATTGCACCATTACTTGCTATTATAGGTGTTTCTATATTTAATAATCCCGCATAAAACCTTGCAGAAACATAAATTCTTCCCGTAGCTACAACTAATAGAATGCCTTTTTCTTTAGCTTTTCGTAAAGCTTCTTTATTCCTTGGAGAAACACCTTTTTCCGCATTTAAAAGAGTATAATCCATATCCATCACAATCATTTTATATTTATTTTTGTTTATTTCCACTTTTAAACTCCCTTTCATACTATGTTTATTGGTAAAATGTTGCTTCTTAGGACTTATTATATCAAATCAATTGAAACATTGCATGCCGACTTATAAATAATAAAACCTCACTCAACTCACTAGCCATACAGGTTAATGGTATTATGAGGTTAGCCTTTTGCAGCATCTCTTGATTTTCTCCACTGCTCCCTTGCAAGCTTTTCTATTCTTTTATTCTTGTTTTTCTCAGGGTGATTTATAACTCTGTTAAACCAATTAATTGCATCCTCATACTTACCCATCCTTCTACATAATTCACCTATAAGATAAATAACTGTTAGTTCTCCGATACCTTCATCATTAAAATTTTCTGTATCGTAAGCCTCTTTATAGTATTTTAAAGCCATCTCTAAAAAAGCTTTCTCGTTTTCATCCTTTTCGAATCTATATAACCATGCAGTTTTTAATGACAAACCTGCAATAATACTATATCGTGCTTTTTTCAAATTCGCTGTAAAAAGAGCAATTTTAAAACTGTCCAGTGCATCTATATGATTTCTGATTCCGCCAAAATCACGTTCTACTTCTCTTCCTTTAAAAGCTTCTGCTAATATAAATTTTTCTCTTTCATCTATAGAATCAAAAGAATTGTTTGACGCTCCATAACCGCAATTAGGACAAATAAAAATTTCATAGTACAAAGGGTTATAATCTTCATAATGATTACAAAAGTCCTCATCTTTACTTTTTATCTTTACAGCTTTAGTTTTTATCCTAGTTGATGAAAATTCAAATAAACAAACAGGACACTTTAATGTCTTCTTATAATATGCATCTTTCATATTTAACCTCTCATCATTAGCTTGCAATGCTTTCTTCTAAACTCAAATCTTCTTCTTCAACATAATCTACATCTTTAGGCTTAGTACCTATTCTTTTTACCTCATCAGATACCCTGTAGGTATCTGTATATAATGGTTCCACAAACACTTCTTTACCGTTTTCTAGTATAACTCTATAACTTTTTACCACATACCCTGTTCTTGCATCTTTTTCGATTATCTCTGTCCCAGCAGGCAAAGTATCATCTTCAATAATTTTTATGTCCGGTTCAATCCTTCTAACAACACTAGTCCTAATTTCTATACTTTTGTTAGGATTTTCATTTTTACCAAAAATACTAAAGGTAAGCCTATTTCCTTTAACCTCCCCGTATATATAAATAGGATATTTACTATTATTCTCAAATTTCATATCGATATAATCACCGGATAAGGTTGCATCTCTTCCTAGTGCTACATAATCTGATGGTATGGAATGATTCCGTCTTTCAACAATTTTTAAATTTGATAATAAAGCAGCATTATACAAGGTAGTTGAAATTTGACATAAACCCCCGCCTATACCATCTACATACTCATTATTTATAATCACTTTTGCCATTTTATAGCCTTTTTCTTCAAGTTTAGAACCTATTATTTTATTTAATGAGAAAATCTCCCCCGGTTTAATAATTAAACCACTGACAGTTTTTGTTGCAAGAGAAATATTAAATGTTCTGCTGGTATTTGCTGCATTAAACTTTGTTGTATATTCCCCAAGCTTATCTTTTATATTCTCTAAATCGGTTCTTTTAACCTCCGGTTCTTTTACCTCTACCGGCAATTCTATATTTGAATTATCATTCTCCTCGATACTTCTTTTTACCATCTCTATTGCCTTATCTTTTTGCAATGTTAAACCTACAATATCATCCGTTATAACAATTTTACCGGATTTTATTTCAATTGTTGCATCTACCGAATTTCTATTTACTTCGTCAGCTATATCATTGATGATATTTATCAACTTTTCTTCATTATAAGAGAACTTTAAAATTATATTGTTTTCTACAAATCTAGCTGTTATAGAATCAATATAGCGATTTATTATATTACCTTTTCTACCAATACTATAAGCTTCATCAACTGCTTCATTAAAATCATAAATCAAATCTATATCTGTATTCTTTAAATTCCATATCTTATTGTCGCACACTAAGGCTAACAAAGTCTCCTGTATTCTATAATTATAAGACTTTTCTAGTTTTTGCACAGCCTCTTCTTTTGTAAGATCACTTACTTCTATTTCGTTTATGCAAACATTTGGCAATATTTTATCGGTAGATAAAAACATAATTGCTGATACAACAATCAATAGAATTAAAATTAATACTAAAATTAATAATACCCAATAAATCCCCTTTTTCAAATTATAGCCTCCCCTTTAAAAGTAAACCGATAATTGCTATTATTATGTATATTCATTCCCATCTTAATTCTATTCTATCTCCATCATCAATAACATCAGCATAATTAGCCGGCAAACCATTTATCTTTAATACTATTCTTCCTTTTTTATTCTTAGTATCTATATCTATATAATTAAAAATATCAACAAAAATATAATCTTTTTTATCGGACATTTCTATTTGTATATCATTCACCCATATTATAATTCTCTTTTTATCAGAATCAAATTCTTTTTTTTCAAATTCACTGTCTTCAAAAATGCTTTTTATTTCTATTATGTCTCCTTCATAAATTCTATCACTCATATTAACTACTCTATTATTTATTTTAATCTCCATATTCCTATTTAAAATAGATAAATAGTCTAATATTTGGGCTATCGTCTCAGGAAATTTATATTCTACATTATCTCCTTCATTTATATAATAAGTATCATTCACTCTATTTCCATTAGCAAAAATAAAAGGCTCAATTATCTCCTTTACATCATCAATTTTAATACTTATACAAGGTAATTCACTTTTTAATTCTTTTACAGATAAAATTGCATCTGAACCGTCTTTGGCAGGTTCAATTTTTATAATATCACCATTATTTATAAAAGTCTCCAAGTTACCCGGTTCATCATTTACATAAATAATAGAGGCTTCCCCGGGTTCACCTTTTAAAACTCTGTTTTTACCATTAAGTGTATATCCTAATTCTGACCCCCTTCTTCCAATTAAGTTTTTAGGGTTGTAAGCTATAAAAATTAAAGCATCGGCAACTGTAATTCTTTTTGCATTAAGAAGTTTTATAACTTTTTTATTAACGGTAACTGAAAGAAAATCTCTTTCTTTTACAATATTTGCTGAAACTGCTATACCCATCGGTGTTATATATTCAGGCCCATTCATTTTCATATTATCAAATTCAACATTTTTTATTATATCGGTTTTTCTTACTCCTACTCTTTCCTCAGGTATCTCTAAATATTCAGCAATGTATTCGGAGAGAAAAGGAATGCGGCTTCCACCACCAATTAGAAAAACAGCGCTGGGCGATTTCCCATTGTATTTAAGAATTTCTAAAGAAATCTCTTTTGCAAGCTTTTTTATTATATTTTCCGTGTTAGCTAATACTTCTTCAGCATCAATATGATGCTTATTACCCATAATATCTTCATAATCAATAAGAGTGTTATTAGAAAGGTTTCTTTTTACTTCTTCTGCCATATTGAAATCAAGCAAATACTCTTGAGATATTATCTCCGTAATTTCATCGCCTGCTATTGGAACCATCGCAAAAGCGAAAACTGTGCCATCTTTTGTTAATGCTATATCCGATGTCCCGGCCCCTATATCTACTAAAGCTATATTTAAAAGTTTATAACTATCCTGTATTGAAATATTTAATGCTGCAATAGGCTCTAAAGTCATGCTCTCTACAGTTAAACCGCTCATATTAATAACAAAATATAAGCTGTCTACCACCACTTTCGGTAAAAATGTTGCGATAATCTCTACACCTATACTGTTACCTCTATGACCTTCAAGCTTTGTAATAAAAGCTCCGTTCAAAAAATAATTAGCAACTGCATAACCTGCACAGTAATATTCTGCCGCATCACTATTGTTTCCCAACTCTTTTTGGGCTTTTTGAACAGCCTCTATTTCCATACTCTTTATAATATCCTTATCTACATAAACTAGATTATCCAACTCTCTTTCAACTTTAAGTCTCATTGTTTTAAGACTTCTTCCTGCTGCAGCTATTGATACCTTTTCTAATCTTATATGCAACCTTTTTTCAAGCTTATCCTTTACTTCTAATACTGCTTTTATTACTGATTCTATATCATGTATCTGACCATCAAACATTGTCCTTTTTTTATGCTCAGCCATTTCAAAATCTATTACTTTAAATATCTTATCGTCAAAAGTTCCTACAATGCCTACGATTGTTCTTGTACCAATATCCAAAGAAAAACATAATTCTTTATCCATCACAAAATCACCCTACATTCTTTTTTACCTGCAATAAGATTACATATTCTATAATAATATAACATAATCCTTCCGATTTTATAATATTATAAAATCCATTAGTTGCACAAAGCAAAATATTCTACAATTTTCATGTTTTATTTAAGCAAAAAATACAAAAGATAATTCAAAGATAAATATATCCCGAAAGGCTGTGAATAATATAATGAATAGTAGAAACAAACTTATGAAGGTTGGAATGGGTGCAGTTGGCGGTTTAATACTCTTACCTATGCTAAATAGCAAGTTTAGAAAAATGATCGGTCGTGCAGGAAGGGACGCATTTTTTCAGTTATCAGATTATCTTCAAGATATCGCAGAAATAAAAAAATGATAATCAGGCCGTAAACGGCCTGATTATATAAAAGCATTAACTACCTTTCGCATTGCTGATAAAATCGCTTTTTAATATACCCATAATTATCTCATCATAAAATTCTCCATCTATAAAAGCTGATTTTCTAGTCCTTCCTTCATGCTCAAAGCCACATTTTAAATAACAGTTTGAAGCTCTTTCATTATACTCATAGTATTTAAGCGAAACTCTATAAATATCTAAATTATAAAAAGCATATCTTAAAATAGTATTTATTGCATCCTCTCCGTAACCTTTGCCCCAATAGTCTTTATCACCGATTCTTATACCAAGCTTGCAACTTTGATTTAATTCGTCAAAACTATATAGCTGTATAGTACCGATAGGTTTGCCGCCTTTTGTATCTATCATCAAATTCATAGGATCATATCCAAAGCTCTTTTTAAGGCTTTGTTTTAGTGAATATATGCTCATTTTTCCTTCTATCCAACCGGCGAGCTTATTCAATTCTTTATCGTTATACCAATTAATCAAATAAAAAATATCTTTTTCTCTGCCCGGTCTAAGTATTATCTTATCACCAATAAGAAATTCTTTCTCATTTTTCTCTTTTCTTATTGATACTGAACTTAAAAAGCTGGGTAAAAATTTTAATAACTTATAGGGTTTGTTTAAATATTTGTCTTTATTGACTAATATGTCATCCATTAAAGATTTTTGTATATTAAAACTAACATCTACATCTTCATCTATACCTTCTTTGATTACATTACCTTTACTGCTTGTATAAATAGTGTAATTGCATATTGTTTTTTTGTTTTCTATTACTGATAAAGCAAAATTGCCGGAGCTATGCAAAATAACATTAAAAACTATTACTTTTAATGCAGGGTACTTTTTAAAAAATACACTATATAATTGTGAAGCTGTATCCGCAAAAATCTGAACATTGTTAAATTGTAAAACACCCATAATTACATTCTCCCGCTATTATATAAGGATTTTATCACGAATTTAGAAAAAAATTATAACCTACAATACTTGCGCATATTCTTGTAAACAAAAAATATCACAGATACATTGATTTAACCGGATTTTATAGTATTTGGACCTGTGAGGATATTATATCATAATTTGTGACTATAAGCTTATATTTTCTATAACAATTATATGTAAATAAAAGCTCTTTGTTGCTGTTCACACCTTAACTATTTATGATAAGCTCTTATTATATTTTGCTATTGTATCTGAATGCATCATGTTATACTTATTTAAGATTAAAAATTTCGAAAATAAAGGTGTATTATGTTTCAAAAAGAAAATATTACTACAATAACTAATGCTATTAACACGATTTTGGAAAAAAATAAAGTTTTAATTGTTGCAATAGAAGGCAACTGTGGCAGTGGTAAAAGTACTTTGGCTAATTTGTTGGGGAAATTCTATAATTGTAATATCTTCCATATGGATAATTTTTTTCTTTCCCCTGAACAAAAAACAAAAAAAAGACTTCAAGAAATCGGTGGAAACATCGATTATATTAGGTTTAAGAATGAAATTATAGATAACTTAATAAAGAACACCGGTTTCAAGTACCGAATATACGATTGTTCTATTAAAAAACTTACTGATTATATCTATGTTAATCCAAAAAAACTCAATATAATAGAAGGAGTATATTCTATGCATCCAACCTTGGAAAAATTTTATGATATGAGAATTTTTTTACATGTTGATGCAAAAATACAAAAACAAAGAATTCTAAAACGAAATGGGGAACAAATGGCGAAAAGATTCTTAGAAGAATGGATACCCATGGAAAATAAATATTTTTTAAATCTAAATATAAAAAGCAAATGTGACATAGTAATTGATACTTCACATAAAAAATAAAAATTATGTTAATAATAAAAGGGGATTATCCCCTTTTATTGGTTCTTAAAATTCTGCATTGCCAACAGTTCTTGGGAAAGGTATAACATCTCTGATATTACTCATTCCGGTAAGGTACATAATCATTCTCTCAAAACCCAAGCCAAACCCGGCATGTTTAGTACCGCCATATTTACGTAACTCCAAATACCACCAATAATCTTCTTTATTAAGTCCCATTTCGCCAATTCTTCTTTCTAACACATCGTAACGTTCTTCCCTTTGGCTTCCGCCAATTATCTCTCCCACTCCGGGTACCAAAAGATCCATAGCCGCAACTGTCTTATTATCATCATTAAGCCTCATATAAAAAGCTTTAATTTCTTTTGGATAATCTATTACAAAAACAGGCTTTTCAAATATATTTTCGGTTATATACCTTTCATGCTCCGTCTGTAAATCTATTCCCCACTCAACAGGGTATTCAAACTCCTTTCCGGATTTTTTTAACATATCTATAGCTTCCGTATAAGTGACTTTACCAAAATCTGAATTTACTATATTATTCAACCTTTCTAATAAAGTGCTATCCATAAATTTATTAAAAAACTCCATTTCCAAAGGAGCATTTTCTAAAATATAATTAATAACATATTTAAGCATGTCCTCTGCCAGAGCCATATTATCATTTAGATCTGCAAAGGCAACTTCCGGCTCAATCATCCAAAACTCTGCAGCATGCCTGGCTGTATTGGAATTCTCTGCTCTAAAGGTAGGCCCGAAAGTATAAGTATCTCTAAATGCTAAGGCAAAGCTTTCCGCCTCAAGCTGACCGCTTACAGTGAGATTGGTTTCTTTACCGAAAAAATCTTCTTTTACATCTACATTTCCTTCATCATCTTTCGGAATGTTGGATAAATCCAAGGTAGTAACTCTAAACATTTCCCCTGCACCCTCGGCATCACTACCGGTTATAATTGGTGTATGGACATATATAAAACCTCTCTCGTTAAAGAATTTATGCAATGCAAATGCTGCCAAGGATCTTAATCTAAAAACAGCAGAAAAAGTATTGCTTCTCGGCCTTAGATGGGCTATGCTCCTAAGATACTCAAGAGAATGCCTCTTTTTTTGTAAAGGATAATCAGGTGTTGAATTACCTTCGATAAAAATCTTTTCAGCCTTTATTTCAAAGGGCTGCTTCGCTTCCGGGGTCAATTCTAATTTTCCTTCAACATAAATTGCCGAACTGATATTTAGTTTAGATATTTCTTTAAAATTCTCAAGTTCTTCACTAAAAACTACTTGCACATTTTTAAAATAACTCCCGTCATTGATCTCAATAAAACCAAATTTTTTTGAAGCCCTTAATGTCCTTACCCAACCTGCCACAACAATCGAATCATCAGTATAATTTTGAGTATTTTTGTACAAGCTTTTAACATAAACTGTTTTCATATTTTTAATCCTCCAAATTTTATTTCATTTTCAAAAAAATAAATAACTTTCGTTCCTTTTTAAAGGGACGAAAGTCAATATTCCGCGGTGCCACCCTGTTTGCCTTAATGGCCATCTTAACTCTTTAACGGAGAGAACACCGTCCGAGCCTACTTTTAAAAAATTTCGGTCGAAAACTCCGGGATGTTCTTCGATACGAACTTGCACCGTGCTTCCACCTAATGCCGGCTCTCTAAAAGCATAATCCGTATTTACTCTTCCCTTCACTGTTTGTAGCGTTAAACTGCTATTACCCAACATTATAGTATTCGGCTATATAATTGTCAATCAATTGCTGTCACAATTACCTTTTGATAAACAGGGCTCCAGCTTTCCGTTTTCTATATGTTGTCTATCCAAGTTACTTAATTCTCTGCCTAAAAAAATCGCTGTCATAATTGATGAAGTCAAATCCGAAACGGGGCCGGCTGTTAACAACCCGTTTAGCCCCATAAATTTAGGTAATATAATCACTAAAGGTATAAGTATCAGTACTTGTCTGGATAAGCTTAAAAATAAGGAATGCTTTGGTTTACCCACAGCCTGAAAATATGCAGAACTTACAACTTGAAATCCTATAATAGGCATAAAGGTTAAAAATCTTTTTAATCCAAAGGCTCCGAATTCAACCAGTTCCGGATCGTCATTAAATATCTCAATTATTTGCCTAGGAAATAGTCTTGTCAAAATAAAACCTAAAAGAACTACCACAGAAGCCGCTATAATTGCTAATTTCAAAGTTTTCTTCACCCTGCTAAATTTTTTGGCGCCATAATTAAACCCTATTATCGGTTGTGCACCTTGATTTATTCCAAATACAGTCATCATAAACATCATAGCAACATTGTTTATAATCGCCATGCCGGAAACAGCTATATCTCCCCCATAATAGCTAAGGCTGTTGTTTAAAATAACAACCAATACACCCCCGGCTATTTGCATGGAAAATGGTGCAAGACCAATAGATACTATTGATTTTATTATATCAAATCTGATCTTTAAATTAGCCTTTTTAATCTTTAATAAACTGTTGCCGTATAAAAAATAATGAAGCACCCAAGCTGATGATATGGCTATGGATAATACGGTTGCATAAGCAGCCCCTTTTATGCCCCAATTAAAAACAAAAATAAAGATTGGATCCAAAATAGTATTAAGTATAGCGCCAACAAGCATGGTTACCATCGCCATCTTTGGGTTGCCTTCTCCTCTAATAAAATTATTCATGCCCATTCCTATAACTTGAAATACAGCACCATATAATATGATACTGAAATAATCCCTTGCATAAGGATATACATTTTCACTGGCGCCAAACATTTTTAAAAGCGGTTCTAAAAATATAAAACCTAATATGGACAAAATTATAGCGGTAATAATCATAATGGACATAGCGTTTGCCATGATAAGTTCAGCTTCATCTTTCTTTTTCTGACCTAATCTTATAGAAATCAAAGAATTTGCACCTATACCGAACAACATGGAAAAAGCCATATTTACCAACATTATGGGAAACCCTATTCTGACACCGGCAATTCCTAAAGGCCCTACCCCTTTACCGATAAAAATCATATCAACCAAATTATATAAAGCATTTACCAGCATTCCTACTATTGCAGGTATTGAAAACCTTAATAAAAGTTTAGATATTTCGCTTTCACCAAGTAACTTTTCTCTCTCTACTATCTGCATAATACATCTCCTGTCATATCTACATTTACTAAAAATTTAGACAATAAACTTTTCCAGTGCTTTCCTAACACTGTTTGCAAAACTTTCTGCTGCTCCCCAATCAAAATTAAACAGCCAGCCTTTTGAACTCCCTGCGGCAATTACTCTCAGTGATGTAATGCCATCAAAATTATCTATTATAATAGTTAAAGCTGCTCTGTTTTCCGCTCTGAAATAATATTTTTCAAACACCATTACAACAAATTGCTTACCATCATCAATATTTTTTATTTCTCTATGCACCAATTCAGCATTTACTTCATCATTTAAAATATTGTAGGTTTCTATCGGGCTAATATTCACAGTAAATTCTAATATTGCCATTATTTAATCTCCCTGTATTCTTTAGCTATTTCTTCACCTTTTAAAACCCTTAAAGTTCCAAAAGCCAAAGCCTCCATCTCATTTTCGCCGGCCATAATTATCACCGGTGCAATAAATTCAACTCTCTCTTTAATAAAATTTGCCACCATTTTTGAATAAGCAATACCGCCGGTTAGTACTATAGCATCTACCTTGCCCTTTACAACCGTTGCTAATTCGCCAATACCTTTAGCAATCTGATAAGTCATTGCCTCATATACCAATTTTGCTTTTGCATTTCCCTCTTCAATCATTTCTTCTACTTCTATTGCATCATGAGTGCCTAAATGAGCCTTTAATCCCGCATTACCTCTCATTTTTCTGGTTACTTCATTTTTATTATATTTACCGGAAAAACATATATTTATAAGCTCTTTGCCGGGTATCCTACCGGCTCTTTCCGGTGCAAAAGGCCCTTCGTCATCAGCAAGCATATCAATAATTCTACCTCCGCTATGCATAGCAATAGATATTCCTCCGCCAATATGTGCAACTACAAAATTGACGTCTTCATATTTCTTATTAAGCTTTTTTGCAGTTTTCATTGCTGTTGCTCTGGAATTTAATACATGATTAAAACTTACTCTTTTTACCTCCGGTATACCGGTTATTCTGGCTATATCCGATAGTTGGTCTACCGTCACAGGATCATATATGCAAGATAATATTCCCAAGGGTTTTGCTATCTCATAAGCAATAGGTGCGCCAAGGTTGGAAGCATGCTCCAACACCGGATTATGTTTTAATCTGTTAACCATTTCTTCATTAATTTCATAAGCCCCGGCTTCGACAGGTGGAAGCATGCCGCCCCTGCCGACTACTGCTGATAATTCTTTTAAATCCACCCCTTCTTTATTCAAATATTTTAAGATTTCATCTTTCCTATATTCATATTGATCAATTGTCTTTTCAAATTTACCTAATTCTTCCGTCGGATGATTAATGGTATCATAAAGAATTCTTTCTTCATCTACATATAGTGCAATCTTTGTAGATGTAGAACCGGGGTTTATTGCTAGTATTTTGTAACCCAATTTATAACCTCCTTAGAAAATAATGCTTTTTATATTATAACATATATAAAAAGCAGATTAATAAAAAAGTAATTTACCGGAAGTAATTATTCTATAAGTAATAACAAATATATCATTTATATTCTTTCTAAAATTATTGCCTAATGCTTTTAAACACAAGTAAGATGGTAAAGCCTATTCATATCAATATTACCTCCGCTTACTAACGATACGATTTTTTTACCTTTACGCCAATCACTTTTTATTGCCGCTGCAACACTAACAGCTCCTGAAGGTTCCGGAACAGTTTTAAAATACTCAATACATGCAATCATAGCGCTTGAAATTTCTAATTCGCTAACTGTCTCTATATCATCTACAAATTTTTTAACTAAAGGAAAAGTCATAGAACCCGGTTCCAAAGAAAGCAACCCGTCGGCAATAGAATCGGTTTTATCTAGTCGTACAATCTCCCCTTTTCGTATTGATACGCTCATAGAATTGCTTTCTTCCGGTTCACCGCCTATGACTTTTACCTGAGGTTTTATATTTTTTATATAAGTAGCGATACCGGAGATTAGCCCGCCACCACCTATTGGAATAAAAACTGCCTCTACATCCGGCACTTGTTCCAATATTTCTTTGCCTATAGTTCCTTGCCCGGCTATAACATTATAATGGTCATAAGGCGGTATTTCAAAATAGCCTTCCTGTTCTGCAATTTGCTTTGAACGGTTCAGTCTTTGTTGGGAAGTAGTGCCGCAGAATTCTATTTTAGCGCCCCAACGAGAAACCGCCTTTATTTTAGCCTCAGGTGCAGTTTCCGGCATAACTATAATAGCCGGTATTCTTAAACGATAAGCTACATAAGCCACAGCCTGGCCATGATTTCCAGATGAAGCGGTTACAACACCTTTTAAACCCTTAGAAGACTCTAATTCTTTTAAAATGCAATTACTTGCACCTCTTATTTTAAAAGAATTAGTAGTCTGAAAATTTTCGGCCTTTAGCATTAATTTAAAACCAAAGTCTTTGGCTGCTGCTTCCGAGTACAATATAGGGGTGTACTTCGCATAGCACTTAATATTATCATGAGCTTCCTTAACTTGTTCTATTTTTAGCAAACTATTCAACTCCTTTCCATTAATAATATACTTGGAACGTCTCGTTCAATATACTTTTAGATTAACATAAACAAAATTTCTTATCTATATTTACTTAGAATGAAACAAATACAAAAGCCTGAATATGAACAAATAAACATTAATTCAGGCTTTTACGATAATAAAATACTACTTTCGTTATTATATTATACATTTGATTAATCTGATATGGTGGAGAATAGGGGACTTGAACCCCTGACCTCTTGACTGCCAGTCAAGCGCTCTCCCAACTGAGCTAATCCCCCGTAGTTAAAGCTTTGATGATAAACTATACTATAATAACTATTGTCAGGTCAATAAAGATAATTTTTACACTACCAACTTGTCTTGACAATTACTATAATAGAATATACGAGGTTATTTTTCAACTACTTTTCATTTTTATTTGTACATCTTTAAAAAATACTCTAAAATTATAATAGTTTAGTCTTTAGATTAACAATAATCAACTATTAATTTGTACTATAATATAAATGATTGATTTTAAATAATTTAAATTTAAACACAATGAAAATGTTACAGTTTTAATATAAATATACATTACTATATATTTAACAATTTAAAATTTCAGATTCTCCTACGATTAATAAGTTTTTACAAAAATTTTGCGACTTAATCTATACCATTAAGAATTACTAGATTTATTAATATAGAAATATTATTAGGTAGGTGCTTTAAATGAGAATACTTATTGTAGATGATGAACAGGCTATCGTAGATTTAATAAAGCTTAATTTAGAACTGGAAGGCTTCGAAACAATAACATCAAATAACGGTTTTGAAGCTATAAAAGCTGCACAATTGCAAAAACCGGATTTAATCCTGCTAGATATAATGATGCCCGGAATGACAGGATTTGAAGCGTGTAAATCCTTACAAAACCTTAACATACCTATAATACTTCTCACAGCCAAAGATTCAATTCAAGATAAGCTAAAGGGCTTAGAACTTGGTGCTGATGATTATATAACAAAACCTTTTGATAGCAGAGAATTAATTGCACGAATTAAAACTGTATTAAGGCGAGTTGATAAATATAGCAGTAAGGATGAAGATACTGTTGCTGCCGGGCCTATATGTATGAATCCCACTGAAAGAATAGCGCTTATTGATGACAATGAAGTTTTTCTGACACCAAAAGAATTCGATTTGCTGCTTTTATTTATTGAAAATCAAAAAAAGGTTTTTTCGAGAGAAAACATACTGGAATCCGTATGGGGTTTTGAATACATGGGTGATAGCCGCACTGTGGACATGCATATACAACGGTTGAGAAGAAAACTGGGTGATTATAGTTCTTATATAAAAACTGTCTTTACAATAGGTTATAAATTTGAGGTGTCGCAATGAATTTAAAAAGCAAAATAACTGCTTTAAATATCGCTGCTTTATTAATAATGTTAATAATTTTAGTACCTGTAATAACTAAAATTTCTGATAATTACAATTTATCTACTATTTTGAATTACCTTCAAAGCCAAGGAGAATATGCAACAATCTATGTTGAGCAATATTCATTAAACAAGGCTAAAAATATATTTGAGGTTCCAATGGTAATGGATAGTGATTCGCCTTATTTGACCTCCTATTTGAAAAGAACGATAAAATGTAGAGTGCAAATTTTTTATAACAATAGGTTATTAGGTGATTCAGAAGAGATACCTGATGAAAGCAGAACAATAAGGCCTGAGGTTCAAGAAGCATTCAAAGGAAACAGTGCCTATTTTATAAAAAGTGGAAAGCCCAGAACTCTTTATATGGCTATGCCTATAAATATATCCGGTAGGTACAGCTATTCTCTTGCATTTATTTATGACCTTGCAGAAGAAGATAAAATGAAAAGCAATAATATAAATATTTTTATTATAACAAGCTTGCTTGCTGCTACCTTTTCAGCTATACTAAGTATCTTTATTTCAAACAGAATAATTGCCCCAGTAAAAAACTTATCGGAAATAACCAAAAAATTTTCCAAAGGTGATTTATACCCTCGTGTTAAAGTTAAAGATAATGATGAAGTAGGAGAATTAGCGCATAATTTCAATTCTATGGCAGATAGCATACAAGATATGATATATAAATTAAAAGACGAACAAAATAAACAAAAAAACTTTTTCGATAATTTTACCCACGAAATAAGAACTCCTCTTACCACTATACTGGGCTATGCTGAATTGCTATGGAAAACTGATAATACAGAAGTAAAGGATAAAAGCTTGTTCCATATAACAAGTGAAGGACAACGGTTGCTTAAAATGATTGAAAGTCTTTTGGAATTATCAAGACTAAAACGATACGATTTTTTAATAAATAAATCAGAGGTCAATTTAAAAGAATTATTGGAAGAAGTATGTGACTCTATGCATTATAAAGCAAGACGCTATAATATAAAGTTAAATCTTCAACTTGATGAAGCTTCATATTTCATAGATCAGGATTTATTTAAGCAAGTAATTATAAATATTTTAGATAATAGCATTAAATACAGTAAAACAGATAATATTGATATTATATTGAAAAAATCTGATAATATAAAATTAACTATTAAAGATTATGGTATAGGTATTGATGAGGAAACTTTAAAGAATATATATGAACCTTATTATAAAGGTGATTTGTCAAGAAGCAGCAAAATTGAAGGTTGGGGTTTAGGGCTTTCAATTGTTAGGGAAATAATTGAAAAACATGACGGTAACGTGAAAATAAATAGTAGCCGTGAAAACGGCACAGAAGTAATTATCACTTTATAAACATTTATAAAGGCTTTCCATTCAAGGAGGTATCGTATTGAAGAAATTTATTTTACTTATACTATGTCTTACATTTTTAATATCCGGTTGCTCAATAAAAGAAAACAAGTTAGTGATTTTAGATAATCATAATGAAAGCAATAATAAACCCTCAGGTATAGAAAACTGGCAATTTGAAGCAACCTCTCAAAAGGATATAATTGATAAGAATAAAGAACTGCTTAAAAAAATAGATGATAGCCTGATGCCAATAATTGTATCAAAAGATTATACTTCCGTGTTTGCTATTAAAAACCTGATTGATCAAAAATCTGATGAATTAAATAGTAAAGTAATTACCGGTAACATGATTCAACAGATTGAGTTGTTTTTTATAAGGCCTTCTACGGGAACAAAAAAGAACTTAGGAAAGTTTCTTACAATAAAAGACTTCCAATTTGATGAAGAAGGAAATCAGTTAGCTTTTATTGACGGTGAGGATAATGTATTTATTTATAATATAGAAAATGAGCAACTAAAAAAAGTATTAACAAAATATAAATATAGAAATTTTAGCAGTATAAGCTGGTCTGTGGACGGTAAAAGATTAATGCTGGATTCTCGTATGGTTTTTGATATTGCATCTAAAGAATTTATCTCAATTGCAACTGATAGTTATACACCGTTTATTAAAAAGCATTACAATGACAATACTTATATTGTTGAAATGAAAAACGATAAGTATGATAATATCGTTGCACTATACAACCTTGATAATAGGTCCTATACTCAAGTTGCAGATGGACAATATATGGACTCTGATAATACAAGCATATTGTATACCACAGACTATTTACAAGGACTGCAAATTGTCAATTTAAAAACTTTTGAAAGCAAAGAAATTGAAAAAGGCCCTGTTTACCGAGCTAATATCTTAAAATCCACCGGCGATATAATCTACACTACTACAAATCCTTTTTTTGAAGATGATAATAGATATCTTTTAGTTACTATAAATCCTGAAACCATGAGTAAAAGAGTTCAACGTTTATGCACTCCCACATATTATTTAAGCCCCGCAGAAGATAAACTGTTTTTTATTAGTAATTTTAGCGAGAATGAAATAAGCTATAATCTGATAAATGACAGTCCTGAGCTAAATATAGTAAAAAAAGAAGATAGTGACCTTTCAAAAATAAAATCAATAGTGTTAAAAATGTTCCAATTGGATTACAATTTTTCCGGTTCCTATGAAGAATACGAAAAAGAAGCTAAAAAATTATATGCTAATATTTCTTACCCCGTGCCTCAAGAAGCTTTAAATAATAAGCTTACTGATTTCAAAAGATTTAATATGCCATTACCGGGTATACAAAAAGAACCTTATATACCTCCTACTTTATATTTTGATAGCATAATTATAAAAAATAGCTATGCATCAATAAATATAGGACGTTTTTTTATCAATGCAATGGAACTGGTAAAAATCGATGATGATTGGTTTATTGTTGGCTTTTCAACTCACCCTGAATCCCAAGAAGTACAAGAAATAAGAAATATAGTACAAAGCCATATAAAAGACATTTTAGAAGGGGAAGAAGCAAAAGCTTTACGTTATTGGACATCAGATGAAGATAATGAATTTAATAAAAACAATTGTAAAATAGTAAAAAACCTGATAAATATAAAAGACAAAATAAAAACTGAGATAGGAGAAATAGAACTATGGGCCATGAGTGATCCCCATAGAGCTGAATCTCCGGCTTCGGCAACAGAAGCTCGAGTTAAAATAACTGTGGAATATGATAACAATATTAATAAATACAAAGTTACCTTATCAAGAAAATATCAAGAGGAATTTACAATAACATCATGGGATACTGATCCTTTAAGTGTTTCTCAATTACATTAAACCTATGGTCTCATCATGCTATGATGAGACCTGTTTTATAAATAGGAGTCTCCATTTTTTCAATTACATTCAATAAAGGCTCATACTCTTCATAAAACACAATAATTATGTCTTCTCTTTCAGCTGTCTTTATAGCCATTTCAAATGCTCTTTCTTCAATAAGTTCTATTATAATATTTGAGCTTAGTGCTCCTCCTTTTAAACATCCTGCTTTTAGAATTTCGGCTATTTCACCATTCTTTCTCCCTCTTTTATCTTTATCTTCTTTAATATATATCTTATCAAAAGTGTTACCGCATATTTCACCAATTCTAATAGTGCTGGAATCGGAACGGTCACCGGGAACTCCTATCACCCCTATTAATCTATTCCTCTTTAATTTATTCAAAGAATTTAAAACATTTTTATAGCCATCTATATTATGTCCGTAATCAATGATTATTTTTACTCCGTTTATATCGTATATGTTAAACCGTCCCGGATTATCTTCAAAATTAGACTGAAAAGTAGATAAACCTGCTTTTATATTAGATATACTGATACCTGTGGCATAAGCGGCAGAAACAGCTCCCAGAGAATTAAATATATTGTATTCTAAAATACCGCCTAAAGTAGCCGGTATATCTTTTACTTTTATAATTTTTTGTTCTTCACCTTTATGCACTAAAACAATATATTCTCCATCATAATAAAAAGCAATCCCACCTAAATCAATATGATTCAAAACATGTTTATTATCTTTTTTAATAGAAAAAAGTATAACTTTTGATTTCACTCTATCCAAAAGATTTATACAATTCTCATCGTCAGCATTTAAAACTGCATAACCTGACTCTTTTACCGCTTCAACAACTAAAGATTTCACATGTGCTAGATCTTCAAGAGTGTAAACACCGTCGATTCCTAAATGATCCTCTTGTATATTAGTAATAATCCCAACATCTGCAATATCATAACCGAGGCCTTTATTAATTATACCGCCTCTTGCTGTTTCAAAGACCGCATATTCCACATTTTGATCCATAAGTATGGTTTCGGCACTGATAGGCCCGGTGTTGTCACCTTTCCTTATACATTTGTCATTTATAAAAACTCCGTCAGTGGTTGTTGTTCCGATACATTTATTCATTCTTTTTAAAATATGGTTAATCATTCTGACAGTTGTTGTCTTCCCATTTGTTCCGGTTACAGATATGACAGGTATCGTATAATCTTTATTTTTAGGGCAAAGATGGCTTATTATCTCTCTTGCTACATTTCTTGATTTTCCTTCAGCCGGAAAGTGATGCATCCTTATTCCGGGAGCTGCATTAATCTCAATTATTGCACCTCCTGTTTCAATAAGAGGCTTGCTTATATCAGGTATAGTAATATCAACTCCTGCTATATCCAATCCGACAATCTTTGCTGCCTTAACTGCATAGGCTGCACTATCAGAATGAACCTTTTCTGTAACATCTATTGCGATTCCGCCGGTACTGAGGTTATCGTTCTCTCTTAGAAATATTGTCTCGTCTTTTGCAGGAACATAGTCAAGCCCTATATTTTGTTTTGCCAAATAAGCCATAACGACCTTATCTATTATAATTTTTGTTAAAGGCTTTTCATGACCTTCTCCCCTTAGCAGGTTTTTCGTATTTTCTTTTTCTATTAATTCTTTTATATTTAACTCCCCGTCTCCAACAACATGCGCAGCTATTCTCATAGATGCGGCAACCATTTTTTCTCCTACTACTAAAAGCCTATAATGATTACCTCTAATATATTTTTCTACAAGAATTGTATCTTCATATTCTTTTGCTATTTGATAAGCTTTTAAAACTTCTTCAGGTGTTTTTAAATTTATAGATACCCCAATCCCGTGGCTTCCAAAATTTGGTTTAACTACCACCGGATATCCTAAAATCATACATTGCTTTAATAACTCTTCCTCACTGTTTACTAACTGACCCTCCGGAACAGGTATGCCATATTCATACATCATTTTTTTTGCCAATTCTTTATCACATGCTATATCAACTGAAATACAAGAAGAATTATCGGATAACGTAGCTTCAAGTCTTCTGCTGTTTTTACCATATCCAAGTTGTATTAAACTGCCACTGCCTATCCTTATAATTGGTATTCCACGCTTTTCTGCCTCCAACTTTAACATTGATGTACTTATTCCTAAATCTGTTTTTATACAATTCCTCTTTAATCTGCTTAACTCTTCGACTAAATTAAAATCCGGGTGTTTAATTAAACTGCATACAAGTTTAATCGCAAGCTTTCCGGCACCTAGTCCTGCATATTCATTAATATAGGAATATACAATACAATATTCTTTTTCACTTTCTCCACTCATTGTTTTACCAAAAACAACATTATACCCCAAAATGTTTTGCAGCTCTATTGCCACATGTTCTATCACATGGGCAAAATAGGTACCTTCTTCCAGTCTTTCTATGAATCCTCCTTCATAACCTCTTGAGCATTTATGGTTATATAAACCGGGCAATAATTTTATCAAATTATCGTTAAATCCTTCTATTTTATTTGTTGAAATATCATATAATTCACCTAAATCAATATTTATTTTTACTACCGGCTTATGACTATATATATTTCTACCTCGATAAGCGTAGCAACTAAGAATTTTCAATTCTTTTCCTCCTCAAAGTTATCATTACCATAAAAGTTTATTTTTTTTTCTATTATTCCCTGTTTTGTATTAATATTAAACCCATAACCTTCCGGTAAAACATGAATCCTTACATTGGTTATTGCCAATGGCTCATCTTGATACTGTTCTGATATATTAGTGTATATAATATCTCTACCATCAACTACTGTAACAACACCTGTTCCCACTACTCTGAATTTCATATCCTTGTCAACTATAACAGCAGTATTTTCATCAATTCCTAAACCAATTACTGAAGGATTTTGCGCTACAGCAGCCAATAGCCTCCCAATCCTTCCTCTTTGATTAAAATGCTGATCTATAATCACACCTTGAAGCAATCCCATACCGGGTGCCATTTTTAAAGTACACTTTCTCGGTGCATCATCGTCTTTTCCTTCTACCACCATGATTTCACTCATCATCGAAGCACCGGCACTTGTACCTGCTATAGCTTTACCATTGTTTAAACTTTTTAATATGGCATCATGTATTTTTGTACCTCCTAAAATACTTGATATTCTCAATTGATCGCCGCCAACAAAAAAAATACAATCTGTTTCCTTAATCTTTTCCAAATTGCTGTCTTTGTTAGCTTGTTCTCTATTGTATATTTTAATACCGTATACTGACTTCACACCAAAATTCTCAAATATATTACAATATTCTTTAGCCGCATCATCCGGATTTTCTGTTGCAGTAGTAATAATTGCAATATTACTATTCTTCCCTCCTGAAATATTATGTACTATTTTTAATATTTCCAAATCTACCTTTTTATCTTCCGCCCCACCAATAATAATTAAAGTTCCCCGTTTCTCTGCCAATATAATCCACTTCCTGTTTTTTTCATATTTATATTTTTTCAAATAATCATAATTATATACAAAGAAAAGCTTAGAATACTTTTATCGCTCACAAAAGCCTATTATGTTACTGTTCATATCTTAACTATTTCTCTTAAACAGTTTATTATATTTGCTGAGATTGCTGAGTTCCAAGGCTAATAATCTACAATAAAAAACATAAATATATACAATTTCTTAACTGCAACCCTATTATAGAACTAAAATTATACAAAATATTGACTAAAGACGTTATCTTATTCATAATTAATATAATTTCAATAGTAAACGGAGTGACACCATGAAAAGAATAGTGTTAATCATTTTATTTATTTTTGCTTTATCATCCTGTACTAAACTATCTGAAAAGGCCGAGCCTGTAAAAATAGAACCTAAAGATAATAGTGTCAAACTATCTAGTGAAGATGAGGTATTAGCGGGCCTAACTTTAAAAGAAAAAATAGGGCAGCTTGTGATACTTGGATTTCAAAAAGATATTTCAGAAGAAAATTTAATCAATTATATAAAAACAGATAAGATAAGCGGCTTTATACTATTTAACAGAAATTATAAAAATTTCAAAGAATTATATGAATTGAATAATAAATTAAAAAAACTAAATACTGATAACCCTTTACCTTTATTTATTTCTATTGATGAAGAAGGCGGCACCGTATCTCGTCTGCCAAAGGAAGCTATTAAAATACCTGATGCCTCTTATTTTGGCAATCTTGATGATATAAATCTAACTGAAGAATCAGGAATTATTATTGGCAAACAACTTTATGCCGCCGGTATAAATCTTAACTTTGCTCCTGTTCTAGATATTTTGAGCAATAAAGAAAATAAACTGCTTGCAAAAAGATCCTACGGAAAAGATGCTAAAATAGTCTCAAGACACGGAATTGCTTTTATAAACGGGCTTGCTTCCCGAGGAATAATCTCAGCAGTCAAGCATTATCCCGGTCATGGAGATACAATTTCTGATTCTCATGAAACTCTGCCGATAATAAACATTGACTGTGATACATTAAGGATTCGAGAACTCATTCCTTTTCAAACTGCTATAAATAAAGGTATAGATGCTGTGATGATAGGTCATCTATTATTCCCAAAAATCGATGATAAACCGGCAACGAAATCACAAGTTTTCATAAAAAATATTCTAAGAGGTGATTTAGGTTTTCATGGAATAGCTTTAACTGATGATATCGAGATGGAAGGTTTTTTAGAAAACAACCAATCAATCGAAGAAGCAGTTATTGAATCCTTTAATGCGGGTATAGACATATTTGTAATAGCCCATACCCCGGATACACAAAATAAAGTGCTAAAGGCTTTACTCCATGCTGTTCTGGAAGGTACTATAACCCAAGAACGATTAAATGAATCTTTAAAAAGGATAATCATAATTAAGCAAAAATACGAACTCTCTGACAGCATGAATATGAGCTATGAAGAAGCTCGTAGCCTTATAAACAATAATAATCCCGAAGCACCAAAATAGTTTATACTATTCCTCAAAAGGTTTAGAGATATCAAAATGTCCCATAAGCGATTCCTCTGCCTTACCATCAATTAAAAATTGTACCTTATTTATTTCATCTAATTCCAGTAAGCTTTTTACTATTTGACTAATAGTAAAACCTTCTTGTAGCGAACCCCCATGCATACCTTCCCGGGCAAAATTAACATAAGCAGTTTTATTTGACACTTTGACATCTATCAGATTTGCTGTTTTCGGTATCTCGGTTTCTAAATCTTTATTATCTGTACCTTTCATCAACTCTCTAACTATGGCTTCTTCTATCGATATAATGTCATCAATCTTTAGATTTCTTTTTTCTGCTATGAGTTTTTCTTTGCTTTCATCTCCTGTTTCAACATATAAACTGTTTGCAAAATATAAAGTTACTTCTCTTTCTGTATTTTCCGGCAATGGCTCTATTATTCCATTTTCTTTTTCATTATTTTCATTAGCATTAGGTGCCTCCTTAACTGTTCTGCAAGAAGATATACTAAAAATCAGTAGCAAAACAATAACCATAATAAATTTTTTTTTCATATCAATAATCCTTTCATTATTTAAACTTGAAATATAAGTGCCTTCTTATTCTTTGACTTAATTGTTTAAATATAGTTCCTTTAATTACTGTTTTTATTTTACCATTTTGCTAATATTTTATCCTGTGATGCTACTTATAATTAAATCTACCAGAGCCTTATTTGTACAAAGAAAAATATTTAATAAAAAAGCGAGACAAGCACATGAAAATGTACTCATCTCGCTGGTCCAACTTTTTGGGGTCACTCTATAAACCGATTTTTTTTATAATTATTGTATAGGTTTTACAGTATCCATATATGTGAATTTGCCATCCTTGACCACTTTTATAACAGCATCTTTAACTGCATCACCGTTTTCATCCAAAGTAACAAATCCGGCTGAACCTTCAAAATCTTTAGTTTTTGCAATCTCATCTCTTACTGCATCATGTTCAATGCTTCCGGCTCTTTCAATAGCATCCAAAATTAATATATAAGCATCATAGCCTAAAGCAGTAACAGCAGCAGGTTCTTTATCAAATTCTTTTCTATATTCATCCAAGAAAACTTTAGATTCATTGGTAATAGGTTGTTCAGTGGCAAAGAAAGTTGAGAATACAGCACCTTCCACTGCATCTTTACCAATATCTATAAATTCCGGAGTCTCCCAAGTGTCTCCGCCTATCATAGGTACATCTATACCTAATTGTTTAGCTTGTGAAATAAGCAATGCCGATTCAGTAAAGTTACCCGGTGCGAATATTACATCAGGATTTGAAGCCTGAATATTCGTTAATTGAGCTGTGAAATCCAAATCTCCGGTATTATAATTTGAAGTTGCAACTATACAATTATCATCACCTGTTAATTCTGTAAATGCGTCAACAAAGAATTTTGCTAATCCTACCGAATAATCGTTGGATACCTCTTGCACTATTGCTGCTTTTCTAGCACCAAGTTTGTTATAAGCATAATTAGCCATAACTGTTCCTTGGAAAGGGTCTATAAAACAAACTCTAAAATAGTAATCATTGCTTAATGTTACAAGCGGATTTGTACATGAAGCTCCGACTGTTGGAACCCCTGCATTATTTACAATATCTCCTGCAGCCATAGATAATGAACTACCCCAACTTCCTATAATTGCTACAACTTTTTCTTTTTCTATCAATCTGGCTACAGCGCTTGCTGCCTCAACCTTATCAGACTTATTGTCAACAATAACCAATTCAACTTTCTTACCAAGTGCCTCCGGATAAAGCTTGTTAGCTAATTTAATTCCCTCAACCTCCAAAGCTCCACCGCCTGCATTAGCTCCTGTAATAGGTTCAAATACACCTATTTTAATAATTTCTTCCTCTTCAGCAGGTTTAGCACATGCTGTTAAAAAGATAGTAAATATCATAATTAGAGCCAAAATCAGACTTATCTTTTTCACTTTTTTTCCTCCTCCTCATGTTATTTAATTTCATTTTCATAATAACATTTAAACCACAGTAATACAATATAGTAATAAACATTTTATTATATGTTCGACCTGCCCATAAGACTATATAACTTATTCTATTAAATTAACAATCGGTTATCTATTACTCAAATACATATACTCTTAATTACTTAACAAAAACTTAATGACCAAGATATGCCTTTACAATGCTATCGTCTTTACTTAATACATCTGCGTTGCCTTCCATCACTATTTCGCCTGTTTCAAGAACATAACCCCTATCAGCAAGTTTAAGTGCAACCTTAGCATTTTGCTCTACCAGAAGGATTGTTGTCCCGCCATCGTTAATAGTTTTAATTATATCCATTATCCCTTGGACTATTATCGGAGCAAGACCCATTGATGGTTCATCTAAAAGAAGAACTTTAGGATCAGTCATAAGAGCCCTTCCTATAGCAAGCATTTGTTGTTCTCCTCCTGAAAGGAGTCCGCCAGCCTGTTTACTTCTCTCTGCCAACACGGGAAACAATTCAAAAACCCTCTCTATCCTTTTTCGCCTTTCAACATCATCTTTTAAAGTAAAGGACCCCATTTCAAGATTTTCCAGAACATTAAGTTCTTTAAAAATCCTACGCCCTTCAGGAACATGTATAACCCCCATCTCGACAATTTCATGAGGTGGTGCATTTGTAATATTTTTACCGTAGAATTCAACCGTTCCGCCGCATGCGGGAACTAAACTGGAAATTGTTTTTAAAGTAGTACTTTTTCCCGCACCGTTAGAACCGAGAAGGGTAACTATTTCGCCTTTATATACATCCAAGCTGATACCTTTTAATGCATATATTTGCCCATATTTAGTTTCAAGATTTTTTAGGGAAAGAACTATTTCACTCATACAGCCTTGTCCTCCTCTTTCCCCAAGTATGCTTCGATAACTCTTGGGTTATTTTGAACTTCTTGTGCAGTTCCTTCTGCAATCTTCATACCATAATCAATTACAAAAATCTTCTCGGATACCTTCATAACAAGTCCCATATCATGTTCAATTAAGAATACTGTTATTTTTAACTCATCACGAATTCTTTTTATTAACTCTACTAATTGCATTTTTTCATCATAGTTAAGACCTGCAGCCGGCTCATCAAGCAAAAGTAATTTTGGCTGTGTAGCTAGAGCTCTTGCCCATTCCACCCTTCTTTGATCACCATAAGGTAGATTTTTTGCTATCATATTCTTTTTATCCAGTATACCGACAAAGTCCATGCATTCAATTGCCACTTCTTTAATCCTTTTTTCCTCAGCTCTTTGGCTTGGCGGTCTAAAAACAGCTCCCGCCAATCCGGCTGAAGCCCTACAGTGCATACCGGACATAATATTCTCCATAACGGTAAGGTTTTTAAATAAACGAAGATTTTGAAAAGTTCTAGCCATCCCTAATTCAGTAATTTTATGAGGTTTCAATTTCATTACGCTTTGCCCTTGGAATAGTATATCTCCTTCTTGAGCTTTGTAAAAGCCGGTTAAACAATTAAAAAGTGATGTTTTGCCCGCTCCATTTGGCCCAATAAGACTTTCTATGGAACCCTCCTCAATGCCAAAGCTTACTTTGTTAACCGGTACTATTCCCCCAAATCTCAGCGTTAAATCTTTAATATCTAATAAAAACATATTAAATCACCTCATCTTTGCAAGTTTTATCTTTGACTTTAGAAGAAATAGTTCCACTTCTGTCTGGCCATAGACCTTGTGGTCGATAAATCATTAGAATTAATAATACCAAGCCAAATATCAACATCCTATATTGTCCTATACCTCTAAATACCTCAGGAAAAATAACCATAACAAAGGCACCGAGTATTACTCCCGGAATTTTCCCCATTCCACCTAACACCACTGCCAGAAGAATGTTGACTGATTGTGTAAACAAAAAGGAATCCGGGGAAATAGCAGTCATTTTTACCGCCATAAAAGAACCTGCCAAAGCACCAAAAACCGACCCCAGTACAAATGCATATAAGCGAATTGCAACAACATTTATACCCATTGCTTCTGCAGCATCCTCATCTTCACGAATACACTTCCATGCTCTGCCTAATCTAGAATCCATTAACCTGTAGGAAACAAAAATCGATAATATCGCCAGTGCTAAAAAAGCATAATAATAGTGATTTATCTTATATAGGTGTAACCCGAAAAAATACGGTCTGCTTATTCCTACTAAACCGGTAGCACGTCCGGTTATTGCCATATTTCTTGCGGCCAACCTAGTCATTTCGCCAAACCCTAAAGTAACTATAGCCAGATAATCACTTCTTAGCTTTAGTGTAGGAGTGCCTATTGCCAATCCGGCTAAAACCGCCATTAATGCACTAATTGGTAACGTAAGCCAAAAACTCATCCCATACTTAAGAATCAAAATTCCTGTAGTATAAGCCCCTACAGCAAAAAAAGCCGCATAGCCTAAGCTTAAAAGCCCTGCAAATCCAACTATTATATTAAGACCGAGACACATTACTACATAAAACCATACGTTTGTCATTACTTCCATGAAATACATGCTTGATCTCATAGGTAAATAAAGCAGAACAGCTAAGGCAACAGCTAATACACTAAAACGTATTTTTATATTATCAAACAGCTCATAAAGTCTATCAGTAATCTGAACCAAGGTATTTACTTTTTTAGCAGCTGTTTGAGTGTCTGCAGTCTGTACGCCAACCTGGTTTTCCTTCATAGCCTCTACATCCTCTCGCTTTCTTTTTTACCCAAAAGTCCCGTCGGTTTGAATATCAAAATAATAATCAATATGGAAAATGAAAATACATCCTTCCACTCCGAGCCTATAAAAGGTATTTGTGTTCCAAAAGACTCCAGAAGTCCTAGCAATAATCCTCCAAGCATAGCACCCGGTATTATTCCAATACCTCCAATTACCGCTGCGGTAAATGCCTTAATACCTATTACAAATCCCATGAAAAAGTGTAAACTTCCATAATATACACCTGCCATAGTACCTGCGGAAGCAGCTAAAGCAGTACCTACAAAAAAGGTAAGAGCAATAATTTTATTGCAATTGACTCCCATTAGACGACAACAATCGAGATCCATTGAGATGGCTCTCATAGCCTTTCCATACATCGTCTTCGTTATAAAAAGATGAAGTACAAGCATAAGTGCAACCGCCGCCACTGTCAAGATTATTTGGGTATGGGTGACAAAAACACTTCCTATAGAAATCCCTTGAAAACCCAATCCGGTTTTATAAGCTCTGTATTCACCGCCCGTTACTACCATTACAGAATTATATAAAATCATAGAGACTCCTAAAGCAGTTATAAGAAGAGATAATCTAGGCGCTTCTCGTAAAGGCTTATAAGCGATTCTTTCAATAACAACGCCCAAAAGGCCTACTATTACCATAGTTATCAACATTGAAACTACTATCCCTGTCCAACTGTTACCCAAAAAAGTATCCTTAAACAATGTCAGCAAAGTTAAACTGCAGAACCCTCCCACCATATAAACATCTGCGTGGGCAAAGTTTAGCAGTTTGACGATTCCATAAACCATTGAATATCCTAAAGCAACCAGGCCATAAAATGATCCTAAAAGCAAGCCGTTTACAACCTGTTGAATAAATATTTCTTGAAATGACATATGCTCACCCTTTCATTTATTGGAGATATATGTAGAACGGGGGCAATATGCCCCCATCTATCACAAGTAGGTTTAATCAACTAAAACCCACTTGCCTCCTTCGCCTTTAATTGTAATAAAGTTACTTTCCTCAAGCACGTTTTTCGGTGTGAAAGCAATTGCTCCGGAAAGGGTTTCGAAATTATCCGTTGCTGACAGTGCTTCCCGCATAGCATCAGGATCAGTGCTTCCGGCTCTCTCTATAGCATCAGCCATTAGATAAACACCATCATAAGCCAGGCCGGCGTATGGCCCCGGTTCTTGACCATATTTAGCATTATAAGCAGAAATAAACTGTTTAGCTTTTGGTAGGAAATCGACAACAGGTGGAGATGTACAATAAACACCTTCGCCTGCAGACCCGGCTATTTCCAGCAATTGTACAGAACTTGATCCGTCAGCCACTGTTATCTCACCGGTGTATCCGCCCTGCCTAAGTTGCTTTATAAGAAGTGCACCGTCTGCGTGATATGCCGTCCAATATACTCCTTCTGCACCTGAAGATCTGATTTTTGTTACTAATGATGAAAAATCTTGCTCGCCTTTATTTACAACATCATAAGCCACCACTTCATGGCCTCTGTCTTTCCATTCATCTCTAGTTAATTCGGCTAAGTTCTCAGAAAATCCGTCTCCTTGATGTACAAAAGCCAACTTCTCTACACCCAACTCTTCAAAGCAATCTGATGCCGCATCCGCTTGATGATAACCGGGGCTGTTTATCATATAAGCCCAACCCGGATTTTCATCTATTATCTGCGTGGAGTTCGCTGCAGTGATAACAAAAGGAATCTTAGCATCTCCATAAATTTTAAGTGCCGGTATAGTAGCACCTGAGCAGTATCCGCCTAGAACAGCTACAACTTCCGAGGAGACTAATTTACTGGCTGCTGCAGTACACATCTGAGGATCACAACCATCATCACCTAAAGTAAACTTAATTTCTTTGCCTAATACTCCTCCGGCTGCATTTATTTCATCAGCCGCAATTTTCATTGCATTCTCCATATCTTTCCCATATGTAGCCTCAGAACCGGTGACCGGAACCATAATCCCTAATAAAATTTCACCATCAAATTCTGGTGCTTCAGATTCTTCACCGCCTCCACCGGATGGTGGTGCTGCCGGCTGGGAACAACCGATTACTCCGGATAAAATAAGTAAAATTACAAATGCGAAAATCCAAAGTCTTTTTTTCATTAATTTCCCCTCCCTAATTTTTTTATATACTTTATCCCGTTGTCCGCTTAATATTGTTAATAGCAATTAGGACCTCGGGTTCAAGCACAGGAATTATTATGCGCAAACTTCCATTTATCGTAATATCACTAAAGCTATCCAATACTACTTAAGCATATCCATATTAAGTATTAAAAAATTTAAAATGAAAAGTAGAAATTAAAAACCCTTACTGGAAATTGTAATTTTTTCTATATATTTGTATTACCGTAGTGTCTTTAATATGCTTGTGTAAAAGTATACCATCATTTTTAACCGTTGTAAAGTCAATATTTGATACAACTTTGTCGAATATAAAACCACCTTTTTGTACTTCCACTTTAAACTGACAACTTGTTTGTGTTATAATCATTGTAACACTTTGCAAGGAGTAGAATTTTTTATGAGCAATAATATTTTAAAATTAAAAAATAGAAAACCGAATATTTCGAATAAAAATATTTATACTCGTTTTTCAATTCTTATACCATTAATTATTGAATCAGATAACCCGGAATTATTATTTGAAATTCGATCCGAAAATTTGAAAAGTCAACCCAATGAAATATGTTTTCCGGGAGGGCGAATTGAAAAGGGGGAAGATGAGTTAACTGCTGCTATAAGAGAGACAACGGAAGAACTATGCCTAAAACCGCAAAATATAAATATTATAGGACCATCAGATACACTGATAACACCTTTTAATTATATTATTTATACTTATATAGGAATTTTAAATAATTATGAATACACCTATAATGGGGAAGTAAACGAAGTCTTTACCGTTCCATTATCTTATTTTATGTCAAAAAACCCTGAATGTTATTATATAAATGTAGATTTAAAGCCTGATTTAAGTTTTCCATACTATCTAATTCAAAATGGAAAATCATATAAATGGGGAAAAGGAAAATATCCGGTTTGTTTCTATAAATATAAAGATAAAATTATTTGGGGTATCACAGCTAGAATTATTCATGATTTTGTTACAATACTTAAAGAAAAAGAATAAGTGCGAAATATTTCATATTTCTTTAGATATTTTATCGTACATTTTTTTTATTGATTTAAAATCTTCCCAAGCATCTCTTTTTTTATTACTATCTCGTAAAATGGCTGCCGGATGGTAAGTGGCCATTATATTGTATTTACCTCTTGTATACCAAGTACCTCTTTTATTTGTAATTTTGAAATCTTTTTGTATTATATTTTTTGCTGCAACAGCGCCTAAACATACTATAATATCAGGATCAACAATTTTTACCTGCCATCTTAAATAATCAATACATTTTTCACTTTCCGATTCCAGAGGATTTCTGTTGTTGGGGGGTCTGCATTTAACTATATTGGTTATATATACATCTTTTCTTGTTAAATCAATAGCCGCAAGCATCTTATCAAATAATTCTCCCGCTTTTCCTACAAAAGGTTTACCCTGTTTATCCTCGTTATAACCCGGACCTTCTCCTATAAACATAATAATGTTTTCAGTACTTCCTTCACCAAATACCGCATGAGTTCTGGTCTTTGATAAAAGACACCTGTTGCATTTTCGAACAATTGATTCCAATTCGCTTAAACTATACATATTAAATCCTCCGATTATGAATTATAAAGAATGTGTCTTGGTGATCAAAGTAGAGGCGGACAATCCTGTCTGCCCAAGCCATGTATGACGCATAAATCTACTAATATTCATTATAACATATCCACCCAAAGCCATGCCTAGAAGCAAAGAAAAAAGGCACTACACTCTTTAAATAAGTGCAATGTCTTTTTTATCTCTTCATATAAAAACTACATAATCTATGGTAAAGAATTACTTTTTTATTAACAAATCAAAATCTATTTAGTACTATACTTCACTTTATCACCGTTAATTACAGCTGCCTGAGCGGCTGCCAATCTTGCTATGGGTACTCTGAAGGGGGAACAGGATACATAATCCAACCCCAATTCGTGACAAAACTCTACTGATGATGGTTCTCCGCCATGCTCACCGCATATTCCCAGTTTAATATCCGGCTTTTGTTTTTTACCTAGTTCCACTGCTGTTTTCATTAGTTTCCCTACCCCTTCTCTATCTATAACTTGGAAAGGATCTTTATCAAATATTTTTTTATCCAGGTATTCTTCAATAATTTTACCTGCATCATCCCTTGAAAAACCGTAAGTCATCTGAGTTAAATCATTTGTCCCAAAGGAAAAAAATTCGGCATCCTTGGCGATATCATCAGCAACAATACAAGCCCTTGGGACTTCTATCATGGTCCCATATAAATAATTTAATTCAATTCCGGATTCCTCAATAATTTTGTCAGCTAAAGTGACAACTATATCTTTTAAAAATGTCAATTCTTCCGGCTTACTCACTAAAGGTATCATGATTTCAGGTTTTACATCTATGCCTTCAACTTTTTTTACATAAATTGCTGCTTCAATAACGGCTCTTGTTTGCATTTCTGCTATTTCAGGATAAGATATAGCCAATCTGCAACCCCTGTGCCCTAACATTGGATTTATTTCCTTCAAATCTTCAATCCTTATTTTTAATGCTTCATAATCTATTTTTATTTCCTCTGCCAAGCTCTTTAAGCTTTTTTCATCATTAGGTAAAAATTCATGCAGTGGCGGATCAAGTAATCTTATTGTTATAGGTCTTGCACCCATTGCTTTATATATTCCAATAAAATCTTCTTTTTGCATAGGCAATATCTTTTCCAATGCAGCCTTCCTTTGTTCTTTTGTATCTGCCAATATCATTTCCCTAACCGCCGGTATCCTTTTTTCATCAAAAAACATATGCTCTGTTCTGCATAGTCCGATACCTTCAGCACCTAATTCAACGGACTTTGTTGCATCCTTAGGCGTATCGGCATTAGCTCTAACTCCCAGCTGTCGATACTTATCTGCCCATTCCATAAGGGTGACAAACTGCGGGCTAAATTCGGGCTCTATAGTAGGTATAATACCCTCGTATACGTCGCCTGTACTTCCATTTATTGATATATAATCACCTTCATTATAAACCTTACCGTTAGCAATAAACTGTTTTAGCCTTTCATTCACCTTCAATGCCTCACAGCCTGCTACACAGCATTTTCCCATGCCTCTGGCAACAACAGCAGCATGGGAAGTCATACCTCCCCTAGATGTAAGTATGCCCTTTGCTTTAACCATACCTTCTATATCTTCCGGTGAAGTTTCCTGCCGAACTAATATTACTTCTTCACCTTTTTTAGATGCTTTTACGGCATCTTCCGCAGAAAAATATATCTTACCGCTTGAAGCACCCGGAGAAGCCGGCAGACCCTTAGCAATAGAATTAGTTTCCTTAAGAATCTTCTTGTCAAAAGTAGGGTGCAGTAATTGATCCAGCTGATATGCATCAACCCTTAGCAATGCTTCCTTTTCATCAAGTCTACCTTCCTCCACGGCTTCTACCGCTATTCTAATAGCTGCCGGTATAGTTCTTTTGCCGTTTCTGGTTTGCAGCATATACAATTTTCCTTTTTCGATTGTAAACTCAATATCCTGCATATCTCTATAGTGGTTTTCCAAAAGTTCTGCATACTCTGCAAACTGTTTATATATATCAGGCATTATTTCTTCAAGTTTTTCTATATTATGAGGGGTTCTTATTCCTGCTACAACATCCTCACCTTGTGCATTTACTAAAAACTCTCCAAACAGCTTTTTTTCTCCCGTAGCAGGATTCCTTGTAAAGGCAACCCCTGTCGCACAATCATCACCCATATTACCAAAAACCATAGATTGAATATTTACTGCAGTGCCAAGTTTATCGGATATCTTATGAAGCTTTCTATATACTATTGCCCTTTCCGTATTCCATGATTTGAACACTGCCTCTACAGCCAATAATAGTTGTTCTTTTGGGTTCATTGGAAAATCATTGTTTGTTTCTTTTTTGTATATTTCTTTATACTCTTTAACGATTTGTTTTAATGAATCAACATCCAACTCATTATCAAACTTTACTTTCTCCTCGCTTTTTTTACGTTCCAAAACTTCATCAAACATTTCTTTGTCAATATCCATAACAACATTTCCAAACATTTGTATGAACCTTCTATAGCTGTCATATGCAAATCTGTCATTATTCGTATTCTTGCTTAAGGCCTCAACGGTATCATCATTTAATCCTAAGTTTAAAACTGTATCCATCATTCCCGGCATTGAAAATTTTGCTCCGGATCTGACAGACACAAGCAAAGGATTTATTTTATCTCCAAAAATTTTTCCTGTTTTACTTTCAAGTAAATGCAATTTTTCAGCTATTTCATCTATGAGTTCATCCCATAATTTATTTCCTTTATTATAGTATGTGTTGCATGCTTCTGTAGTAATAGTAAAACCAAAAGGTACAGGCAAACCTATATTATTCATTTCTGCCAGATTGGCACCTTTTCCACCTAATAGATCTTTCATAGTTGCTGTTCCTTCATCAAAACTATATACAAATTTTTTCATATGCTTTTCTCCCCTTCTTTTGATTTCTTTGCAAGATTAATCATATTATTATGCTTCAATTATTCTGTTAATATTATTAAAGTTAATGCTATTTTGACAGTACCTTATGTTATCGTAATTAAAATTTTACTCCTTCAAAGCTTTTAACATAATGCCGGCAGTCTCTTCAATTGCCTTATCGGTTATATCAATTATCATGCATCCTATCTCATGCATAATATTCTCGGCATATTCCAACTCCTGTTCAATACGCTCCATATTTGCATAATTCGCCTCATAATTCAAGCCTAATGATCTTAGTCTTTCTTGTCTGATTGCATTTAATTTAGTAGGATTTGTAATAAGTCCGAATATTTTTTTCACAGGTATCTCAAACAATTCTTTAGGTGGCTTTACTTCAGGTGTTAAAGGTATATTCGCTACTTTGATATTCTTATTTGCCAAATACATACTTAATGGAGTTTTCGATGTCCTCGATACTCCTATTATCACTGCATCAGCTTTTTTTATACCTTTTGTATCTTTACCATCATCATATTTTACAGCAAACTCTACTGACTCCACCTTATTAAAATAGTCTTCATCTAATTGTCTTATTAACCCGGGAACATAAATCGGCTTTTCTTTAGTTATCTGCGAAATAGCTTCTATTGCCGGACCCATTATATCTACACAATTTATGTTGTTTTCTTTTGCAACTTTCTCCAAATGCTCTTTTAATTCAGCAATCACCAACGTATATATAATAATGCTATTTTTATCTTTAGCTTCTAAAACTACTTTTTCTATAGCAGCCTTATCCTTAATATATGGTATTCTTATAATCTGATCCCGTGAAAGCTTAAATTGCGCTGCAGCTGCCCGTGCTACTTGCTCTGCCGTTTCTCCTATAGAATCTGATAGAACATAAATTATAGATCTTCTTTCTGCCATCTTTACCCTCCTTTATAGTCTTTTTATATAAATTGGAATTTGCATTTTAGATTTATACTATGAACAAATGGAATACAACGAAAAACATGTTTATTTTTACTATATTACCATAAAAATAATCCCTTTGCTATATATTTTTACTACTTATTTACTACTATAATGCTTAAATCTGCAAATATATTCATCATTTCACTAATCTGCTTTAAAATTGCTAAACGGTTATTTCTAATATTAATATCTTCTACCATAACCATTATATTATCAAAAAAATTATCTATTGGTTCTTTTAACACTTCAATGGCTTTTAATGCATTATTATAATCTTTTTCCCCAATAGCCTTTAAAAATTCTTCTTTAGTCTTTTCATAAATATGCACCAGAGTTTTTTCTTCTTCACTATCAAATAAGCTATAATTGATCACCGGATTCTTGCACTCTTTTGCGAGGTTTGAAACTCTTATAAAGGAGCCGACTATATTTAAGAATTCTTCTTTTTTCCTCCACTTGGATAATTCTTTAATTCTTAAATAAGCATCGTAAATATCATCTATGCCTTTATTCAATACTGCATCAAGAATATCATAGTCATAACCCTGCTCTAGAAGTGCATTTTTTAATCTGACTTTGAAAAATTCTTCTATCTGATCTAATACCTTGCTTTCTTCTTTTGCTAATATGTTCTTTTTAATAAAAGGCTCTAAAGACTTTTTTGCTAAGCCTCTAAAACTTAAATTAATCGACTTTTCCAATATAATATTAATAATACCTAATGCCTGTCTTCTTAAAGCATAGGGATCCTGACTCCCTGTAGGTTGTATGCCTATAGAAAAACAACCTGCTATAGTATCTATTTTATCAGAAATGCTTAACAAAGAGCCTACGGTCGAACTTGGCACTTTGTCTCCGGCAAACCTGGGCATGTAATATTCACCTATAGCTTTTGCCACTAAAGGGTCTTCTCCTTGAATCAATGCATACTCCTTACCCATAATACCCTGTAATTCGTCAAACTCCTTTACCATATTAGTAACTAAATCCGCCTTGCTCAAGTAAGCTGCTCTATCCAAATACTTTTTATCAATATCACTTAATCTTAGTTCCTCAGATAAATAAGAAGATATATCTTTTATATTGCTTGTTTTATCATACATGGTACCCAAAGTCTCTTGAAATACAACATTCTTTAGTTTTTCTACACAACTTTCCAGACCCGTCTTTTTATCTTCATCAAAGAAGAATCTTGCATCGGATAGTCTGGCACGCAACACTTTTTCATTTCCTTCTTTAACTATATTAATATAGTTTTCATCACCATTCCTCACGGCAATAAAATAGTTTAGTAACTCTCCTTTATCATCCTCAATGGGAAAATATCTTTGGTGCTCCTTCATCGGTGTTATAACCACCTCTTTAGGAAGTTCCAAAAATTCTTCATCAAAACTACCGCAAAAAGCCGTAGGATATTCAACCAGATAGAGGATTTCTTCTAAAAGCTCCTCGTCTGTAGTAATTACTCCGCCTTTTTCAACAGCAATTCTATTTATTTGATTTCTTATCATTTCTCTTCTTTCATTTTGATCAACAATCACAAAACCTTCTCTCAACTTATCAAAATATTCACTCGTATTATCAATAATTATATCTTCTTTTGACAAAGTCCTATGTCCCTTTGTTATTTTACTGCATGGGATTCCGTCTTTATCAAATTCTACAAGTTTATCACCATATATGGGTAAAAGCCATCTTACCGGCCTAACGAACTTAAATGATTTATTGCCCCATTTCATAGATTTTGGAAAATTAATTGCAGTAATCACTTTAGGTAGTATTTCCTTCAACACTTCAATGGTATCGTTTCCTTTTTCCAGCCTTTTCCCATATAAATATTCATCCTTAACACTTAAATTATCTTTTTCAAATTTATTTCCTTTTAAAAAGCCTAACAAAGCTTTTGTAGGATTACCATCGGAATCATAAGCCGCCTTCTTTGAGGGTCCTTTTTTTATTATCTCTAAATCTTCTTGTTTATCCATCACATCTTTCACGTATAGAGTCAATCTTCTCGGAGTACCGTATACGTTTATTTCGCCATATCTTATTCTATTATCCTTAAACAAGCTCTCCGCAATAAGTTTTAATCGTTCTAAGGATTTATTCATAAACCTGGCCGGAATTTCCTCAGTACCTATTTCAAATATTAAATCTTTTTTCAAATGTGACACCTCCTATTTATACAATCATTTTGTTTTTTCTATCTTTTTAAGTAATGGGAAACCCATATCTTCCCTTTGTTTTAAATAAGATTGGGCAACCAACTTTGCTAAGTTTCTTACCTCGGCTATGAAACCGGTTCTTTCCGTTACAGAGATTGCCCCTCGAGAATCCAATACATTAAACATATGGGAACATTTTAAAACATAATCATAGGCAGGAATCACCAAACTTTTGGCGATAATCCTTTCCGCCTCTTTTTTATATTGATTAAAAAGATTGAATAGTAAACTGATATCCGCCTCTTCAAAACTATAAAAAGAATGTTCTACTTCAGCTTTTTTGAATATATCACCATAGGTTATATTCCCAACCCATTCTATATCAAATACATTATCCTTTTCTTGAATATACATGGCAATCCTTTCCAAACCATAAGTTAACTCTGCTGATTCCAATTCACAATCAAATCCGCCAATTTGTTGGAAATACGTAAATTGAGTTATCTCCATACCATCCAACCATACTTCCCAGCCTAAACCCCATGCTCCTAAAGTAGGTGCTTCCCAATTATCCTCAACAAACCTTATATCATGTTTAACCGGATCAATACCTAATGCTTCAAGACTTCCTAAATACAAGTCTTGAATATCGTCCGGCGATGGTTTTATTATCACCTGATATTGATGATGTTGATACACCCTATTGGGGTTCTCTCCGTACCTTGCATCTGCAGGTCTTCTTGAAGGCTCAACATAAGCAATTTGCCAAGGCTCAGGCCCTAAGGCCTTTAAAAAAGTAAATGGACTCATAGTTCCGGCACCTACTTCTATATCGTAGGGCTGCGCTATAATACAATTCTTTTCCGCCCAGTAATTTTGTAAATTTAGTATTATTTCTTGAAATGTCATAAGAAACCCCTCCTAATTTTAATAACAATAAAGCCCTTCGTCCTCCAAGGGACGAAAGGCTATCTTCCGCGGTTCCACCCTTATTGACAGTTATATAAACTGCCCTCTTATTATTTTAGCTCCGAAACGCCTTCCCTATAAAACAATACCGATTTGCACCCTATATCGGCTCTCTTAAATATATTATTATAGGTACTCCTTTTCATCTATGCTAGGAATAGATTCTGTAATATAATCTAACAAAATCAGTTACTTTTGTCAACAAAATATCAAGTCTTTTTTTACCAAACCCTATAAATTATTTTACTATTTTTACAACTCTTTTTGCTATCCTTTATAAAAACGTTGTATATTTCTTAAATCAAAGACAATAGAAAATTTACTTAACAGTACCTAAGTCTTTTACCGTATTAATAAAAACCATGGACTTGAACTTTTTCCCAATATGCATTTGAACGAATTCTGATAAAATTCTATCTGCTTCCATGTAAATAGTATTATCCACTTTAATTGTATTTAATCTTGATAATGGTGAAAACAATAAACCGGAGTAAAATTCCAATGTTTTTGAATTCATTTTAATAGTTTCAATATTTAACGCACAATTATCGCATATAACTCCGCCAAGTTCTATATTAAACTTGGTAAATTTATCATCTTTACCGCAGTTTGCACATTTTTTTAAAAGAGGTCTATAGCCACTTAAACTCATTAATTTGATTTGATAAGCACAGGTGAGTATTCCTATAGGTATTTTTTGTTTTGAAAGATAAAATAAAGTTTTGGCCAAGAGAAGAAAAATATTTTTACAATCCATATTTTCATAAGTAACCGTATCGGCAAGTTCCGTAAAATATGCAGCATAAGATAGACTTAATAAATCCTTTCTTAATTCATAAAACGACTCCCTCAGGTCACAACTATTAATATAATATAGGTTTGTCCCCATATATAAAACAAAATTACTGACAGAAAAAACTTCGCAACTTGAAATCATTCTGCTTTTTTGTCTTCTGCATCCCCTGGCATATACTTTTATCTTTCCGCTTTCCTTTGTCAACAAAGTTAAAATTCTATCGGCTTCACCTACATTAATATGATTTAAAACTAAACCTTGTACTTTTATTGTGGACATTTTGCACCTCTATCTATAACCTAAATCTTTGAGTGCGGAGGGGTTGTCTCTCCAATCCTTTCTTACTTTTACCCAAAGTTGGAGGTTTACCTTGATATCTAATAGATTATCTATATCTATTCTAGCCTTGCTGCCTATATCTTTTATCATATTGCCGTCTTTACCTATAATAATTCCTTTGTGAGACTTTTTATCACAATAAATATTCACTTCAATATCAATTAAATCTTTGTCTGTTCTTTCTTTCATACTTATTACTTCCACTGCCGTACCATGAGGTATCTCTTCTTTTGTAAATAGTAAAATCTTTTCTCGAATATATTCTGCAACAATAAATCTTTCCGGCATATCTATTATCATATCATCTGGGAAATACATAGGTCCTTCCGGTAATAGTTCTTTTATCTTTTTTAAAAGAATATCCATATTATTACCTTCCATTGCGGAGATAGGTATTATCGCATCAAATATATCCTGATACTCAGTTATTTTTGCCAATGCACCTTCTAAATCATGTTTGGATACCTTATCAATTTTATTTAAAGCCAATATTTTTTTCATTTTTGCTTCTTTAACTATATTAAATATAAAAAGATCACCTGTCCCGATTTGCATGGAACAATCAATTAAAGCAACAACAATATCAACTCCTTTTAAGGACTGAACTGCTGTGTTTACCATATACTCACCAAGTTTATGTTTTGGTTTGTGAATTCCGGGAGTATCTATAAAAACCACCTGGAAATCATCTTTTGTATATATACACTTTATGGTATTTCTTGTAGTTTGGGGTTTGCTTGAAATTATATTAAGCCTCTCACCCATAAAGCTATTGATAAGAGTAGACTTACCTACATTAGGCCTTCCTATTATTGATACAAAACCCGATTTAAATTTCTTTTCCATTATTATACCTTCTTAATTGCTATTTTTTAATAATCCAAAAAATCAATAGTAACATGTTTTTAATTTCAGTCTATTAAGTTCCTGACTTAAACTCTGTAAAAGCAAAAGGCAATAATTCTTTTAAAGTATGCTCTCTTAATTCCTTATCATTGGAAATAAAAATTTTTAAATCCAAGCCGAATTCAGACATGAATTGCCTGCAAATACCACAAGGATATGCAAAATTATCACTACTGTTAACTATTGCTATAGCTTCAAATTCACTTTCTCCTTCGGATATAGCCTTAGTAAATGCGACTCTTTCTGCACAAATAGTCGCACTGTATGATGAGTTTTCTACATTGCACCCGGTAAATATTCTTCCTGACTTAGTAAGCAATGCAGCACCTACCTTAAAGTTTGAATACTTCACATAAGCATTATTCATAACAGTAGTCGCAGCATGCAATAGTTCTTTTTTATTCAACCTATCACTCTCCAAAATCAATCTTTGTATTTACCGATACTACCTGTATCCAAGTAATGCCTTTGTTTAATTCTATCTCATTGCCTTTTAAATCCCTATATACCGTCTTGCCGCCTCTTGAGTCTTTTTGCCATTCTATTTCAATCAATCTTCCCCCTGTAAGAAAATATCCTCTATTCTTGCCTATATTACTTAATTGTAACCTTCCTACGTTATCTATTACTTTTATTCCAACTTTCTCTATTATGATATTAATCGCTTTTATATCGTTTTTCGTTTCTTTATCCTGCATAGGAGTATCATTAATAAATCGGTAATATACTTTTTCTTCTTCATTATATAAATAAGATACCTTATAATATCCACTATAATTTATTAAAACCTTTTTCTGATAAGCTCCATCAGGCATTGAAAAATCATCACTGAATTTAAAATACTCAGGTGCGCTTTTATTTTCCAATTTCTTTGTTTCAGAAACTTCACGCATATATTTAGTATTAGTATATAGATTATGCGGCATCTTCCTATCCGTAGAACGCCAGAATACCGGTGTGCCCTTTAAATCATTAAATGCATCCACATTTAATGTGCTTAAATCCTTTAAAGCCTGCGGACTACCGCCGCAATGCACGTAAATAGCGCCAAATTCCAAAGCCTTGTCTATGAAATAAGGTCTGGCACTTCGAACAGGGCCTATTTTTTCAGAAGGTAAATGATGGTATATTCCCATATACCTTGTTATATTCCCTTCCACAGGAATTTCATAAATAATTTCCGCACTATCAAGACCTGACTGGGGCCTTGCATTTATTTCGTTATCTATCATTACCGCTATTGGCCTTTGTTTAACATTTGCTTCCTCTGTGTCCTTTAAACCGGTTAAAGTACATACAAATCCGGGTGGTTCTTCAATTTCCTCTATTTCTTCTATAGGCTCTTCCTCATCTTCTTCATCCTCCGGTGGTTTCGGCCCTGAACATCCACTAATTAGTATAACAAATGCTATAACTATTATAAATAATCTTTTTGCCTTCATAAAAACCCTTCTTCCTTTATTAGTGTTTTCTATATGTTAAACTTTTTATTTAAAGCAGAATAACAAAGAATTATAAATTATATTTTAATTGCATAAGTATTTTCTTTTGCTTATCTATCATCTTTTCTTCATCATCTATATTTAAATGATCATATCCCAATAGATGCAGCATGCCATGTATTAATAAAAACACCAATTCCCTTTCAAAGCTATGCCCGTATTCTAAAGCTTGTTCTTTTGTTTTTTCCAGGGAAATTACTATATCTCCCAGAGGAGGGTCTATTGCCTCTTCGCCTACCATAACATAATCTTCAGACTCCTCAGAAAAGTTTATCATAGGAAATGACAGTACATCGGTATCTTTATCTATATTTCTATAATCCCTATTTAGCTCCTTTATCTCTTTATTATTTACAAGAGATATGCTAATCTCATAGTTGACCGTACATTTTTCAAAGTCTAAAACAGTTTTAACGGTTTTTTTTATAAGTTCTATTATATCTTCACTAATCTCAATACTTTCTTGTCTGTTATCTATTAAAACTGTCAACTACCTACCTCCTTCCCTTTAGTAATGTTTATACCGTTTGACATATCCTTTATATTCTCCGGGTATTCGATTCTATCATGAAAAATCCCTGTCAGCACTTTCAAAAATGAACTTATTATATTCTCAATATCTTTTAAAGATAAATCGCATTGACTTAATTGACCATCATTAATCTTTTCCTGAATAATTTTTCTGACTCCTCTTTCCAGTTCTTCTTTAGTCGGCTCTGTCATAGAGCGAACATAAGCCTCTACAGAATCTGCTAACATAACAATAGCCGCCTCTTTACTTTGAGGTTTTGGAAAAGAATATCTGAATTTATCTTCGGATACTAGATTTTCTCCTTGACTTGACACTGCTTTATGATAAAAATACGCTACCAAAGTATCCCCGTGATGCTGTGCAATTATATCTATAATCTTTGATGGAAGTTTATATTTCTTTCCTATATCCAATCCATCCTGTACGTGAGAAGTTATGATAAGCGCACTTAGATTTGGAGATATCTTGTCATGGGGATTTTCTTTTGTGAGCTGATTTTCTTTAAAGAAATAAGGTCTTTTTAATTTCCCTATATCATGATAATAGGAACCCACTCTGCACAAAAGCGCATTTGCTCCTATATCCTCTGCGGCTGTTTCAGACAAATTACCTACAAGTATTGAATGATAGTATGTCCCCGGCGCTTCTAAAAGCAAACGTTTTAAAAGAGAGTGGTTGGGGTTGGATAATTCAAGGAGCTTTATGGGGGTGATAATATCAAATATTGTTTCAAAAAAAGGTAAAAATCCTATTGTTAGTACTGAGGTAAAAATCCCTCCGATTACACCATAACTGACATCATAAATAAGGATTTTAGAATCTAAATTATTAATCAAACCAAAACTAAAAATAGATAACATATTTATTAAAGAAATTGCCAAACCTGCATATATTACTACACTTCTGTGGTGAGTTTTCGATACCAGAATAGACCCGGCAATTCCTGCAAAAACCAAAGCAATCAAAATAGCGGTGTTGAACTCTGTAATAAAACCTGCCAAAACACTCATAAATACGTTAACTATTATTGCAGCTTTGGGGTCAATAAGAATTGAAATAATCAACGCACAAGCAGGAATCGGTATCATATATACGGAAATCATCCGTGTACCGACAGCAACCGCTAGAATTATTATAATATTTATGCTCAAAAGTAACATCATTGAATTGCTCATCCATGTTTTAGGGCAAAAAGTACGTAAATAAAGATACAATACAATCATAGGAAATAAAATCATAACTGCATAAGATATATAAATTTTCCAATCTCTGCTTTCATGATCTTTTATCAGACCATAAGATTTAAGAAGCTCTATTTGTTGAGGGCTTATCTCTTGTCCTTTGCTCACTATTCGTGTGCCTTTTTTTATAAGGACTTCTTCAATATTTTCTCTTGCTTCAATCCTTTTTTGATTTGTTTCTTCTTCATCATAAAATATATTAGGCTTAATTATCGAAGTAGCAATCTTTGCACCCACTTGATTGAGTTTATTTTTATTAGGTAACTTTTCGAAAAAGTCAGTTATGTCTTCCCTCTTATCTGCTAATTGCTCTTCATTAATCCTCTGGTTTAAAACTTGATTAATAAGATATTTGATATTCTCCCGAAGTTGAAGTAAATCCTTACGATTGCTTATTAATAATTCTTCATAAGAATCACTATCCAATATGATATTGGAATGATAATTTAAATCCTTTAATTTTTGTTCCAGAAGCATATCCTCATCTTTTTGTAGTTCATCTACTTGATTAAAAAAAGTATCTATTTCTCCCTCTAATTCTATTTGTATAGTCAAATCAAGCTTATAAATAGGCTGTACTGAATTTTCCGCCTCATCCATTTTAATATCCGTAGCTACTCTATCTACCATATTGGATGGAGCATCAATATCCAAGTCTGCTATATCACCTATATTAAAGCTATATACTTGGGGAGCGGAAGCCAGTATTACAATAGTAAATACAATTACATAAGTTATAATCATAATTGCCCATTTACTAAAATTTTTATTTGAAAAGACTCTGCTTGGTTTTACCTTATATGGCTTTTCCATCGTTCATCCTCCGTATCTATTCTTCCGGACTAGCCTCGTCGTTTGACCTTTTCTCTTCATATTTGTCATATGCTTTTATAATATACTGAACTAATTTATGCCTAACAACATCTCTCTCATCTAAATAAACAAAATCTATGCCCGGTATGCCCTTCAGTATCATTTCTACTTCTTTTAAACCGGAGAACTTGCCTTTTGGCAAATCAATCTGAGTAACATCTCCGGTAATTATTACTTTTGAACCAAAACCCAATCTGGTCAAAAACATTTTCATCTGCTCTGAAGTAGTATTTTGAGCTTCATCAAGTATAATAAATGAGTCATCAAGAGTTCTCCCTCTCATATATGCAAGAGGAGCGACTTCAATATAACCTCTCTCTACATTTTTTTGAAAGTTTTCAACACCCATAATATCATATAATGCGTCATATAAAGGCCTTAGATAAGGATCAACCTTGTCCTGCAAATCCCCGGGTAAAAACCCTAATTTCTCACCTGCTTCAACTGCAGGCCTAGTAAGTATTATTCTATTTATCTCCCTATTCTTAAATGCTTTAATAGCCATGACCATAGCTAAATATGTTTTTCCGGTACCGGCGGGACCTATTGTGAAAATCACCTCATTATTATTAATAGAATTTATATATCTTTTTTGACCCAGTGTTTTACATCTTATAATTTTTCCCCTAGCTGTTGTATATATAGTATCATTCAATTCTCCGGTTCTTTGCTCTTCTCCATCACGTACAAGGCTTATGGAGTAATCAACCATATGACTTGTAATATTTTGGTTCTCTTCAAGTTTATTTATTAACATCTTAATAACTTTAGTTGCCATAGCTGCATTTTTTTCTTCCCCTATTATTCTAAGTTCGCCTTCTCTTACAATAATATCTACTTCAAATTCTTTTTGAATATAAATAAGGTGTTCGTCATAATCACCAAAAAGATTCTTTGTATTATCAAAACTTGTAAGCTCTACTCTTTCTTCTATTGTATTGTTGGTCAAATTACCTTCCTCCTGTTTTTAAAATAATATATCTATTAGCTTCTTTTCAGCAATATCCTCTATTGTTTCAACATACATTTTTCCTATAACTGATTCATTATTTAGAAAATAATCTACCTTTTTGTTTGTAATAACAGCATCTTCAGGATATTGCAGCTTTATTTTTATATTTAGCCTTTCAAGGCATCTATCTTTTGCCTCCTGTAATGTTAAGCCCTTTTCAATAGGTATAAGTTCAGAGTATACTGTTGTTATATATTTTATAGGAAATACATAATCCCCAAATCTAAAAATATACTTTTCATTAATGCTTTTATTAAAGTCTTTAAAGTGTATAGTTTTAGTTTTACGGAGTCTTTTTCCTAATAGTTCAATACCATAAGTTCTTTTGACACGACCGCTATTTTTGAATTCTATTTGCTTAAAATGAATTTCCTCTACATCTTCATACCATGCTTTTGCTAAAACTTTAGCCATGGAATGAGTATATCTGGTATCAATATTTTCCCGCTCTATTATTCCGGAAACTAAAATTTGTCCTTTCTCTACGGTATCTCCGTCATTTACAACTCCATCACCGTTTAATACAAGAATTTTTTCTATAACGGCATTTTTTATTGCTATTATATCACATGGTTCATCTATATTTATATAGTCCGGCTCCTCAATTTTTTCAGAAATAGCCACATATGCCTTTGTTCCTTTTATTTCTATCCCTATCCAAGCTAATTCAGGCATGGCAATAAGCATTTCATTTTCTATATGCCGTTTATTTATCTTTTTCTTTAATATTCCCACTTTAAGGCCATTATAGTCAAGCCTCTCCAGTATTATATTATCAGCCACGATTGTATTTCCATCAATTTCAACCATCCATATAAATAAGCTTAAAATATATAAAAAAAGAAGTAATGCCCCCAAACCGAATACCAACAATCTCCTTTTTTTAATTGTTTTGATTCTAAAGGGCATTCCACATTTTTTTTGTATACGAACTTTGGTGCCGGTTTTTTTAACTATTCTGCGAAGTCTAAAAAAATCTTTGGCATTTATTCTAACTCTTATTGTCATATAATCTAACTTTTCTATATCCCAAAGGTATATACCATTTGTAACTGCCAGATTAATAAAACGTTCTGTATTAATACCTTTCACAGTAATAATAGCATAACCGTAAAAATAATTCCATAGACGCGTAATAAACATGTACCACCTCATAATTACTAGTTGCTGTTTACACCTTAATTTTATTCTTAGTATAAATTTTATATTTGTTATAGATTAATAGCCGAATATAAATAAATACTTTTACTTTAGAATTCTATACTGCTTAATTGTCCTTTAATAATTATTTCTTCTTCCAGTATTGATTTTATTATAAGATCTTTCCCGATTATTGTAATGACACCTATACCTGTATTAATGCTTATTTTATTGTCGCAATAAGTTACTATCCCTTTATGGTTTTCTATAGTAAAGCTGTCTGTCCCTATTACTATTATCTTTGAAATATCAAGAATTATATCTTTTGGAAGCTCAAGTACTTCCGCTAGTTTCTCTACAACTTTATAAGCTTTCCCTCCCATAGCATACACCCCAATAATAATCTATGTATTACCATTGTCTTTAGAACAAAAAAATTAAAAACCCCTATTTAAGGGTTTTTAATTAAAACCTAATCATATTACAAAATTTACTAAAAGTTATAATATAAATAATTCTATTCTTTTACCTTCTGAGGGCTTTCGGTTTCCCAAGAACCTCTGCCATAACAATAGCCCTTTGAACATCAGTTAGACTGATTGTTGGAATTCTTTCAGGTTCTAACTGTAATTCCGCTTCTTTTCCTTCTTTATCCTCGGCATAAGAAATCCTATCCGGAGATCTAACCATTCTTGTGCGTATGCTATCCTTGCTTTCCCCAATAGTTCTTTTAGGTTTGTCTGCAGCAGGTTGTCTTGCAGTATCTGCAAATGGTTTATTTTCTAAAAGATCTCGAAATTCCTTAAATAAATCTTTTCGCCTTGAAGCAGCGGATTTGGGCATGACTTTACCGCTTTGTCCTTGTTTTTGCTTTTGTCCTGATTTTTTTACAGCACCTGCTATATTTGCTATTATCGAAATAACTATAAATATTAAAATTAAATCCAATGCTTCATCTCCTCTCTATCTAAACATGAAAACAACTTACCTATTAAAAGTTTATCTTTATTTATTGTTTTTATCCGTGACATCAATCTTCCCGGACTTGGAAATGGTATCTCTCATCTGTGTATCAGCTTGTATGTTCTGCATACCGAAATAATCCATAACACCTAAATTTCCTGTACGCAAGGCATCCGCCATAGCCTTTGGCACTTCCGCTTCCGCTTCCACAACTTTAGCTCTCATTTCTTGAACAGATGCCTTCATTTCTTGTTCTTTAGCTACAGCCATTGCACGCCTTTCTTCAGCCTTTGCCTGCGCTATACGTTTATCTGCTTCCGCCTGATCCGTCTGCAATTGAGCACCGATATTTCTTCCTACATCTACATCGGCTATATCAATTGATAATATTTCAAAAGCAGTACCGGAATCCAATCCTTTATTAAGAACAGTTCTGGAGATAGAATCCGGATTTTCCAAAACTTCTTTGTGAGTCTCCGAACTACCTACTGTTGTTACGATACCTTCACCAACCCTTGCAATGATAGTTTCTTCTCCGGCTCCACCTACCAAACGTGCGATATTCGCTCTTACGGTAACTCTGGCTTTTGCTTTAACCTCTATACCGTCTTTTGCTACCGCTGCAATAACAGGTGTCTCTATTACCTTGGGGTTTACACTCATTTGAACCGCTTCCAACACATCTCTCCCGGCCAAATCTATAGCTGCAGCTCTTTCAAAGCTCAAATCGATTTCCGCTCTTTGAGCGGCAATAAGAGAATTTATAACCCTATCCACATTACCGCCTGCTAAATAATGTGCTTCTAACTGATTAACAGTAAGCCCCAATCCGGCTTTTCGAGCTTTTATCAATGGGCTTACGATTCTGCTGGGTACTACCCTTCTCAACCTCATTCCAACCAGATTAAATATTCCAACATTAACCCCGGCAGCTAATGCTGAAATCCACAATCCAATGGGTACAAAACTCAGAAATATAGTTAAACCCAAAATAATAACAAAAATGGTTAATATAGGCGCAATCAAATCAAACATTTATATCCTCCTTTTCAAATTTTCTAACTATTATTTTCATACCTTCGCTTTCTATTATTTCAACTTTAGACCCTTTATCAATGAACTCACCTCGGGATTGGGCATTAATCCTCTTATCCTCTACAGTTATTATGCCGGCGGGTCTCAAAATAGTCTCGGCAATGCCAACTTTACCTATATATGAATTATCAAATTCCAAACTTGTATAACCTTCTTCTCTTTTTTGTTCTGTATTTAAAACCAGAAATTTTAAGAATTTACTCCCATATCCAAGTTTATAAAGCAGTACAATGGCGGATATAAATAGTACTAAGGTTATTATTACTAGTATCATTGCTTCATATATATTTGATGTAATAAGAGCAACACTAATTACTACACATACTATACCGGCAATCCCGGGTATGCCAAAACCCGGAATAATTCCTTCTATCAATAAAAGCATCAATCCTATGATATATAAAAATATACTTATTAAAGACCATTCACCAAACATTAATCCCACCCTTCCTTTAATTAATATACTGCAACCTATTTATAATTATATCATATAATATTTTAATTAAGTAAGAGTCTTTTTATGTAATTTATTATATTTAAAAGATAAGTCACTGTTCAACCTTAACTGTTTCTGATAATCAGCTTATTATATTTGCTACGGTTGCTGAGTTCAAAGGCAAGCAATCTACAGTAAAAATGTAAATATATACAACATGTGAACAGTAACAAAAGATAAAGGGCATTTTAATTGCTTAAAAAACAATCAAAACGCCCCTTTTTTTTATTCATCTAGCTTAAATGCTTTCTTACTAACTGATTGACTATCTTTCCGCCTGCCCTGCCCTTAACCTTTGGCATAAGTTCTTTCATAACCTTGCCTATATCTTTAACGCTTTGCGCCCCTACTTCAAAAATAGTTTGCGCAACTATCTCATCTAATTCATTTTCATCTAATTGCTCCGGAAGATAAGACATTAAAATCTCAATTTCTCTTTCCAAATTCTTTACCAAATCAGGTCTATTTCCTTTCTCAAAATCAGGAATAGAATCTTTTCTTTGTTTTGCAGCTTTTGCTATAACTTCAATAATATCTTCATCATCTAATTCTATTCTTTTATCTTTTTCTTGCTGCAAGATTGCAGCCCTGACCATGGTAATGACATTTTTTCTTATTGTGTCTTTTTCTTTCATTGCAGTTTTCATATCCTGCTGTAGAATCTGCTTGAAAGACATATAATCAACTCTCTTTATTTAAATTTTCTCTTTCTAGCTGCTTCAGATTTCTTTTTCCTTTTAACACTAGGTTTTTCGTAGTGCTCTCTCTTTCTAACTTCAGCTAAAACACCTGCCCGTGCGCACTTCTTCTTAAAACGTCTTAATGCACTTTCTAAGGTTTCGTTTTCTCCAACACGAATCTCCGACATCTAATACACCCTCCCTCCGCTGGTAACAATCATTGCGTAAACTTTACTGCGTTAAAGCGGGACAATTCAAACACATATTCCATTATACAGTACATATCAGCAAGGTGTCAACAAAAGGTTTTAGCCTCAAGGCCTTAGCCCGGTGGCCACTGCAAGTGTCTACCGCCAAGCACATGAAAATGCACATGAGGTACTGTTTGTCCTCCGTCTTTGCCAATATTGTTAACTATTCTAAAACCTTTTTCATCAATGCCCATATCCTTTGCCAGTTTATTTATAACCTTTATAATATGATTTATCAAAAGATAATCCTCATTTTGAAAATCTATAATTGATTCTAAATGTTTTTTTGTAATCACAAGAAAATGTACAGGTGCTTCAGGATTTATATCGTTAAAAGCTAAAACTTTATCATCTTCATATACTTTGCTGCAGGGTATTTCCCCTTTTATAATTTTACAAAAAATACAATTGTCCATTTAACTCACCTCCCTAACTCAGCTTATAAGCTTAATAAAGTATTCAACAATTATATGACAAAATCCTTTAAAGCTTTTATTATTTTATTAGCTTCCCTAACATAAAATTATCTTTCCCTTCTACTAAACGTACATTAAGCAATTTTCCGCTGATGTCTTCATGGGAATTAGCTACGACTCTTATATAATTATGCGTTAGCCCTTCATAAAAGCCTTTTTTATTTTTTAATTCCTGTTCAAAAAGAATCGTTAAGTTTTTATTAATAAATTTATTAATAAAATTCTTTTCATTTTTCTTGGCTACTTGATATACCTTTTTACTTCTTTCATCTTTAATTTTACTGCTAATTTGATTGGGATGTTTTGCAGCAGGTGTCTCCTTTCTAGGTGAATATTTAAATATATGCATGGAACTAAAAGATATTTCATCAATAAACTGTAATGTTTGCAAGAATTCTTCATCGGTTTCTCCGGGAAATCCCACAATGATATCAGTAGTTATTCCCACATCATCAAATTTACTCCTTAGGTTCTTTACTACGTCTCTATATTCTTCAACCGTATATTTTCTATTCATTCTTTTAAGCGTTTCATTACATCCGCTTTGCAATGAAAGATGAAAATGCCTGCAAATCTTATTTAGTTTTGAAATCCTATTTATGAAATCTTCCGTTAAAGTTTTCGGTTCTACAGAACTCATTCTAATTCTTTTTATACCGTCAATTTTATGCACCTTCTCTATCACATCAATTAATTCTATATTATTTAAATCTTTTCCATAAGAACCTATATGAATACCTGTTAATATAACCTCCAAAAAATTATTCTTTGCCAGCTCTTCAACTTCTCTTAAAACACTATTAATACTTCTGCTTCTTATGGGGCCTCTTGCATAAGGAATAATGCAATAAGAACAATATTGGTTACACCCTTCTTGTATTTTTACAAATGCTCTTGTTCTTTTTTTATATTGGTTTATGCTCATTTCTTCAAATTCACGGATTTCCATAATATCATCTACGGCATTTGTCTGCAAATCTTTTTCTATCGCACTTTCCACCAGTTCTACAATCTTACTCCTATTATTTGTACCTAATACAAGTTTAACACCCTTGATATTTAAAACCTCTTTGGGAGCAATTTGTGAATAGCAGCCAACAACAGCAATAAAAGCATTTTTATTATATTCCAAAGCTCTCCTTATTATTTGACGTGATTTCCTATCTCCCATATTAGTAACTGTACAAGTATTTATTATATAAATATTTGAATAACTATTATAATCAACTATTTCATACCCTTTTTTTTCAAAGGCTTCTATCATAGCCTCAGTTTCGTACTGATTTACTTTGCAACCCAGTGTATAAAAAGCAACTTTCTCCAATGTATTTCCTCCGGTTAATTATCAAAATTGATTGTATTCATAGAGTATGCAGCTTAGTGTCATTAAAGCAGCAGTTTCGGTTCTTAGTATTCTTTTTCCCAAAGTCACAGTCTTTGCCTTATTGTCTATAGCCAGTTGCACTTCTTTATCTGCAAATCCGCCCTCCGGTCCTATAAAAATCCCTATATTTTTTGGTTTCTCATTACTTAGTATTTCTTTTAAGCTGGTGATTTTTTCTCCTTCATAGGGGATTAAAGTCAAATCTTTATTTAATGAATCTTTCACGGCATTTTCAAAAGACATGGGCATGCATATATTTGGAACCTTTCCTCTATTGCTTTGCTTGGCGGCCTCCGCTGCAACTTTTTGCCACCTGTTTATTTTTCTTATTTCATCATTTTTAGATATCAGTTTAACAACTGTTCTTTCGCTTGCTATGGGTACTACCTTATTTGCCCCCAGTTCCGTGCATTTTTGTATAACCAAATCCATCTTTGTTGATTTAGGCATACCTTGATAGATCGTTATATCCAAATCTATTTCTCCAACAGACTTTTCTATATTTAATATCTCAGTTATTACTGAATTCTTATCAATATTTATTATTGAAACTGTATAATCTTTTCCTTCCCCATCACAAAGTACTGCCTTATCACCGGTTCTAAGCCTTAAAACATTAGCTATATGTCTGACATCCTCACCTTTTATAATTATTTTTTTGCCATTTATATTTTCCTTATTTATAAAAAATCTGTGCATATTATTCCTTCTCTCCAACAATGGCGCACCATTCTCCCATTTCCAGCACTTCTTTTATCTTAAAATTATCATTTATTAATTGACTTATTACGTCTTTCTTCCTATCAATTATAATACCTGATGAAATAAATAACCCGCCGGAATTTATTAACCTATAAGCTTTATCCGACAAATCTATTATAACATCAGCTATAATATTTGAGATTATTAAATCCACTTTTACCGTTAAACCGTCAAGCAAATTACCTTTCACAACTTTAATCTTGTTTTCCATCTTATTTAAAACTACATTATCTGCAGCAACTTTACATGCATTCTCATCAAAATCAATACATGTAACTACATCCGCTCCAAGTTTAGCTGCTGCTATACCAAGAATACCGGAGCCGCACCCTATATCAATAACAGTGTCCCTAGTTTTTATATGTTTTTCTAATAATTCTAAACACATGGAAGTTGTCTCATGACTACCTGTACCAAAGGCCATTCCGGGATCTATTTCTATTATTATATCATTTTCAACTATTTTATAGTCTTCCCAAGTCGGTTTTATAACGATTTTTTTACCGACTTTAAAAGGTTTGAAGTATTTTTTCCATGCATTTGCCCAATCTTCCTCATTAACTTGATTTATTATAACTTGACCTTTACCTATATCCAATCCAAAATTCTTTAAACCTTGGATACTTTTCTCTATTTTATCGGAATAATTATAAAAATAGCCCTTAACTTTTACATCAGTACCTAACGAAGCAGCCAAAGTCGGTTCACTATAGTCCCAGCTGTGTTTATCTTTATTCAACATTAAAAAGTCATTTAAATCAATCGTTGCTATACCAACAGCACCTTCACGTTCCAATATATAAGCCACTGCATCACTTGCCTCGGTAGTTGTCAAAACAGTATATTCTATGTATTTCATGGATTTTCCCCTTTGCACATTATTTATATGACGGATAAACTCTGCTATATGCAAACAAAAAGCAGCTTCGTTGCTGCTTTTTATTTTCCAAATGCATCTTTTACTTTTCCAAAAAACGATTTATCCGTTTCATTATAACTATCGCCCATTGTATCAGCATAATTCTTTAATGCTTCTTTTTGCTTTTCATCAAGCCTTTTGGGAACCTGAATTTTTACAGTAAAATAAAGGTCACCTCTATATCTGCCTTTTAAACTCTGAATTCCTTTACCTTTAATCTTAAAGGTTGAGCCCGTCTCAGTGCCTGCATCAATATTGAATTTTACACTTTCCTCCAAAGTAGGTACTTTAATTGTACCGCCTAATGTAGCTGTTACAAAACTGATAGGAACTTCACAATGCAAATCTATACCATCTCTTTTAAATGTTTTGTGCGGTCTTACTCTAATATAGATAAATAAGTCTCCTCCGGAGCCTCCCCTGAGACCGGGTTCTCCTTCTCCCCTTAATGTTAGAATAGATCCGCTATCCACACCGGCAGGAATCTCAACAGTAATCTTTCTGTTTTTTCTTAAAACTCCCTTACCCCCGCATGTTGTACAAGGATTCTTGATAACATTACCTTCACCACGACAAGCATCACAAACGCTTACATTGACTATTCTGCCGAAAACACTGTTTTGAATATTTCTTATTTCACCGGTCCCACCGCATTTTTTACATGTTTCCACACCGCTTCCCGGTGCTGCACCGGTACCCTTACAAGTCTGGCAAGCTTCATTTCTATTTATTCTAATATCTTTCTTTGCTCCGAAAGCAGCTTCTTCGAAGTTAATTTCTATGTCATATCTAAGGTCATTGCCTCTTTGGGGCCCTGTATTCCTTGTTCTCCTTGAAGATGTGGAAAAACCGAAACCTCCTTCACCGAAGAATGTTTCAAATATATCCCCCATGCTGCCAAAACCACCGCCAAAGCCGCTGAAATCTCCAAAACCTCCGCCTCCAAAGCTATTAGGGTCAAAAGCTGCATGACCAAATTGATCATACTTTGCTTTCTTATCTTTATCACCAAGAATTTCATATGCTTCATTTACTTCTTTAAATTTGCTTTCAGCAACTTTGTCCCCTGAATTCATATCCGGGTGATATTTCTTTGCAAGCTTCCTGAAAGCTCTTTTTATCTCCTCTTCGGAAGCTGATTTATCTACACCTAAAACTTCATAATAATCTTTTTTTGCCATCTACTCACCACCAGCCTAAAACCAAAATCTATCATTGAACTACGAGCCTAATATTGCAAGTTGCATAGGATGCTTCTTACAAAATCTTATAATATCATATTATCGTTTGTCTTACAATGGGCGACCATAGGCCGCCCTTACAATTCTTATTTATCTTCATCAACCTTATAATCTGCATTTATTGTTCCGTCATCATTCTGATCTTTGGCAAAATCCTGAGCGCCGGGTGCACCTTCGCCACCTTGTGCCTGATAGATTTTAGAAGATATTTCATAAAATACTTTTGATAAATCTTCCGTTGCAGATTTTATGTTTTCATTATCACTGCCTTTTAATGCTTCCTTTAAGTGATTTAATTCTCCCTCAATTTTCGCTTTGTCCTCTGAACTTAATTTGTCATCTAAATCTTTTAAAGTTTTCTCTGTCTGATACACCAAACTGTCAGCCTGATTTCTTATTTCGACCTCTTCTTTTTTATTTTTATCTTCTTGTTCATGTTTTTCTGCTTCTTTCACTGCTTTATCTATATCTTCTTTAGAAAGGTTGGAGCTGGCTGTTATAGTAATATTTTGTTCATTGCCTGTTCCCAAATCTTTTGCAGATACTTGCACAATCCCGTTAGCATCTATATCAAAAGTTACTTCAATCTGGGGAACTCCTCTAGGAGCAGGAGGTATATTAGTCAATTGGAATCTTCCTAAAGTCTTATTATATGCAGCCATTTCTCTTTCTCCTTGCAATACGTGTATTTCTACACTTGTTTGCCCATCCGCTGCTGTTGAAAAAGTCTGGCTCTTTTTTGTGGGTATAGTGGTGTTTCTATCAATAAGTTTGGTAAATACACCGCCTAAAGTTTCTATACCAAGTGTTAAAGGAGTAACATCCAATAACAGCACATCCTTGACTTCTCCGCCCAAAACTCCCGCCTGATACGCCGCACCTAAAGCTACACACTCATCCGGATTTATACCTTTAAAAGGCTCTTTGCCCGTCAGCTTTTTAACAGCCTCTTGCACGGCAGGTATTCTTGTAGAACCCCCTACCAAAATTATTTTGTCTAGTTTGTCTGCAGATAGACCTGCATCGTTTAGTGCCTTTTTTGCAGGTTCCATCGTAGCCTCAACTAAATCATGAGTCAGTTCATCGAACTTTGATCTGGTAATTGTTACATCTAAATGTTTAGGTCCTGTTGCGTCAGCTGTAATAAAAGGTAGATTTATATTTGTTTGCAAAACTCCTGATAACTCTATTTTCGCTTTTTCAGCTGCTTCTTTAAGCCTTTGTGCTGCCATTTTATCATTAGTTAAATCTATACCTTGATCTCTTTTAAACTCTTCAATCATATATTTTATAACTCTTTCATCGAAGTCGTCACCGCCAAGTCTATTATTACCACTGGTAGCTAATACCTCAACTACATCATCACCTAATTCTAGAATAGAAACATCAAAAGTACCACCGCCTAAATCGAACACTAGAATATTATGATTGTCATCCTTATCCAATCCATAAGACAAAGCTGCGGCTGTAGGCTCATTAATAATTCTAAGTACTTCAAGGCCAGCGATTTTTCCTGCATCCTTGGTTGCTTGTCTTTGGCTATCGCTAAAATATGCCGGAACAGTTATAACGGCTTGAGTAACCTTTTCACCCAAATAAGCTTCAGCATCTTGCTTTAACTTGGAAAGTATAACCGCTGAAATTTCCGGCGGAGTATAGGACTTATCATCAATTTTTACTTTGAAATTTGAACCCATCTCTCTCTTTATAGATAATACTGTTCTATCCGGGTTTGTAATGGCTTGTCTTTTTGCAATCTGACCTACAAGCCTCTCTCCGGTTTTTGAAAATCCTACAATTGACGGTGTAGTTCTATTACCTTCTGCATTCGGTATTATAATAGGCTCTCCGCCTTCCATGACTGCTACACAAGAATTTGTAGTTCCTAAATCGATACCTATTACTTTTGCCATGTTATTTTTCCTCCTCTAATATAAAATTATTTTCAATTTTTAACCGCCACTTTTACCATGCACGGTCTTATTACCTTTGAATTTAACATATACCCTTTTTGAAAAACTTCCTTTATAACGTTGTCATCTTTCTCCGTTTCTTCTTGCATAACCGCATGATGATAATTCGGATCAAATTCACAATTTACTGCATCTATTTCAGTAAGCCCATTTTTATTTAAAATATCTAAAAAGATATTATATACCATTTCAAGACCTTCTATATATTTCTTATCCAAATCCCCTGCTTTAAACGAGCTGATAGCTCTATCGAAATTGTCTATAACCGGCAGGAGTTGAAACATCATATCTTCTAAACAGAATAATCGAAAGTCTTCCTTTTCTTTTACAATTCTTTTACGATAGTTTTCAAAATCTGCCTGTAGCCTAAGAAATTTATCTAAGCTTTCTTCAAGTTTTTGTTCATAATTTTTTATTAATTCCTTAATATTGTCGCCGAAATCCTCTGCTAATGTTTCTTTTTGCGTCAATTCTTCCTCTAAATCTTTTACCTCCTCATCAACAATATTCTGCTTGCTGTTATTCAACTTTTCATTAACCTTTGTTTCTTTTTCCACTGTTATCCCACCTATTCTTATATGCTTTATAATATAAAAAAACTAAGTCTTTAATACTTTTGATAAAATATCATTTAAATTCTCTGTCAAACAATCTACTAAAGAAATAACCCTTGAATATTCCATCCTTGTCGGACCTACCACCCCGATTGAACCTATAACCTTACCGTTGAAACTATAAGTAGCAGTAATCAAACTGCAATTTTTTAGCTGAGTAATTTTGTTTTCCTTACCTATAGTCACGGATAAGTCTTCTGATTTATCTTCTAATACTTCGAATAGTAAGTCATGCTCATCCAATACATTCAAAAATTCCCTTGCTTTTTGAATATCACTGTATTCAGGTAAATCAAGGAGATTGGCAGCACCTTCATGATAAACCTCGATTTTATCGGAATATTTTAAAGCTTGAAAGAGTTCCGGTAAAACCTTTATCAATAATTCATTGTATCCATTAACTTCACTGGTTAAGTTGGAAATATCCAAATCATTTAACTTATCTAAAGACAGCCCGGTCAATTTATCATTTAACATATTCGATATTTTATCCAAAGTACGGATATCGAGGCTTTCTTCCATCCTTATAACACTGTTTTTAACAATTCCCACATCAGTAACAATAACGGAAAGCACATTAAAATTATCAATACCTATTAATTGTATATGCTTTAATCTTGTTTTCCCATATTGTGGTGCCATTGCTATGGATGCATATTTAGTCATATTGGAAAGAAGCTTAGATGCATGTTTGATTAAATCGTCTATCTCACCTAGAGTCTCCATAAATTCTTTTTTTATATATTCAATTTTCTTAGCATTTAAAATATTTTGATTCATTATTGAATCTACATATAAACGATACCCTTTATCAGAAGGAATTCTACCTGCAGAAGTATACGGCTGTTCAATATAACCCATTTCCTCCAAATCCGCCATCTCATTTCTAATAGTAGCCGAGCTTACACTTGTTAAATACTTTTTTGAAATAGTGCGGGAACCAACAGGTTCTGCAGTATTTATATAATCCTCGATTATTGCTTGTAAAATCAGTCTCTTCCTGCTATTTAGGGACATCATTAACACCGCCTTTGTTAGCACTCACACTCATAGAGTGCTAATTCTGATATTATAATATCACTGCTTCAATTTTTTGTCTATAGTTATATGCATTTTTTTTTATTATTTTGAAAATTTTATAAAGACTTCGTTAGCTAAATCTTTGCCTCTCTTGGTTAAAGTAATGTTTTTTTCCCTTACATTTAACAATCCGTCACTTTTAAGCCGCACAACTACATCTTCGTATATATCCATAAAACCTTTACCGTATCTATTATAAAAATCATCAATATTTAGACCTTCGTTTAGCCTGAGGTTTAAAAAAATTGTTTCCCACATATCTTCCTTTTCACAAATATCCTCGTAGCCTTCAATAATATCTTCATTGCTGTCAAGTTTGGATATATATTCTCTTACTCCTCTTACATTCCAAAATCTTTTTGAATCCAGTCTGCTGTGGCTGCCTGCCCCTACCCCTATATATTCTTCGTTTTTCCAATATATTAAATTATGTTTACACTCATAACCTTCTTTAGCATAGTTTGAAATTTCATATTGTTTATATCCCCGATAGCCCAAAATTTCCTCCGTTAAATAGTACATGTTCCTATCCGTATCTTCATCGGGAATAGTTAATTCTCCGGATTTAACAAGTTTATACAAAGGAGTAGACTCTTCCAATATCAGGCTATAACATGATATATGCGTAGGCTCGAGGCTGCAAACATTTAAAAGAGTTTCCTCCCACATTTTTATAGTTTGATTCGGCAGAGAAAACATTAAATCTACATTTATATTTTCAAATCCTTGTTCTCTGGCCATTGAGTAGCCTGATAAAAAATCTTCATAGCTATGTATGCGTCCAATAGTTTTTAAAAGCTCCTTTTGCTTCGCTTGTAATCCGATACTTAGCCTATTTATCCCCATTTTATAGTATTCATTTATAGAGTTTTCTTTGAGTGTTTCAGGATTGCATTCTATAGTTATTTCCCCGTCCTTCTTTATAAAAGAAGATATCAAATCCATTATTTTACCTATATTCTTACATTTAATAACGGTGGGAGTTCCCCCACCGATAAAAACTGTCTTAAATCTATATTTATTAGCACTAAGATAAGCATTAATCTCTTTACACAACGAATCAATATAGTTATCCTCTTCGTGTATTATATATGAGTTGAAATCACAATATAAACACTTTTTCTTACAAAAAGGAATGTGAATATATAAACCGATTTCTTTCATAAAATCACCTAATCATCAAGTTTTAGTACCGACATAAAAGCTTCTTGCGGCAACTCTACACTGCCTACCTGTCTCATTCTCTTTTTGCCTTCCTTTTGTTTTTCTAAAAGCTTCTTTTTCCTGGTAATGTCTCCGCCATAGCATTTAGCCAACACGTCTTTCCTAAGTGCCCTAACCGTTTCCCGTGCAATAATCTTTTGTCCTACAGCCGCTTGTATGGGTATTTCAAAAAGTTGCCTGGGTATTACATTCTTTAGTTTTTCCGCAATAGCTCTACCTTTTGTATAAGCCTTATCCTTATGGACAATAAAAGAAAGAGCATCAACAGGTTCGGAGTTTATCAAAATATCCAATTTAACCAAATCTGATCTGGAATAACCTTTTAAAACATAATCAAAGGAAGCATAACCTTTAGTCCTGGATTTCAAAGCATCAAAAAAGTCAAAAATTATCTCATTTAAAGGCAAATTATAATGCAGTATGGCTCTTTTCTCCTCTATATATTCCATATTTATAAAAACACCGCGCCGGTTTTGACATAATTCCATAATAGTTCCCACATACTCTGTAGGAGTCATTATAGATGCTTCCACTATTGGCTCTTCCAAATAATCAATTTCCTGCAGCTGCGGTAAATTCGTAGGATTAGACACTTCAATTTTTTCCCCGTTCGTCTTTATAACATGGTAAATTACACTGGGAGCAGTGGTTATCAAATCAAGGTTATGTTCTCTTTCCAATCTTTCCTGTATGATTTCCATATGAAGAAGTCCTAAAAAACCGCATCTAAATCCAAATCCAAGTGCTACCGACACTTCCGGTTCGAATAATAAAGCCGCATCATTAAGCTGTAGTTTTTCCAAAGCATCCCTTAAATCATTATAATCTGCACCGTCTGCAGGGTAGATTCCACAATATACCATTGATGTTACTTTCCTATACCCGGGTAATGGTGAATCACAAGGATTCTTTCCATCGGTAATCGTATCACCTACATGGACATCTCTTACATTTTTTATGCTTCCCGTTATATATCCAACCTCGCCCGCAGAAAGTTCTCCTCGGGGAACAAATCCCGGATTCAAAGTCCCCACCTCCACGACCTCATACTTAGCATTATTAGACATCATCTTGATTATCATACCGGGCTTAACTACTCCGTCAAAAACTCTGATATATGCAATAACGCCTTTATAGCTATCATATAAAGAATCAAATATTAATGCTTTAAGCGGTTTTTCTTTTGATCCTTTTGGAGCAGGAACGTATTTTATAATGCCTTCTAAAACCTCATCAATGCCTATATTTTCTTTAGCGGATATCAGCGCTGCATCTTCCGCATCCAAACCGATTATATCTTCTATTTCCTTTTTAACAAAATCGGGATCCGCACTGGGTAAATCAATTTTGTTTATTACCGGATATAACTCCAAGTCATTATCCAAAGCTAAGTAAACATTAGCCAATGTCTGTGCCTCAATCCCTTGAGTAGCATCCACTATGACAATAGCACCTTCACATGCAGCAAGGCTTCTTGAAACTTCGTAAGTGAAATCCACATGTCCCGGAGTATCAATTAAATTAAAAATATATATTTGCCCATCATTGGCCTCATACTCCAACCTTACGGAAGTTAGCTTAATTGTAATACCTCTTTCTTTTTCCAGATCCATATTATCCAAAACTTGAGATTCCATTTTCCTTTGAGCTATAACTCCGGTTTTCTCTATCATTCTATCGGCTAAAGTTGATTTGCCATGATCAATATGGGCTATTATACAAAAATTCCTGATATATTTTTGATTATCATTTTGCATAGATATCTTCTCCCTAGTATATTTAGAATAATGCATATCAAATTATAACATATAGAACTTTAACATGAAAGGAAAATGTAGATTGTTGGATTTGCTAAATCAATGAAAGTAGCTTATTAGATTATTATAGGATGTGTGTAGAATATCTATAATAGGCTTAACATATAGCCTAAAAGTATTACCGGCAATATCAAGCCTGAGTATCCCATTGTCTTCGTATTTTGCATAGACAGCATGTGTGTCATCACTTTTTTGCATCATTTTTGAAGTGGCATTATCAACAATATTGACCATACAAAGAAAAAAAACAATACAAAGAAAAATAGTTAAAAACTGCTTTCTCTTAATCTTCCTTTTGGCTTTCTTTTGTTTTTTTTCTTCAATTCTTCCCAAGATGCTCACTCCTGTAAATCTTTCAATACCTCACCAATTACATTTGATAATAGTTCTCCGGAATACGCAGCTTCATCAATTGTATTCAGCATACAACCAACTTCAATTAAAATACAATAATCGCTTACATATTGGTTATATTTACTTCTCGTCTTTATATCTGTTTTTAAATACAAGCCCGGATATAACTTTTCCATCTTTTTGCTTATATATGCGGAAAACTTTTTAAGCTCTGAATAATTAGGATTGGCACTGCTGGTAACTAACATAATTCTTGCAGCCTTTTTGCCATTTATCGTCGTTGTATATTCATCTTTTTTGACCTTCTTGTGTTCATTATTATTCACCGTAAAAGCATCCCTATGAATATCCAAAAAAACTTTTAAAGACCTGTTTTTCGTAGTTTGTTGTTTAATAGTTGCTAAAGAATTAATATAAGAATAAGCATAAGACTCCTTATCATGATAAGTCTTATCATGCACAACTATGTATTTATATTTATCCTGTAAGTTCTTTGCCATTATACTGCCAACAAGTATTACACTGTGCTTTTCATTCAGTGTATGATAATTTCCCTCACTATATGGTGTATAACTTTCTGTCGCATGGCTATGATAAATTAAAACTTCCGGAATTTTTTTTGTTAATGCAAGTTTCCTTGGAGCTTCAATATTTTGAAATATTTCTTCCGTTTTTTTAACTTGCCCTTCTTCTTCATATGCCTTATATTCGTCCTCTTCACTAAAATATATTTCTCCCTCAGGTACGTCTGAGTAGCTTTCTATATCAAGCAATCCAATTTCAGAGATATCCTTGGAAATATCAAACTTTTCACGCATTATTTGTGAAAATCCGAAAAAACTGTATTGCATAAAATTGAAGGGATTAAATTTCATTTTTATTGCACTGTCATTATGAACTAAACTGGAACTTGCAACATAGCTACTGTTATTATTTTTACCGATTGAATTAAATCCCGGTATTGAGTTGCATAGAATATTTAAATATGCAGTATTTGAAGAAACCCTATTAAAACTATATAACAGGATTCCAATAATAAAAATAGTAATAAAAAATGCCGGCAAAAATGTAGATTTATTTTTTCTGTGTCTTATCATACCATATACCTCTACCCCTACATTCTTCTTCTTTTATATGCTTATTTTTGATATATTATGCCGGCTAAAAAGTTCTAATTTACTAATCTGGCAACGTTATCCATATGAATACTGGGGTGTAAAGAGATATTTAAACCATCTGCAAGTATATCGGAAATATCATCTATAATGCTATCTATCTCTTTGGGAGTAACAATCATATCTCTTAATTGTTCTGAAAAAACTCCACTGATTAGTTCATATTTTTCTTCCTGATCCAGGCTGTCAATCATACTTAAAAGCGCATTATCCTTTTTCCCTTCCTTCTTGAGGCCATCAATAATCATATCAATGGTATCCGTTGCCATTGTAGCGGCATCTATTACTGTTGGTACTCCTATGGCAATGACGTCAACTCCTAAGCTATCCTTACTTAACTCTTTTCTATTATTTCCTACCCCAGAACCGGGATTAATACCGGCATCTGAAATTTGTATTGTAGAATTAACTCTTTCCATTCTTCTTGAAGCTAAAGCATCAACTACAATTACTAAGTCAGGTTTTACATGATTAACCACACCGGCTATTATTTCACTTGTTTCTATACCTGTAATACCTAATACACCGGGAGAAATAGCTGATACAGGTCTCACACTTTCATCGATTTGTTCCGGAACATATTCAGTTATATGCCGGGTCACCAATACTTTTTCCGTTACCTTCGGGCCAAGTGCATCCGGTGTGATATTCCAATTGCCTAAACCAACAATCAAAATTGAAGAATCGTCTTTTAAATCCATTAACCTATCTAACTCTTTTGCAATGTTTTTGCTTAAATCTTCCATTAAATCTACATCTTTATATTTTAGATCCGGCACTTCAATAGTTATATAGTTACCTATAGGTTTACCAAGCGCCTTAACACCTGACTCATCAGTTATTTTAACTCGTGTTATTTTTATATTTTCGTTACCATCGTTTTCAACCGTTACACCGGGTATAGTTTCTTTGCTTTCCTCTTCAAAAATTTCCTTAGCTTCCAAAGCCAGATCCGTTCTGATACTTGACAATTTGATTCCTCCATTTATCTTTTATTATAATTATTAAATCTAATGCTACCTATTAATTTGACCTGAATATTAGGTAAATATTCTATTTTTTAATGATTCTTTTAAATAAAACTATACATCATCCGTCAAAGCAAACATCCTGCATTGGCATAAAAATATAATCTCAACTATGAAACTAATGTAGCTCCTAATGGTGATAATTTTTTGATAAAGTGCTATCATATATATAGAAATGTATTTTAATACAAAGGAGCTGTTAAAATGGCAAAAAAGTTAAGGGACCCGGTAAGCGGATTTACACATTTAGCCGGGGCGATAATGTCGATAATAGGCACTGTAGTTTTAGTAATATATGGAACCCGGCAAGGAACTGCTATGCATATAACAGCTTTTTCAATATTTGGTGCCAGTCTCATTCTTTTATATACTGCCAGCACCTTGTACCACTTGCTTCCGGTTTCAAAAAAAGCAATAAGTATTTTAAGAAAAATTGATCATATAATGATATATATACTGATTGCAGGTACATATACTCCTTTATGTCTTATTTCGCTTAGCGGAAAGCTGGGTCTAGGTTTGCTTATCTCTATATGGTCCCTTGCTTTGATAGGAATAACCCTTAAACTAGTCTGGTTTAATGCACCCAGGTGGTTATACACAGGATTCTATCTTATAATGGGTTGGCTTGCTGTTATTGCAATATTTCCTATGGCTAAAAAAATTCCTTCTCTAGGAATTTGGCTAATTCTTACAGGAGGGATATCATATACTTTGGGGGCTGTAATATACGGTACCAAATGGCCTGGGAAAAATGCAAAAATATTCGGATTTCATGAAATATTCCATATATTTGTTATGATAGGCAGTTTGCTGCATTACCTTTTTGTGCTTAATTTTGCTATATAGTTTTAAGATGTCTTACAATATACGCCTTTTCTTCTTCTGTTAATTCTGCAAACATAGGTATTGCAAAAGTTCTATAAGAAAGATATTCCGCATTAGGCATATCTCCTTTTTTATAGCCTAAATTTATATGGGCTTTTTGCAAATGTAAAGGTATTGGATAATATATGCCTATAGATATGCCTTTATCATTAAGATTTGAGACTATTTGTCTTCGATGCTCCGATTGAAGTATATATAAATGATATACATGCTTTACATATTCATTTTCAAATGGTGTTATTAAATTCGTACCTTTTAAGCTTTCATTATAATATTTTGCATTCTCCCGTCTTTTATCATTCCACTTATCCAGCCTTTCTAATTTTACCCTAAGTATAGCAGCTTGTATTTCATCAAGCCTTGAATTATGCCCTATTAGATAATTGTAATACTTCATGGGATTATATATTTTATTGGCGGTTGCGTTGTCTATTACAATATCTTTATTTGTTTTATTTAAAATATTAAATGCCTTTTGCCCATCTTCCCCGCTCCCATGAACCCTAAATGCTTTACATATAGTTGCTAACTTGTCGTTATTCGTAACAATTATGCCACCATCCCCGGCACATCCCAGGTTCTTTGTGGGAAAGAAGGAAAAAGCTGCAATATCCGATAATGTACCTACCATACGTCTTTTATATTCTGAGCCAACAGCTTGGGCAGCATCTTCTATCACATATACTCCGTAAATTTTGGCTATTTCATTTATTTCATCCATATCACAAGGCTGACCAAATATATGCACCGGCATTATGGCCTTAGTCTTAGAAGTGATTTTTTCTTCTATTTTAGAAAAATCTATATTGAATGTATCTCGCCTTACATCTGCAAATACAGGAATTGCTCCGACAGAAGATATACTCTCAGATGTTGCAAAAAATGTGTAAGGAGTTGTTATTACCTCATCTCCTTCACCTATTCCCAGGGCTTTTAAAGCTATAATAAGTGCTTCCGTGCCATTCGCCACCGAAATAGCATGTTTTATATCCAAAAACTCACAAAATTCTTTTTCAAATTCATTTACATTTTCCCCCATAATATATTGTCCTCTCAATAATACATCCAACACTTTTTCCTCTGCTTCTTCCTTTATTGAATCGTATTGTCTTTTCAAATTAATAAGCTGAATATGCATAAGTTGCACCTCTTTTTTATTCTTACTTAATTATATGCGAATTGAACTCACTTGTTCTCTAAACAACTCAAAGGGACGGTTCCCTCGTGCCGCTTACCATTATAAAAATAAAAATTCCCGCTTTTTTATATAGCGGGAATACAAAAAATAATTTTTATTACTATTTCTATTTATGCATATTTTCTAATTGTTCCATTCTATGTTTTTGTTTTTCAATAGTATTTCGTAAGGTAACCGTATCCATATCATCTTCATTATTCCCTAGGTATCCTTCAGTATACTTAATCCTTTTTTGCAAATTTTCAATATTATCGTCATCTTCGTCAATATCATTTGTGATAATATCCTTGAGGTTTTCCATCCTATCCTCTCTGTCGCCTTGAATTTTATATGCATGTTCAATTCGCTCGGGATCAGCTATATCATTATGCTGCTCCAAATGTCTTTCAGTACGAACATATCTGTTGTCTATATTTAACAACTCCTCTATTCGTCTTTCGTTTGCTTTTCTTAAATCCTCTTTGCTATCTATTCTTTTTGTTTTTCCTTCCTTGTCCTCCATAATATCCTCCTTAAATGATTTTTCATTAATATTATTTGTTTTAGAATGAAAATTTAAATAGGAAAATTATGGTGACAGTCAATTATATAACTTGTTTACATATAATTAAGTAGAAAGTTGTTTAAAGGAGGTTCTTTCATGATTAACGAGGCTGTAATTATTCCTGTAATAGTTGCTCTTGTCGAATTATTCAAAGGTTTAGGTTTGCCAAAAAAATTTGCTTCATTGGTTTCCGTAATCTTAGGAGCAATTATTGGAACCCTTTATATAGAAAATAATGATATCAAAACAAATTTTTTTTTAGGCATTGTATATGGGTTATCTGCTTCAGGACTATATTCTACAACAAAAAATTCTATTGAAGGGCTTATTGATATAAAAAACAAAAAATAGATAAAAAAATAAATAGGTGTAAAATGGAATAATAAATAAACCGTAAATTCAAATACTAAATTAAATGAAGCATACTATTGGAGGCGATTAAAATTGGCAACAAGAGCAACTAGAGAAGATGAAACAAAACGAACCACAGGTAATGGCGCATTGCGTTTTGTTTTTAGGTTTATTGTTGCGGCTATTGTGTTACTTATAACTTCATTTTTAGTAAGAGGTTTTCAAGTAAAAGGCTTTTGGACAGCATTGATAGCAGCCCTATTTATTTCAGGGATAGATTATATTATTGAATTAATATTTAACTTTGACGCATCTCCTTTTGGTAGAGGTTTATCCGGTTTCATTGTCTCCGCAGCCATTATTTATTTTACACAATTCTTCATATCAAATATGACTGTAACTTTATGGGGAGCAATAATCGGAGCTCTTATAATAGGTATTGCTGATGCGCTGCTACCTACAAGATTTATGTAAAAATAGAAACTGCCTTCGGGCAGTTTTTATTTTTTAAGTTTATGATATAATTTTTCTTAGACTATATTTTGCAATATATGCTAGGAGAAATTATATGGACTATAAAATGGAATATGGCACAATTGCCACCTTTATTGGCATTATATTTGCTTACTTGTTTAAACCAAGTATATTTATGATTTTATTCTGTACTTCTATAATACTTATACTTTTTTATTTTATAAATAAATTTATTAGCCGAAAAATTGCTTTTTTTATTATCACTTTTTGTTCTATCAGCATGATTAGATATACTTTAGTCACAAATTATGAAAGTAAGTTAAAACCTTTTGAAGATAAGTTGATTAATGCCGATTTAATTATTTTAGAAGAAAATAATAAAAAAGACAATGTTTCTGATTATATTGCAGAATGTATTGGAATCTTAGAAGATGATAAATATTATAGCCTAAAAGAAAAAGTTGTATTTAAAGATTATAACAAATCAAACTATAAAGCAGGAGATATCATTAAAACCGGAGGACATGTTAGTGAAATAGTAGGCAAAAGAAACTTCGGTGATAACGATATATCTCTATATTTCAATAGTAAGGGTATCTATTTTCAACTCATAGGCCAAAATAGTAACCTAGTCGGCAGAGCTAACAGTTTTAAAGTTTTATTTTTTTATAATGTTAGAAGCAGGATTTCAAATATAATAAATAAATCATTGCCAACCGATGAAGCAGCATTTTTAAATGCTGTAATTATTGGAGACAAGCATTACCTAGATGCAGAGGAAAAAGACAACTTTTCTAAAACCGGACTTTCTCATATATTGTCAATTTCCGGACTTCATGTTGCTTTCATTGTGTATCTTTTAAATGCAATTTTAAAAGTTTTAAAAATCAAAGGTAATTATAGGGATATACTTTCTTCAATACTTATTGCATATTATATTGCTATGATAGGAGTGCCGCCACCCGCTCTAAGATCTTTTATCATGATGTTGATATTTATATGGGGAAAACATATAAGAAGAGACTATGATATATCTTCGGCAGCCTCTTTGGCTGCTATATTGATGCTTCTACATAATCCTTTATTGGTACATAATCAAGGCTTTATCATATCTTTTGCATGTATATACTCAATTGCATTTTTATTTGAACCTATATATACATACCTTGGTAAAGTAATTCATATAACACCTATTAGAAATGCAATTGCCCTGTCTTTATCAATACAGACCGGAACAGCGCCTGTTTTGATTTATTATTTTAATTACATTTCACTGATTAGCATATTAGTAAATATAATTGCAGTCCCGTTGGTATTTTTTATTATTGCAACAGGCTTCATCGGGGTTATATTCGGTGCAATTATTCCAATTATCGGGGTTTATATCTTTTCATTGGATTATTATTTTATTTCCTTGTTATCAAAAATAATAAGTATTGCATCAGCGCTGCCTTATTCAGGGCTTCATATACCTTCTCTTCACTTTCTAATGTATCTGTTATATTATTTTGCTGTTATAATGATTTGTTATAAAGATAATAATTTTATTCTTAATATAAGAAAACAAAAATATGCTTTTGTTTCAGTTTCATTAGCCATGTTAATATTTGTCTTTGCCGGCCATTTTTATAACAATAATGTAAGGTTAGTTTTTTTGGATGTGGGGCAAGGGGATAGCAGTTTAATTACTACGACAAGAGGCAGACATATTTTAATAGATGGCGGCGGTTCTGCAGGCAAAGGAGATTTTTATTACGATGTTGGGGGCAAAATTACTGTTCCTGCACTTTTAAAACTGGGAGTTTGGAGTATAGACACTATTATCATATCTCATATTCATGAAGACCATTTAGAGGGCTTATTGAAAGCCGTTGAAACCTTTAAAACGGAAAAAGTAATTCTCCCTGATACTCCTTACGAATCGGAAATAAGCAGAAGCTTTTTGAGTTTATGTAAATCTAAAGGAGTTAAAATACTTTATGCAAAGGACGGTGACAAATTAGTTTTAGATAAAAATACTGAAATAAACTTTTTGTTTCCGGAAGAATCATTGATTATAAGTTCTAATTCTGATGAAAATAATAATTCTTTGGTTGCGTTATTTTCTTATAAAAACTTTAAAGTATTATATACCGGAGATATTGAAAAGGATGGTGAAAACAGATTATTAAATAAAAGTATTAAAGCAGACATAATAAAAGTGCCTCACCATGGCAGCAATACATCATCCACAAAAGAATTTATTGAAACTGTTTCACCAAAATTCTCTGTTATTTCTGTGGGCAAAAACAATTTTGGACACCCTAGAGAAGAAGTAGTAGATAGACTTAAGGAAAACTCTCATAAAATATTTAGAACAGATAAAAATGGTGCCGTCTTATTTAAAACAAATGGTAAAAAGGTTATAATAAAGACAGTTCGTAATTGTTTTTAGATAAAAAGTAGGTGATTGTTATTTACAGAAACTTTTTAAATGACATTAACTCAGGCTCAATAAAAAAATTATATCTGTTATATGGTTCAGAAACTTATCTTTTGGATAAAGGAATAGAAGAGATTAAAATGAAAGTAGTAAAAGGATTTGAAGAAATAAATTTTTTGCTTTTTGAAGATAAAAATCTTGATATTATCCAATTACAAAATGCATGCGACACTTTACCTTTCGGTTCTGATAAGAAACTTATAGTGGTTAAAGATTTTTACGGGTTAAAATCTAAATCAAAAAAAAGCAAGGACGAAAGCGTAGAAGACTTTGATAAAAATGTTGAAATCGACAGTCCGCAAGATTTAAGTTTCATAGATTTCCTTAGTGACGATATATGCCTTTTATTTATTTTTTATGGAAATATAGATAAAAGAAAGAAGCTTTATAAAAATATAAATAAAAACGGAAGCATCTATGAATTTAAAAGAATTGATAAACCTACTTTAAGCCAATGGATTAACAGATTTTTTAAAAGGGAAAAGAAAGAAATAGGCAAAGAGGAGATAGAGTTATTAATTCATAGCACCGGATATTTAGATAAAAGTAAAGATATAAACATGTACCACGTAGAAAATGAAGTAAAAAAGGTCTTATCATATATTGGAGAAAAGGAAACTGTTAGTATGAACGATATTAAAAGGGTTATAAAAGAACCATTGGAGAATAATGTTTTTAAAATGATTGATGCGTGCTTGGAAAACGACTCCTCAACAGCTTTAAAGATATATGGGGATTTATTATTAGATGGCCATTCTCCTTTTGCTATTATAGGCACAATTTCCTGGGGAATAAAAAGTATTATAAAAATAAAAGAATTAAAAAATGAGGGACTGAATGCTCTAAAAATATCAAAAGAACTGAAAATGAAAGAATTTATTATAAGAAAAAATATAAATTATTGTAATTCTATTGATTATAATGCATTAGGTAAAGCTCTTGAAAAATGCGTTAACTGTGAAGCAGACATGAAAACAGGTAAATATGCGGATAAAGGAATGGAAAGAATAGGTGTGGAAATTCTATTGGCGGAATTGTTTGAATAAAAGGGCGGTCAAAGACCGCCCTTATTTTTACATAGCTACGTTAAGTTTTTTTGCTAATCTGGATTTTTTTCTAGCTGCATTATTTTTATGAAGGGTTCCTTTTGCTGCTGCTTTATCAATAAGACTTGCGGTCTTCTTATACAAAGCCTTTGCCTCATCTGTATTACCGGCCTTTAATGCATCTTCAAATCTTCTTATAGAAGTTCTCAAGGAGGATATAATAATTCTATTTCTTCGAGTTTTATACTCAATAATTTTTATTCTCTTTAATGCGGACTTAATATTGGCCAATACATTCACCTCCTTTTGCTTCTAATTGACAAATGGTATTCTACCATACTGTTTTATAAAATGCAATAGTTTGCGGTTATCAAAAAATTGTGGTCAGTCCTTGGTTATTACTATTCACACATGTATATATTTATATTTTTTATTGTAGATTATTTGCCTGGGAACTCAGCAATCGTAGCAAATATAATAGGCTGCTTATCAGAAATAGTTAGGTGTGGACTGTAACATCTTGACAGGGTATTAGTTTATGCTATACTAAAATAGTGCTTGGTAACCGCAAGAAATCAATGGGAGTAGATGGGTTCTGGTGTGCCCTCCGGTCTTCAAAACCGGTATGGGGGGTTAGTAGCTTCCTGGGTGGGTTCGATTCCCACATACTCCCGCCAAACAGTTTTAATATCCCGCTTCATTACTTTTTCATTAGAACACGCTTATCTTCTATCCTTTTAGTAATTTTCTGCTGATCAAAGTAATCAAGTAATGCTATTGCATATTTTCTGCTAGTTTCCAATAAATCTCTAAATTCTCCTAATTGGATGCTTTTATTAATTTCGCAATAAGATCTAAGTACTTCAATTGAATCTTCATAGGCAGATTTTGAAAAAACAATATCCTGATCTATTCTAATCAATTCTTCGCCATCAATAAGCATATCATATACTTGAATAATAGTTTTTTCAGGATATTTTAATTTAGTTTTTATTTCATCATATCTAGGTGGATTATATTTCATTGAATTATATTCTTTTATTATTGAATTTTTGATTTCTTCCTGCTCTTTTGTAAGAGTAATTTTAAAATCCCATAATGACACGATTTTCCCCAAAAGTTTGATTGTCTTTTCTTCTTGCAAATAATCAAATAATGAATCAGATATTTTCTGACCTATATTTCCTATTATTTTAGTTTTTAACTCTTCTTTTGGCATACCCGCTTTTAATGGATTGTCTTCATGGTATTTTATAAGTATATCACCGGTCTTTTCTTTCAACATATTTATATAGTCCATATGCAGATAAATAGGTTCGCCGCTTATTTTAAATGATTTTATTATCATATTTTCTTCCAAGTTTTTAAGTATGCCCTCACATCGTTCAACATTTATATTTCCGGATTGCTTAGCTATAGTTTTTACATCAGGGTAAGTACTACTCGCTTTTAAAATATATTGTTCCACTATTTTTGCAGGATCTCCCCGATCTTTTATCGTTAACTCTTCTATTACTTCATCTTTAAATCTTTTTCTTTTAGGTGGGCTAGGCTCCAGTATTACTCCACCGCCTATAGTAATCATAGGTGAAAAAAACCTGATTATAAAATAATCATCCTTTTGACATGCAATTTCTTCTTCCAGCCTCATTTGTACAAAGGCTTCTTCTCCCGGTCTTAGTTCATCCCGATCTAAAAGAACGACTCTGCCGAATATTTCTGCCGAACCGTGATAAATACGGAGTCTGTCTCTGTTGTTTATTCCTCTTTCAGAGGTTTTTAAAAGCTCCAGCTTTGCATCAAACATTAAAGAACTTTCCATGCTATCAGGTAAGGCAATTACATCCCCTCTTTTTATATCATCTACCTTAACCCCGGCAATATTTACCGCTACTCTTTGTCCCGCTTCAGCGAGATTAGTTTTCATATCGTGTACTTGAATACTGCGAATCCTAGCCTCTTTTTCATCAGGATAAATCATAATCTTATCGCCATCATTTATAATACCCGAAATCAAAGTACCTGTTATAATAGTGCCGAATCCTGAGATACTAAATACTCTGTCTATGGGAAGTCTGAAAGGCTTATTAAGATCTTTTCCTTCAATTTCTTCTGTTTGTTTGTCTATCTCTTTTATCAAATCAGTAAGCCCGTCTTTTGTTGTTGAAGATACAGGAAAAATCTTTGCCTTTTCTAAAAATGAGTCTTTTACATCATCTTTTATTTGCTCAATGACCATTTCCAGCCATTCTTCTTCTACTAAGTCTATTTTAGTTAATGCTATAATACCCTTTTTAATTCGTAACAAGGATAATATGTTTAAATGCTCCACTGTTTGAGGCATTACCCCTTCATCAGCAGCAACAACAAGCAAAACCAAGTCAATTCCGCCGGCCCCTGCAAGCATGTTTTTGATAAATCGTTCATGCCCGGGAACATCGACTATCCCGGCTCTTTTTCCGCTAGGCAGATCAAAGTATGTAAACCCCAATTCGATAGATATGCCCCTATTCTTTTCTTCCTTTAATCTATCGGTGTCTTTACCCGTTAATGCTTTTATTAATGTAGTTTTACCGTGGTCTATATGGCCTGCGGTACCTATTATTATATGTTTCAATACTAATCAATCCTTTTTTTGCAATACAGCATAATTACCGTTCCCTGCAATTGAGATTTTTCGAACCGTAAGACTCTTCGCTTCGCTCAGAGTGACACGGGGTGGTGGCTCGAGTGACACGGGGTGGTGGCTCGAGTGACACGGGGTGGTGGCTCAGAGTGACACGGGGTGGTGGCTCGAGTGACACGGGGTGGTGACTCAGAGTGACACGGGGTGGTGGCTCGAGTGACACGGAACAGTACTCATAATGACATAGGGTTATAGTTCAAAATAAAGAATTTATAATCGTTCATCAATTGTTTTTAAGGCATCAATAATAATATTATATTCTGTTTCCATAACCGTTCTCATATCTATTAGAACTTTATCTTTATATATTCTGGTGACTATGGGCGATTCATAATTTCTAAATGCTGCTTCCAAGCTATTTGCTGAATTGTTTTCACTTTTTATTGTAATTACTTTAGTAGGTAGTTTATGTAAAGGCATTGCCCCGCCGCCCACTTCAGAAAATTCGTCTTCTATGGTCATTATAAATAAATTTTTCAAGTAACCAGGGATTCTATTATAAAAGTCCTCCGCTTTTTTTGTTATTTCTTCTATGCTTGCAGTAAGCATATTCAACACCGGTATACTTCTTATAGCCTTATTTTCATCAAGATAAAGCCTTAATGTAGCCTCTAAAGCGGCCAGTGTCATTTTATCCACTCTCAAAGCTCTTGCCAAAGGATTTTTCTTTATATTTTCTATATACTCCTTATTCCCAACTATAATTCCTGCTTGGGAACCGCCCAGCATTTTATCTCCGCTAAATGTAACAATATCCATACCGGAGGCTATAGAATTCTGAACTGTAGGTTCATAAGGCAAACCATATTTGCTTAAATCTATAAAAACCCCACTGCCGATGTCCTCTATTACAGGTATATCTCTTTTTTCTCCCAAAGATACTAATTCCTTTGAGGATATCTCTTTAGTAAACCCCATTATTTTATAATTACTTGTATGAACCTTCATAAGCAATGCGGTCTCTTCATTTATAGCATTTTCATAATCCCCTATATGAGTTTTATTTGTAGTTCCAACCTCTACAAGCTTAGCACCGCTTTGCCTCATAACATCAGGTATTCGAAAGGAGCCGCCTATTTCTATAAGCTGTCCCCTTGAAACGATTACTTCCTTACCTTTAGCCATTGTACTCAGAACCAGCATCACTGCTGCGGCATTATTATTAACAACAGCGGCAGCTTCCGCTTTTGTAAGCTCTACTAATATATCTTCTACCAGATCATGCCTTGACCCTCTTATTCCTTTTTCAATATCCATTTCCAAATTTGAATAACTTGAAGATGTTTTTACAAGTAAATCCAAAGCCTCTTTACACAACGGTGCCCTGCCAAGGTTTGTATGAATAACTATGCCTGTAGCATTTACTACATGCTTTAGGCTATAAGCTATTTTCTTGTAAACCTTAGCCTGAATTCCATCTAATATTTCTTTAAGATTAATTATTTCATCCTGCCTCTCGGATACCCGTAATAAAATCTCCTTCCTGTATTCATCTAAATAATCTCTTATGACTTGGACTAATACAGGCCTTGGACATAAATCAATAAGCCTGATTATTTCCTCATTTTTTATTAAATCATCAACTGAAGGAATTTTGCTTAGGATACTTTTTTTATTAACCATAGTAACCACCTTTTATACTATTTCTAAAAAATAACCATCTTTATCTTTTACTTTACCTATAATGCTAAATTCCGTCTTGTTGTTATTTTTTAGCAGTTCTAGCAGCCCATTTACCTTTTTTTCTTCTACAGCTATTAGCAGACCGCCGGAAGTTTGGGGATCAAAGAGAATGTCCTTTATTTCTTGATTGACACTATTGCTAAATACAACTCTATCGCCAACATAGCTTCTATTTTTATATGCACCGGCAGGTATTATACCCATTTTTGCCAATTGGATGCTTTCGGCTATAATTGGTAATCTATCAGAACATATTTCAAAAGTTACATTACTGGCCTTAGCCATTTCCAAGGCATGGCCTAAAAAGCCGAATCCGGTAATGTCGGTACACCCATTGACTCCTGTTTCTAACATAGCATCACAAGCATCTTTATTCAAATATGACATAATAAATGCCGCCTTTTCAACAGCTCCTTCATCTAATAAGTCAGCTTTTATTGCTGTAGCCATTATTCCCAGACCTAACGGTTTTGTTAATATCAAAACGTCTCCCGGTTTAACTCCTGCGTTTGTAACTACATTGTTAGGATGAATAAATCCCATTAATGATAAGCCGTATTTGGGCTCGTTATCCTCAATAGTATGTCCTCCTACAATTATTGCTCCTGCTTCTTTAACCTTATCTGCTCCGCCTTTTACTATTTTTGCAAGTACTTCCGTAGACAGACAATTAGGAAAACAAGCAATATTCATTGCCGTAGCCGGTTTCCCTCCCATAGCATATATATCGCTTAAAGCATTAGCTGCCGCAATCTGTCCAAAGATATAGGGATCATCTACTACCGGTGTAAAAAAATCCATTGTTAAGATTACTGCTTTATCTTCACAGACTTTATACACAGCGGCATCGTCATAGGTATCCATTCCTACGATTAAATTTTCATCATGAAATCCAGGTAGTTGACACAAAACTTGTGCCAAGGTCTCAGGACCTAATTTAGCAGCTCAACCCGAGCTCTCTGTCATCTGAGTAAGTCTCTTTTCTGACAAGGACATAAAATCACCTGCTTTCCAAGTCGTTTCATTTGACGGTAATCAAATCCTTTATACCATCATATCGTTTTTCGCCTATTCCGCTAACATCCCTGATATCTTCCGTAGATTTAAAAAACCCCTTAGAATCTCTATGATCTACTATTTTCTTTGAAAGTGCAGGGCCGATACCCGGTAATGTGCTTAATTCAGCTTCTGAAGCGGTATTTATATTTATCATTTTATTTGTTGAACTATTTGATGTTTCACTATATTGTGTCATATCAATTGAAGCATCTTCGCCTTTTTTCGGGATATATATTTTTTCTTCATCACTAAGAATCTTCGATAAATTCACCATATCCAAGTCTGCTTCCGGAAGTGATCCTCCTATATAATTAAGTGCATCATAAAGTCTTGTACCTTCTTCTATCCATATAAAACCGGGGTTCTTTACTTGTCCCCCGATATGTATTCCTATCATTTTTGGTTCCGTACTAATCTGCTCATCTATTTCAATAGTATCAATTTCTTTTGTTTTAGCAATGTTTTCTTCACCTAGAACAAATTGAGAAGTTTTATTATGGTTTATATATATGGTTCCGCTTAATGCTATGATTAAAACAGATATTATAAAAAAAAGAAGTTTTTCTCGATTTGTTATTAGCAAATTTATCAGTCCTTTTCTTGAGAGTCTTTAAGAAATATTAAAACCGATTTCCGATAGTCCCCTCTAAAATACTTTGCATTGGTATTATCATTAATAAACCGGCAATATTGCCGGTTTATTAAATGTATAAAAAACTAAATATATGCTATTACTTCTATTTCTACTAAAACATCCATGGGCAATCTTGCTACTTCAACACAGGATCTAGCCGGTTGATTTTTTGTAAAATATGAACCATATACTTCATTTACTTTGCCAAAACTATTCATGTCCTTAATAAATACAGTGCTTTTAAGTACATTTTCCAAGCTACTCCCGGCGGCTTCCAATATTGCTTTAATATTTTCTATGCATTGTTTTGCTTGTATCGTTACATCGCCTTCAACAAGTTTACCGGTTTTGGGGTCTATAGGGGTTTGTCCTGATACAAAAAGCAAACTTCCATGCTTTATACCTTGGGAATAAGGTCCGATAGCACCCGGTGCATTTGTAGTACTAATTACCTCTTTCATCACAAATACCTCCTAATATTTTTCGCTTATTCTAATCTCCTCCAGATAATTATATATTGTGTATCTGGAAACACAAAGAACTTTCGCAATATAATCAACAGCACCTTTAACAAGAAAAACGCCTTTATCATCTAATATCTCAACTATTTTTACTTTTTCCTCTTTTGACATATAGGCTACCGGCCTACCCGTAATATCTAAAGTTTTATTTACAATACTGTTCAGGACATCATAAATTGTACTGCCAAAACTTTCTTCTCCACCCGCTTCATTTGAATCATCATTTTTTACATCAATAAAATTATTTAATATATTACTTACTATAGATAATTCGGAAATATCAAAATTAATACATAAAAAACCAATAACTTCTCCGTTTTCATCTTTTATATACATTAAAGATGATTTCAAAATCCTACCGTCAGGCGTCTTTTTCATATAGTTAATAATATTTTCATCGAATTGTGCCTTTTTCATAACTGTCAAACCATATTCGCTCATAGGCCCGCCGAGAGAACGACCGCTTACATGTCCATTAGTTATTGCTATAATTGAATTCTGAGGGTTTTTTATATCATGTAAAACTGCTTCACAATTCTTTCCAAAAGTATTTGCTAAACCCTCTATTATAGGAATTAATGATTGTAAAATCGGGTGTATATTATTATTCAACTAAAATCCTCCAAACTTTATGTTATGATTCTATATTTATAGTAGTAGCATCTGCCCAAAGCCTTTCTAAATTATAGAATTCCCTCTCTTCTTTAGAAAACAAATGTATTACAATATCATAATAATCCAGTAAAATCCAACTTCCGCTACGAAATCCTTCTTTATGATGCATATCAAACCCTGCTCCGCTCAGCTTCTCTTCTAAATTATCCGCTAAAGATTGCACATGAGTTGACGAAGTTCCTGTAGCTATTATAAAGTAATCAGCTAATATAGACAATTCAGAAATGTCTATAACTTTTATGTCTTGAGCCTTTTTGTCCTTTAATACTTCAATTGCTACTTCTTTTTTTTCCATTAAATCATCTTGCAAATAAACCCCTCCTGCAAAATTTTAATTTGCAATATTTTGCAAACTTTCACCTGCACTTTTTTGAATACCCAGTTCTTCTTCAATTTCATTATTCATTTCTCTAAGCTTTTGCTCATCATAAACATAATATGAAATTCTATTAATATAAAGAGCCTCACCGGGCAATGTATACATCTTTATATTGTCAGAATTTAAGTCTTTTAATTTAATTGAATAATATGCTATTTCCTTTTCTTCCATATTGGTTCTTACACATTGGCTTATAGCACTTAATACATTAAATGCTTTTGGTAATATTTTAGGGCTGGTAATCTTTTTTATAAAAGCCTTGATAAAATTTTGCTGCGCCCTGATTCTCCCCAAATCCTGATCCGGATAACCGGAACGATATCTTACGAAATCTACTGAATTTTTACCGTCTAAAATCTGTTTGCCTTTTTTTATATTAATATATAGATTTTGTGTAGGATCCGGATAATACATGTCTTGAGGAACATCTAATTCAACTCCCCCTACAATATCTATAATCTTTTCCATTCCTTTAAAATCAAGTTCTACATAATAGTGCACAGGTATATCCAATAGTTTGCTCACGGTATCCATAGCTAGAGGTATACCCTCTTTTCTTGCCACGGCCGAATTAATCTTATCATAACCGTAATTCGCAATCTCAACTCTGGTATCCCTGGGTATAGATATCATAGCTACTATATCATCTTCTTTATTATACCTTGCTAAAATCATTGAATCAGATCTGGCTTCATCAATCCCCATAAAAAGTACATTTACTATATTATAATTTTCCGCATCCGGCGGCTTTAATTCCGGATTTATTCTGACAATTTCATCAAACAATTCTTTATCGCTATTAAACTTGCCTAAATAATAGTAAGCCCCGCTAACAATAATAAAAGTAAAAGCAATAAATGATATCAAAAATATTAAAACATATCTTTTTTTCATATTAACACCTCAATCATACTAATTTGATTGAATCCAACACAAAATTCCTAGCTTTTATTGTATCCGGATGCAAAATAGATTTTTTTTCTACTATATAAATAATAGTAGAATCCAAAGCTAATAACAGTGCTTCATCTAAATCTTTATAAGCTGTTTCCTTTATCTTTCCTACTCTGTCAAACCTTCTGCCCGGTTCTATAATATCGGCAATATATATTATTTTTTCAATAATGCTCATGTTTTCCTTACCTGTTGCATGATACCTTATTGCTGACAAAATATCAATATCTGTAACACCGAATATATTTTTACTGATATAAACGGAAGCAGGAGCATGAATAATCTCCGGAATCTTATATATCAAATCATCCACAAAAAAAACGCATTTTTTTGCATATTGTTTTTGTTTATCTATACTTAAATCTTTAGCACAATCATGAATAAGACCACTTAGCTTGGCTCTCTCCATATCGTAATCATAGCAGGCTGCTAATTTCCCAGCCTCAATGCTTACATTTACTGAATGCTCATATTTATCCCGGCTTAGGTTTTTTTGCAAGTAATCATGTATCTCACTATAGGCCAACACTATCTAAATCACTCCGTATAAAGATCACATTTTCTTATATAATCTTCTATAGCCTCAGGTAAAAGATATCTAATGGTTTTACCATTTTTAATTCTATTTCTAATATCAGTAGAAGAAATAGCTAAAGACGGAACCTCAATACCGTATATTTTCTTCTTATAATTAGACTCTATTTCCTTCAATTTTTGTTCCACACGTTCTTTATAGTAACCGGGTCTAGTTGCTGCAACAAAGAAACATAGATTAAACAACTCATCTACATTTTGCCATGAGAAAATTTCCAATATGGCATCGGCACCCGTAATAAAATATATCTCGGCTTTTTCTCCATAAATATTACGAAGCTCCTTTAACGTATCCACAGTGTATGTAATACCCTGTCTATCAGTTTCTATTCTTGAAACTTCAAAATATGGATTGGTTGTAGTAGCAAGAACTGTCATTAAATACCTGTGATTAGCATCGGATGGGGATTCCCCATCTTATGCGGCGGGTTCCCCGAAGGCATAAACAAAACTTTATCCAAATCATATTCGTCTCTTACTGCTTCCGCTGTAACTAAATGACCATAATGGATGGGATCAAAGGTTCCTCCCATAACGGCAAACCTGATATTTTCGTTTTTACCTTTTACCTTCATAAAGTTATACCTCACAACACATACTTTTACTTTAAATTATTATACACTAATAGACCCTATGAATAAAGATTTATAAATAATTATTGTGAATTCTTTTCTTTTACTAAATACCAATCCCCAATAGTTCTAAATAGATTCATGCTATCCGGTTCGATGATTCCCCTTAACTTACTTCTCGTAACCAAAGCATATTCCTTATAAAACAAACTGATTATCGGCAAATCTTCCCGTATTATCTTTTGTATCTTATTATAAACTAAAGGCAATATATCAGGGCTATTTTGCTTAGTAATCATTTCCTCAATCAATAAATCAAATTCTTCATTTATATAGGAAGCGTAGTTTTCTCCATCTAAAACTAAACCTTGCTTAATATTCATCCCCGTAAGTACCAAATCATACTTTTTGCTTTCCAATGTTTTTTGTACCTCATCAAAAGGAACTATTTTTAAATCAATAATATATCCTGCTTCTTCTAAGCCTTTTTTTATATCTTCCGCTGCTTTCACTCTATAGTTATTCTCAACATTAGTAATAAGAGTGAACCTGAGCACTTGAGTCTTACCTTCAAGTTCTCTTTCAAATGCTTTGGAAATACTGTTAAATGAAAAACCTGCATTACTCAGTATATATTGAGCTTCCGTTTTACTATAATTATACTTTATTCCTTGTCCGTCGTCTAACCAAGAATCCGGTTTTATTGGAGTATCCGTCACTACAGCATGACCTAAAAGATGTTTATCTGCAATGGCCTTTCTATTTATTGCATACATCATGGCCTGTCTTACCGCTTTGTCAGACAATAATTCATTATCATGATTTATTGATATGAATTCAAAGCCATCGGAAATATATTTGTAAGTACTTATATCTTTTTGTTCTTTATACTTTTCCCAGTCATAAGATGAAGCATGTAAAACATCTATTTCCCCGGATTGAAAAAAAGGATCAAGGGCCTGTGCATCATCAACAAAAATAACTTTTATTTGCTCAATACCAAAGTCTTTGTCCTCCCAATAGTATTTATTTGGTTTCAACTCCATAAATTTTAACTTTTTATAATCCGTAACTTTGTAAGGTCCAGTTCCTACCGGCAAAAAATCATCATAAAGAGTATATATATGTTTAGGAATTATAGGGAAACATAATCTGTCCAGCAGATTAAAATAGGGCTTAACAAAATTGATACTTAGCGTTTCTGCATCAATTACTTTGTAACTTTGTATTTTGTCTATATTTTCTATATAAATTGAATCGGCATTTTTCTTAATGGTATCCAATGTGAATTTAACATCGTCGGAAGTCACTTTGTTTCCATCACTCCAAAAAATATCATCTCTTAGTTTAACGATGCTTTTTCCTGTATTCCTGTCAATATCTATTTTTTTTGCTAATACAGGAATAACTTTCTTGCTTTTATCATATTCAAAAAGTCCGTTAAAAATCAAATCTGAAATATCTAAATAGGACTTATTACTAACTTTTATCGGATTAAAATTTATAGGTTCTACACACGCTATACTTAATTGCCCATTAATCAGAAGCTCCTCGTCTTCAACTTTGACACTGTTCTCTTCAATTATTTGAGAACCCTCACAAGCCACTAAAAAAAGCAACAGCACAGCAATCATAAAAATAACAAAAAGCCGTTTCATATAAACCCTTCCTACATCAATCTAACAAGCTTTGGATTCTCTACTCTTCCCGGTATTCTTCCTCTTTTAGCTATAGGTTTTCCCTCTATTTCTTTTAAATCCATTGTCATATCTATAGCCGAAGCCCCGGAAATATAACTGCCTATTCCGAAAGCATCAGCCCCGGCTTCTTTGAGCTTCTTAATCTTTTCCGGATATAATCCCCCGGAAACCAGAATTTTTACAAAACCGTACCCTTCCATATCCAAACTAGCCCTAACTTCTCTTACAAGTTCTATAGTTACTCCGCCCCTTTCACTGGGTGTATCCAAACGAATAGCATATAAGTTTTTACCCAAGGCCTTTGCTATCCGTAATGCTTCTTCCACTTCGTCTTTAAATGTATCAATAAGAATAATCCTTTTGTGATCCTTTGGCGAAATCTCGTCATAAGCTAAAGAAACCGGTAAGGTATCACCGGCAATCAAAAAAGATGCATGGGGAAGAGTACCTGACGGTTCCATATTCATCAATTTAGCTGCCAGAATATTGCTTGCTCCGCTTGCCCCGCCTATAATCGCCGCTCTTTCCATCACAGAAGAAACAGCAGGATGCACATGTCGGGAACCAAATATAATAAAAGGTTTATCGCCGCAGGCTTCCTTACATTCTCTTGCCGCAGTCGCCCAACCGCAAGAACTTGCCAGCACTCCCAATATAACGGTTTCATAAATACCGAACTCCTCATAAGGCCCAATAATTCTCATAACGGTCTCTTTACGTTCAAAACTCGCTCCCTCGGGCAAGGACCATATCTCTATGTTTTTATTTTTTAAAATATTATATACTTCGTCAATTCCGACAAAAATACCGGATTTCCTAGGAAATATCTCAGCAGTGACTTCCTTGTCGGCTATCTTCATCTTTTTTAAAATATCCATTGTTCTAACAAAATAAATATCCGTAGTATAACCTTCTAAAATTTCCTTTTCATTTGCAGAAAAAAGTTGCCTGTCTTTGCTTATGTTTATG
>Ga0172382_10000352_pt1 | contig 85768 bp, 62 predicted proteins | sample Leawel138RmetaG_FD_122245 | JGI IMG/M metagenome (GOLD analysis project Ga0172382, IMG submission 122245) | Leachate microbial communities from a municipal landfill in Southern Ontario, Canada - Leachate well 138R metaG | ecosystem: Engineered > Solid waste > Landfill > Unclassified | place...
GCCGATCGCGGGGGGCCGCTGCAACGGTGGTGATCTGGCGGTTTATGGTGCCGCGTGCCCCGACGTATGTGCCCGTAGGAACGTTGCAGGAGCGGCCGCCGTCGTGCCGAAGGCACGCCTCCGGCGTGACCCGGAGGTCGGCCGCCGCCCGGGCCGCTGGCGCGCCTTGATTCCGGGCATGAGAAGAGGATGCCCCCGGCCCGCGCTTCCACCCGCTACCCGGCGAACTCCTCTCGCGCGTAGCCTTGCAGGAACAGCAGCGCCGTCAGGTCGCCGTGGTTGACGCGGATATCGCATTGCGCCGCCACCACGGGCTTGGCGTGCAGCGCCACCCCCGCCCCCGCAAGCCCGAGCATCCCCAGGTCGTTGGCCCCGTCACCGACGGCGATGGCCTCGGCAGGGGTGATCCCCAGCCGGGCGGCGACCTCCTCAAGCGCGGCGACCTTGGCGGCGCGGCCCAGGATCGGCTCCGCCACCTTGCCGGTCAGCCGCCCGCCCTTGGCCAGCAGGGTGTTGGCGCGGTGTTCGTCGAAGCCCAGATGCCCGGCGACGACGGTGGTGAAGGCGGTGAACCCGCCCGAGACCAGCAGCGCGAACCCCCCGGTCGCCCGCATGGTGGCCACCAGTTCGCGCCCGCCGGGGGTATAGGTGATGCGTTCCGCGATCACCTGCGGGATCACGCTTTCGGGCAGACCGGCAAGCAGGGCGACCCGCTCGCGCAGCGCCGCCTCGAAGTCGAGTTCGCCGTTCATCGCCCGCGCGGTGATCCCCGCCACATGCGCGCCCACGCCCGCCATATCGGCCAGTTCGTCGATACATTCCTGCCCGATCATGGTGCTGTCCATGTCGGCGATCAGCAACCGCTTGCGCCGGCCCTCGGCCGGCTGCACCGCAAGGTCGATACCAAGCGGCTGGAGCCCTTCCCAAACCTGCCAGAGGTTCCCGGGCCGGGCGGGCAGCGGAAACTCCGCCGCCACCCCGGGCCAGAGCCAGCGCACCTTCCCCCCGCCCCAGGCATTGCGCAGGCTTTCCACCGTGGCACGGTCGAGCCCGGGGCGGTCGGGAGCGGTGAGAAGCGTGGCGATGTGCATCCGGGCTCCAACCTGTGTTCCGGGAGTGGCGCGGCGCGCAGCCGCCAGCGCCGCTTTAGCCGTATTTGTCGGCTTGTGCCAGTCCAGCAGCTTGAGCGTCGGTCAAGGAGTCATTTACAGGGGAAGGCGAGACGAAGCGCATCAGCGACTAGGAAGCGTGAACTTTCATGTAGCCTCTGTGGGTTGTCGTCAAGAAACTTCAATATTATTAGCGGCAGTTGCCCGCGCTGAACACCGTTTGGGATGCAGATCCTGTGAAGGTGTTCATTGATCTGTTTAGCTTCTTCGTAAGTATTTTCGTCTTCCGTTGTTAGGAGAATTGTCATGATTACCCCATAATCCATACCGTGGATGTAGCCGACGATGTAACCAATACATATGCCGTATAGTAATCCATTCTTGTCGGAGTTGCATTGCTCTTTTAGTTCCCTGCCTGAAACAGCCTCAGCGGGAGACAGAAGGCCAACCCACAGCAGCGCCACCGCCGCAATTATCGTAATCCGTTTCATCCCTCTCTCCCTTTTCCCTCACTAAACCACAGCACACCGCGAACCTCCAAGAGGGGACATAATGATTGACCGCCTGTCCTATAGCCCTGTCCGCGCGCTAAACGGGAATTGAAGCCCCATGCCGGGTGAGGATGCAAAGGAACATTCTCACGCTGGCGGCACTGCTTAGGTTGATCAGATGCGCCAATCCAGCGACTTATGCAGGGCTGTGCATCGCGTCACGCCCGGACGTTGCGACCCCGCACACCGCAGTATTGGCGTATCCGAAGGAAACGCCAAATCTCGTGGGAGAGGCCGGGGCCGTCGGAAGCGGTGATCAGCATGGCAACATGCATGGGGATTTCCGGGCAGGGTTTCCGACAAAGAACAGGCCGCGCCGCTTTAGCCGCATTTCCCCGCCTGTGCCAGTGCCGGGGCGTTCCCCTTCGGCCTCTTTCAGCTTCAGCCCGTGATGTTCGGTCCGACGGCAGGCCCCGGCCAGCCTGCCGCGACCACACCTTGCCTCGCCCCGCATCCCGGTTGCAAAATCCGCCGCGACGGCTGAAACTCGTGCAAGGCCCCTTGTCATCATTTCCAGAAATACCCTCGGGGATCGCCATTGATTTCGCCATCGGTTCGGGAAACCGACGGCGATGGGGCAGACAGCCCCCGGCGCTCTCCACCTGTCCCGGACCCCGGATCATGCCCGCCCTCTGCCGCGACTGCCTGAGCCCGTTCAACACCGCCCCCGCGCGCTGCCCTGTCTGCCGGGGGCCGCGCATCCTTGCACATCCCGAACTGTTCGCGCTGTCCATCGCCCATATGGACTGCGATGCCTTCTACGCCAGCGTCGAAAAGCGCGACGACCCCACGCTGGCCGACCGGCCGGTGATCGTCGGCGGCGAGGGGCCGCGCGCCGTGGTTTCCACCTGCTGCTACGTGGCGCGGCTTTACGGCGTGCGTTCGGCGATGCCGATGTTCCAGGCGCTGCGGCTCTGCCCCGACCCGGTGGTGATCCGACCACGGATGGAGGTCTATGCCACGGTCTCGCGCCGGATCCGGGCGATGATGACCGATCTCACCCCGGCGGTGGAGCCCTTGTCGCTCGACGAGGCGTTCCTCGATCTTACCGGCACCGAACGGCTGCACGGGGCGCCTGCGGCGGTGGTGCTGTTGCGTCTTGCCGCGCGGATCGAGGAGGAACTGGGCATCACCGTCTCGATCGGGCTGTCGCACAACAAGTTCCTCGCCAAGATCGCCTCCGACCTCGACAAGCCGCGCGGCTTCGCGGTGGTGGGGCGGGCCGAGACGGCGGAATTCCTGCGCCATCGCCCGGTGCGGACGATCTGGGGCGTGGGGCAGGCGACGCAGGCCGCGCTGGAGGCCGAGGGGATCGGCACCATCGCCGACCTGTTGCGCCGCGACCGGCGCGAACTGGCGGCGCGGTTCGGCAAGATGGGCGACCGGCTGTGGCATCTGGCACGGGGGATCGACACCCGCAAGGTTCAGGCCGACGCGCCGGTCAAGTCGATCTCGCGCGAGACCACCTTCGATAGCGACACCGCCGATGCCGATGTGCTCGACGGCCATATCTGGCGGCTGGCCGAGGAGGTGTCGGACCGCGCCAAGGCCCGCGATCTGGCCGGGCGGGTGGTGACGCTGAAACTCAAGCGCACCGACCACCGGCTGCTGACCCGCCGGGTCAGCCTGCGCGATGCGACCCAGATGGCCGACCGGATCTGGCGCGCCGCCCATGCGCTGGCGGCCGAGGCCCGCGATCCGGGGCCGTTCCGGCTGATCGGGGTCGGGCTTTCGGACCTGTGTCCGGCCGGAGGCGCCGACCGCACCGACGACATGCTCGACCCCGGCGCGGCGCGGCGGGCGGCGGCGGAACGCGCGACCGACGACATCCGCGCCCGCTTCGGCAAGGACGCGATCCGGCGCGGCCGGTCGCTGCGGTAGGGGGTGGTGCGCTGAAGCGCACCCCCCTTGCCCGGAATCAAGGCGCGGCACGCGCCGCCGGGCAGCGGCCGACCGCCCGGACGGGCGACCGCTGCCCTCTGTTGTGACGGGAGATGGTGGGCAGCGGCCGGTGGACAATCTGCCCACCACCCGGGACGCCCTCGACAGCGGCGGCCGAACCTGCCAGCCTGCGCCGCATCAGGCAGGGAGGAACAGGCATGACCGGCAGACCGGCACTTCTCATCACCCGCAAGCTTTCGCCCGAGGTCGAGGCGCGGGCGGCGCGGGATTACGACGTGACGCTGAATCCCGAAGACCGGGTGTTCACGAAAGAGGAACTCATCGCCGCCTGCCAGTCGGTCGATGCGGTGCTGCCCTGCCATTCGGAACATTTCAGCGCCGATGTGATCGCCGCCCTGCCGGACCGGCTGAAGGTGATCGCCAACCATTCCGTGGGCACCGATCATGTCGATCTGGCCGCCGCGAAGGCCAGGGGCATCATCGTCACCAACACCCCGGACGTGCTGTCGAACGCCACCGCCGAGATCGCCATGCTCTGCATGCTGGGCGCCGCCCGGCGCGGGGCCGAGGGCGACCGGATGGTGCGCGAGGGGCGCTGGAACTTCTGGTCGCCCGCCTTCATGGTGGGCCGTCAGGTCACCGGGAAACGTTTCGGCGTGCTGGGCATGGGCCGCGTGGGGCAGGTCGCGGCGGAACGCGCCCGCGGCTTCGGGATGGAAATCCATTACCACAACCGCCGCCCGCTGCCGCCGGAACTGGAAAAGGGCGCGGTGTTCCACGACACCGCCGAAAGCCTGATCGCCGCCTCCGATGTCCTGTCGCTGCATTGCCCCGCCACGCCCGGGACCACCGGCATCCTCGACGCGCGGCGAATCGCCCTGCTGCCCGAGGGTGCGATCGTGGTGAATACCGCCCGTGGCGCGCTGATCGACGAACCGGCCCTGATCGCCGCGCTGAAAAGCGGCAAGGTCTTTGCCGCGGGTCTCGACGTCTATCGCGACGAGCCCGGCGGCAACCCGGAAATCGCCGCGCTCGACAATGTTTTCCTGCTGCCGCACATCGGTTCGGCCACGTTCGAGACCCGGGTGGCGATGGGGAATCGGGCGCTCGACAACCTGGACGCGGTATTTTCGGGGGCCGAACCGGGCGACCGGGTGGCATGAGAGGGGCGAAACGGGCTGATTGTATTCAGGGAACCCGCAAAATGAGGTTCCCGGTGCGATTTCCAGTTGCCCCGGCGATATTGGTGAGTAAAACTAACCAATATCGCGGAACAACGCGCGATCTGAACAAATGGGAGGAAAGCATGACAGATACTGTGAAACCGGCGCTGTCGCGCCGCTCGTTCCTGCGCACCGGCGCCCTGGCCGGTGGTGCCGCTGTTGCAGGGTCGATGCTGGCCGCGCCGGCCGTTCTCGGTCAGGCCCCCGTGGTGCTCAAGATGCAGACGTCGTGGCCCGCGGGCGACATCTGGATGGACTTCGCGCGCGAATACGTCGCCCGCGTCGGCGAGATGTCCGGCGGCCGCATCCAGATCGACCTGATGCCCGCCGGTGCGGTGGTCGGCGCCTTCCAGGTGATGGACGCGGTGCATGACGGCGTGATCGACGCCACCCATACCGTGCCGGTCTACTGGTATGGCAAGCACAAGGCGGCCTCGTTCTTCGGCACCGGCCCGGTGTGGGGCGGTTCGGCCACGACGATGCTGGGCTGGTTCTACCAGGGCGGCGGCGCGGAGCTGTATCGCGAACTGACCCAGGATATCCTCGGGCTGGACGTTTACGGCTTCATGGGCTTCCCGATGCCGGCGCAGCCCTTCGGCTGGTTCAAGAACGAAGTGAACACCGTCACCGACATCACCGGCCTGAAGTACCGCACCGTGGGCCTTGCCGCCGACCTGCTGCAAAAGATGGGCATGGCGCTGTTCCAGCTTCCGGGCGGCGAGATCGTCCCGGCGATGGAGCGCGGCGTGATCGACGCGTTCGAGTTCAACAACCCCTCGTCGGACCTTCGCTTCGGCGCGCAGGACGTGGCCAAGAACTACTACCTGTCGTCCTACCACCAGGCGTCGGAAGCGTTCGAATTCGCCTTCAACAAGGACTTCTTCGACGATCTCGACGAAGACCTTCAGGCGATCCTGAAATACGGGGTGGAAGCGGCCTCGACCTCGAACACCGCGCTTGCGCTCAAGGAATACTCGTCCGACCTGCAAAGGCTGCAAAACGAGATGGGCGTCACCGTTCACCGCACCTCGACCGAAATCCTCGCCGCCCAGCTCGCCGCCTGGGACGAGTTGATCGAGGAACTGGGCGAGGATCCGTTCATGGCGCGCATCATGGACAGCCAGCGCGCCTGGGTCGAGCAAGTCACCTACTTCGAGCTGATGGCCGCGCCCGATCTCGCGCTGGCCTACGACCATTACTTCCCCGGCAAGATGTCGCTCTGACACCCGCCGCCGGAACGCAGTGATCGTGCGCCCCGGGCCGTGTCCTGAACGGTCCGGGGCAACTGCACCCTCGAAGGGAACCCCTTGATGATTTCCTACATCAACTTCGCCGACAATCTTTCGGCCTGGTTCGGCAAGGCTTTCAGCTGGCTCATCATCCTGATGACCGCGGGCATGAGCTATGAAGTCTTTGTCCGCTACCTGCTGAACACCCCCACCCCCTGGTCGCTCGATGTGTCCTTCATCATGTACGGGACGCTGTTCATGATGGGCGGGGCCTACACGCTGTCGCAGGGCGGGCATGTGCGGGGCGACTTCATCTATCGGCTCTGGCCCGCGCGGGCGCAGGCATGGGTCGATCTCGTGCTCTACATGTTCTTCTTCTTTCCGGGGGTGGTCGCGCTGATCTTCTCGGGGTGGAAATATTCCTCGCGCTCCTGGGGCTATGCCGAGGTTTCGGTCAACAGCCCGGCCGGGGTTCCGATCTACCAGTTCAAGAGTGTGCTGGTCGTGACGGGCATATTGCTGTTCATCCAGGGTATCGCGCAGATCTTCCGCTGCATCCTGTGTATCCGCGACGGATACTGGAGCGAGGCCGAGAAGGACGTCGAGGAAACCGAGGTCGCGCTGATGAAACAGGTGGCCGAGCAGGGCATCGACAAGGTGGCCCAGCTGGTCGCCAGCGAACCCGGCCATCAGAACAGCCCCGAGTCCCGCGACGTGTCGCGCAAGGACTGACACCGGCAGTCGCCGAACAACCGACAACTGGAGATCACACACGTGACCGACCCCCAAGTTGCCATGGCGATGCTCGCCATCTTCATCATGCTGGTGTTTCTGGGCTTTCCCATTGCTTTCACGCTCATGGCGCTCGGCATCATCTTCGGATATTACGCCTATTACGACCCCGGCCGGATGTGGCGCGCCTACAACCGGCTGACCGAGGACGCCGACTGGTGGAACTCGACGACACTATGGGTCGAAGGGTTCTACAACAACCGCGTCTTCGACCTGTTCATAAACCAGACATACAACGTGATGTCGAACGAGGTGCTGACGGCGGTGCCGCTGTTCCTGTTCATGGGCTACGTCGTCGAGCGCGCGAACATCGTTGACCGTCTGTTCACCACCCTCAACCTTGCGGCGCGCAATATTCCCGGCTCTCTGGGGATCGCGGCGCTGATCACCTGCACGCTGTTCGCCACGGCGACCGGCATCGTCGGCGCGGTGGTGGTGCTGATGGGGCTGCTCGCGTTCCCGGCCATGCTCAAGGCGCGCTACAGCCATTCCTTCGCCGCGGGCATCGTCTGCGCCGGGGGCACGCTGGGCATCCTGATCCCGCCCTCGATCATGCTGATCGTCTATGCGGCGACCTCGGGCGTGTCGATCGTGCGGCTTTACGCGGCGGCGATGCTGCCGGGGCTGACGCTGGTGGGATTCTACTTCATCTACATCCTCGGCCGGGCGATTCTGCAACCCTCGGTCGCACCCAAGCCAAAGCCCGGGGAACTGCCCCATGTGCCGATGCTGAAACTGCTGGGCATGATCGCAACCTCGTTCCTGCCGCTGGCGTTCCTGATCATGGCGGTGCTGGGTTCGATCCTGTTCGGCCTTGCGACGCCCACCGAGGCGGCAGCGATCGGCGCGCTGGGCGGGCTGGTGCTGGCGGCGGCCTACCGGGCGCTGACCTTCGAACGGCTGCGCGAAAGCGTCTATCTCACGGTGCGCACCTCGGCGATGGTCTGCTGGCTGTTCGTCGGCTCCTACACCTTCGCGTCGGTGTTCTCCTACCTCGGGGGCGAGCATCTGATCTCGGAATTCGTGCGCGGCCTCGACATGACGCCGGTGCAGTTCCTGATCATGGCCCAGATCATCATCTTCCTGCTGGGCTGGCCGCTGGAATGGTCGGAGATCATCATCATCTTCGTGCCGATCTTCCTTCCGCTGCTGCCGATGTTCGGCATCGACCCGCTGTTCTTCGGCATCCTGGTGGCGGTGAACCTTCAGACCTCGTTCCTGACACCGCCAATGGCCATGTCGGCCTATTACCTCAAGGGGGTGGCACCGGCCGAGGTCAAGCTGACCTCGATCTTCGCGGGCTCGCTTCCGTTCGTGGGGATGGTGTTCCTGACGATGGTGCTGCTCTACAACGTGCCGGGGATCGTGTATTACCTGCCGGATCTGCTCTATGGCCGGTAACATGAGAAAACCCGCCGCGGCAAAACAGGCGGAGGCCATTCCCGGCCTCGCCACCCTCGATCTGCGCGACCGTCTGGCCTCGGGCGCGCTGCGCGCGGCCGAGGTGGCGGGCGCGATGCTCCAGCGGATCGAGGCGGTCGAACCCACGGTGCAGGCCTGGGCCTGGCTCGACAGCGACCACGTGATGAAGGAGGCCGCGCGGCTCGACGCGCTGCGGGCCACGGGCCGCCCGGTCGGGCCGCTGCACGGGATGCCGGTCGCGCTGAAGGATGTGATCGACACCAGGGGCATCCCGACCGAATGCGGCACGCCGCTGGAAGCGGGCCGGGTCCCGCGCGAGGATGCGGCGGTGGTGGAACGGCTGCGCGCCGCCGGTGCGCTGATCATGGGCAAGACCGTCACGACCGAGCTTGCCTTCCTCCACCCGTCGAAGACCCGCAACCCCGCGAACCCCGCGCATACGCCGGGGGGGTCGTCCTCGGGCTCGGCGGCGGCGGTGGCGGCGGGGATGGTGCCGCTGTCCGTGGGCACCCAGACCGGCGGGTCGGTGATCCGTCCGGCGGCCTATTGCGGCACGGTGGGGTTCAAGCCCAGCTTCGGCATGATCCCGCGCCGGGGCGTGCTGTCGCAGTCGCCCTCGCTCGACACCCTGGGCGTGTTCGCCCGCGACATCGAGGGGGCGGCGCTGCTGGCCGACGTGCTGTTCGGCCACGATCCGGGCGACCCGTCCAGCCTTGAGATGGCCCCGCCCCGGGTGCTGGCCACCGCCACGGCCGGGCCGCCGGTGCGGCCGATGCTGGCGATGGTCACACCCCCGGGGATGGACGAGCACGCGACCGAAGACACCCGCCTCGCGCTCGACGAACTGGTGGACTTCCTCGGCGACGGTGCCTTCGGCGCCCCCCTGCCCAACGCCTTCAACGAGGCGGCGGCGATCCGCGAGCGGATCAACTTCGCCGAGATGGCCAAATGCTACTACGCCCTTGAAAAGCGCGGCCGTGAGCAACTGTCCGAGGAGATGCGCGCCGCGCTCGACGCGGGCAAGGCGGTGCCGGCGCGCGACTATCTCGCCGCGCTCGACTGGGCCGATGTGCTTTACGCCGGGCTGGACGAGATCTTCGAACGTTGCGATGCCATCGTGACCCCCGCGACCCCCGGCCCCGCGCCCGAAGGGTTCGCGACCACCGGCAGCGCGATCTTCAACGGGTTGTGGACGCTGCTGGGCACGCCCGCCGTGACCATCCCGGTGCTTCAGGCGGCCAACGGCCTGCCGATGGGGCTGCAACTGGTCGGCCGCCGCGGCGACGACGCAAGGCTGTTGCGCACCGCCCGCTGGCTGATGCACACTCTCACCCAGACACCCCCCGAGACGGAGTGACCGATGACCGAATTTCTGATGCGCGTTCTGTCCTTTCTGGTCATGCTGGGGTTCCTCGGGATTCTGGTTTTTGAACTGGGGCGGGTGGACATTACCGTGGTGGTCGGGCTGACGGTGGCGCTGGTGGCCTGGGATTTCTTCGGGCCGAAAAAGAAAAGCTGACCGCCGCCGCTTTGGCGACCCACGGTTCACGCCCCGCAGGCCCGTCCCCCTGGCGGGCCTGTCGTTTTGCGGGTCTGCGAATCGTTGCGGTCTGGCGGAATGATCACAGGTCGGAATTTCAATGTCTGGATGTATTTTCCCGGAAGAATCGGGCAACGCGCGAGTGCGCCACCGAAAGATTCCGGCAAAAGTAAGGAAAACTTCCGAAATTCATGCGGAATTCCTGATAGTTCTTGACGGGGCACCACCGCCGGTTACGCTTTGTCGGCCCGATATGCCCGCCGCCCATTGATTGAGGGACGGGAAGGGAAGGGAAGGGAAGGCGACATTGAAGCCGCTGGCAACAGCGACAAGCCTGGTCGGCCTACACCCCGGCCAGAACCTGATCAACGGTCTGCATTGTAAGGGGGACCAGAAGATGAGTTTCAGAAACATAGTCGCCGGCGCGGTCGTCGCGTTCGGCATGGCGCTGGGCGGCGGGGCCGTATCGGCCGCGGTGATCGACCTCGGCTTCGCGCTGGACAAATCCGGCAGTGTTGGCTCGGCCAACTACAACACCACCAAGGAGGCGCTGGCAACTGCGCTGGGGTTGATACCCACGACAGGAGACAATCAGTATCGTGTGTCGGTCGTTTCATTCGGGTCGAGTGTTACCGTCGATCTTGCGCCGACCATCGTGACGGCGGATACCATCAGTGCCATTCAGAATGCGGTTCGGAACAGCAGCTATAGCGGCGGAGGCACCCGCACAGATCTGGCAATCAGCAGTTTGACCAATGCGTTTGTGAATGCCGACGGCGGGCTTGGCGACCTCACGCTGTTCAACATTTCGACCGATGGCTCTCCAAGCAGCCAAGCCAATACCTTGACGGCCGCCAATGCCGCGCGCACGGCGGGGGTCGATGGCATCAGCTTTGAAGCAATCGGCAGCTTTTCCCAGACCCAGTTGAACAACATGGCCGCCCTTGCCTCTCCTGGAACACCGGTGATCGTCCATGATCTGGACCAGATCCCCAATCCGACTGAACACGGTTTCGTCATCGCCGTGACGGGGTTCGATGCCTATCAGGCAGCGATCAATGCCAAGGTTGAGCGGATCATCGAAGACACCGGCGGCGGCACGACGCCGATCCCGCTTCCGGCCTCGCTGCCGCTGCTGCTGGCCGGTCTCGGTCTGGTGGGCGGCCTGCGGCTGCGCAGGAAGCACGCGGCCTGAACCGCACAGGACTGACGGCAAAGGCCCGCGATCCCGGATCGCGGGCCTTTTGCGTTGCGGGATGCGGTGCCCCGAAGGCCGGAGCCCGGCAGGGCGCCGGTCAGTTCCCCTCGCCATCCCCGGCGGTGTCGATCAGGATCAGGTTCTGGTCCTCATGCACCCAGATCGCGCGGGCCGCGGTGACATCCGCCTCGGTCAGGTCGTCGAAGGCATCCGGCACCGGATCGGGAAGCCTTGTCGGGTCGTCATAGACGAAGGCGGCGCAAAGGGCGTGATCCCCGCAGGCCGCGCGCCCGGCCTCGGCCCAGACATGCATGTCCGCGCCCGCCTCGCACAGCACCAGCGCCAACTGGCCGCCGCCATGCTCACCGCGACAGATTTCCGCCGCGCGCCCGGCGGCGTCCGCGCCCTCGGCCAGCGCGGGCGGCGCCCAGAGCCCGAGCGCAAGCACGGCGGCCAGCGCGCGGGCGGGGCGGAGGGTCAGGCGCGGACGGTCCTTATGCGATCCGTATGTCATTTCGAAAAGACCTTTTGAAACCTGCCCGACCTTATGCCCGGGCGGGTGACGGCGCAACCATCCTGCGCCCACCCCGCCCACGGCGCCGGGGATTTCCGGCGTCTGGCGGGCACCGAACCGGAACGCCCATTCCCCCTTGCCCGGAACAGCCGCGCAGGCGGCAGGGGCTGCGGTTCTCCGCTGCCCTCTGTTTCGCCTGTGCGCCTCGATCCGGTCTTCTGACCGGCCCGCCAGAACCCGCCCCGCTAGAACTGGGTGGTGATGTTCAGGAACGCCCCCGTGCGCGGCAGCCGGACCCGGCGCATGTCGTCATCGACCTGACCCCAGGCATAGCCCGCGCCGATACGCAGGTTGTTGCCCATCAGCCGGTAAAGCCCGGTCACCGCCCCCAGTTCGGTCGTCTCGGCGCGCGGATAGCGCAGCGCCCGGACCTCGGCCATCAGATCCCAGTTGTGGACCACGTGGTAATCCACCCGCAGGATGCCCAGATGCGCCTCGGACCGGGTAGAGGCGGAACCGCTTGCCCGGTCGGAAAGTTCGCGCCAGCGGTAGCCGTATTTCGCCCCCAGCGTCCATTGCGGGTTCAACTGATAGCTGATCGCCGCGTTCAGGATATGGCTGCGCTGGCGCGGCCCGTTGATATGGCCGTCGATATTGACCTGATCGGCCCCCGGCATGTCGTAGAGGAAGGTATAGCTGACAAGGCCGTTGATCCGGTCGTTGCTTTCGGGCCGCCAGGCATAGCCGACACGGGCCTCGACATAGCGGCCATCGCGGAACGACGACTGGTCCGAATTCGACACCACCGCGTCGATCGCCGAGACGAAACGCCAGTCGGCCGAGGTCTTCTGTTCGTAGAAGCCCGAGACCAGCCAGGTGTTGCGGTCGAGATCGCGCGCCGGGTTGTCCGAGGACTCGCGCCGCCATTCGCCGCGCAGCCCGGCGGCGACGATATCGGCGTCGGTATAGCGGACCCCGAAGGACAGCCCGCGCCGTTCCATCGTGGTGTCGTCCTGCAACACGGTGCGGCCGAACTGCAACCCGCCGTCGAAGCGCCAGCGGGCGTCGGGCGTATAGGTCACCCCGTAGCCCGAGGTCAGCGTCGGCCTTGTGCCGAAGGCGCTGTAGGTGTTTTCGGCGGTGTAGTTCCAGCGGTCGTTCACCCGCGACGAAGCCCCCAGCACCACCCGGCCCCGGTCGCGCCCGGCGAAATCGGCACTGTCGAAGCGCCGCTGCGGGTCGAGTTCGTAGCCCAGCGTATAGCGGCTGGCCTCGTCGCGCTGCCAGCCGAGTTCGGCCCGCGCCGCCCAGCCGAGATTGCCGGTCGAGACCTCGCCGGTCATGTCGATCCGGTCGGTCAGCAGCGCCCGCGCCCCGAAGCCCACCCGGTTGTTCGCCTGCCGCGTGGCATCACGGGTGACGGTCGCCTGACCGAAGGCCCAGATCGCCAGATCCTCGTCGGGCGACCATGTAAGCCGCACCGCCGCATCGGTCCGTGCCCCGAAATCGGCCCGGGGTCCGGGGGCGGCAAGGGCGGAACGCTCATCGCGCTGCACCTCGCCCTCGACCGTCCAGACCGGGGTCAGCGCATGGGCAAAGCCCAGCCGCACCCGCCGGTCCTTGCGGCCGTCGGCATCGCTGAAATGCCGCCCGCCGAAGGTCAGCGCGGTGCGCGCCGTCAGCGCCACCTCGCCGTCGAGGCCCCATGCGGTCTGATCGACCCGGATCTCGTCCGAGGGCGAACTGAAGCCGCCGTCCTTGCGGGTGTAGAACCCTTCGACCCTTCCATCGAGGCCGAGCATCGCCAGATCGGTGCGGCCGCGCAGGCTCCAGGCGTCGGCATGCTGACCGGGCAGGCCGAAACTGGGGTTGCCGGGCAGGATCTCCATCCCCGCGTTGTCCGAGAAGGACGAGCCGAATCCCGGCCCCTCGGACCGGGCGTATTCCACGAGCAATTCGCGGGTTTCGCCCTGCCGCAGCAGGATATCGGCGCCAAGCAGGGTATTGTCGGCGATGCCGGTGGTCTCGCGCAGGCCCGCCACGCCGAAGCGCAGGTGGTCGTTCGCCCAGCCTTCGGCCCGCAGGCCGATGGTATGACCGTCGATATCGCCGGTCGTCGGGATATATTCGTATTGCGCGACCAGCCGCACCTCCTGGTCGCCCAGCGGGTTGGACGTGACCAGCCCGCCCGACGAGGCGTGCGACGACAGCGGTGCGTTCAGGATCACCACACCCTGGATATGGTCGATGCGGTAATCCACCCCCTCGCTCAGCCGCCGGGCCGACAGGATCGCCCCGGTGGTGGTGTCGCGGACCTCGACCATGATGGTTTCGGTATCGGCAAGCAGATCCTGCCGCGACAGGAAATAGGCGCTGCCGCCGGTGGCGCTGAACACGTCGCGCTGCATCAGGCTGTCGGCATTGGCGGCGAAGCCGGTGATACGCACCCGCGGCTCGCCCTGCCCGGTCACGGCGAGCGAGCGGTATTCCCCCGACAGGCCGTAAAGCGCGCGGTCGCTGCGCACCAGCGCCGCCGCATCGCCCGCGGGCTTGAAGTCGCCCCAGGTCAGGTGGCTGCCGTCGCGTTCGACCCGCAGGTAGAACTTGCCCGAGGTGGGGGCCAGTTCGGTCATCTGCGAATCGTCGCCATAGGTGTTGAAGATGTCGCGCGGCTCCAGCTGGCGCAGGGTCTGGTCGGGGTGTTTGCGGCCGAAGTTGCGGAACATGTCGCGCAGTTCTTCTTCCCGCGTGTCCATCGAGGCGGTGACCCGCACCCCGTTCGCCAGCGTGCCCTGCGCGAAGCCGGCGATGCGGCCCAGTTTCCAGGTCTCGCCCAGCACGTTGTCGCGGCCGATGGTCAGGTCGGCGATGCCGGTGCGGAACCACTCCGACCGGGCGATCTCGACCGGGCGTTCGGTCTCCTGCCCGTCAACACCGATCCGCACCCCATGGACACCAGGCGGCAGGATGCGCTGGATCACGAAACTGCCCGAAGGGTCCACCGGCGCGCGTTCGCCCATCACCGTGACCGCGCCCGCCGCACGGGCATGGCCGGTAACGGTCACCGCCCCGCCCCGCACCGGGATGCCGCGCCGGGCGGTCATGTCCTCGCCCTCGGCGGCGGCGATGACCGGGCCGGGGCGCTCGGCCTCGGGCAGGCGGGTGGCGCTGCGCACCAGCCTTGTGGAACGGGTTTCGTCCCGGCGGCCCGCGGTGTCCCAGGCGCGCAGGATATAGTCGTAATCGCCATCGTCGCGCGCGTCGCGGGCGGCGGGCATGGTCCATTCCGCCGTGCCGTTGGGGGCGATCGGCACCAGTGCCACGGTCTGGCCGCGCCGGTCGCGGATCACCACCTCGGCCCGGTCGATCCAGGCCGGATAGTTCGAGGTCGCGCGGAAGGTCACCTTTTCGCCCGCGACAAAGCTCTGGCGCAGGTCGGCGGTGGCGACCGCAAGCCGTGGCCGCGCCCCCAGCCCGTCGTAGCTCAGTTGCAGGCCCATGGCCTCCAGCAGCCGGTCGATATCGCGGATCCGGTCCGGCCGGGCGGGGGCGCCCGCGATGGTGCGGCGCGGCCCCTCGGCGCCTTCGGCCCCGTCGATCGAGATCGAAAAGCCCAGATCGCCCAGATCGGCGGTCACCGGCGCAGCGGCGATGTTGGGCGGTGCCGGGCGGGCGACCACGGTGCCCTCGTTGGCGTGGCGGCAGTTCTCGGGCAGGCGGCCGTCCACCAGAACGCAGCCGTCCGCCTGCGCCCCGGCGGGCTGCCCCGCCCCCAGCGCCAGCGCCGCGGCGCCCGCCATCAGCACCATCCGCATCCCGCGGGCCTGCATCGAGCCGGACATACCAAGCGCCCCCATCACCGAACCCCCCGCTCGATCACCGTTTCCACATTCAGCTGATAGCGCCCGTTCGCGGGCCAGAGGCGGCGCAGCTCGCGCTCCACCAGCCGGAGGTGGCGCCGGGCCTCGTCCACGGGCTCGGCCCCCTGCCGCCAGGTGATGCGCAGCATGGCGGGCGTGTCGCGCAGTTCGCTGACCATCCGCCGCAGCCCCTCGGCCAGTTCCGGGCGCATCCGCCCTTCGGCGAAGGCGTTGGCGGCAAGGTCGATCCGCACCAGCCGCGACAGGGTGGCGCCGAAGTCGAGCCGCGTCACCATCCCCTGCGTGACCCGCACCACGCGCGGGTTTTCCGTCGTCAGCCGGAAGCCCGCGGGCAGCGTGCGTTCATCGAGCCGCAGCATGAAGTTGCCGCCAATGTTGCGCGGCATCGCCGCACAGGGCACGCTGAAGCGGCCATGCTCGTCGGTCAGGATGGCGATGCCGTTCGGCGTGACCAGCCGGACGTTCGGCAGGCCCTTCTCGCTACCGCTCCGGGTCATGTGGCCGTCCTGGTTGCGGTCGTCGAACACCCGGCCAAGCACGGTCGAGCACTGGAACACCCCGTCGGCCTCGACCCGCACGATGGCGGTGGCCTCGGGGCTGACCGGCGCGCCGGTCTGGCGCGAGTAGAGCCGCGCGCGGTTGGTATGCGCGCCCGGCTGCACCGCCGAAGTCACCAGCGTCTCCAGCGTGACCTCGACCGAGGTGCCGGGGGCGACGGAAACCTCGTCGAACGCCAGATTGCGGCTGTTGCCGGTGGGTTCGGTCGCCACACCACCGATCCGCGCGGTGCCGGAGCGGTAGACGAAGCCCTGCGGCAGCACATCCACCAGCCGCGCCGTCAGCGGCAACCCGCCCGCGGCATTGGTGACGGTGATGGTCCATGGCACCACGTCGCCGACCACGGCGCGGCTGACGCCCGCGATTTTCTCAAGCGCGATGCCGCCGGTGCTGACCGGGGTCGAGACCGATGAGAAGTTGCTGTCCACCACCACCTCGGAGCCCGCCCTGCCCTGCGCGATCGCTTCCTGCGAGATCGTGCCGGTGGCGACATCGCCCGCCGTCACGATATGCGAGGCGCCGGTGCAGACCAGCGTGGCCGTCTCGCCCACCGCCAGCGTGACCGGCTGGCAGGAAAGCCCGGGCAACGGCAGGCTCAGGCGGCTTCCGTCGATGTTCACCTCGGTCAGCGGCAGGGTGCCGGTGTTCTCGACGGTGAAGCGGAACACCACCTCGTCGCCCGGCCCGGTCACGCCGTCGCCGTCATGGTCGATGATCCGGTCGATGCCGATGGTCAGCGCCAGTTCCGGATGGCCGATATCCACCACGGTGATGTCGTGATTGCCGGACCCGGTGCCCGAAACCGCCTCGGCCGTCGCGGGGGTGCCGTCGCCGGTCGTGTAATGGCCCTGCGCCAGCGCCTGGTTCTCGACCCGGGTGCGGGCGATGTCCTCGGCGGTGATCGCATAGCTGGCGGTGAAGCTGTCGCTGTCCGCCGCGCCCGGCGCAAGCGACGGGATCGGCCCGCCGCTCATCACCAGCCCCGGCAGGTCGTCGATGACGGTCACATCGGTCAGCGTCACGTTGCCGGTGTTGGTCACCGTGAAGGCATAGGTGATGATGTCGCCCGGCTCCGGCGGGATCTGCACGCCGGAATCGTCGGCGGTCTTGACCAGTGCGATTCCCGGCGTCTGGTCGATCCCGACCACGGTCGGCCCGTCCACGCCCTGATCGGTGAAGGAATCGGCGGTGACGGTTCCCGGATTGTCCGGATCACCATGGCTGGCCGAGACCAGCGCGCGATTCTCGACCTGCCCGGCGTCCAGATCCTCCTGCGTCAGGCTGTAGGTGGCACTGAAGCTGTCGGTGTCGGTCTCGCCCGGCGCAAGTTCCGGGATCGGGGCACCCGAAAGCTGGATCCCCGGCAGGGCGTCGGTCAGTTCGACGTTGAACAGCGTCACCGTGCCGCTGTTGGTGATGGCGAATGCATAGCGGATTTCGTCACCCACCTGCGGCGGGCCTTGCAGCCCGGTGGCATCGGCCGCCTTGACCAGTTCGATGGTCGCCGCCTGCGGCAGATCAACCCGCGTCGGGTCGTCGTCGTCCACCGTCGCGCCCGAGATATCGGTTACTTCGACCGGAACCCCGCCCGCATCGGTATATTGTCCGGTGACCGTGGCGGTATTCTCGACATGCCCGCGGTCGATATCCGCCTGGGTAATGACGTAGCTCGCGGTGAAGGTGTCGCTGTCGGTCTCGCCGGGGTCGAGCACGTCGAGCGGCCCGCCCGCAAGCACGATGCCCGGCAGGTCGTCGGCAATGACCAGATCGGTCAGCGGCACGTTGCCGGTATTGGTGACCGCAAAGGCGTAGCTGATGGTGTCGCCCACCGCGAGATCGCCCGCAGGCACCGAGGTGCTGGCGGTCTTGACCAGCGCCACGGCCGGGCTGGACGCCACCGGCACCTCGACCCCGGATTCGTCCCCGACCTGTCGCGGCTCACCCGTTGCCAGGTCGGTGCCCCAGGTGCCGGTGACACTGGCAAGGTTCTCGACCCGCCCGGCGGTGATGTCGTCCTGGGTGATCGCATAGCGCGCGGTGAAGGTGTCGTCGTCCGTCACCCCCGGTGCAAGCGCCGGGATCGGCCCGCCGTCCAGCACCAGCCCCGGCAGATCGTCGGCAAGGGTCACATCCGTCAGCGTCACGTTGCCGGTGTTGGTCACGGCGAAGCTGTAGATGATTTCCTGCCCGATCACCGCCGGATCGGTCAGCGCCAAGGCATTGGCGTCCTTCACCAGTTCGATGCCCGGAAGCTGGGTCAGCGGCGTCACGGTCGGGTCGTCGTCCTCCTCGGTCTCGCCCGACAGGTCGGTGACCGGCACCGGCGATCCGCCGCCATCGTCGAACACGGCGTCGCCGGTGGCCTGGTTCACCACCTCGCCCGCATCAAGATCATCCTGCGTGACCGGATAGGTCGCGGTGAAATCCGCGCTCTCGCCGGGCAGGAGCGTGCCTGCGTCAAAGCTCGACTCCGACAGGCCCGGCAGCGGATCGGTCACGGTCACATCGGTCAGCGTCACGTTGCCGGTGTTCCGCACCGTGAAGCTGTAGGTGATCAGGCCGCCGACCTCGGACGGGCTGCCCTCGGCCGACTTGACCACGGCAAGCGCCGGGGTCCGGCCGAGACCGACCACGGTCTCGTCGTCGTTCGGCACGTCGGGGTCGTTGCCCGACAGTTCCTCGACCGGGGTCAAGCCGCCCTCGCCGTCGTCCCACGTGCTGCGGGCGGTGGCCTGGTTCACCACCTGACCACGGTTGATATCATCCTGCGTGACCACATATTCCACCACGAACGTCTCGTCCGCACCGGGGGCGAGTTCGGCCACGGCGAAACTGCCCGGCGTGATGCCGTCCAGCGGGTCGGTAATCGCGATATCGTAGAGGGTCACGTTGCCGGTATTGGTCAGCACCAGCGTATAGGTGATGCTGTCGCCCGCCTCGGCATCGTCGATCTGCGCCGGGTCGGCGGTCTTGACCAGTTGCATCGCCGGCACCCGGGCAAGCGGCACCACGGTCGGCCCCTCGTCGCCGGTCTCGGTCTCGGACTCATCCGATACCTCCTGCGGCTCGCCGTCCTCGTCGGTATAGCCGCCGGTGACCGTGGCGCGGTTCTCGACATGGCCGCGTTCGATATCGTCCTGCGTCAGCGTGTAGGCGGCGGTGAAGCTGGTGTCGTCCAGCGCGCCGGGCGCCAGTTCGTCGATACTGCCCGAGATCGCCACACCGGGGATGAAATCGTCGGTCAGAACCAGATCGGTCAGGGTGACGTTGCCGGTATTCCGCACCTCGAACCTGTAGCGCAGCACCTCGCCCGCGACCGGGGGCGACGACAGGTCCGTCGCCGTGGTGTCGAGCGCCTTGACCAGCGAGATCCCGGGCGCGATCACCAGATCGGTCACCTCGGTATCCTCGGCCCGCACCTCCTGCGGATCATCCTCGCTGTCGCGCCATATGGCCACGACCTCGGCGGTGTTCGTCACCCCGCCCTCGTTGATTTCCGCCTGGGTCAGCGCATGGGTGCCGGCGAAGTCCCCGCCGCGTTCCATGTCCGGCAGCAGGTCGAAAGCCTGCGTCTCGTCCGTGGTGAACACCAGCATCCCGTCGATCATGGTGAAGCTTTCCAGCACCACGTTGCCGGTGTTGCGGATGGTGAAGTGATAGACCACCTCTTCGCCAGCCAGCGGCGGGTTCGACAGGCCGGTGATACCGGCGGTCTTGACCAGTTCCACGCCGGGCACCTGCGGCACCGGCAGCACGGTATCGCCGGGCGTGGTCGGATCGCCGGGCTCCGGGCTCGACTCCACCGGGGTCAGCGGGCCCGCGGGATCGCCGGGGGTGCCGCCGAAATCGCCGGTCAGACCGGCGCGGTTGCGCACCTCACCCGCCTGGATGTCGTCCTGCGTGAGTTCGTAACTCGCGGTCAGCACCTCGATCCCGCCGGGGGCAAGCTCGGCAATCGAGAAGCTGGCCGGGTCGATCCCCGGCAGCGGGTCCGCGACCTCCAGATCGCGCAGCGTGACGTTGCCGGTGTTGGTGACGGTGAAGGTGAACTCGATCACCTCGCCCGGCAGTGGCATTTCCGGCAGGCTGTCGGCCACGGTCTTGACCAGCGTGACCGCCGGATTCCGGCCAAGGCCGACCACGGTCGGGTCGTCGTTCGGCACATCGGGGTCGTTGCCCGACGGCACGTCGAGCGGGTCGCCGGTCGGCGTATCGGCGCGGGCGGTGGCCTGGTTCACCACCTCGCCGTTATCGATATCCTCCTGCGTGACGGTATAGGTCGCGACCCACGTTTCGGCCGCACCGGGGGCAAGCGTGGCGAGGGTGTAACCGGCCGGGTCGAGGGCCAGCTTCGGGTCGCTCAGCACCAGGTCGGTCAGGGTGACGTTGCCGGTGTTCTCGACCACGAAGGTATAGGTGATGGTGTCGCCCACCTCGGCCGGGTCGATCATGTCCTGATCGGCGGTCTTGAGCAGGGTCATCCCCGGCACCCGGTCGAGCGGCACCGTCACGTCGGAGGTGGCGGGATCGGCGGTCAGCACCTCGGTCGGGTCGTCCGGGTTGGTCCAGTCGCCGGTAACCTCGGCGGTGTTGTCCCGCTGGCCGTTGTCGATATCCTCCTGCGTGAGGGTATAGCTGCCGGTAAAGCTGGTATTGTCGGTCTGGTCCACCTCAAGCGGGGTATCGCGGCTGCCGGTGATCGTCACACCGGGCAGCAGGTCGGTCAGCGCAAGGTTCGACAACGGCACGTTGCCGGTATTGGTGATCGCGAACGTATAGGTGATCTCGTCCCCGGCCTGCGGCGGCGTCTGCAATCCGGTGGTGACCGCCTCCTTGACCAGATCGAGCGCCGGATTGCGCAGAAGCGGCGCCACGGTCGGCTCGTCATTGTCGAAATCGCTGCCGGAATCGTCCGTCACCGTGGGCGTGGTGGTCGAGCCGGTGTCGGCGGTGACCGTGGCATGGTTCTCCACTTCGCCCGCTTCGATATCGGCCTGCGTCAGCAGGTAATGCCCGGTCAGGCTGTATTCGGTGGTCCCGCCGCTACCCGGCGCATCGAGCGTGAGGCCCGAGATATCCTCGTCGAAGACGAAACCCGGCAGGATGTCGGTCAGCACGAGGTTGGTCAGCGGCAGGTTGCCGGTGTTGCGGATGGTGAAGCCGTAGTCGATCCGGTCGCCCGGCATCAGCGGGCCCGAGGTATCGGTCGTCAGCGTCTTGACCAGCGCGATTGCGGGGTGATGCGGCAGCGGTGTCACCGTGTCGCCCGGCGTCGGGTCGGAAGGATCGGGGCCCGAGGGAACCGGATCGCTCGGCGTGCCCGAGGGGCTTTCGCCCTCGATCGCCGCCTGGTTGACGACCTCTCCCGCCACGATGTCGGCGACGGTCAGGACATAGGTGATCCACAGGCCGTCCGTATCCACGCTACCGACCGGCAGGCTGACGATGCCGCCATGCACCACCGCGCCGGGCAGCGGATCGGTCAGCACGATGTTTTCCAGCGTGACGTTGCCGATGTTCTCGACCCGGATGTTCCAGCGGATCTCGTCGCCGGGGAAGGCCGGTTCCGGCAGGCTCGCGGGGTCCAGCTCCTTGTGCAGCAGGAAGTCGGGGTTCTGGTGCAGCGGGGTTTCCACCGATTGTTCGTCCGAGGAAATCGGCGTGTTGCCCGGACCGAAGACGGCTTCGGCATGGGCGAGGTTCTCGACCCGGCCCGCGTCGATATCGTCCTGCGTCACCGGATAGGTGGCCTGGAAGGTGTGGTCAGCGCCGGGTTCCAGGGTGCCGATGGTAAAGGCTCCCGCCGGCGTCATCGTGCCGCCCAGCACATCCTCCACCACCACTTCGCGCAGCGTGGTGTTGCCGGTGTTGGTGACGGTGAACCCGTAGGTGATGGTCTCGTCCACCTCGGTGGCCGGGTCGGAGATCGTGTTCGCGATCTCGGTCTTGACCAGCTCCAGCTCCGGCTCGGACAGGGTGTCGATCCGCACCGTGTCGGTATCGCTGACCGTATCGGCGGGGTCGCCGCCCCAGAGGCCGGTCGTCGTCGCGGTGTTTTCGACAAGGCCGCTGTCGATATCGTCCTGCGTCAGCGTGTAGGCGGCGTTCAGGGTGATCGAGTCGCCGGGCGCCAGTTCCGGGTGCGGCAGTGACGGATTCCCGGCATCCCATACAAAGCCGGAGAGGCTGTCCATCGGATCGTCGAGCGTCACATCGACCAGCACCGAATTGCCGGTATTGGTGATCTCGAAGGTGTAGGTGACCACATCCCCCGGCGCGGCCGCGCCGCCGCCCGCGGGCGTCAGCTCGTAGGTCTTGGCCAGATCGATCCCGTCGGTGAAGGCGGGCGTGACCGTGGCGGAGTCGCTGTCATCCACGTCCTCGCCGGAATACCGGCCCTCTGCCTCGACCGTGGCGGTGTTGTCATGGGTCAGCGACGCCGCGCGCGGAACTTCGGGCCAGACGCGCAACTGAAGCCTCACCGTCGTGTCGGCACCGGCCGCAAGCGTGCCACCGCTGATGATCCGGCCCGGCGCGAAGGGGTTGGCCTCGAACCCCGGGTCGAGGGTCAGCCCGCCCGCATTCACCGGGACGATACTGAAACTGCCGGGCGCATCGCTGGTGTCGTAGGTGCCGAAGGACGCCTCCAGCGGGTCGTCGATCACGATATTCGTCACCGGCTCCAGGCTCGGGTTGGTCACCAGCAGTTCGTAGGTCACCATATAGGAGCCGTTGGTCTGCACCACATGTTCGACGCTTTTGTCCAGCCCGATGCGCGGCTCGTGGTGTTTCGAGAAGTCGAGGTTGCCGATCTCGTCGGGCCCGGTCACGGCGATCGAGCCGATGGTGTGCTCATCAACCGCAGTGCCGTAGCCGCCGGTGGGCAGCGCCGCGGCAGGGGTCAGGAAGTCCTCGCTCGGCGAGGCATAGCTGACCTGATACGCGCCCTCGGGCAGCAGCGGGAAGCTGTAGTTGCCGGTGCCGTCCGTGGTGGTGGTCATCGTGATCGGCGTGCCGTCCTCGGCCGTTCCGGTCAGTTGCACGGTCACGCCCGCGACGCCGGTATCCTCGGCATCCCAGGCATCATTACGGTCGAAGTCGCGGAAAATCCCGCCCGACAGCGTGGCGGTTTGCACGGTGACCGTATCGGTGCTGGTCATGGTGCCGGGGTCGTCCGGGAAAGATTCCGTGGTGACACTCGCGGTGTTCGACACCACCTCGTTATCGGCATCAACCGAGACCACCTTGACCGGGATCGACACGCTCACCACGTCGCCCGGCGCCATCTCACCGATGAAGCACGACAGTTCGCGGCCGGAAATATCGCAACTGCCGATGTCGCCGGTCGTCACCGGGGCGCCGGTCACCTCGACATTCGCGGGCAGGATATCGGTCAGTTCCACCCCTTCGGCGGTGCCCATCTGGTTCTCGACCGTAATCTCCCAGTTGAAACCCTCGCGCAGCATCAGCGGTGTCGGCGCGTCGTTGGTCTTGCTCACGACCAGATCGACCCGCTCACGCACGGTGGTGGATTCGGTCACGCTGTTGTTGCCGGCGAACTCGTGGCCCGCTGTGGTCTCGCGCGACTTGACGACGGCGCTGTTGATCCAGGTGCCGCGCTCAAGCGCCTTCATCTCGACCCCGATCACCCGCGTCTCGTTCGCGGGCATGTAGCCGAGCGTGCAGGTCAGCGTGCCGCCCGCCGTGTCCGCCACGGTGCCTGCGGTCTCACAGACCATCCCCGCCCTGTCGGTGATCGAAACAAAGCTCAGCCCATCGGTCGGGAAGGTATCGAGCAGTTCGACCTCAAAGGCGGCCGAGGGGCCGCGGTTGGTCACGGTGATGCGATAGGCGGTGTTCTGGCCGCTTTCCACCGGGTCGGTGTCGTCGGTCTTGTTGATGACGAGATCGAGCACCGGCTCCCGCACGACAAGCAGCAGGTCGTCGGTATTGTCGGCCTGATCCTCGGCGCGTTCCTCGGTCGTGGTCGAGACCGCGGCGGTGTTGAGCAGCTCCTGCCCGGCCTGAAGGTCGGTCGGGATCACCCGGATGGTGACCGTCTGCTGCGAGCCGTTGGCGATGCGGCCGAGGTTGCATTCCACCGTATCGCCGGAGGCGGTGATGGCACCCGGGGCAGGCATGGCGGAACAACTGCCGCTGCTGGACGTGGCGGAGACAAAGCGCACGCCTGCGGGCAGGGTGTCGATCACCGTCACGTCGTCGGCGCCGCTGCGGCCGTCGCGCCTTACCCCGGCGGCAAGCGTGTAGATCAGTTCCTGCCCGGCGACGGGTTCGCTGTGCGGGCTGGTCTTGGTGATGAAGACGTCGGTGACCGGCTCGACCGCGTAGGGGACCGAAGCGGCATTGTTCTACACGTCCGGATCGGGGGTCGTCGTCGAGAAGGCTTCGGCGGTGTTGGTCCGGTCGGCCGCATCGCCACCCGCCAGAACCTCGACGGTGATCTCGGGGCAATCCGTGGTGCAGACCGGCAGGTTCGCAGCATCGCAGCGCAGGTTGGCGGCGAAATCACCATCGGGGTTCACGGTGCAGACGAAGCCAGCGGGGGCAGAGACACTGACGGCAGCGGGGTCCACGATGGGCGCAAGCCGGTCGGTCAGCACCACGTTCAACGCCTCGGCAGGCCCCACGTTCTGCAAGCCGATGGTGAAGATCACGGGCTCGCCCGATTCGAAGCTGGCGCCATTGACCGATTTGCTTACGCTGACATCGGCCCAGTTTTCGCCCGCCGCGCTGGTCACGTTGGTCGTGGTGGTGTTGTTGCCAAGGTCTTCGTCGTCGATGTTGTAGGCGGGCGAGCCGACCGTCATCCCGTTCGAGATCGCGCCTTCTTCCGTCACCAGCGCGGTCAGCGTGATGTTGCCGGTGGCACCGCCGGGCGCAAGCGGGCTTGCTTCCGTGTAAAGCGACGGGGCCTCGCAGACGACATCCATCGGGCCGACCAGCGGGGACGCCTCGCTCGCGATCGGGCAGGTCCAGCCCGAGGGTGCGTTGATGCTGGTCACCGACAGCCCGGCGGGCAGGTGGTCGGTCATGGTCATCGGGCCGTAAAAACCCGCCGTGCCCGCGTTGCTTGCCCGGATGGTGAAATCGTAGCTGTTGCCCACCGTCACCAGCCCGCGCGCCGGGCCGGACTTGTTCGCGACCAGATCGACCGTGGGTTCGACGATCGACACCGGCGTGTCGCTGGCGGTGTTGTTGTTCGGGTTGACGTCGTTCGCGGCCGTAATCGCCGCCTCGTTCCGGACACCCGCGCCGGTGGCCACGGCCTCGGCCACGATCTGGATCGGCGTGGCGTAGCCGCCGGGCGAGCCGCCTTCGGGATAGGTGCAGGTGACGGTGCCGCCGATGGCCTCGCAGCTCCAGCCGCCCGGCTCGGTCACGCTGACGAACTCGTAGTTCGCGGGCAGCGTGTCGGTGATGGTGGCCGCCCCCGGCGGGCTGCCCACGTAACCCGGGGTCAGCGTGAAGGTGACCTGATCGCCCCGCAGGATCTGCGCGCCCGAGGGGCTGCGGCTTTTCGACAGCACATAGTCGGTGCCGGGCAGAATCTCGATGTCCTGCACCGCGCTGTCGTTGCTGTTGTCCGGGTCTTCGGGGTTTGAGCCGCTCAGCGCCGCGGCGATGACCACATTCGACGCATCCGCCGTGGTGACCTGCGTCGAGAAGTCGAGCGTGACGGAATCGCCCACCGGGATCTCGTCGGTGACCGTGCAGGTGACATTGCCGCCCGCGACCTCGCAGATACCGGGCAGCGTGACGAAAGAGGGCGAAAGGCCGGTCGGCAGCGGGAAGGTCAGCACCGTGCCCTGCGACGGATAAGGGCCGTTGTTGGTGACGGTGGCGCTGAAGCTGGCGAAATCGCCGGACTGGACCGGGCTGACCCCGGCCAGCGTGAGTTCGAGATCGGTGCCCAGATAGACGGTGGTGGATTCCGAGTTCGACGGCCCGTCGTCCCCCATCTGCCCGGCGACGGTGAAGGTCTGGCTGGCCCCCATCGGCCGCACCAGGATCGCACCCTCGATCCCCTGGGTCGCCGCCAGCGCCGGCACGTCGCAGGTGACGGTCAGCGGCCCGTCGAGCGGCGGCTCCCCCGCCGGATCGGGCAGACAGTTCAGAAGACCGCCGGTGAATCCCTCGTATCGCGAGGCGCCGGGGATGGTGAAACTTACCGTCGTGGCCGGGGCGCCGGAACTGCTGCTCGCATTGCTGATGCGCGTGGTATAAGGCACGAGGCCCCCGGCCGCGATCGGGTCGTAATCGGCGCCGCCAATGCCGGTGTCGCGCAGATCGAAGGTCCAGCTCTGGGCATGAACGGGTGCCGCGGCGAACATGGCAAGGCAGAACAACGAGACTTTAAGCCCCCAAGCCGACTGGCGCATCACAATACCCTTCAGTCCCCCGACGACCTTTTCCGGCCGCCAAATTCTTGTTTCCCGCGTCGGCGCCCGCAGGCACCGGACTACCGGCAATCAGATCGGTCAAATGACTCGCACCGCACCCGAATGCAACCTATGGCTGCGCTTCGGCAGCCTGATTCATGTCGTGGATAGCGAAATGCCCTCCCGATGCAATGCCCTGCGGCCCTGTTGCGCAGAAACAGTCGGGGTGTGATTCTGAAGGCACAGGACGAAATTCGCGCAAAGGGCTGTGCATCGCGCCGCCACTCCGGCCGGAAACGCACCCCGCAGGGCTGTCGCGGCGCACCGAAGCCTGTTCCGTTCCCGGCGCGGCATGATACGCTGTCCCCGCATCGGACAGGCGGCGACCGCCACCCGCCGCGCTGGCCGTTCCGGCCCGGCCGAGGAGGAAATGCCGATGGACGACGACGCCCACGACCTGCCGCCGCTCCGGCTTACCGTTCCCGAACCCGAGGTGCGGCCCGGCGGGCAGCCCGATTTCTCGCATGTCTCGATCCCGCCCGCGGGCGCGGTGCGCCGCCCCGAGGTGGACGCCGACCCCGAGTCGATCCGCGACCTTGCCTTCACCATCATCCGGGTGCTGAACCGGCAGGGCGAGGCGGTGGGGCCATGGGCCGAAGGGCTTGACCTTTCGGACGACGATCTGCGGGCCGGGCTGCGGCACATGATGCTGCTGCGCGCCTATGATGCGCGGATGCTGATGGCGCAGCGCCAGCAGAAGACCAGCTTTTACATGCAGCATCTGGGCGAGGAGGCGGTCTCCTGCGCCTTCCGGCGGGCGCTGAACCCGGGCGACATGAACTTTCCGACCTACCGGCAGGCCGGGCTGCTGATCGCGGGCGGCTATCCGCTCGGGATGATGATGAACCAGGTCTATTCCAACGCCGAAGACCCGGTGCGCGGGCGGCAACTGCCGGTGATGTATTCCTCGAAGGAACACGGGTTCTTCTCGATCTCGGGCAACCTTGCGACGCAGTATATCCAGGCGGTGGGCTGGGCGATGGCCTCGGCCATTTCGGGCGACCGCAAGATCGCGGTGGGCTGGATCGGCGACGGTTCCACCGCCGAAAGCGATTTCCACGCCGCGCTGGTCTTCGCCTCGACCTACAAGGCGCCGGTGGTGCTGAACATCGTCAACAACCAGTGGGCGATCTCGACCTTTCAGGGCATCGCGCGGGGCGGATCGGGCACTTTCGCGGCGCGCGGCCACGGTTTCGGCATCCCGGCGCTGCGGGTGGACGGCAACGACTGGCTGGCGGTGCTGGCGGCGGCGCGATGGGCGACGGAACGGGCGCGGCGCAACCTTGGGCCGACACTGGTCGAATACGTCACCTATCGCGCCGGGGGGCATTCCACCTCGGACGATCCTTCGGCCTATCGCCCGGCCGAGGAAAGCGCCGCCTGGCCGCTGGGCGACCCGATCCTGCGGATGAAGAACCACCTGATCGCCCGCGGCATCTGGTCCGGGGACCGCCACACCCAGGCCGAGGCCGAGGTCATGGCCGAGGTCATCGCCGCCCAGAAGGAGGCCGAGGCCATCGGCACCCTGCATCAGGGCCAGCGGCCAAGCCCGAGCGACATGTTCGAAGACGTCTATGCCGAGATGCCGCCGCATCTGCTGCGGCAGCGTCAGGAAGCGGGGTTCTGACATGGCCCGCATGACGATGATCGAGGCAATCCGCGACGCGCTGGACGTGGCGATGGGGGCCGATGCCCGCGTCGTGGTGTTCGGCGAGGACGTGGGCTATTTCGGCGGGGTGTTCCGCTGCACCGCCGGGCTTCAGGCGAAATACGGCACCACCCGCTGCTTCGACACGCCGATCAACGAATCCGGCATCGTCGGCGCCGGGATCGGCATGGCCGCCTACGGGCTGCGCCCGGTGGTCGAGATCCAGTTCGCCGATTACGTCTATCCGGCCTATGACCAGATCGTGTCCGAAGCGGCCCGGCTGCGTTACCGTTCGGCCGGGGGGTTCACCTGCCCGATGGTGATCCGCATGCCCACGGGCGGCGGCATCTTCGGCGGCCAGACCCACAGCCAGTCGCCCGAGGCGCTGTTCACCCATGTGACCGGCCTCAAGGTCGTGGTACCCTCGAACCCGCGGGACGCCAAGGGCCTGCTGCTTGCCGCCATCGAAGACCCGGATCCGGTGATTTTCCTTGAGCCCAAGCGGCTTTACAACGGCCCGTTCGACGGCCACCCCGAACGCCCGGCGACAGCGTGGAAATCGCATGATCTGGGCGAGGTGCCCGAGGGGCATTTCACCGTGCCGCTGGGCCGGGCCGCGATACGGCGCGAGGGCCGCGCCGTCACCGTGCTGGCCTGGGGCACGATGGTGCATGTCGCGCTGGCCGCCGCCGCCGAGACCGGGATCGACGCCGAGGTGATCGACCTGCGCACGCTGCTGCCGCTCGATCTCGACGCGGTGGTGGCCTCGGTCCGCAAGACCGGCCGTTGCCTCGTGCTGCACGAGGCGACGCTGACCTCGGGCTTCGGCGCGGAACTCACGGCGCTGGTGCAGGCGGAATGTTTCTACCACCTGGAAGTGCCGATCCGGCGGGTGGCGGGCTGGGACACGCCCTATCCCCATGTTCATGAGTGGAGCTATTTCCCCGGTCCCGCCCGCATCGGCGAGGCGCTGCGCGAATTGATGGAGGTCTGAAATGGGTGTCCATTCGATCCGCATGCCCGATATCGGCGAAGGCATCGCCGAGGCCGAGATCGCCGAATGGCTGGTCTCACCCGGCCAGATGGTCCGCGAGGACGAGCCGCTGGCCGCGGTGATGACCGACAAGGCCACGGTCGAAATCCCCTCGCCGGTGGCGGGCAAGGTGCTGTGGCTTGCCGGAGAGCCGGGCGACATCCTGGCGGTGGGGGCCGAACTGATCCGGCTGGAGGTCGAGGGCGACGGCAACCTCGCCCCCGGCGCGGCAGAGGAGACAGAGCCGGAAGCGGAGAAAGAGCCGGAACCGCAGCCGCAGCCGCAACCACAGGCCCGCCCCCCCGCCGCGCCGCCGCCGCCGCGCCCGGCACCCGCCGCCGCCCTGCGGCCCGAGGGCGAACGGCCGGTCGCGCCCCCCTCGGTGCGCAGGCGCGCACGCGAGGCCGGGGTGGACCTGCGGCAGGTTCGCGGCTCCGGCCCCTTCGGGCGGATCACCCAGGACGACCTGTCGGCCTTCATCGCCTCGGGCGGGGTCGCCGCCGCGCCGGGGCCGCGGCCCGACACCTCGGTCGAGGAGATCCGCGTCATCGGGCTGCGGCGGAAAATCTCGGAAAACATGGCCCGCGCCGCCACGATCCCGCATATCACCATCGTGGAGGAGGTGGACGCAAGCGCGGTGGAAGACCTGCGGGCCCGGATGAATGCCGACAGCCGGGGCGAAAAGCTGACACCGCTTGCCTTCATTGCCCGCGCGCTGGTCCGCGCCCTGCGCGAACAGCCGATGCTCAACGCCCATCACCTGCCTGATGACGGGCTGGTCCGCCGCTTCGGCGCGGTGCACCTGGGCATCGCGACCCAGACGCCCGGCGGGCTGATGGTGCCGGTGCTGCGCCATGCCGAGGCGCTGACCCTGCGCGAGACCGCGGCCGAGATCGCCAGGCTGGCGCAGGCCGCCCGCGACGGCGGCGCCCGGCGCGAGGAACTGACCGGCTCGACCGTCACCATCACCTCGCTCGGGCCGCTTGGCGCCATTGCCACCACGCCGATCCTGAACGCGCCCGAGGTGGCCATCGTCGGCGTCAACCGGATGGCGGTGCGGCCCCACTGGAACGGCTCTGCGTTCGAGCCCCGGCGGATGATGAACCTGTCGTGCAGCTTCGACCACCGGGTGATCGACGGCTGGGACGCGGCGGTCTTCGTGCAGCGGCTCAGGCAACTGCTGGAAACCCCGGCGCTGATTTTCATGGAGGGCTGAGATGCGCGAGATGTCATGCAGGCTTCTGGTGATCGGCGCGGGCCCGGGCGGCTATGTCTGCGCGATCCGGGCCGGGCAACTTGGCGTGGATACCATCGTCGTGGACCCCGAGCCGCCGGGGGGCACCTGCCTCAACGTCGGCTGCATCCCGTCGAAGGCGCTGATCCACGCGGCGGACGAATTCCACCGTATCGCCAGGCTTGCCGCCGCCCCGGCGATGGGGATCGCCGCCACCGGCGCCACCATCGACCTTGCCGCCACCACCGCCTGGAAGGACGGGATCGTCTCGAAGCTGACCGGGGGCGTGGCGGGGCTGCTGCGCAAGGCCGGGGCCCGGCTGGTCGCGGGCGAAGCGCGCCTGCGCGACGGCAAGACCGCCGTGGTCTCCACCCCCGAAGGGCCGGTGATGATCCATGCCGAACTGCTGGTCATCGCCACCGGGTCCGAGCCGGTGGAGCTTCCCTCGCTGCCGTTCGGCGGCCGGGTGATCTCGTCGAACGACGCGCTGGCGCTGACCGGACTGCCCGAAAGCCTCGCCGTGGTCGGCGGCGGCTATATCGGGCTTGAGCTTGGAACCGCCTTCGCCAAGCTGGGCAGCCGGGTGACGGTGATCGAAGCCGCGCCGCGCATCCTGCCGCAATATGACGCCGAACTGACCCGGCCGGTCATGCAGCGCCTTGCCGCGCTGGGGGTCCGGGTGCTGACCGGGGCACGGGCGGGGGGCATGTCGGCCACCGGCGCGCTGCGGGTGGCGCTTGCCGACGGGGCCGAGGACATCGTGGCGGAAAAGGTGCTGGTCACCGTCGGGCGCCGCCCGCGCGGCGCCGGTGCCGGTATCGCGGAACTGCGGCTGGAGATGGACGGCCCCTTCCTGAAGATCGACGACCGCTGCCGCACCTCGATGCGCGGCGTCCATGCCATCGGCGACGTGACCGGGGAACCGATGCTGGCGCACCGGGCCATGGCGCAGGGCGCGATGGTCGCCGAAATCGCCGCGGGCAAGCCCCGCGCCTGGGACCACCGCGCCATTCCGGCGGTGTGCTTCACCGACCCCGAGATCGTCTCGGCCGGTCTCTCGCCCGAGGAGGCGCAGCGGCAGGGGGTCGAGGTGGTCACGGGGCTGTTTCCCTTCTCGGCCAGCGGCCGGGCGATGACCTCCGGGCGCGAGGACGGCTTTGTCCGCGTCACCGCCCGCAAGGACAGCGGCGAGGTGCTGGGCATTCATGCCGTCGGGGCCGGGGTGTCGGAACTGGCCGCGGGCTTCGCGCTTGCGCTTGAGATGGGCGCGGGGCTTGAGGACGTGGCGGGCACGATCCACGCCCACCCCACCCGGGGCGAGGCCCTGCACGAGGCCGGCCTGCGCGCGATGGGGCGGGCGCTGCATATCTGACCGGGGGCCACCACGTCACGGCCCGCCGCCATGCCGTTCCGCACCCGCCGGGCGACTCTGTTCCGGACAGCCGGGGGCAGGACGTGCTATAGGATACCATGCACAGGACGGATGATACCGGGACATCTTCCGGCCCGATGCCACCGGGTGGCACGGCGGGCGGGGGGACGCTTGCCCGGCAGGTGGCCGGGGCGGGGCCGCCGTCGCGCCGCCCTGCCGCCATGCGCCACTGGAAGGCGATCGGCCTCGGCACCCCGGTCTTTGCCGCCATCGTGCTGATCGTCTGCGGCCTCATGGCCGGGCTGGGCATCTGGATCAACGCCAATGCCCGCGCCGTGGGGGTGCAGGCGGCGGCCGAGACCAACGCCTTTTACATGGACCTTCTGTTCGAGCCGCTGCTTGAGGGCCTGCCGCGCGACCGGGTGCTGCCGCCGCAGATCGAAGGGCAGCTTGACATGGTGCTGTCCGAGGGGTTTCAGGATCGCTCGATCGACACCGCGATCATCTGGTGGCCCGACGGAACCATCGCCTACAGCACCGACAAGAGCCTGACCGGAACCCGGATCCTGTCCGGGAACCTCGAACGCGCGCTTCAGGACGTCATCGTGGCCAAGCTGATCGAAGGCGGGCCGGAGAGCGGGCACAACCAGTCCGGGCACGGGACCACCTTTCTGGAAATCTACGCGCCGCTGCACGACAGCCGGACCGGCCAGGTCATTGCCGTTGGCGAGTTCTATCAGGACGCGGGTCATTTCGCCGCCGGGCTGCGGCGGCAGGGCTATGCGATCTGGGGCGTCGTCGGCACCACCACCGCGCTGCTGCTGGCGCTGCTGTTCGCGACCGCGATCCGGGCCGGGGCGGTGGTGGGTGCGCAGCAGGACGAATTGCGGCGGCACCTGCGCGCCTCGCAGGAACTGGCGGAACAGAACGCCACCCTGCGCCGGGCTGCCGATTCCGCGCGGCTCGACGCCTTCCGCATCAACGAGGACATGCTGAACCGGATCGGCGCCGATCTTCATGACGGGCCGCTGCAACTGATGAGCCTGATCGTGCTGCGCCTCCGGGGGATCGCGCCGGACCGGGACAAGACCCCGGCCGAACTGGCCGAGGAGGACAAGACCATCGGGCTTGCGACCCAGACCATCCAGGAATTGCGCGAACTCTCGCACGGGCTGGTGCTGCCGGAACTCGGGACGCTCGGCGTTACCGAAACGCTGGCGCTTGCCGCCGCGCGCCACGAGAACCGCACCGGCACCCCGGTCGAGACCCGGTTCGGCGACCTGCCGCACGACCTGCCCGCCGCGCTGAAGATCTGCCTTTACCGCATCGTGCAGGAGGCGCTGAACAACGCCTTCCGCCATGCCGGGGGCCTTGGCCAGTCGGTCCACGCCCGGGCCGACGGCGGGCGGATCGAGGTCGTCGTCAGCGACGAGGGGCCGGGGATGGACCCGGCGGAGGCCGGGATCGGGCTGGGAATGCCGGGGCTGGCCCGGCGGCTCCAGTCCTTCGGCGGCAGTCTCGGGGTGGTGTCGCACCCGGGCGGGGGCACGCGGATCACCGCGTATCTGCCGCTGGACACGCCGGGGCCGTGACGGCGCCGCGCCTCAGTGCAGCCGGGGGCCGCCCTGCGGCTCACCCGCACCGGCCGCAAGTTTCTGCGCCGCGAGAACCACCTCGATCCGGTTGCGGACGTTCATCTTCTGCATCAGGATCGTCATATAGTGTTTGACGGTCTTTTCGCTGATGTCCAGATGGCTTGCGATTTCCCTGTTGGTCTTGCCCTTGAGCAGATGCCGCACGATCTGTTCCTCGCGCAGGCTCAGCGACAGGGCCTGCAACGCCGCCCGGCGCATCGACGCGTTCCGAAGCGCCGAGATCACCTTTGCCGCAAGGCTCTGGGTGACGTAGGTCTCGCCCTTCGCGACGGAACGGATTGCCGCCGCCAGTTCCGACGCCGTGCTGCCCTTGATGACATAGCCATGCGCCCCGGCCTCCAGCGCGCGCACCGCATGTTCGATCGCCGAGGATGCGGTGAAGACCAGGATCCGGATGCCGGGGGCCTGCTGGCGGATCGCCGGAATCGCCTTGAAGGCGTTTCCCGGCATGTCGAGATCGAGCAGGACCACATCGACCTTGCCCGGTTTCGACAGCGCGACGGCCTCGGTCGCCGATGTGCCCTTTGCCGTCACCGTGAAATCCCGCGACCCGGCGAATACACCGGCCAGACCTTCCAGAAAAATCGGGTGGTCGTCGAAAAGCCCCAGTTTCATCATGAAAAACAACCTCTTGGAACGGCGGAATGACAGCACGACTGCAAGTCGTCCAGAATGGACCATGCCCCTTTCGCAACCTGTGGGACTCCGGCACCGCCCTGCCTGTTGCAGGAAGGCCCCGCCGCCACCGATTCGAGACGGTTCCGCGCCTCGAATGCCTGCATCATTGCAGGCGCCCGGACAGGCGCCCCGGAACGGGGCCGACGACTGTCCGGCCGGGAATCAGACCGATCCGGCTGGATTTCCCCCTGTGTCCGCAGCATTTCGTTGCATTTTGTTGTGAACCTGAATTTAAGCACGATTCCGCCGATTCATCAAGAAACAACGTGCCGGAAACAGGTTGCATGAGGCGGATGCGCCCTGAAAAGCCGCCGGATTGCCGGGCCGGACCCATTCACCGACACATTCAGGGCGGAAAACACCCGATTCGGCTGTCAAGCGGAATATTCCCGTCGGCGGCGCGGCGCGCATCGGCCGGGTCGGCATTCGTGGTCAGCGTTCGCGGAAGGCGCGCGCGAACTGGTCGGTGACCGGGCGGACAAGGTATTCAAGCGCGGTGCGGTCGTCGGTGGTGACGAAGACCTCGACCGGCATCCCCGGCAGCAAGGCCAGATCGCCGAGCATGTCGCGCCCCGCATCGGTCAGGTCGAGGGTGGCGATATAATACGCCTCGGCCGCGCCGGACTCGCGCGTTGTCGCGGCCGAGACGTGCCGCACCGTGCCCGGTATCTCGGGCGTGGTGCGGTGGTTGAAGGCGGAGAACCGCAGCCGCGCCTCCTGCCCGACCCGCACCTGGTCGATACTGGCGGGCGGGATGCGCGCCTCGATCCGCAGCGCGGCATCGACGGGCACGATGGAGACCACGACTTCGGCCGCCGAGATCACGCCGCCGATCGTATGAACCATGATTTCATTGACCACCCCGTCGCTCGGGGTGCGCAGATCGGTGCGCGACAGCCGGTCTTCAAGCACGTGGCCACGTTCGACCAGTTCACCCAGCCGGGCCTCGACATGGCTCAGCTCGCGCTGGGCCTCGGTGCGGGCAAAGTCGTCGATCGCCATGATCTGGATGTTGATTTCGTTGATCCGGGTGCGGGCGCGGGCGATGGCGGCGTCGATCTCGCCGCGTTCGCCGGCAAGCCGCGCCACGTCGCGGCCGATGGCATAGACCCGCGCCGTCTCGATCAGGTTCTGTTCGGCCAGTTGCCGGATACGCGCCTGTTCGGCCCCCACCAGAACGATTTCCTCATGCTTCGAGTCGCGCTGCGCCTTGAGCCCGGCGATCTCGTCCTCGATCTGCTCGATCCCGAGGCGGAGCTGTTCCTTCTGCGCCTCGCGGTGCAGCCGGTTGCCGCGGAACAGGTTGCGCTCACCCTCCATGGTCACGGCGATCTCGGCGCCTGCCTGAAGCAGCACGGCGGGGAAGGCCAGGGCCTCGTGGCCGTCGCGCTCGGCGATCAGCCGCGCCCGCCGGGCGCCGAGTTCAAGGATCTGCGTGCGCACGATCGTCAGTTCCGCCCGCGTCGCCGCATCGTCGAGCCGCAGCAGGATCTGCCCCTCCCGCACCGTATCGCCTTCGCGCACGGCGATTTCCGAGACGATGCCGCCGTCGCGGTGCTGCACGGTCTTGAGGTTGCCGTCGACCACCACCGCGCCATTGGCGATCACCGCGCCCGAAAGCCGCGCGGTCGCGGCCCAGCCGCCCACCCCGGCAATCAGCGCAAGCCCGGCCACCAGCCCGAACAGCACCCGCCCGCCGAAGCGGTAGGGGCCGGGATCATCGCCCCGGGGGGCCGCGGGAAGAGGGGTCGTCTTCATGCCGTCACCTCGGTGATGGTCAGCACATGGCTGCCCTGGACGAGAATGATGGTCTCGAACGAGTCATCGCGGTTGAGGTCGGCCTCGATCACGGTTCTGCGGATCCCGTCCAGCTCGTCGTGGCGGACGACGAAGGGCACCTTGTCGTCGTCGAAAGCCTTGCCGTAGATTTTCTTGAAGTCGGATTCCAGCTCGTCGATGATTTCCTTGAACAGCTTGTATTCGGATATCCTTATCCTGTCGCCGTATTTGAAGTTGTGGATTTCGTGGACCACGGTTTCGCCGCCGCCGGTGAATTCGAACAGGCTGGAGCCGCCGCCCGCGACAAGCACCACCGGGTCGTCGCCGATGACGAAATGATCGTCGCCATCGCCGCCGGCGATCTCTTCGAAACCGTCGAAACCGTCCTCGCCGATCTCGGCGCCCGAGGCGATGCCGTTCACCAGATCGACATGCACCCCTTCGGCGGTTTCCGAAAAGTCGAGCGTGTCCCAGCCCGCACCGCCATGGAAGATGTCGTTCTCGCCGTCGGGGCTGACCAGCAGGTGATCGCCGCCCGTGCCGCCCAGCACCAGATCCCGCCCCGGCCCGTCGGTGATGAAGGCGCTGCCAGAGCCGGAAACGATGGTATCGTCGCCCGCCCCTGCGTGGATCGTGTCGCTGCCGGACCCGCCGACAAGCAGATCGTCGCCGTCACCCCCGAGGATCAGGTCGTCACCATCGCCGCCTTCGATGGTATCATCGCCTTCGCCACCGTGGATCGTGTCGTCGCCCGCATCGCCCGTCAGGATATCGTTGCCCGCGCCGCCACGGATCAGGTCGTCGCCGTCGCCGCCAAGGATCACGTCGTCGCCCGCCCCGCCATGGATCGTGTCATCGCCCGCATCGCCCATCAGGATATCGTTGCCCGCGCCGCCACGGATCAGGTCGCCGCCGTCGCCGCCGTGGATCACATCGTCGCCCGCGCCCCCGAAGATGGTGTCGTTGCCGGGGCCGCCGAAGATCGTGTCGTTGCCCCCGCCGCCGTGGATCAGGTCGTCGCCCTCACCGCCCATGATCACGTCGGCGCGGCCGCGGCCGAGGATGTTGTCGTCGCCCGCGCCGCCGTCGATCTCGTTGCGCCAGATGCTGCCGATCAGCAGGTCGCGGGCCTCGGTGCCCTCGATCCGCACGAAGGGGCGGGCCTCGAAACTGGCGAATTGCTCGACCGCGAATTCGCCGTCGCTGACCAGATAACGCAGGGTGACGGTGTGGGAGTGCGGGTCGTCGGTGGCATAGTCCCAGACCTCGCCGCGGCGGGTCAGGGTGCCGTTGCCCGAAACCAGCGTCAGCCCGGTCACCGAAAGCGGATCGCCGTCCGGATCCCGACTGTTGCGCAGCAGATGCGCCAGCCAGATCACCCCGACCGCGCCACCGGCGATATCGGCAAGCTGCACCGGCCCGCTGTGGCGCGGGGCGCGATTTGTCCCCCGGTCCGGATCATCCTGTTCCGGCCCGTCTTCCGGTCCGTCTTTCAGGTGGTCCCCGGCGCCGGGGCCGGGCCGGGTTCCCGGCGGGCCGGGGGTCAGCGGCATGGCGGCGCCGGGGCCGGTGGCCCAGGGGCTGTTGGCCGGAAACGGCACCGCCCAGCCGCTGACCGCCCCGAGGAAGGGCATCGGCAGCTTGCCGAAATCCTCACCCGTCGCGATGGTGGTGACTTGCAGGAACGGCGGCCCGCCATGGCCGGGTATCGTGCTGCGATGCGTCAGCAGGCTGCCCCAGTCCTCATCGGCCAGCCAGTGGCCTGGCCCGGATTCGCGCCCTTCGGCCCCGGAGGGGGCAGGCCGGGCCGCCCGTGGCGCCGGATCCGGCGCGGCCCCGGCTTCGCCCCCTGCCTCGTCCCCGGGCACCTGTGCGGCCCCGGCCGGCACAAGGGACTTGAGCCATGCCGCCACCGCGACCAGCAGCATCGCGATCACATGCGGCTTGCGCGATGCCCCGGGGTCGTGCCGGTCGGCATAGGCTTCGGCCGGATCGGCGGGCTTCGTTCCGGTTCGGGCGCCCTTGACCTCGATCATGCCTCGCCCCCCATCATCCTGGCCCGCTGCACCCGGTCAGGCAGCACCTGATGCGCCGCCCCGGGAACAGGGTCGGCGGCGGCGGGATCGACGGCGGGCGGCGCGGATTCGGCCGCGGGGCGCATGACCTTGGTGCGGATGATCTCGTCCCTTGGCCCGAACGCGGTCAGCCGCCCGCTCTGGATCACCGCGACATGATCGACGGCGGCAAGCGCGCTTGGCCGGTGCGCGACCAGCACCACGATGGCGCCGCGGGCCTTGGCGGCCCCGATCGCGGCGGTCAGCGCCGCCTCGCCCTCACCGTCGAGGTTGGAATTGGGCTCGTCCAGCACCACGAGGAACGGATCACCGTAAAGCGCGCGGGCCAGACCGATCCGCTGGCGCTGCCCGCCCGACAGCGCGGTGCCCATGGGGCCGAGCATGGTGCCGTAGCCTTCGGGCAGGCGCAGCACCATTTCGTGGACCCCGGCGGCGGTGGCGGCGGCAATGATGCGTTTCGGATCGGGCACGGGATCGAGCCGGGCGATATTGTCGCCGATGCTCGCGTCAAGCAGCGCCACCTCCTGCGGCAGGTAGCCGATATGCTGCCCGAGCACTTCTTCGGACCAGTGCGGCAGTTCGGCACCGTCAAGCCGGATGCCGCCGCGCAGCACCGGCCAGATCCCGGTCAGCGCGCGCAGAAGCGTGGTCTTGCCGCCGCCACTCGGGCCGATGATCCCCAAAGCCTCGCCTGCGCGCAGGTTGAGGCTCAGATCGCTCAGCAGCACGGCCCCGGTGCCCGGCGCGGCCACGGTCACGTTCTCGACCTTGAGGCTGCGGCACGGCGCGGGCAGCGGCATGGGCTGGTCCTGCTCGGCCAGCACCTGCGCGGTTTCCTTCAGCCGACCGTAGGCACCGCGCGCCTGCACGACATGCTTCCAGTTGCCGATCGCCATGTCGATCGGCGCCATCGCCCGGGTCGCCGCGACCGAGGCGGCGATGATCGCGCCGGGCGACAGCTCGCCCCGGATGGTCAGGAAGGCCCCGAGCCCGAGGATCGACGATTGCAGGATCATCCGCAGCACCCGCGACAGCGCGCCGAAGGTGCCGCTGATGTCGCTGGTACGGGAATGGACCTTCAGATGTTCGTCATTGGCGGCGGTGAAGCGGTGGATGGCGCGGCGGCTCATGCCCATCGCCCTGAGGATCTCGGAGTTGCGCGCGTTCGAATCCGCCACCCGGTTGCGGGCGATGCCGGTCTGCTGCACCGCCTTGCTCCAGCGCCGGGTCAGGAGTTCCGCGACCACGGTCAGCACCGTCAGCACCAGCGCCCCCGCGATGGTCACCGCACCCAGCAGCGGGTGCAGGACATAGACGAAGGCGAGAAACAGCGGCATCCAGGGCAGGTCGAACAGCGCGACCGGCCCCTGGCTGCCCATGAAGCCGCGCAGCGTGTCCACGTCGCGGCCCCGTTCCAGTGCCTCGGCGGTGGAAAAGCCGTAGCGCGGCATGTCGATGGTGATCTCATGCGCCACCGGCGCCAGGCGGCGGTCGAAGCGCGAGCCGACCCGGACCAGAAGCTGCGAGCGGATCACGTCGAACACGCCCTGAAAGCCGTAAAGACCAAGTGCCAGCACCGAAAGCGCCAGCAGGGTGGGCACGTTGCCGCTGCCCAGCACCCGGTCGTAGATCTGCAACATGTAGAAGGCGCCGGTCAGCGCCAGCACGCTGATGATCCCCGAAAGGATCAGCACGAACAGGAAGATGCCGCGAAACCCGCGCATCAGGCTTCCGGCTTCTCGGCCTCTGGCTCCGGGTTCGATCCTGTTCACGCGCGCCCCCATCGTTCCGCACCGGTCCGGGGGCGGGGCGAAACACCCCGCCCCCGCTGTTGTCACGGGTTCACAGGATGAAGTTGTCCTGTGTCAGGTCGTGCGACCCCTTGATGCTGATCCTGAAGTCGGCCCCCGCACCGTCCGAGACATTGCCCTCGACCACGGTCCAGGTGTCGCCGTCGCGGAACTCCTCGCTGATCATGAGTTGCCCCTTGCCGGTGAAGCCGTCCGAAACGATGGTGAACGACTGCCTGCCCGCGGTGCCCGCATCGGCGTCCATATGGCTCAGGTCGATGCGGTCGCCGGGGGTAAAGCCCAGGATCATGTCGCCGTCGGCATCCCCCGCCGAGTGGAAGCGGAACACGTCGTCGCCGCTGCCGCCGTCCATGATGTTGACGGCCCCGCTGGCGATGATCAGGTCGTTGCCCGATCCGGTGACGATGTTCTCGATGCTCCAGATCGTGTCGGTGCCGGTCTGGACACTGGTCACCGTGCCGCGGCCGCCAAGGCCCGATCCCAGGTCGGCGGTGATACCGGCGCTGATCGCCGACATGTCGAGCGTGTCGCTGCCCTCGCCGCCGTCGTAGAAATCGTCGCCGTCGCCGGTCCCGGCCATGATCACGTCGTCGCCACCGCCGCCGAACACGGTGTCGCTGCCCGAACCCGCGTCGATCAGGTCGTTCCCGTCGCCGCCGAAGATGCGGTCGTCACCGGCGTCGCCGAACAGCATGTCGTCGCCCGCGCCGCCGAACAGGTCGTCGTTGCCCGCGCCGCCCAGCGCGATGTCGCGCCCGTCGCCGCCGATGAAGACATCGGTCCCGGCCGTGCCGATGAACACCCCGCCATCGGCCCCGCCCACGGTGACGCCGGTTCCGGACGGCGGGGCGGGGTCGGCCGGCGGTTCCGGGGCCGTGGTCAGCACCGGCTCGCCGTCTTCGATCAGCCGCAGTTGCGATACTTCACCGAAGAAGGTGATGCTGTTGCCGCCGCCCGAAACGGTGACCGAGCCATCGGCATTGAGCACCGCCGAATAGTCCCCGTCCTGCGCACCTTCAGGCAACAGGATCTGGTCCTGCGGCCGCAGTTCCCCGGCCAGCATGTCGTGGCCGCCGCCGGACTGGAACACCACCCGGTGCGAGGATTGCAGCCCGGTGATGTCGATCCCGGTGCCGTTCTCGCTGCCGAAGACACGGATGGTGTTCTGGCTGAGCCCCGATCCGGTGAAGTTGCCGTGGAACGAGAAGGTGTCGCCGCCAGCCGTGCCCGAGGTGCCGCCGGTCAGCGCGCTGCTGTTGAGGACCAGTTCCTCGACCCCGCGCAACTCACCGATGATCGAATCGAAACCCTCGCCGTTGCGGGTGACGATGATCGTGGTGCCGCTGTGCAGGTTGGCCGCGTTGAAGGCGTTGTCGGTCGATTGCGTGATCCAGGCGCTGCGGGTCCAGATCTGGAAATGCTCCGCGCTGTCATCGCCGTTGACGATGAAAGTATCGGTGCCGTTGCCGCCGTTGATCACGTCATGGCCATCGCCGACATTCCAGATGATCGCATCGTTACCGTTGCCGCCGTCGATCACGTCATCGCCCGGCCCGCCGATCAGCGTATCGGCGCCGTTGCCGCCGAGCAGCGTGTCGTTCCCCTCGCCGCCCGACAGGCTGTCGTTGCCGGTGCCGCCGGTCAGAGAGTCGTCACCGCCGTTACCGAAGATCGTATCGGCCCCGTTGCCGCCGTCGATTCTGTCGGCCCCTTCGGTCCCCATGATCAGATCCGGGCCGTTGCCCCCGGCAGAGACCATCCCCACCACCCCGGTCACGTCCGAGATCACCTGTTCGGTGGTGCCGCCCTCATCCTCGAAGGTCACGACCACCCGCAACGGGCTGTTGACCTGCGCCGCGCCCGGCGTGAAGTTCGTGCCGTTGGCGCCCGGAATGTCGGTCCAGTCGCCGCCGGTCAGCACCTGCCACTGAATGGCCATGCTGCCCGGCACGATCCCGTCGGCATCCTCGATCTGGCCCAGCGCGACCGCAAGCGCGATGCCCTGTGTGGGCGCCATGCTGCTGAGGACAGGCTGGCCGGTGGCCGGGGTGTTCTCCGGTTCGGGGTCCGGGTCATCCGGGAACAGGTCCGCGACCGCAACGGTCTGGTCGCCGAATTGCAGCATCTCGATATTGTAAAGCGTGTCGGTCCCGTCCGAGACCCGGTTGCGCCCGGTGGTCGGGTTGACCGAGTTGGGCGTCATCGTGTGGTGATCCACGGTGAGGCTGCCGTTCGCGTTCAGGGTGATGGTGTAGTTCTCGAACACATCCCAATAGACGGCGGTGTCGATGCCGCTGTCGTCCCACAGGACTTCCCGCACGATCCTGAGCTGGCCGGGGTTGAGCACCCCTTCGACCATCCAGCTTGTCAGGGGCCTGGTCACGCCGCCGATCGTCACGTCGCCCTGAAGGCTGTCCACCGTGGCGATCTGGCTTCCGGTGCCGTCCGGCCCGCTCATGATCGCGACCCGCACGTTCAGCCAGGCGTCGCCGTCGATCACGTCGTCGCCGCCCCGGCCCTCGATCAGGTCGCCGCCGCCGCCGCCGAGCAGGATGTTGCCCGCGTCGAACACCAGCCTCATGTCGCCCGAGCCGTCGGCCCAGTATTCGGCTTCCTCCATCAGGTCTTCGGTGATGATCTGGTCCAGCCCGGCGATCCGCGCGATCCCTTCAAGGTCCAGTTCGTTGAACATGAAGTTGCCTTCGGGCGTCGGGTCGGGGATCTGGGTGGGAAGCAGTTCGTCGATCTCGTTGGTGCGGTCGTCGCCCCGGATCACGTCGTCGTAGACCCAGCCCGAGACCGCCTCGACCTGGCTGTAGCGGTCGCGCAGCACCTCGATCGGCAGCGAGGTGAAGACCTCGATGTTCATGTCGGCGTCGGCCGGGGTCATCTGCCCCTTGTGGATCACCCAGTCGAAGCCCCACATGCCGATGAACTTCTGGATGCCCTCGCCCGCGAACATGATGTCGTCGCCCGAGTCGGCGTCGTAGTCGGTATCGCCGCTGCCGCCGTTCAGCACGTCATGGCCGATGATGGCCGAGTTGAAGAACAGGTCGCCGGTATCGCCCGCGATGTAGTCGAACCGGCCGCCCGCCTCGACCCAGTCGTCGCCGGGGCCGCCGAACAGGATGTCGATCCCGTCGCCGCTGATGATGAAATCATCGCCGTTGCCGCCGAAGATCTCGTTGCCGTCCTTGCCGCCGATCAGGAAGTCGTTGCCGTCGTCGCCGAACATCACCGCAAGGCCGGTGCCGCCGTGGATCACGTCGTTGCCGTCGCCGCCCTTCAGCACCGAGACATCGCCGATCGGCGTGCCGGTGTTGATGATGATGTCGTCGCCCGCGCCGCCCTCGGCCTGATCGACGCCCTCGCCGGTCTCGATCCGGTCGTTGCCGGGGCCGCCCCAGATCATGTCATCGCCGCCGCCGCCGATGATGTGGTTTGGGCCCTCGCCCCCCCGGATCACCGTATGGTCGAAGCCGTTGTAGCGAAGGTAGGCCACGCCGTCGTTGTCCTCGGGTGCGATCCGCTCCACCAGCGGCGACACCGCGTCGAGGAACGGATCGTCATGGGTCGGGTCGTCCTGACCGGTCAGCATGATCTGCTTGGCCAGATCGACGTAGAACGAATGATCCGGCGCGAAGAACACGTTGTCGGGCAGGGCAAAGCCGGTCTCGCCCAGGTCGGTGGTGCGCAGCATCATCTTGCCAAGCGAGTTGGTCTCGATCTCGTTCAGCAGGTTCAGCCCCTGCAAGCGCGCCAGATAGTAGAAACGGTCGCCGTCCTGAAGGTTCTCCAGCTGAAGCTCGAACACGAAGGCGAAGGTCGAACCGAGCATCCCGCCGAAGGGCATCTTGCGCTCGGCCAGCCCGCCGATCCACAGGTCGATACTGTCCACCCCGGTTTGCGAGGCCGGGCCGTTCAGGAAATCCACCCGGTCGGCGGGCGCATCATCGTTGCCGAACACCAGCGCGATGGCGGCGTCGCGCTTGTCCTCGATGCTGCTGACGCCGGTGATGGTCTCATGCGTGCCGTAGGCCGCGATGAAATTGACGATCGAGGCCGGGTTGGCCAGATGCAGCGCGAAATCCGACCAGCTTTCATAGGGCCGCAGCCGACCGTCGCCATGCGACATTTCCATGAACTGCGCCCGCGCCTCGTTCAGCGTCGGCATCCCGGTATCGCGGCCGCGGGCAAGGTTGATCGTCGCAAGGTCGAGCGGCAGCCCGACCAGTTCGTTGCGCAGCACGTCGGTCACGAATTCGTCGATCTCGTTGCCGACCTGGCCCGACATGCCGCGGATGATCGCGCCCGAGACCTCGGCCTGGCCCATGTCGCCCAGCGCGTTGTCGAGATTGCCGAAGCGGACCGGGTTCAGGAAGGCGTCGAACAGGTCGATGCTGACGCTGTTGCCTTGCGCGTCGATCGTGTCGATGGTCTGGTTCAGCATCGAATGGCCGAAGCGATAGATCGCATGGGCGAATTCGGCGAAGATCGCCGGGTCGATCTCGGGGTCCGGCATCACGTCGAAGATGTCGATGTCGGGCTGGATCGAGCGGGCGAACTCCTCGAACACCAGATGCTGGTATTCCATTTCGGTGACGAATCGCGCGGTCTGGAACAGCCGCTCGCCGTGCCATGCCACGTCATCCACGCTTGCGGGCAGGCTGTCCGCCGGGGCCGCCAGCCATTCGTTGATGAAGTCGAGATCGCCGGTGGCCAGCACCACCTGCTTGACGTGATCGACCAGCCGGTTGTGCTCGGCGTGGAACACGAAATGGATCGCGCTCAGGCCGATGTTCTCGTTGCCGCGCCCGTCGCCGGTGATGTAATGCGCGTCGAGAAGCTCATCGTCGTAGTCGGGAAGCTGGCCCATCACGGCCGGGCCGCCGTTATAGCCGATCTCGTCGTCATCGTCGGGCCGCAGGTTGCCGTTCGCGTCAGTTTTCGGCGCCGCCGTATGGGCGATGTCGTCGAGGAAGGCGATGCCGGTGCGGGCCGCACCTTCCGCGCTCGGGTCGATCGGGGCGGCCGGGTTGCCTTCAAGATAGACCGGCGCGCCTTCGCCATCGACGCCCACCATCAGTTGCGGAAAACCGTTCGGCCCGGGAATGAACGCGCCGTAGGGATCGACCGCCACCACCGGCACGTTGAGCACATCGAGGTCGGTCAGCGCGATCCCCAGCATCTCCCTCACATGGGTCTTGAGGTCGCCCCAGGTGACAAGGCCGCCCCCGGTTTCCAGCAGCCGCCCGGTGTTCACCGGCCCGTCGGGCGTCATCTCGTACTCGCGCAGGAACACCTGATGCGACGGGTGCGAGGTATAGGTCTGGTTCTGATCGACCCAGGGCGTCACCACGTTGCGGGCGTCGTCGCCGGTGGTGGCGCGGGTCAGAACCATGAAGTTGGTGTGCGGGCTGTCGGGGTCGTAAAGCGGGTCGTCCTCCATCAGCGGGATATACACCGTGCCGTTGCCGCCCTTGGCCACGAGGTCGAGCCCGTGGTCGAAGAACTGGCCGAACAGCGTCAGCAGCGCGTTGAACGACGCCGAAAGCCCCTCATCCGGCGCGGTATTGGGAATCCGCACCGTCGGCCCGTCCATCTCGATCCCGTGTTGGTCGAGCAGGTCGCCCAGCGTCGTTTCCGCTGTGTCCAGGGCGGTCTGGGCGGCATCGACCTGCCCTTGGGCAAGCTCGATAAAGGCCGGAATCCCGCTGGTCTCGGCCTGTGCAAGCAGCGCCTCCGCCACGGCAAGCGCCGCCGCCGCCGTCCCGACCCCGGCATGGGCGCCGGAAATCCCGGCGATGGTGTCGAGCAGCTCCTGCCCCTCAAGCTCCAGCGGCTTCAGCGCGGTGGCGATGGCGGCCGGGTTGTTCAGGGTCTGATCGACGATCAGGTTCGAGATCAGCCGCGGCTCGTAATCCACCACGCCGCCCGGCAGGCCGTAATCGTTGTTGTTGCCGCCGGTCGCCCCGTCATACATCGCGGGCATCGCGCCGTTGCCCGACCGGAAATCCACATCGGTCAGTTGCGGGAACGGCTCGCCCGAGGCGCCGAACTGCTCGCGCCCCGGCACGAAGTTGTTGTAGCTGCCATCGACCGTCCGCAGCCCCCAGGGCAGCAGCGAACTGCCCACGAGCGCGTCGAGCGATTCGCCGCCCGCGTGGCGTTCCGCGATGATGATCTGTTGCAGGATGAATTCGAGGTCGTTCCGGATCAGCTTGACCATGGTATCCCCCAGATGTCCGAAAGGCCGCACAGGACGGCGTGTCAATCCGACCTCAGGGTGCCGTGGACCGGCCCGGCGCGATATCTCCGGTGGTCCGGTGAATTGATGGCCGAAAGGTCCGGAATTCACCGGACCAAGGTCCGAACATTTCCCGGACCGAAGTCCCGGCCAGGGTCGGCGGCGGGCATGGCGCGGGGGCGCCGTCGGGCCGGTTGATCCTGCCAGACGGCCTGTGTATTTTCCGTGTCCACAATGGAGTGGCGCGAATGGCGAAACAGGACACCGGCACTGGCTCTGGCACCGGCACTGGTTCCAGCATCGGGACGGAACGCAAGCGCGGCTCCGGGGTGAAGACGGTCTTCACCATGTTGCGCGACGAGATTCTCGACCTCACCCTGCCGCCGGGCAGCCCGCTGGACGAGGTGCAGCTTGCCGAGCGTTTCGCCATGTCGCGCACCCCGATCCGCGAGGCGCTGGCCCGGCTTGCCGGGGAGGGGCTGGTCGAGACGCTGCCGAACCGCTCGACCATGGTGGCGCGGATCGACTTTCTGAACATGCACACCTTTTTCGACGCGCTGACGCTGATGTATCGGGTCACCACCCGGCTTGCCGCGCAGCATCACCGGCCCGCCGATCTGCACATCATCCGCGCCCGGCAGGCGGAATTCGCCGCGGCGGTGGCGGCCGAGGACGCGCTGGCGATGATCTCGGCCAACCGCGAGTTCCACGCCGCGATCGCCGAGGCCGGGCGCAACCCCTATTTCACCGCGCTGTTCTGCCGACTGCTGGACGAGGGGCGGCGGATCCTGCGGCTTTACTACCAGTCGTTCAACGACCGGCTGCCGGAACGCTATGTGACCGAACACGAGGAAATCATCGCCGCCGTCGAGGCGCGCGATATCGGGCTGTGCGACCGGCTGGCGCGGGCCCATGCCGACCAGATCGTGCGCCAGATCCAGGACCTGTTTTCCCGCGACCGGCGGCAGGATGTGCCGCTCTGACATCCTGCACAGTTCTTGTGGACAAGAATTATGCAATGCACGATGATACGGGCAAAGGGACGGATTCGCCCCTGTAGCCCATACCCCAGCCCGCAAAGGAAAGCCGATGGATACCGAGATCTTCACCGGGGTGATCCCGGCCCTGATGACGCCCTGCAAGGCAGACCGCAGCCCCGATTTCGACGCGCTGGTGCGCAAGGGCCGCGAACTTGTCGCCATCGGCATGTCGGCGGTGGTCTATTGCGGCTCGATGGGGGATTGGCCGCTTCTGACCGACGCGCAGCGGATGGAGGGGGTGGAACATCTCGTCAAGGCCGGGCTTCGGGTGATCGTCGGCACCGGCGCGATCAACACCGCCTCCGCCGTCGCACTTGCCCGCCACGCGCAGGAGGCGGGCGCGCATGGGCTGATGGTGATCCCGCGGGTTCTGTCGCGCGGCCCCTCTCCGGTGGCGCAGCGAGCGCATTTCAAGGCAATCCTGACCGCCGCGCCCAAACTGCCCGCGATCATCTACAACAGCCCGCAATACGGCTTTGCGACCCGCGCCGACCTGTTCTTCGCGCTGCGGGCCGAACATCCGAACCTGGTCGGGTTCAAGGAGTTCGGCGGCAAGGACGACATGCGCTACGCGGCCGAGTTCATCACCTCGGCCGATGACGGGGTGATCCTGATGGTCGGGGTCGATACCTGCGTGCTGGACGGTTTCGTCAACTGCGGCGCGACCGGCACGATCACCGGAATCGGCTGCTGCCTCCCGCGCGAGGTGCTGCATCTGTGCAACCTCAGCCGGGCGGCGGCGGCGGGCGACCCCGAGGCCCGCCAGCGGGCGCAGGAGCTGGAGCAGGCGCTGGCGGTGCTGTCGTCGTTCGACGAGGGGCCGGACCTGGTGCTTTACTACAAGTACCTGCTGGAGATGGAGGGCGAAGCCGAATACCGGCTGCATTTCAACGAATTCGACGCCCTGACCGAAAGCCAGCGCGGCTATGCGACGGCGCAATACCGGCTGTTCAAGGCCTGGTATGAGGAGTGGAGCCGCTTGCCCGGCGCGGTGCAAAGCTGCAAGGTGGCCTGAGCGGGGTCAACACTCTGCGCAACAAAGGGCGGCGGCCGACACGATCAACAGACGCCACCCTTCGCCGTTCCGGGGCCACGGAGATCAGTTCACCGCGTCAAGGCCCAGTTCGAACAGCCGGTCAAGCTGGGCCGTCTCGGCCGCGGCAAGGGTCACGCCCCCGGCCTCGGACGTCGCGCGCGCGGCAAAGCGACGTTGCGAGGGAAGCCGCGCGCCCTGCCCGAGGATCGCGTCGAACAGCACCTCGGCCCGGGCGAAAGGATCACCGGGACGGCCCGCCGCGAACCGCGCGGGATCGAAGGCCAGCACCAACTCGCCATGGAACGGCGCAAGCGCGGTGCTGCCGAGATAGTCCAGCACCTCGGGGCTGGTGCGGTCGCCGATCATCACCCCTGCCAGCAGTTCGATCATCGTGCCGATGGCGGAACCCTTGTGGCCGCCGAACGGCAGCATCGCCCCGGCAAGCGCCGCTTCGGGGTCGGTGGTGGGGTTGCCGTCCGCATCCATCGCCCAGCCCTCGGGCAGGGGCTTGCCGGCGCGGCGGTGCAACTCGATCTCGCCCCGGGCGGCGACCGAGGTGGCGAAGTCGAAGACATAGGGCAGCGCCCCCGGCCGGGGCCAGCCGAAAGCAAAGGGGTTGGTGCCCAGGAGCGGCCGGTTGCCGCCCGCCGGGGCCACGGTGGCATAGCTTGGGCACATCACCATGGCGGCGAGACCCTCGGCCGCGACGGCCTCGACCTCGGGCCAGAGCGCGGCGAAATGGGTGCAGTCGTTGATCACCATCGCGGCAAGACCAAGTGAACGGGCGCGCGCGGCCAGATGCGGCAGGCCCAGTTCGAAGGCAGCGTTGGAAAAGCCGCCCTGCGCATCCACCCGGACGATCGCCGAACCGTCGTCGGGAAGCAGCGCGGGCTGCGCGTCGGGGCGGACCTTGCCCGCCTTCACGGTGCGCAACACCCCCTCGATCCGGTAGACGCCATGCGACTTGCAGGCGTCGCGTTCGCCTGCGGTGATCACCCGCGCCAGCGCCCCGGCCTGCACCGGAACCAACCCGGCCCGGGCAAAGATCTCCTCTACCCGGTCTTGCAGGGCCGGGATCGTTACTGTGGTGGTCTCGGTCATCGGATCCTCGCTGGTTGTAACCGCCTCGCTGCATGCACAAAGTATACATAATACCGCCGCGCGCAACCGCGGGGATGGTCAAGCATCACAACCGATTCTGCCACCGCCCCCGGCAGGCCCTGCTCCGGAAAGGTGACGCAAAGGCAACCGGCCCCGCCGCGCCGGAAAACCCCGCCACCCGCGAAAGCCCGCCCGAAACCCCGCGGGACGTTCGCCCGAACCGGCCGTTTTCGCAGCCGATCCGCCTTTCAGATGCAGGTGATTCAGGTCTTTTGTGCGCCAATTGTATTTGTGATTGCGTCGCTGCGTTTGACGCAGGATAGTGAGGCCAGAAGAACGAATAATCCGCATCAACTCAGGGAGAAAGTGGAATGAAAACCGGAATCCTTGCCTTTGGCCTGTCGGCTGCCGCCCTGGCGGCAAGCCCCGCAATGGCGGACAAACTTGAAGATATCATCTCCGCAGGAACGCTGCGCTGCGCCGTGGTGCTGGACTTCCCGCCGATGGGGATGCGCGACGCCGACAACACCCCGATCGGCTTCGATGTCGATTACTGCAACGATCTGGCCGCCGCGCTTGGCGTCAATGCCGAGATCATCGAGACCACCTTCCCCGAACGTATCCCCGCGCTGATGTCGAACCGGGTCGATGTCGCCGTCGCCTCGACCTCGGACACGCTGGAACGTGCCAAGACCGCCGGTTTCTCGATCCCCTACTATGCCTTTGAAAACGCCGTCGTCGCCCGCCCGGGCCTTGAGATGGAGTCGTGGGAGGACATGAAGGGCAAGACCGTCGGCGCCACCGCCGGCACCTATGAGGCGATCTGGCTGGAAGGCCAGGTGCAGGAATGGGGCGAGGGCACCTTCCGCCCGTTCCAGAACCAGGCCGATGTGTTCCTTGCGCTGTCGCAGGGCCAGCTTGATGTCACCGTCTCGACCATGGAAGTGGCGAATGCCAACGTCGCCTCGGGCAATTTCGGCGATATCCGGGTCGTGGACAAGGCGCCGATGGTGCCCGATTACGTCGCGCTGATCACGCTGCGCGAGGAATACGGCATGATCAACTACATGGATCTGTTCATCAACCAGCAGGTCCGCACCGGCCGCTACGCCGAACTTTACAAGAAATGGGTCGGCGACGGCGAGCCCGCCGACCTGACCATTCCCGGCGTCTATCGCTGATCCTTCCGCCTGACAGGCGGCGCGGGGGCTCCGGCCATACCCCGCGCCGCCGCTCCATCGAGATGTGAGGCGGACATGTTCAACTACAGCTTTCGCTGGAATCAGGCGCTGAACTCGTTGCCCGACATGTTGCGGGCCGCGCTTGTCACGCTTGAGGTGGCGATCCTGTCGATGATCCTCGGCATCCTGATCGCCATCCTGCTGACCGGCTTCCGCCTGAGCGGCAACCGCTTTCTGTCGGGCTTCACCACGGTCTGGGTCGAGATCGCCCGCAACACCCCGGCGCTGTTCCAGATCTACATGGCCTTCTTCGGCCTTGCGGGTCTTGGCATCGTCATCACGAAATTCACCCTGCCGAACCTCGGCTTCACGGTGAACCTGCGGCTCTCGCCCTATGTGGCGCTGCTGGCCGGGATCACCTTCAACAATGTCGGCTACCTGACCGAGAACTTCCGCGGCGCGCTGAAGGCGATCCCCGATACCCAGGCCCGGGCCGCGCGCTCGCTGGGGATGAGCGGGCCTGCCGCCTTCCGTTACGTGGTGCTGCCGCAGATGCTGCGGATCTCCTTCCTGCCGATGACCAATCAGTTCGTCTGGGCGATCCTGATGACCTCGCTCGGCGCGGTGATCTCGATGAATACCGACCTGTTCGGCGTCACAAACGATCTGGTGAACCGCACCTTCCGCACCTTCGAGTTCTTCTTCATCGCCGCGGTGATCTTCTACCTGATCACCAAGGCCGTCACCCTGTCCGCCCGGCTGATCGCCACGCGGCTGTTCAGATACTGAAGGAGGCGCGGGATGTTCGATACGGCAATGACCGTCCGGGATTTCTGGCTTCTGGTGCAGGGGGCGGGGATGACGCTGCTTGTCACCCTGATCGCGGTCTCCATCGGCACGGTGCTTGGCATCATCTTCGGCATTTTCCGCTTTCAGGTCGGCCCATGGTGGGCGGCGCCCGTCACCTTCGTGCTGGACGTGTTCCGCTCGATCCCGCTCCTGATCCAGCTTTCGCTGGCCTTTGCCTTCGTCACGATGGTGATGCAGCTTCGGATCTCGGGCTTTGCGGTGGCCTGCGGGGTGCTCTCGCTCTACACCGCCGCCTATTGCGCCGAGATCGTGCGCGGCGGGATCGAGGCGGTGCCATCGAACACCCGGCGGGCCGCGCGTTCGCTGGGGATGACCTGGGCGCAGGACATGCGCCATATCGTGCTGCCCCTGGCGACGCGGGTGGCGCTGCCGTCCTGGATCGGGCTGGCGCTTGGCGTGATGAAGGATACCGCGCTGGTCTATGTCATCAACGTGACCGAGCTTCTGAAATCGACCCGGAGCCTGATCGACCGCTTGCAGGAGCCCCTGTTCCTGCTGATGCTCTGCGGGTTGTTCTACTTCATGATCAGCTTCCCCATCGCCCGCTTCGGCGGCTATCTCGAAAGACGGTGGTCCAATGATTGAGATCGAGAACGTCCGGAAATCCTTTGGCCAGCTGGAGGTGCTGAAAGGCATCGACCTGACCGTGGCCAAGGGCGAGGTGCTGACGGTGATCGGCGGCTCGGGTTCGGGCAAATCGACACTGCTGACCTGCATCAACGGGCTGGAGCCGATCGATTCCGGCCGTATCCTTGTCGACGGGACCGAGGTTCACGCAAGATCGACCAACCTCAACCGGCTGCGGCAGAAGATCGGCATCGTCTTTCAGCAATGGAACGCCTTTCCGCATCTGACCGTGCTGGAGAACGTCATGCTGGCCCCGCGCAAGGTGCTGGGCCGCTCCAGGGCCGAGGCCGCGGCCGAGGCGGAAAAGCAGCTCAAGCATGTGGGGCTGGGCGACAAGCTGACGGTCTATCCCTCGCGCCTGTCGGGGGGGCAGCAACAGCGGATGGCGATTGCGCGGGCGCTGGCCATGAGCCCGAAATACATGCTGTTCGACGAGGTGACATCGGCGCTTGACCCGACGCTGGTGGGCGAGGTGCTCGACACGCTGCGGCTCCTGGCCTCGGACGGGATGACGATGATCTGTGTCACGCACGAGATGAAATTCGCGCGCGAGGTCTCGGACCGGGTGGCCTTCTTCCATCAGGGCATCATCGCCGAGATCGCCCCGCCCGAGCAGATCTTCGCCGCGCCCCGGCACCCCGAGACGCAGAAGTTCCTTGCGGCCACGCATTAAGGCCGGGCCGTGGTTGCGCAGGTGGAAATATCCGTTGACGTGATCGTGGTCGGCGCCGGGGTCGTGGGCCTTTCGGCGGCGCTTGCGGCGCAGGGGCGGGGGCTGTCGGTGGCGGTGATCGACCGCGAAGGCCCGGCCGCCGGGGCCTCGGCCGGAAATGCCGGGGCCTTCGCCTTCACCGATATCCTGCCGCTTGCCTCGCCGGGGATCCTGCGCAAGGCGCCACGCTGGCTGCTCGACCCGCTCGGGCCGCTGTCGGTGCCGCCGGCCTATGCGCTGAGGATCACGCCCTGGATGCTGCGGTTCTGGCGGGCCTGCGCGCCGTCGCGGGTGGCGGCATCGACCACGGCGCAGACCGCGCTGATGGACCTTTCGAAGGCCGAACTCGACCCGTTCCTTGCCGCGACCGGCACCGGGGCGATGCTGCGGCGCAAGGGCAACCTCCAGGTCTATGAGGGCGAGGCGGAGTTCCGCGCCTCGCTGCCCGGCTGGCGGGCGCGCAAGGAACACGGGATCGAGTTCCGGCACATGTCGGCGGCAGAGATGGCGGGGCTGCAACCCGGCCTCGCGCCGCGCTTCACCCATGGCACCTTCACGCCGGGCTGGTATTCGATTGCCGACCCAAGGCTTTTCACGCTGGCGCTGGCCGAACGCCTTGTCGCGCAGGGCGGCGTGCTGCACACGGCCGAGGTCACGGCGCTGCGGCCGGTGCCGGGCGGGGTGGAGGCGGTGACGGCGGCGGGGGGCGGCCCGCGCGGCCGCAAGGCGGTGATCGCCGCCGGGGCCTTTTCGCACCGGATCGCCCGCGGTCTGGGCGACCGGATTCCGCTGGAGACCGAACGCGGCTACAACACCACCCTGCCGCCGGATGCCTTCGACCTGCGCACGCAGGTCACCTTTGGCGGGCACGGTTTCGTCGTCTCCCGGCTTTCGACCGGCATCCGGGTCGGCGGCGCGGTCGAGCTTGGCGGGCTGGACCTGCCGCCGAACTGGCGCCGGTCCGAGGCGATGTTGCGCAAGGCGCAAGGCTTTCTGCCCGGGCTGAAGGGCGAAGGGGGCGTGCAGTGGATGGGCTTTCGCCCCTCGCTGCCGGATTCGCTTCCCGTGATCGGGTTCTCGCGCGCAAGCCGGGACGTGATCCATGCCTTCGGCCACGGGCATCTCGGCCTGACGCAGGCTGCGGGCACCGCGCGGCTGGTGGCCGATCTCCTGACCGGGCAACCGCCCGCCATTGACCTGACCCCCTTCTCGCCGCAACGCTTTCAGGGACGCCGGGAGGCAGGGCCGTGAGGAGCGCGCAACTTTCGCCCGAAGCACTCCGCCCGGAACAGCGGCGCCAGCGGCCCGGGCAGCGGCCGACCAACATGAAATACAGGCTCCGCAACGTTTCCAGGCGGGCCGGAGGCACCGGATGACCACCCATACCTTTTCCTGCATCGACGGGCATACCTGCGGCAACCCGGTGCGGCTGGTCTCGGGCGGCGGCCCCCGGCTGGAAGGCGCGACCATGCTGGAAAGGCGCGCCCATTTCCTGCGCGACTTCGACTGGATCCGCACCGGGCTGATGTATGAGCCGCGCGGCCATGACATGATGTCCGGCTCGATCCTCTATCCGCCGACGCGGGGGGATTGCGACGTGGCGGTGCTGTTCATCGAGACCTCGGGCTGTCTGCCGATGTGCGGCCACGGGCTGATCGGCACGGTCACGATGGGGATCGAGAACGGCCTCATCACCCCGCGCGAACCCGGGCGCCTGTCCATCGACACCCCCGCCGGGCGGGTGGACGTGACATACCGGCAGGAAGGCCGCTTTGTCGAGGAGGTGCGGCTGACCAACGTCCCCGGCTTTCTTCACGCCGAAGGGCTGACCGCCGAGGTCGCGGGACTGGGCGAGATCGTGGTGGACGTGGCCTATGGCGGCAATTTCTACGCCATCGTCGAGCCGCAGAAGAATTTCCGCGACATGGCCGACCATACGGCGGGCGAGTTGGTCGGCTGGTCGCCGAAACTGCGGGCGGCGCTGAACGAGAAATACGACTTCACCCACCCCGAGCACCCGGAAATCCGCGGGCTTTCGCATATCCTCTGGACCGGGGCGCCGACCGTGCCGGGCGCCCATGCCCGCAACGCGGTATTCTATGGCGAAAAGGCCATCGACCGCTCGCCCTGCGGCACCGGCACCTCGGCCCGCATGGCGCAGCTTGCTGCCAGGGGGCGGTTGAAGCCCGGCGACGGGTTCTGGCACGAATCCATCATCGGCTCGATCTTCAAGGGCCGGGTCGAGGCGTCGGCGACGGTGGGCGGGCGCGCGGCGATCATCCCCTCGGTTTCCGGCTGGGCGCGGATGACCGGCTACAACACGATCTTCATCGACGACCGCGACCCCTTCGCGCATGGCTTTGTCGTCAGATGACCCCCGCAATGCCCCTCACCGCGCACGGCATCCTTTCCGGCAGCGCCGAGGGCCCGATCCTTGCCACCGGCGAGGCGCTGAGCTTCTGGGGCGGGGTCGATCCCGCCACCGGCCGGATCATCGACGTCCACCACCCGCTGCACGGGGCCTGCATCACCGGAACGGTGCTGATGATGCCGACGACGCGCGGTTCCTGCACCGGCTCGGGCGTGCTGCTGGACCTCGCGCTGTCGGGCAAGGCCCCGGCGGCGCTGGTCTTTTCCGAGGCCGAAGACGTGGTGACGCTTGGCGCGCTGATCGCGGCCGGGATGTTCGGCCACAAGCTGCCGGTGCTGCGGCTTTCGCCCGGGGCCTTCGCGGCGCTGGCACGCGAGCCCGGGGCCCGGATCACCGATGCGGCGGTCACGGCGGGGGCGCTCCGGCTTGCGGTCACGCCCCCGGCGGCCCCGGCACTGGAACTGGAGCCGGGGGACCGGGCGCTTCTTGACGGCAAGGGGGGCGTCGCGGCGCAGCTCGCGATGCGGATCATCTGCGCGATGGCGGCGGCGCAGGGGGCCGGGCGGCTGATCGACGTGACCCGCGCCCATATCGACGGCTGCATCTACGCCAGCCCCGCGAACCTCACCTTCGCCGAGCGGATGGCGGGGATGGGGGCCCGGGTGAAGGTGCCCACCACGATGAACGCGATCTCGGTTGACCGGCGGAACTGGCAGGCACAGGGGGTGCCGCCAGCCTTCGGCGGACCGGCGGCGCGGCTGGCGGATGCCTATCTGCGGATGGGCTGCGCGGCGACCTTCACCTGTGCGCCCTATCTTCTCGACGACGCGCCGGAACAGGGCGAGGCCATCGGCTGGGCGGAATCGAACGCGGTGATCTATGCCAACTCGGTCCTTGGCGCGCGCACCGCGAAACACCCGGACTTCCTGGACCTGTGCATCGCGCTGACCGGGCGGGCGCCGCTGGCCGGGGTCTATCTGGACGCGCAGCGGGTGGCGCAACGGATCATCGAGGTGGAATTGCCCGAACAGGTGGACGACGCCTTCTGGCCGCTGGCGGGCTACATGGCCGGGCTTGCCGCGCCGGACCGGATTCCGCTGCTGCGCGGGCTGGCCCCGGCGCGACCGGGGCCGGACGACCTGAAGGCGCTCTGCGCGGCCTTCGGCACCACCTCCGCCGCGCCGATGCTGCATATCGAGGGGGTGACGCCCGAGGCCGGTGCCCCGGCCGCCGATGCCGACCGCACCCGGATCACACGCGGGGCGATGCGCGAGGCATGGGCCCGGCTCAACGAAGGGCCGGAGGCGGTGGAACTGGTGGCATTCGGCAGCCCCCATGCCTCGCTTGCCGAATGCCGGGCGCTTGCGGCGGCGCTGGACGGGCGCCGGGTGAAGGTGGCCACCATCGTCACCGCCGGGCGGGCGGTGATCGCGGCGGCAGGGGCCGAGGGCACGCTGGACCGTCTGGAAGCCAGCGGCGTGCAGGTGCTGCCCGACCTCTGCTGGTGCTCGATCTCCGAGCCGGTGTTCCCGGCGGCGACCCGGACGCTGATGACCAATTCGGGCAAATATGCCCATTACGGGCCGGGTCTGTCGGGCCGCGCGGTCCGCTTTGGCGGGCTTGCCGCCTGTGTGGCGGCGGCGCTGGACGGGCGCGCGGCCCGCGACCTGCCGCACTGGCTGGAGTAAGGGGGAAAGATGCGCAGCACCAGAACCATCCATGTGATCTCCGCCCATGCCGAGGGCGAGGTGGGCGACGTGATCGTCGGCGGCGTCGCCCCGCCGCCGGGCGATACGATCTGGGAACAAAGCCGCTGGATCGCCCGCGACGGGGCGCTGCGCGACCTCGTTCTGAACGAGCCGCGCGGCGGGGTGTTCCGCCATGTGAACCTGCTGGTGCCGCCAAAACACCCCGACGCCGACGCCGCCTTCATCATCATGGAGCCCGAGGACACGCCGCCGATGTCGGGCTCGAACTCGATCTGCGTGGCCACCGTGCTTCTGGATGCGGGTATCCTGCCGATGACCGGGCCGGTGACCGAATTCACCATGGAGGCGCCGGGCGGGCTGGTCAGGGTGCGGGCGGAATGCCGGGACGGCAAGGCCGAACGGATCAATGTCGCCAACCTGCCAAGCTTTGCCGAACGGCTTGACGCGCCGCTGGAGGTCGAGGGGCTGGGAACGCTCACGGTCGATACCGCCTATGGCGGCGACAGTTTCGTGATCGTCGATGCCCCGGCACTCGGCTTTGCGCTGACGCCGGACGAGGCGCGCGACATCGCCGGGCTTGGGGTGCGGATCACCGATGCGGCCAATGCGGCGCTTGGCTTCCGCCACCCGGAGAACCCGGACTGGCGGCACTTTTCCTTCTGCCTCTTCGCCGGGGCGGTCACGCGCGAGGGGGCCGCGCTGCGGGCCGGGGCGGCGGTGGCGATCCAGCCCGGCAAGGTGGATCGCTCGCCCACCGGCACCGCGCTTTCGGCCCGGATGGCGGTGCTGCATGCGCGCGGCGAGATGCAGGAAGGCGAGACGCTGACCACGGTCTCGCTGATCGGCTCGACCTTCACCGGCCGAATCCTCGGGCAGACCCGGGTCGGCGACCTGCCCGCGATCCGCCCCGAAATATCGGGGCGCGGCTGGATCACCGGCATCCACCAGCACATGCTCGACCCCTCGGACCCATGGCCACGGGGCTATCGCCTGTCCGACACCTGGGGCGCAGGCCGGGCCCGGCGCTGACCGGCGCAGGGCGGGACAGCAGGCGGCAGGCAACACGGCGGCGGATCGGAAGGGAAATCAACAATGGAAAGCCCACCGGGCGATCCTCAAGGCGTTTCCGCAACTCCGAACCGAAAAAGTCTGTCAACTTTTTCTGAAATTGCTTTATGATTCAGAAAACTTGAATGGCTCCGCGGTTGCCCCCGCAGGCTGCCGTCCGTATTCAGATGGCGGTGCGATGGCAACCCGCAAGCGGAGGTGGCGCACCGGGGGCACAGGGTCATAAGGTAACGCTTCGGGGGCATTCGGGGGCAAGGGACGGTCGGGACGGATGAGTGACAAGGCATCAGCCCGCGGTCGGGCCGAGTTGCGCGCGGCACGCGGCGAAAGCCGCAGGCTGTTCGCGGCGATCTTCCTGTTCAGCATCTTCGTCAACCTGCTGATGCTGACCGGCCCGATCTACATGTTGCAGATCTACGACCGGGTGCTCGGCTCCCGGTCCGAGGAAACGCTGGTGGCGCTGACCGTGCTGGTGGCGTTCCTGTTCCTTGCCATGGGGCTGCTGGACCATTCCCGCAGCCGGATCGCGGCGCGGATCGGCGCGCGGTTTCAGGACCGGCTTGACCGGCGGGTGTTCTCGGCCTCGCTGCGGGCGATGGCGGTGCAGCCGGAAAACACGGCGGCGGCGGCCGGGCAGCGCGATCTCGAAGCAATCCAGCGGCTGCTGGCCTCGCCCGCGCTGATGGCGCTGGCCGACATTCCCTGGACGCCCCTGTTCATCGGCGCGATCTTCATCTTCCACCCGTGGCTTGGCCTGCTGGCGCTGGCCGGCGCGGCGGTGCTGATCCTGACCACGATCCTCAATCAGGCGTTCAGCGCCGGGCCGTTGCAGCGCGCCAACATGGCCGCCATGCACGCCGAACGGATGGCCGACCAGATCAAGGCCGAGGCCGAGATCGTCCAGAGCCTCGGGATGCGCGGGGCCGCCTTCGCCCGCTGGCAAAAGGCACGGGGCGCGGCACTGGCGGCGACGATGAGGGCGGGCGACCTGGGCGGCGGCTTCACCGCCACCTCCAAGACCTTCCGGCTGTTCCTGCAATCGGCGATCCTCGGCCTTGGCGCATATCTGGTGTTGCAGCACGAGCTGACGGCGGGGGCGATGATCGCCGCCTCGATCCTGCTCGGGCGGGCACTGGCCCCCATCGAACTGGCCATCGGCCAGTGGGGTCTGGTGCAGCGCGCGCAGGAGGGTTGGGGGCGGCTGGCGGAACTGCTGTCCCGCGTCCCGCCCGAACCCACGCTTACCGCCCTTCCCCGCCCGCGCGCCATCCTGGAGGCGCAAAGCCTGACCGTGGTCCCCCCCGGCGAACAGTTCGCGGCGCTGCGCATGGTCTCGTTCCGGCTGGAGCCGGGGCAGGCCATGGGGGTGATCGGCCCTTCCGGGGCGGGGAAATCGACGCTGGCCCGCGCGGTGACCGGGGTGTGGCATCCGGCCGGGGGCAAGGTGCGGCTCGACGGGGCCGCGCTCGACCAATACGACCCCGACGTGCTGGGCAGCCATATCGGCCACCTGCCGCAGCGGGTGACGCTGTTCGACGGCACCATCGCCGAGAACATCGCCCGGCTGCGCGGCGACGCCGACCCCGAGGCGGTGGTCGAGGCCGCGAAAAAGGCGGCGGCGCATGAGATGATCCTGCAATTCCCCGACGGCTACGACACCCGCGTCTCGGCGATCGGCGGGCGGCTGTCGGGCGGGCAGATGCAGCGCATCGGGCTGGCGCGGGCGATGTATGGCAACCCGGTGATCCTCGTGCTGGACGAGCCGAACTCGAACCTCGACAACGAGGGTTCCGCCGCGCTCAACATCGCGATCCGACAGATGAAGGAGGCGGGCAAGGCGGTGATGATCATGGCGCACCGCCCGGCGGCGATCCAGGAATGCGAGGTGCTCTTGGTGCTGGAAAACGGCGTCCGCACGGCCTTCGGTCCGCGCGACACGGTGCTGCGCGACATGGTGAAGAACCATACCGAGATCATCCGCAGCGCCGGGCCGGGGGGTGTGTCGTGAAATCCGCGGGGAACGGCAACGCCGGATGGTCGGTCTCGCGCCCGGTGGGGATCGGGCTTCTGACCGTGGCGGCGCTGGTCGGCGGTCTCGGCGGCTGGGGGGCGACGGCGGAAATCTCGGGCGCCGTGGTGGCCACCGGACAGGTCGAGGTCGAGCAGAACCGTCAGGTCGTGCAGCATTCCGACGGCGGCATCGTGTCGGAGATTTTCGTCACCGAAGGCGCCACCGTCACGGCGGGCGATGTGGTGATGCGGCTCGACGGGGCGTTGCTGCGCTCGGAACTTGTCATCGTCGAAAGCCAGTTGTTCGAGTTGCAGGCCCGCCGTGGCCGGCTGGAGGCCGAGCGCGACGGCAACGACACCCCGACCTTCCCCGAAGAACTGGTCGGCACCGCCGCCGCCCGCCCCGAGGTGGCCGAACTGATGGAAGGCCAGGTCCGCCTGTTCGAGGCCCGGCGCGAGACCATCGACCAGCAGCTTGAGCAACTGGCGAAGCGGGTCGAGCAGACCGAAAGCCTGATCGTCGGCGTCGATGCCCAGCGCGATGCGCTGGGGGTGCAACTCGACCTGATCGGGCAGGAACTGGCCAGCCAGCAGGAGTTGCTGGACAAGGGGCTTGCGCAGGTGTCGCGGGTGCTGGCGCTGCAACGCGAACAGGCCCGGCTCAGCGGCATCGTCGGCGAACTGACCGCCTCGCGCGCGCAGGCCGAGGGCCGGATCACCGAGACCGAGATCGAGCGGCTGCGCCTGATCTCCGCCCGGCGCGAGGAAGCAAGCGTCCAGCTCCGCGACCTCGGCTTCCGTGAACTGGAACTGGCCGAACGCCGCCGTGCCCTGCTGGAACGGATCGCCCGGCTCGACATCCGCGCCCCGGTCTCGGGCGTGGTGCTGGGGCTGCGGGTCACGACGCCACAGGCGGTGGTGCGGGCGGCCGATCCGGTGATGCACCTGATCCCGCAGGACCGCCCGCTGGTGATCGCCGCCCGGATACCGACGATCCACATCGACCAGGTGCGGGTGGGACAGGAGGCCAAGCTGATGTTCACCTCCTTCTCGATCCGCAGCACGCCCGAGGTCTCGGGCATGGTCTCGGTGGTCTCGGCCGACGTGTTCACCGACGATCTGACCGGCGCACCCTACTACCGGGCCGAGATCATGATCGGCGAGGGCGAACTGGCCCGGCTGGGCGAGGTGACGTTGCTGCCGGGGATGCCGGTCGAGGCGTTCATCCGCACCGACGACCGCACACCGCTGGAGTTTCTGGTCAAGCCGCTGACGGATTACTTCACCCGCGCCTTCCGCGAGACCTGACCCCCCTTGCCCGCCCCGGCGCGGGCGGTTAGCGTCCGGCCCGGACCTGCGGCCCCGGAAACCTGTGTCAAGGAGACACCTCATGAGCGGAAAGATCGAAGCACGGCTGGCGGAACTCGGCGCGGTGCTGCCCGACGCCCCGGCCCCGGCGGCGAATTACGTGCCCTTCGTGAAATCGGGCAATACCGTCTATGTCTCGGGCCAGATCAGCGCCGATGAAAACGGCCTCATCACCGGCAAGCTCGGGGCCGACCTCGACGTGGCGGCGGGCGCGGCGGCGGCGAAACGTTGCGCGCTGTCGCTGCTGGCGCAGCTGCGCGCCGCCTGCGACGGCGACCTCGACCGGCTGGTGCGGGTGGTGAAACTGGTGGGCTTCGTCAACTCGACCGCCGATTTCACCGACCAGCCCAAGGTGGTCAACGGCGCCTCGGATTTCCTGGTCGAGGCACTGGGCGACGCCGGGCGCCATGCCCGTTCGGCGGTCTCGGCGGCCTCGCTGCCGTTCGGCGTCGCGGTCGAGATTGAAGCGATCTTCGAGATCGCCTGATGGTCGGCCGCCCCCCCGCGCCGCCGCTGCCCGACGCCTTCCTGGCCGCGCCGATCGCCCATCGCGGCTACCACGACCGCGCCGCCGGCCGGATCGAGAACTCGCGCGCCGCCTTCCGGGCGGCGATCGACGCGGGCTACGGGATCGAGCTTGACCTGCAACTGTCGGCCGACGGCCGCGCGATGGTGTTCCACGACCATGCGCTGGAACGGCTGACCGGGCTCGGCGGCACGGTGCATACCTCGACCGCCGCCGAACTCGGGGCGATCCGGCTTCTGGACAGCGAGGAGGGCATCCCCACCTTCCGCGAGGTGCTGGACCTAGTGGCGGGCCGGGTGCCGCTGCTGGTCGAGATCAAGGACCAGGACGGGGCGATGGGGCCGAACGTGGGCGCGCTGGAGGCCGCCGCCTGCGCCGACCTCGCGGGCTACGACGGCCCGGTGGCGCTGATGTCCTTCAACCCACATTCGGTCGCGGCACTGGCCCGCCACGCGCCCGGCATCCCGCGCGGCCTGACCACATCGGGTTTCGCGCCGGAACAGTCGAAGCCGCTCAGCCCCGCCGTCTGCGAGCGGCTGCGCGGCATCCCCGACTACGACCGGGTGGGGGCCTCGTTCATCTCGCACCACTGGCAGGATCTTTCCCGGCCCCGGGTGGCGGAACTGAAGGCCGCGGGCGCGGCGCTGCTGTGCTGGACCATACGCAGGCCGGAAGAAGAGACCGAGGCACGGCGGATCGCGCAGAACATCACCTTCGAGGGCTACGCCGCCTGAACCGTCGCGGAAGGGGGCTTTCCGCCCCCTCTTGGCCTTCGGCCAATTCACCCCCGAGAGTATTTTTGGCAAGATGAAGATTAACAAGAGTTTTTATTCTTCTTCTGTCTGAAAATATCCCCGCCGGAGGCTCCCGCACTCTCCGTCAGCGCAGTGCGGGGCTGTAGCGCACCATCCCCGGCCGCAGCCCCGCGCCCGAAGGGCGCGCCGGGCCCAACGCCTTGTCGCGCGCCAAAGCGCGCCACAAGGGGGCGGGAGCCTCCCCGCCCGGCTCAATCCCCCAGCTTGGCGTGCACCTCGTCGAGATCGACCTCGCCCTTGGGCATCTTGTTGTCGGGATCGTCGAAATCGTATCTGAACAACTGGAAGTCGCGCTTGTAGATTTCCCACATCAGGTGTTTCGACAGGTCGTCGAAATAGGCGCCGACCGGGTGGGCGCGTTTCGGCCCGTGGCCCTCGCTTTCGTTGAACCTCGGCACCGTGGAAAGGTCCACCTTCACCGGCGTCTCGATCCGGTCGAGCACATGCTGCAACCCTTCGTTGAACTTTTCGGTGAAGAAGATGTGGTCGTAGCGCCCGCCGTTGGCGATGAAGGTCGAGATATGGCCCGACATCGCCGACCAGTGGATATCGGGTTCCATCGGCTTGCGGAAGCGGATCGTGTCGCGCGCGAACAGGAGGAACCGGCGGAAGCTGGCGATCTGGTCGAACTCCTGCTTGCCGTCGGGGCCGCCGACCTCGATCCCGTATTTCCGGGTCAGCATCGGCACCAGGTTGCCGCGATAGCGTTTGCCGTTGCGCTGGATGCCGCAGATCTTGTCGAAGAACGACGACAGGATCCTCGTGTAGGGGTTGCGCACGCAGGTGAAGGCGAAGGAGGCGTGGCTGCGCACATTCGCCTCGATCTTCGGCTGGCTGCCCGGCTGCGCCCATTTGTGCAACCCTTCGGCCGCGTCATGGATATCGCCGTCGAAGAAGCGGCCGTGGTCGGAATAGAACATCACCTGCCCGATGGTCGAACAGGCGCATTTCGGAACGACGCGATAGACGACGCTTTCGCTCTCGGTCATCCAGGTACCGGGGAACCCCATGAAATCATCTCTCTCCGTCTGCCGCGCGCCGCCATGGTGGCGCTGGCGCATCGCGGCACAAAGAAGCAAACAATCCCCGGCTTTTCAACGGGGAACAAAGCCCGCTATTGAATTATCGGGACGGTATCCGCCTGTTGCGGGCAAATCGGGTCGAGTATGGCGAAGATCGCGTATATCCTTTTGTGTCACAAGGATCCCGAGGGGATCGTCGCCCAGGCCCTGCGGCTGACCGCGGCGGGCGACTTCATGGCGATCCATTTCGACGCCCGCGCCCGGCGCGCCGACCACGACCGCATCCGCACCGCGCTTGCCGACAACCCCTCGGTGGTCTTCGCCCCCCGCCGGGTCAAATGCGGCTGGGGCGAGTGGAGCCTGGTCGAGGCCACGCTGCTCGCCGTCGAGGCCGCCGAGGCCGCCTTCCCCGAGGCCACGCATTTCTACATGCTTTCGGGCGACTGCATGTGCATCAAGTCGGCCGAATACGCCCATGCCTTCCTCGACGCAGAGGATGTCGATTACATCGAAAGCTTCGACTATTTCGCCTCGGACTGGATCAAGACCGGCATCAAGGAAGAACGGCTGATCTACCGCCACTTCCTCAACGAGCGCAGGCACAAGCGGCTGTTCTACGCCTCGATGGCGGTGCAGCAGCGGCTGGGCCTGACCCGGCGGATACCGGCCGATCTCCAGATGATGATCGGCTCGCAATGGTGGTGCCTGCGGCGGCGCACCATCGAGCATGTGTTGGACTTCTGCCGCAAGCGGCGCGACGTGATGCGGTTCTTCCGCACCACCTGGATCCCGGACGAGACCTTCTTCCAGACCATCGTCGCCCATCTGGTGCCCGAGGCCGAGATCAGGGCCCGCACGCTCACCTTCCTGATGTTCACCGACTACGGGATGCCGGTCACCTTCTACAACGACCATTTCGACCTGCTCATCAGCCAGGACTACCTGTTCGCCCGCAAGATCTCGCCCGAGGCGGTGGCGCTCCGGGCCGCGCTCGGGGCGCTCTACACCCGGAAGGGCGCGAGTTTCCCGATCTCCGGCGGCGGGCGCGAGCTGTTCCGGTTCCTCACCGGCCGGGGCCGGATCGGGCGGCGCTTCGCCCCCCGGTTCTGGGAACGCGAGGCCAGCCTGGGGCGCGAGCGCACGCTGATGATCGTCGCCTGCAAGAAGTGGCACGTGGCCAAGCGGCTGGTCGAGCGGGTGCGCCAGGTCACCGGCATCACCGCGGTCGATTACCTGTTCAACGAGGCGGAAACGCCGCTTCCCGACCTCGGCGGCATCCAGACCACGCTGGAAAAACGCGCCCGTCACCGGCGCGCATTGCTGCGGATGCTGTTCGACTACTGGCAGACCGACCGGCTGATCGTCTGCATGGACACCGCCAATCTCGACCTGATGCAGGATTTCGACACCGACCGCTGCACCACGCGCATCCTTGAGGTCGAATGTGCCTTTTCCGACGAATACCTGATCGGCCATGCCGTGCGGGTCGGCCTTGCGGGCGAGCAGACGCCGGAGGAGGTGATCGACCGGCTGCTGCCCACCATCCGCTACGACGTGACCTTCGAAAGCGACCGGCTGCGCGATGCCGGGCTCAAAGGCTTCCATCGGCTGCGCGAAACTGCCACTCTGGACCGGAACGCACCCGTGCTTGCCGCGTTTCTGGACGTGCCCGAGCCGCAGGCGCATGAGATACTGACAACCGACCACCTGTTCGTGGACTGAGAACCGGGACCGAAACCGATGCCCTATACCTATGACGACCAGAACATCTTCGCCCGCATCCTGCGCGGGGAAATCCCCTGCACGAAGGTGCTGGAGACCGAGCATTCGCTTGCGTTCCGCGATATCCAGCCCAAGGCGCCCGAGCATGTGCTGGTGATCCCCAAGGGGCCTTATGCCTGCTTCGACCATTTCGCCGAAGCCGCGTCGGATGCGGAAATCGTCGATTACACCCGCGCCATCGGCAGGGTCTGCGCCGAACTGGGTGTCAGCCCGGGCGACGGCGGCAAGGGCTACCGGATGATCGCCAACACCGGCAACGACGGGGTGCAGGAGGTGCCGCACCTGCATGTCCACATCCTCGGCGGGCGGGTGATCGGCCCGATGGTGATCCGCCGGGACTGAGGCGTTACGGACGGCGCCGGGGCCTGCCGCGCGCAGGGCCGACCATCAGCCCCCCGGCCGGGCGGTGAGGGCAAGGAACACGTCTTCAAGCGAGGGTTCCTCGACCGCGATATCGGCGATGCCCACCCCGGCCGTGGTCAGCGCCGCCAGCACCGCCCCCGCCGGAACCTGCCCGCGCGGATAGCTGAACGCCAGACGCCCGTCGCGGCGGCGGTCCAGCGCCACGCCTTCGGGCAGCGGCAGCGCCTCGGGCGCCGCGCCCACGGGCGTCACCACCAGCGTCTTGCGATCGAGCCGCGCGACCAGCGCCGCGGTGCGGTCGCGGGCGATCACCTCGCCCCGGTCGATGATGGCGATCTCGTCGCACATCGCCTCGGCTTCTTCGAGGTAATGGGTGGTCAGGATGATGGTCATCCCCTGCTCGTTCAGCCGCCGCACGTTGGCCCAGAGCATCTGGCGCAGTTCGATATCCACCCCGGCGGTGGGTTCGTCCAGCACCAGCACATGCGGGTGATGCACCAGCGCCTTGCCCAGCAGGAGCCGCCGTTTCATCCCGCCCGAAAGGGTGCGGGTATAGGCTTCGGCCTGATCCTCAAGCCCCACCAGCCGCAGGATTTCCGCCGTGCGCCGTGCGCGGCGCGGCACGCCGTACAGCCCGGCCTGCACCTCCAGCGTGGCGCGCGGGGTCATGAACGGGTCGATGTTCAGTTCCTGCGGCATGACCCCGATGGCGGCGCGCGACTGGCGCGGGTTCACGTCCTGGTCGAAGCCCCAGATGCGCACGCGGCCCGAGGTCTTGACCACCAGCCCGGCAAGGATGTTGATCATCGTCGATTTCCCGGCGCCGTTCGGGCCGAGCAGCCCGAAGATCGACCCGCGCGGGATCGCCAGATCGACGCCCTTCAGCGCCTCCTTGCTGCGGCCGCCGCGGGTGGCATAGGTCTTGCGCAGCCCCTCGACCCCGATCGCCTCGCGCTCCATTCCCCGGCCTTTCCCGCCTGTTTCCGCCCCGCGCAGGCTTCACCCGCCCGGCCCCCGGGGTCAAGCCCCGCCGGTCCTGCGGCGACCCTCACAAGCGAAACGGAGGACAGCGGCCAAGACCGCTGCCCGGCGGCGCTGAAGCCGCTGTTCCGGGCAAGGGGGAAGGTGCACCGTCCCGGCCTATTCCGCCCGCGTGATCCGCCGCATCGTCCCGTCGCGCAGCACGAAGGCGTGCCACAGCGCGCCCACGACATGCAGCAGGATCAGCAGCAAAAGCACCGCGCGCAGCGCGCCATGCACCCCGGCCGCCGGACCGAAACCGACGAACCACGCCATGCCCCCGCTCAGCACCAGCAGGGCCAGCACCCCGTAAAGCGCCGCATGGGTCAGCGCCGCCACCCGGTGCAGCACCGGACGGTCGCCAAGCGGCGCGGGCGCGGGCCGCACCGCCCGCAGCCGAAGCCGCCAGATCACCAGCAGCAGGATGGCGATGCCGCCGAACACATGCCCCATGACCAGCGGATCGGGCGAGATTTCCATCCCCCGGCCCAGCGCGTTCCAGGCTTCGACGATCGGTCCGTTGAAAAGATACTGGGCCAGGACCAGCAGGGCCACCACCCAGTGCAGGACGATCTGGGCGCGGGACCAGGTGGCGGGGCGGGCGGTTCCGGACAAATCCGGGCTGGGCGCGGTGGGGGCAGACATGGCAGGACTCCGTGGTTATGTTCCGCCCTTGATACGGTTCTCCCGGCCACTCCCGTCGCGGCAGGATGCCGCAGGGCCGCACCCGCGCTTCCGGTGCCGTCAGACCTGTGCCGCCCGGACCTGTTCCACCCTTCGTGGCGCGATGTCGAAGCTTGAGCGTTTGAGGATGTCCCCGTCCGGCCCGACGATCAGCCGGAACGCCCGGCCTTCAAGAAAGAAGGTCAGCCGGTGGCGGCCGTCGTCCTCGCCCACGCCTTCCTCGCAGCGGCTGGTGATAATGCCGCGGCGCATCAGCCCCGGCACGGTTTCAGGTTCGATCCCGAAACCGGCGCCAAGGATTTCCGCCTCGACCAGAAAGCCCTCGTCGGTCCTGACAACGTCCTGTGTCATCGGTTCCTCCAATAGCCGTTCGCTGCGGCCACCGTGGCGAAATGGGTCGCGACAACCTGGCTGGAGGCGATCAGCGCATCGGCGTCGGACGCATAGCCGGGCCGCAGCTTGTCGCGCACGGTCGCGTCGGGCTGGGTCATTTTCACCGCGACCCGGGCGAGTTTCACCGCAAGTTCATATCCCTGTTGCGGCGTGTCGGTGATCAGGGTGGGAAGCCATGTTTCCATGTCGGTGCCTTTCCTGTGTCAGTGGGTCAATGGGTCAATGGGTCGGGGTCCGGTTCAGATCGGCTCCAGTTGCGGCAGTGCGATATCGGCCAGGGTCGAGCGGTCGAGATCGGCCAGAAAGGCCGCCTCGGCCCGGTGCAGCCGCGCCCGGAGACGGCAACAGCCGAGGATGGTGCAGCCGCTTTCAGGGCCGAAACATTCAACCAGCGCCTGCCCGTCTTCCAGAAGCCGCACCACCTCGCCCAGCTTGATTTCCCCGGCGGGCCGGGACAGCATGGCCCCGCCACCGCTGCCGCGCCGGGTGGTGACGATGCCGCCCTGCGCCAGCCGCTGGACGATCTTGCTCAGGTGATGGCGCGACAGGCCGAATTCCGCGGCCAGTTCGGCGGTCGAAAACCCCCGGCCGGGGTCCGATGCGATCCGCATCAGCGCACGCAGGCCGTAATCGGTAAACGAAGTAAGACGCATGGGTGTTTCCCGTCCGGGGCTTTTGAATAGGTATTTACAATACTTATTAACTGGATTAGTCGGGAAGGCAAGTCCGAACGACCCCGAACCGCAAAGAACCCCGCAATGTCCGACCCGCTGCCCGACCCCGCCACCCTGCCGCCGATCCGCTCGGCCCGGCCCGCGCAGACCGCGGCGCTGATGGCCGAAACCGGCCTGACCGAGGCGATGCTGAGCGAACTGGTCCATTCCTTCTACGCCAGGGTCCGGGCCGACCCTATGCTTGCCCCGGTCTTCGACGCGCGCATCCGCGACTGGGGCCCGCACCTGGAACAGATGGTGGAATTCTGGTCCTCGGTCGCGCTGATGACCGGGCGCTATCACGGCGCGCCGATGCCCGCGCATATCGACCTGCCGGTGACGTGGGAACATTTCGGCCGCTGGCTTTCGCTGTTCCGTGCCACCGCGCATGAGGTCTGCCCGCCCGAGGGCGCCGCGCATGTGATCGAACGCGCCGAGCGGATCGCCCGCGCGCTGCATATGGCGATCGAGGATCACGCGGGCAATGCGCGGGGGGCGGCGCCGGTGCTGCGTCCGGGCCATGCGCCATGACCCGCCATCCGATCCACCTCGCCCGCGCCTATGATCCGCCCGAAGTGACCGAAGGCGCGCGGCTGCTGATCGACCGGCTCTGGCCGCGCGGGGTGACGCGGGCAGCGCTGGCACCGGATGCCTGGCTCAAGGCGGCCGCGCCAAGCGATGAGCTGCGCCGCTGGCTCCATGCCGACCCCTCCCGCTGGGAGGATTTCGTGGTGCAGTATCGCGCCGAACTCGACTCGGGCAACGGGGCGGAGGAATGTCTCGACTGGTGCCGCCGGGGTCCGGTGGTGCTGCTTTACGCCGCGCGCGACCGGGAGCGGAATCATGCGATGGTGCTGCGCGACTGGCTGACGGAACGGCTGGAGGAAGAGGCATGAGCGTGAAGGATACCCGCACCGGGGATGGCGGAGGCTACGCCTCGCCCCCCTGCATGGCGGGCGAGATCGCGCCGGATTACTTCGACCCGCTGGCGGTCGATCCGCGGCAGGCCGCCGACGTGGCCCGCTGGCGCAAAGCCGAACGCACCCGGCTGCTGGCCGAACGCGCCGCGCTGGGCGTCACGGCCCTGCGCGAGGTGGCCGAAGCCTTGGCCGGACATCTCGACGCGCTGCTGGCCCGCCGGTTCGGCAGCGTTGAGGGCCGGGTGGTCTCGGGTTACTGGCCGATCAAATCGGAGCCCGACCTGCGCCCCTGGCTTGCCCGCCTGCACGCGGCGGGCGCGCGGATCGCGCTGCCGGTGGTCGCCACACCGCGCGCGCCGCTGGAATTCCGCCCCTGGGCACCCGGTGCGGCGATGGAGCGCGGGCACTGGAACATCCCCGTCCCCGCCACCGCCGAAACCGTGCAGCCCGAAATCACGCTGGCGCCGCTTGTCGGCTGGGACGGCGCCGGGTTCCGGCTGGGCTACGGTGGCGGCTATTTCGACCGGACGCTGGCGGCGGCGACCCCCCGGCCCTTCGTGATCGGCACCGGGGCCCAGACCGCACGTCTTGCCACCATCTTTCCGCAACCGCATGACATCCGCCTGGACACCATCGTGACCGAGGCGGGACTGCAATGGGACGACGCCACATGAGAACTTCCGCCGAGCGGATCCGGAGCTGGGACGGCCCCGCGATCCTCAGTTTCGGTTTCCGCCCCTTCTTCCTGCTTGCCGGGCTCTGGGCCGCGCTGGCGATGTTCCTGTGGCTGTTCATGCTTACGGGCCGACAGGTGCTGCCGACCGCTTTTGATCCCACGGGCTGGCATTCGCATGAATTCGTGTTCGGATACCTTGGCGCGGTGATCGCCGGGTTCCTGCTTACGGCGGTGCCGAACTGGACCGGGCGGTTGCCTGTGGTGGGCTGGTCGCTTGGCGGGCTGGTGCTGTTGTGGCTGCTGGGACGGGCCGCGGTGCTGGTCTCGGGGCATCTGCCCGCGGTGCTGGTGGCGGTGGCCGACCTGGCGCTTCCGGTGGCGCTGGCGCTGTTCCTGCTGCGCGAGATCATGGCCGGCAAGAACTGGCGCAACCTGCCGGTTCTGGGGCTGCTGCTGCTGTTCGCGCTGGCGAACGCGGGGTTTCATATCGAGGCCGCGGCGGGCCGCATCATCCATGACGGCTACGGACTGCGGCTGGGGCTGGCGGCGGTTGTGATGCTGATCGCGCTGATCGGCGGGCGGATCATACCCAGTTTCACCCGCAACTGGCTGGCCCAGCGCGGGGCGGAACGGATGCCGGTTCCGTTCAGCCGGGCCGATACCGTCGTACTGGCGGTGACGGGGCTTGCGCTCCTGTCCTTTGTCGCGGCGCCCGAGGGCCGGCCCACCGCGCTCGCCTGCACGCTGGCCGGGGTGGCGAACCTGTGGCGGCTGATCCGCTGGCAGGGGGTGCAGACCGGGGCAGAGCCGCTGCTGTGGGTGCTGCATGTGGCCTATGCCCTGCTCGGCCTCGGCTTTCTTGCGGTGGCGGCCGCGGCGGCGGGGCTGATGCCCGCGTCGGCGGCGCGGCATGTCTGGTTCGCGGGTGCGATCGGGCTGATGACGCTGGCGGTGATGTCCCGCGCCAGCCTCGGCCATGCCGGGCGGCCGCTCCATGCGGGGCCCGGGGTGACGGCGGTCTATCTTGCGCTGATCCTTGCGGTGGTGGCGCGGGTCGCGGCGGGGTTCGCACCGGGGGCGGTGTGGCTTCTGCACCTGTCGGCGCTGGCGTGGATCATCAGCTTCGGCGGTTTCACGGCGATCTACTGGCCGATTCTCACCCGCCCGCGCACCGCGCGCAAACAGCCGATGCGGGCGCCGGTCTGAACGGAACGGGGCACGGCACCCCGCCCGGAATAAAGGCGCGGCACGCGCTGCCGCTGCCCTCGGTTGCAAGAAGCCAGTCCGGGTGGCGGGGGCCAGGTCGCCCGGCCCGCCGGGGCCTGTCACCCCAGATGCACGATCCGGGCGGAAGGGAAGGCCGCAAGCGCCGTCTCGATCTGGTCCCGTTCCATCAGACAGAACGCGGTGCCCAGCGCGTCGGCCACCCCGGCTTGCGGCGCGGCAACCGAAACCAGCCGCCAGCGCGCCGGCGCGGGCCGTCCGGTCGTGGGGTCGATCACGTGGCTTTCCCGCCCGTCCGCGTCGAAGGTGATCCCGTGCGGCGCCGAGCTTGCCACCGCCATGTCGCGCAGCGAAATGGCGTCGGGGATCAGCCGCTCTCCGTCGCTCAGCGTCACCGGCCAGCCGCCCCCCGCCGGATGCCCGCCCAGCGCGCGATATTCGCCGGTGTTGACAAGGATGTCGGTCAGCCCCTGTGCCGCCAGCATCTCCACCACCCGGTCGGCGACGAAACCCTGCGCCACACCGTTGAGGCTCAGCGCCATGCCCGGCCGCGCCAGTCGCACCGAGGCGCTGTCATAGCCCACCCCGTCCCAGCCGGTGCGGGCAAGCGTGTCGGCGATGGCCTTGTCCGAGGGTTTCACCCCGGCGGCGTGGCTTTCGGCGTGCAGCGCCCAGAGCGGCTGAATGGTGGGATCGAACATGCCGCCGGTCGCGGCATGGACCCGGCCGCAAAGCGCGAAACATTCCAGCAACTCGAACGGCGGCGCCTCCAGCACTCCGTCGCGATTGAGCCGCACCAGCGCCGATTCCGCGTGATGCAGGCTGAACACGGCTTCCAGCCGAGCGATCTCAGCCAGCGCACGGGCGACGATCTCCTCGGCCTGGGGATGGGCCAGCGTGATCGAGGCATCGGCCCCCATCGCCACCCCGCGCCACTGGTGGAGCGGGACCGAGGCATCCGCGGGCAGGCCCGTGGCGGCAAGCACCCCCGCCGAGATGGCAAGGAAGCGGCGGCGGTCCAGGGTGGTCATGGTCAGCCCCTCATCCCGCGTGAAAGCGCCCGCAGGCGTTCCTCGAAATCGCTGTCGTCATCGGCGCCGACGTCGCCCTCGAACTCCACCGGGGCCAGAACCTCGTCGTCGGAGATCTCGGCCAGCATGAGAACCTCGCCGCCGTTGCGGGCGGTGAACTCCTCGGCCATCTCGCGGCTGGTGAAGGGGACAAGCTCGGGCGCGCCCATGCCGCCCTCGACCGCCGCGCCGACCACGTAGAAGGCGCCTTCGGCCAAGGTCCAGTTGTCGTTGCCGGGGTCTTCCCAGCTTGCGCCCGCCGCGCCCATGTCGTTGACGTAGATCACCGTGATCGCGTGGCTCTGTTCCGGCATCCGCTGGTAGGCGATGGCATCGCGCACCTGGCTGAAGAACAGCGGGTAGGGCATTCCGGCCAGATGCACCTGCGCCTTGGGGCCGGGGTGTTCGAGAAGGTCCATCTGGCAGAAATGGCCCACCGCCTCGGCGGTCATGGTGACGGGGGCGGGAACCTCCACCACCTCTTCGCGGCAGGCGGCAAGGGCAAGCAGGGCAAGCGCGGCAAGCGCGGCAAGCGCGGGACGGAATGTCATGGCGTCACCTTTCGGAAGGCCAGCACCGCAAGCGACAGCGCCGCGACCGGCCAGAGCACGATCGACGCAAGCGCATGGCCCGAGGGGATGGCATGGGCGGCCGCCCCGATCCCGGCCGCGGCGGCCGTCGCCTCGGAGGCGGCAAGGTTGTAGAGCCGGAAGGCGTCGGCGGGGTTCGCCACCAAGAGCCAGGGGAAGACCTCGGTGGTGAAACGGCCGCCGTCATCGGCGACCACGGCGGCCAGCAGCCCGAGATCGTAAAGGACGATCATCACCAGCCACAGCCCGATCGCCATGCCCGCCGCCGCGCCGGGCCGCCGCGCCAGCGCCGACATCGCATAGCCCACCGCGAGGAACGCGGCCCCCAGCAGGGCCGAAGTCCAGCCCAGCCGGAACAGCACCGGCAGCCCGGCCCCGGCGCGCGGGTCGAACCACAGCGCCGCCCCGGCCGCGAGGCCATAGCCCACCGCAAGCGCGAAGGTCAGGATCGCCAGATGGGCGATGAACTTGCCGATCAGGATCTCGGCCCGCCCCAGCGGATAGGTCAGCACCAGGGGCAGGGTTCCCCGCTCCACCTCGCCGGCGATGGCGTCGAAGGACATCAGCAGCGCCAGCAGCGGCACCAGATAGACCGCAAGGCTGGTCAGGCTGGCCACGGTGATCGACAGCTTGTCGGCCCCCAGCGTCCCGGTGGGCGCGCTGCCCGCCGCCGCCAGCACCAGCGAGAACACCGCCATCAGCACCACGGAAATCGCGACCCAGCGGTTGCGGATCGCGATCTGCGCCTCGGCAAGGGCAATGGCAAGAACGGCGGTCATTGCGGCACCTGCTGGCTGAAATGGCTGTAGAGGTCTTCGAGGCTGGGGGGAATGATATCCACATCGTCGATCAGCGGCCCGAGCGCGGCGATCCGGCCAAGCAGGGCCAGCTTTTCGTCATGGCCGCAGTCGATGCTGACGGCCGCGCCGTTGAGGCGCTCTCCGGCAAGCTGCGCCGCCACCTCGTCAACGGTCTCGGGCCGGGCGGAAACCTGAAGCTGTATCGGCAGCGCCGCCCGGCGGCGCAGGGCCGCAAGCGTGTCGTTCGCCACCAGCACCCCTTTCGACAGGATCACGATCCGGTCGGTGCGGGCCTCGACCTCGGTCAGCGCGTGGGACGACAGCAGGATCGACGCCCCTTCCGCCGCCAGCCCGTCCAGCGTGGCGTAGAAGTCGCGCCGCGACACCGGGTCGAGGCCGCTGGTCGGTTCATCGAGGATCAAGAGCCGCGGGTTGCCGATCAGCGCCTGCGCCAGGCCGACGCGCTGGCGCATCCCCTTGGAATAGGTGCCGATCCGGCGTTTCGCGGCATGGCCCAGCCCGACCTGTTCCAGAAGGCCCATGGCGCCGCCCGTATCCTCGCCCCGCAGCCGCATGTAGGTGCGCAACTGTTCAAGCCCGGTCAGCGCCGGGTGGAAGGCCACGTTCTCGGGCAGATAGGCCACGCCGCGCCGCGCCGCACGGCTGCCGGGCGTATGGCCAAGCACCGAGATCCGGCCGGAATCCGAACCGATCAGCCCCAGCGCGATTTTCATCAGCGTGGACTTGCCCGCGCCGTTGTGGCCGAGCAGGGCGACCCGCTCACCGGGGGCGACGTCGAAACCGACCGCGTTCAATGCGCGGGTGGGACCGAATGTCTTAGTGACTTCCGAAAAGGTCAAATTCGGCATCTTCCAAACGTCCTTGCTTCCGCGCGGCGAGGGCTTCGGCCTCCCAGGCGGCAATATGTTCCGGTACCGCGATCTCGATCGCATGTGTCAGGGGGTAGCTGTCCACCACGCCGCCGGGCAGGGTCGCGGGGAACTGCGACTGGCTCCAGCGGATCAGCTGCACCGCGGGCGAGCCCAGCAAAAGCGCCGCCGCGGGCTGGGACCACAGGATATGGTCCATCATGTCGTTCGGGCGGAAATGGGCGTCGGCGATTCCGTCGCCGTCCAGATCGAAGGCCGGATGGTCCGACCAGTAGTTGCCCCGTCCCTCGAAACTCCATTCGATATCGCGGGTGCCGACATATTTGACCTGGTTGCGGTTGCCGATGAAGGCGTTGCCGGTCAGCGCGTTGCGCTCGGACCCGGCCGTGAAGTGGATGCCGATCTCGCAGCCTTCGAAACGGTTGCCGACGATCAGGTTGCGGTGGGCGTTGTAGATGAAGGTGCATTTCTCGTGGATGCCGCCGCGCACCAGATTGCCGCGCACATCGGCGTTGTTGGCGTAGTTGAGCATGACGCCATGACGCAGGTCCGCCAGCGACAGGTTGTCGGTGATGACCAGCCGGTTCGAGAACATGATCGCGTAACCCAGGTGATTGCCGATCGAGATATTGCCGGTAACCTCGGAATTGTTGGTATACATATAGTGCACGGCAAAGCGCAGGTCACGGAACAGGTTGTCGCGGAAGTAATTCAGGCGCGAGGCATTGGCGAAAATCCCGTCGCGGCCGAAGCGGATGTCGTTGCCTTCGACCACCGTGCCCGGCGCGTTCCAGACATAGACGCCGTTGCCACGGTCGTTCATGCGGCGATCCTGCCGCCCGATGATGGTATTGCCGCGCACCATGCTGTCGGTCGCGCCGAAGACGTGAACCCCCACCAGGTTCTCGATGAAGGTATTGCCCTCGACCAGGGCGCGCTCCGCGGTGCGGTCCAGCTTGACGCCCGAATCGACCACCGGGTGCACGGACCCGGAACCGACGATCTCCAGCCCGCGCACCGTCACGTCGGGGCCGGTGACGGTGATCACGGACCCCTGTCCGTTGCCGTCGATCCGTGCCTCTCCCTGCCCGTCGAGCGTCAGGGGAAAGTCGAGCACCACCGGGCCGTCGTGACGGCCCGGGGCAAGGATCAGCACATCGCCGGGGCTGGCCCCGGCGATGGCGGCGGCCAGCGCCCCCGGTTCGGCCGGAACCACCCGCCCGGTCGTCCCGGCGGCTGGTCCGGCGATCCCGGCCAGCACGGCGAAAGCCGCGCAGACCAGGGGGAAAAGGCGCAGGCCGGTCATGATCAGGCGTCCTTCGGCTCGACAAACATCCGCCCGCGCATCTCCATGTGGAGCGCGTGGCAGAACCACTGGCAGTAGTACCAGTAAACGCCCGGCTTCGTCGCAACGAAAGTCACCGAAGCGGTCTGCTGCGGCCCGATCTCCATGGCGACACCGTGATCGCCCAGGCAGAAGCCGTGGGTCAGGTCGTCGATGTCGTCAAGGTTGGTGATGATCACCGTCACCTCGTCGCCTTCGCGCACGGTGAAGGACTCAAGGCTGAACGAGGGCGCGATCGAGGACATGTAGACCCGCACCTTGTTGCCGTCGCGGATCACGGTTTCCATCCAGTCGTCGATGTCCACCCCGTCGGCCTCGGCCTGCGCCCGCGTTTCGGCCCACATCGGGTCGTTGCGGTCCCAGATATGGAGCGGGTTGACGATCGAGCGATGCACGGCGATGGCGTCATGCGGTTCCGCGAAGGTCGGGCCGTCGTGCACCAGCGTCATGTGTCCGTTGTCGATGGAGATGAGCTGTTCGTTCTCGGGCTTGAGCGGACCGACGTTCAGATAACGGTCCTTCGAGAACTTGTTCATCGACACCAGCCACTTGCCGTCCGCGCCCAGCGATTCGGCCATGGACATCTTCAGGTGGCCCGGCTGGTAGTGCACGTCGAGCTTGTGGATGATCGGATCGACGTTCTCGCCGTTATAGGCCTGGATCGCGCGTTCGATGTTCCACGACACCACCTGGCTGTCCAGGAACAGCGAGGTATAGGCGTTGCCGGCACCGTCGAAGGTCGTGTGCAACGGCCCCAGCCCCAGTTCGGGCTCGGCCACCACCGGGTGGCGCAGATCGACGCTGTCATCCTCGAAGATCGCGTCGAAACGGCGCACGTCGAGCACCGTCACCGTGGGCGACAGCTTGCCGGCAACGCACAGGTGAATCTTGTCCGGCGCCATGTTGCAGCCGTGCGGGTTGTTGGCGATCGGGATGTAGCGGGTGTATTTCTTGTTCTGGCCCTTGCGCCCGTCGATCACCTTGACGCCGTTCAGTTCGATATAGTCGCCTTCGGCGATGCCCTTCTCGATCTCGGCGATGTTGAATACGACCACGTGGTCCATCTCGGCCGAGGTCATCTCGGCCAGGTTCATCCCCATTTCCGAGTTGTAGCTGGTCGAGAAGGCCCACTTGCCCTCATAGTCGGCATCGCAGTTGTCGAGGTTGCCCGAAACCATCACCTGCCAGGCCACCTTCATCTCGTCCGCGTCGACGGCGGTGAAGAAGTTCACATACTTTTCCGGCTCGTCAAGGATGGTGCCGTCGTTGACCATCGGCACCTCGTCCTCGCCGTTGGCAAAGACGTAGTTGGTGCGCGGGAACCGCTGCGGGCGCATCCCGTGGATCGCCTTGGCGTTCGGGATCTCAAGGATCTTGTCGCATTTCATCACGTCGCAGCGCACCCGTGCCACACGGGTGTTGGCCTTGTCGTTCATGAACAGGTAGCGGCCGTCGTAATGCCCGTCGGTGAGGGACATGTGCAGGTGATGCAGGTCGCCGTTGTCATGGATCTTCTTGCCGTTCGCCTCAAGGAAGGCGCGGGTCTGCGGCAGCATGTTTTCCTGATGGATGCGGATCGATTCGTTCGTCTGCCCCCAGCCGGTGGCCGAGCAGCGGTTGAACACCGGAATCCGCATCAGTTCGCGCATCGAGGGGATGCCGAGGATGCGCACCTCGCCGGTCTGGCCCGAGGACCAGAAGCCGTAATATTCGTCCAGCTCGCCGGGGGCGAGATGGAAATCCGCGCCCTGCGCCTGCGCCGCGCCGGTCGAGGCCGCGGTGGCCACCGCGGCGGTGCCCGCGCCCATCAGCCCGAGCCGGGCGCCGCCTACGGCGCCAAGCGCGGCCGCGCCGGTCGCCGTCGCGCCCAGAAGGCCGCGGCGGCTGATCCCGCCTTTCTTGATTCTGTCAGACATGGGGAGTCTCCTTATTTTCCTGCGTGGGGATGGTTGGCCAGCTCGCCCTGCGGACGGGCCGGGGTTTTCTGCGTGGTGGCGGCCCGGACCGGCGTGGCCACAGCCTCGCGCCGTTTGAGTTGCCGGATCACCACAGGGCATCGGGTCTTGGACTGGTAGAGCACCTGACAGTTCATGCAGTTCAGGCACTCGTTCGGGTTGATCTCGCCCGTGGGGTGGATCGCCTGCACGAAACAGTCGTTGGCGCAGACCTGGCAGGGGTTGCCACATTCGCGATACCGCTTGAGCCAGTCGAACATCCGCAGCCGGGCCGGGATCGCCAGCGCCGCGCCCAGCGGGCACAGATAGCGGCAATAGAACCGTTCGATGAACAGCCCCACCACCAGAAGCGCCACGGCGAACAGCACGAAGGGCCAGGCACGGTCGAACTTCAGCACGATCGCGGTCTTGAACGGCTCCACCTCGGCCATGGTCGTGGCCCAGGGCACCGCCGCCAGCGTCGCCGCGAACAGCACGAGGAAGATGATGTATTTCACCGGCCACAGCCGTTCGTGCAGCCCCCAGGGCAGGGTGATCTGCGGCACTTTCAGCGCCCGGGCGATCTGGTTGGTCAGTTCCTGCAACGCGCCGAACGGGCACAGCCAGCCGCAATAGGCGCCCCGGCCCCAGAAGATCAGCGCCGCCGCCACCGCCCACCACAACAGGAAGGTGAGCGGGTCGAGCATGAACGCCTGCCACGAGAACCCGGCGACCAGCGACTGGGTGAGCGACATCACGTTCACCACCGAAAGCTGGGCCGACGCATACCAGCCGAGGAACACCAGCGTCACGGTCAGGAAGCTCATGCGGAACCAGTAGGTCGCGCGGGCCGAACGGGTCAGGAACCCCTGGAAGAAGAAGGCGCCGGTCAGCACCGTCAGCATGGCGACAAGGCCGATGATCTCGGGCGTGCGGTCGCGCCAGATACGGTCGATCAGCGCCTGCTGCGCCGCCTGTTCGGCGGCGGCATCCGCCACGTCGTCGATGCTGTGCGCGACCGGCTGGGCGATCTCGCGCAGCAGGTGGCGCGGCGGCTGGTAGGACAGTTCAAAGGTGGTGAACACCCGCTCCAGCGCCGCCACGTCGCGGCTCACCAGCAGTTGCAGCCGCCACGGCTGGGTCGGGTCGAAACCGGAATCGGCGGGGATGCGGAACAGATCGACCTCGGGAAAGCGCGGTGCGCCATCGGTGGCCAGTTCGCCCAGCCGCCGGTTGTCGCGGTCGCGGAAGCGGATCGACTGTTCGCCCTGCACCAGCACGATACGGTCGAAAAGACCGCCGCGCACATAGCCCGAGCCCTTGAAGGAATACATCCCCCGTCCGGCGACAAGGATCGCGTGCTCACCCTCGTTCAGCCAGTTGCGCAGGTTGGTATCCTCGCGCTCGCCCAGCAGTTCGAGACCCACGGCGGGCACGCTGACCAGCGCGGCGTAAAGGTCGATGAAGGTGGCGTCGGGTTCCTCGGTCAGCGGCCGGGCGGCGGCGCGCGGATCGTCCAGCCGGGCGAAGGCGTCGTTCACCTGCGCCACATCCAGCGACATCCGCCGCACCGTGCCGTCGCCGGTCACCCCGAGCCAGCCGGGTTCCACCGTCGCCCCGGTGTCGATCTCGAACCGGGGGCCGGTCGGCGCCTCGCGCGGGGCCAGCCCGCCAAGGCCCAGCGTCCGCGCCACCCGCAGCCCGGAACGCACGATCGAATCGTCGATCACCATGATGGTGACGGTGACGCCCGAGATGATGTTGAGTTCCTCGATCTGGCCCCCCGCCGCCGCGATCGCCGCGAGGTCGAGCCCGATGTGATCCTGCATCAGCGCGGTGATGCGCGATTCGGAGATGCCGATCAGGACGATCGGTTCGTCATGGTGGACCAGATTGAGGCCAATGATCCGCGCATCGTCGTCAAGCGCGACCATGATGTGAATGGGCTTGCCCGAATAGCCGGTGGTGCCCACCAGGTCCGAGGTGATGAAGACCCAGCCGATCCGATCCCCCCCGCGCAGCAGCGGCGCGGCGGGGATATCGTCGCGCATGGCGCCGAAGCCATCCGCCCCGGGGGCCATCGTGGCCGGGTCGACCTCGGCCAGGAACCGCGGCAGATGCGGTGTCTGCGCGGAAAGTGCCGACGCCCAGCCGAAGCAAAGCGTAACGATCAAAAGAACAAGACGGAAAGGCGTGGCAAGCATGATGTTCAGACCCCGACAGGTGGGCCGCGTGCCGTCTTGCGAACGGGTTGCGACACAGGAAGAAGATCGGTTGCGTCAATGCCCCGGGGCGCGGCCGCGGCGGCAGGCGCAGCGGCGACGGGCAGGGCAGACAGCATTGCGGGGGTCTTGGTCAGGCAGTCGGAGCAAGGAAGGTATTCGCAGCTTGCAGGCAATTCGGAAGGGTTGCCGTTCGCGTCGAGAACCACGACGACGTCACCGCCGTCCGAGCAGATCACGACTTCCTGCAATCCGCCCCGCGCATCCGTGGCATGTGCCATCCCGTGAATGACCGCGCCCGTCAGCATCGACAGGACGACAGCCAGGCAGACAAGCACGGGGGCAAGGCGGATTCTCATGGCCTGAACTAAAACCGAAACCAGCAGTGCATCTTTGATCCAAGTCAAACAATCCGGCGATTTTTCCGCCCCCCGCCGTCCGCCGGCCCGTGTATCACCGGCCGGACGGTATCAGATAAGGGCGGGCGGAAACCAAGGGCCGGAATCACGCAAGATTTATCGGCCGCCCGGTTCCTGCACAAGAACGCATTTCCCGTTACGGGCGAGGACACCGCGCCGAAATGCAAACTGACGGCGAGTTCCGGGCAGGGCACGGGCCGGACCGGGCCAAAGCAGTTTCAGAAAACGTTGACGGGTCTTTTCGGTTCGAAACGGCGATCTCTGTCCTGCATGTCGGTCGGGGCGTCAGCCCCCCGCGACCGCCTCGGCGATCAGCCGGAACGACCGCAGCCGCTGCGCGTGGTCATAGACATCCGACACGACGATCAACTCGTCGGCCCCGGTCTCGGCCTTGAGCGCGACGACGCCCTTGCGCACCGTGGCCGGGTCGCCGACGATCGAACGCGCCAGCATCCGCATGACCTGCACCTTTTCGCGCGGGGTCCAGTAGGTCTCGATATCGTCGATGGGCGGCTGCCCCAGCCCGCGCCTGCCACGGAAGATATCGGTGAAGGACATCTGTTGCGCCGTGGCAAGGTAGCGGGCCTCGTCCCCGTCCGGCGCGGCGATGATATTGACCCCGACCATCGCGTAAGGCCGGTCGAGCTGCGCCGAGGGTTTGAACCGGCTGCGGTAAAGCTCCAGCGCCGGATGCAGCATGTCGGGCGCGAAATGCGAGGCGAAGGCATAGGGCAGCCCCAGCTCCGCCGCCAGCATCGCCCCGTAATTGCTGGAGCCGAGGATCCACAGCGGCACTTCCGTCCCCGCCGCGGGCACGGCGACGATCTGCTGGCCCTCGCGCTCGGCCCCGAACCACGTCTGCAATTCCAGCACGTCCTGCGGGAAATGCTCGGAACTCTCGGGCGCGCGGCGCAGGGCGCGCAGCGTCAGCTGGTCGGTCCCCGGCGCGCGGCCCAGCCCGAGGTCGATCCGCCCCGGAAACAGCCGCGCCAGCGTGCCGAACTGCTCGGCGACCACATAGGGCGCGTGGTTCGGCAGCATGATCCCGCCCGCGCCGACCCGGATCGTGGACGACCCCGCCGCGATATGCGCGATCACGATCGAGGTCGCGGCGCTGGCGATGCCCTGCATGTTGTGATGCTCGGCCACCCAGATGCGGCGGTAACCCCAGCCCTCGGCATGGGCGGCCAGATCGCGCGCGTTGTCGAGCGCCATGCGCGCGTCGGTATCCCGTGAGACGCGGGCAAGTTCGAGGATCGAAAGCGGTATCATCGGCACGGACTCCCTTAGACCGCCCATATGGTCGGGCGCGCGGAGGAGTGTCAATCCGGCGGCGGCGGCGCGTCCCCGCCGGACATCCAGCCGGATCGGCCGTCGCCAGGCCGACTCTCGTCGGTGAACAGCGACCAGACCGCGACGAACAGCGCCGCGATCAGCGGGCCGACGACGAAACCGTTGACCCCCATGAGCGTAAGCCCCCCCACCGTCGAGACCAGCACCACGTAATCCGGCAGCCGCGCGCCCCTGCCCACCAGCGGCGGGCGCAGCAGGTTGTCGATCACGCTGATGATCAGCGTGCCGAACAGCAGCAGCGACACCCCCTTTGCCACGTCGCCCGACAACAGCAGCCAGACCCCCATCGGCCCCCAGACAAGAAACGTCCCCACCGCGGGCAGAAGCGACAGGACCGACATCAGCACGGCCCACAGGAGCGCCCCCTCGATCCCCAGCACCCAGAAGGCAAGGCCGCCAAGCCCGCCCTGTATGATCGCGATGATGATATTGCCCCGCACCGTCGCCTTGATGACAGCGACAAAGCGCGCCATCACGTGATCGGTGTGGTGCGGGCTCAGCGGGCTTGCGCGCCGGATCACCTGTATCAGCCCCGGCCCGTCCCGGAACAGGAAGAACAGCATGTAGATCATCAGCCCGAGTGCGATCAGGAATTGCGCGGTGTTCTGGCCGATCACCATGGCCCGGCTGGCGATCGCCTGGCTGGCCTGCAACAGAAAGGCCGTAAGCCGGGCCTGGATCTCGGAGAACTCGCCAAGGTTCAGATAGGCCAGCCCGTCGAGCACCACCTGCGGCAGCGCCGCCTGCACCCTTGTGAAAACCTCCCCCAGATCGACCCCCCGTGTGCTGATGCGGGTGTAAAGCGCGGCGGCCTCCTGCGCCAGCGCGGTCAGGATCGCGGTGCCGGGGATCACCACGATACAGACGCAGACCAGCAGCGACAGCCCCGCCGCCAGGTTGCGCCGCCCGCCCAGCCGGACCTCCAGCCAGCGTTGCAGGGGGCTGAACAGCACCGCAAGGATCACCGCCCAGAGCACCGCGCCGTAATAGGGCAGCAGCAGCCAGACGAACGCCGCCGTCACCAGCAGCACGAAGGCCGCGAAGCTCAGCACCTCAAGGGTCGATCTGGGGATCACCGCCGCCTCCTGCCGCCTGTTGCCGCAAGATGCCACAGAAGCGGGGGCAAACAACAGCGGTATCAGAATCCGCCCCCGCCGAAGGCCGCGCTATTCCGCCGCCAGCGCCGCCGCGCGCCGCCGTCCCGCCGCGGCGATTTCCGCGATCACGCCGGTCAGCCGGGCGCGCAGGGCGGCGAAGCCCGGCAGCGGGCGGATGCGGTTCTCATCCATGTAAAGCGCCCGGTCGATCTCGACCTGCACCACATGCTGCCCGCGCGAGGGGCGGCCGTAAGCCTGGGTCACATAGGCCCCGGCAAAGGGGGTGTTGCGCGCCACCAGGAACCCGGCCCGGAGAAAGGCGGCCTCGATCCGCTCCACCAGCGCGGGATCGGCGGCGGCGCCGAAACGGTCGCCCAGCACCACCTCGGGCACGGGCTGGCCGGGGCGGGCATGGGCCGCGATCGCCTCGTGCGGCATGGAATGGCAGTCGATCAGCAGCGCCTCGCCAAAGCCGGCGCGGCTTTCGTCGATCAACCGCTGAAGCGCGGCGTGATAGGGCCGCCAGTGGCTGTCGATCCGGGCCTCGGCCTCGGCCCGGCTCAGGCGGCCCCGGTAGATCGCCCGGCCGTTCGACACCACCCGGGGAATCACCCCGAGGCCGGAACTGACCCGGGGGTTCAGCGCGCCATGGCGCACCCCCTCGACCAGTGCCGGGTCAAGCTCGTCCGCCGCCCGGTTCAGGTCGAGCCAGGCCCGCGGCGCCCGCGCCGCCAGCAGCGGCGCACCGAACTGCGGCGCATCGTCCCAGAGCAGATCGACGAAGGCATCCTCGGACGACCGGATCGCACGGGCGTCAAGCACGCTTTGCCCGAGAAACGCCGCCGGGTAGTCGCGCCCGCTGTGCGGCGAGGCGAAAATAACCGCCGTGTCGCGGCGGCCGGGCAGGTGAAGATCAAAGGCCGACACGGTCATGCCCCCTCCAGTCACCCCGGATCATAGCCGCAAGTTTCCGCCCGCCGAAACCCCCTTGAACCGGGTTGCGAGACCTTTTATAGACCCGGAACCGGCGCGGTTCCGCCCGCGTCCCTTTCCATGGGACGGGCGGAAAACGCTGCGGGCGCGTAGCTCAGTGGTAGAGCACTACGTTGACATCGTAGGGGTCACAGGTTCGAACCCTGTCGCGCCCACCATCCCTGTCCTCTCGCGATGCTGTGACCTCGTGTCCCGCGGGCCGGGCTGGATAAATCCCGCCCGGGACCCCAAGATGGAAGGCAGGCCGGATCGCCGCCGAAGCCGCGGCCGCCGGGGGGGCGACCGGCGACGGGAAGGGAATGGAATGGGGTGCCGGATGCAGCACGAACTCCGGAGCGAACCGGGCGCGGGCGACTGCCCGGACAGGGCACGCCCGGTGGCTTTGCCGGTGCCCATGCCCCCGCCGCCGATCAACGGCAGCCGGGCGCTTCGGGCGTTGTGGCTGACGGCCGGGTTGCTGTTCGTGCTTCTGGCCTTCATCGGGGCGCTGTTGCCGGTGATGCCGACGGTCCCGTTCCTGATCCTTGCCGCCGCCTGTTTTTCGCGCTCCTCGCGCCGGTTCGAGTCCTGGCTGCTCGACCACCCGAATTTCGGCCCCTCGCTGCGCGAATGGCGCACGCGCGGGGCGATTTCCCGGCGGGGAAAGTTCCTGGCGCTGGGGGGCTCGACCGTTGGCCTCACGGTCCTGACGGTCGGCGTTCAGCCCCCATGGCCCGCGACACTGACGGCGGTGGCGCTGATCGGGGCCGGGATGGTCTATGTCTTCACCCGCCCGTCGTGAACGATGGGAAAGACGGAAGCCTGTTTACATTCGCCCCGCCCGGCGATAGGTGAACGTCTCGGGCACGAATCGGACCACCCGCCTTTGCGGCGTCGGCCCCTGCCCGAATCGCCGCCCCTTCGGGGGCTTCCGTTTTCCGCAAGGCGCACGCGCGCCGCGAATGGGAGAAGACCGATGAAGGTCCGCAACTCGCTCCGCTCGCTCAAGCAGCGTCATCGCGACTGTCAGGTCGTGCGCCGCAAGGGCCGCGTCTATGTCATCAACAAGACGCAAAAGCGGTTCAAGGCCCGTCAGGGCTGATCCGCTTTCCAGCCGGATATCAGGGGCCGCCGGGCGAACCGGCGGCCTTTTTCATTCCGCCGCCTCCAGCCGCGCCAGCGCCCAGCGCGCCGCATCCGCGACCGCCGGGTCCGGGTCATCGACCAGCGCCGCCGCCGAGGCCCGCAGCGACGCATCCCCCGAATTTCCGATCGCATAAAGCACGTTGCGCACCATCCGGTCGCGGCCGATCCGCTTGATCGGGCTGCCCGAGAACCGCGCCCGGAACCTGGCGTCATCCAGCGCGGCAAGCTCCGCCAGCGGCGGCGCCCCCACCTTCGGCGCATAACCGATCTCGCGCGCCTTCACCGCGAACTTGTTCCACGGGCAGACCGCAAGGCAGTCGTCACAGCCGTAGATCCGGTTACCCAGCGCCGGGCGCAGATCCTCCGCCACCGGGCCGCGATGCTCGATCGTCAGGTAGGAGATGCAGCGCCTTGCATCCAGCTGGAACGGTGCCGGAAAGGCCCGCGTCGGGCAGATATCGAGGCAGGCGGTGCAGGAACCGCAACGCTCGCGCTCCGGCGCGTCCTTCGGCAGATCGAGCGTGGTGAACAGTGCGCCAAGGAAGAACCAGTTGCCCAGCCGCCGCGACAAGAGGTTGGTGTGCTTGCCCTGCCAGCCCAGCCCCGCCGCCTGCGCCAGCGGCTTTTCCATCACCGGCGCGGTGTCGGTGAAGACCTTGATCTCGCCCCCCGCCTCGGCGATCAGCCAGCGCCCCAGCCGTTTCAGCCGCTTCTTGACCAGATCGTGGTAGTCGCGCCCCTGCGCATAGACGCTGACCGCACCCCGGTCGCGCCGCTCCAGCACCGCC